>Ga0307505_10000249_pt1 | contig 64432 bp, 65 predicted proteins | sample 23_S_MG_FD_202183 | JGI IMG/M metagenome (GOLD analysis project Ga0307505, IMG submission 202183) | Soil microbial communities from Populus trichocarpa stands in riparian zone in the Pacific Northwest, United States - 23_S | ecosystem: Environmental > Terrestrial > Soil > Riparian zone > Trees... | reverse complement strand
GATCGAAGCAGCCGCCGTGCTCGTCGAAAGTGATGATCAGCAGGGTGTTCTGCGAGGTGTTCCCACGCTGCCCGTCCGGTCCCTGTTTGCCCTGCGAATTCCTGATCGCATTGTAGATCCGGGCCACGAGCCGTTCGCCCAGGAGGACTGCGCCTGCCCTCGTCTCGTAGTCGACCAGGCCCTCGCCCGCCGACGAGGGGTGGTAGTCGTTGTGCTGCAGGATGAAATTCGGCTCGAGGAACGTGTAGCTGGGTAGATCGCCGTTCTCGCAATCCTCGAAGAACCGATCCAGCGAGTGGAAATGCAGCTCGTGCCCGTCGAGCGCGCGGAAATGGATGATGTTGGTCAGCGAGACGAACGGCGTGTCGTGGTAGACCTTCCAGGTGAGGCCGGTGCCCGACTCTTCGATCTGGTTGAAGATCGTCTTGCCCTGATTGTACTCGAACCAGGTCTCATAGGGTTCGTTGTTGACCCTGCCCCACGAGGTGGCGGCGTGCCAGAAGGCGCGGTTGCACCAGGTCTGGCTGGGCACCGCGCAATACCAGTGGTCGAACACCCCGAATTGCTGCGCCAGGGTCGACAGGACCGGCACCGCAGCAGGATCGAAGCACTGCATGATCTGGCTGTACTGCGCGAATGTCACCGGCCCATCGGGCTTGGACACCGGCTCGCCCAGCTTTTCGATGTAGTCGGTGACGAAGCCGTCCATGGTCGCCGGCGACGGCACCGGATCGGGCAGATTATAGGGATATTCTGTGCCCCCGTTCGGCTGGTTAAACAGCTGGACGTTGACGTGGTAGTATTCCTCGCCCGGATCGGGATAGGGCTGGTGGTAATCGGTCGTCGGGGTGACGTAGACCTTGCCGCTGCCGTCGGGTGGTTGCTCGACCGGCGGTGGCGGAACCGGGTTCGACATGGCGAGCGAAACGCCCTCGAAGCTGTTTCCGGCGGGCGCGGATGACGGAACGCCGTTGGGATAGATAAAACCTAAGAGATTGTCGAACGAGCGGTTCTCCAGCATGAGCACCACGACATGGTCGAACGTATCTAGTCCGCAATTTACTGGTCTGGAGGATGCATCGCCTGTTGATTTTTCTACGTTCGACATATCGACACCCCCCAATTTCGTAGCTCCAAGGATATTGATAAAAATTGATTTGGAAAGGGTGATGACATCGGCGCCTTAGTATTTTCGATTTCGCCGGCGCCGGGAGCGACCTAACCTCTTAGCCACCCCGTCACCGCCGCCGCTAGCAGGCTGAAACCAGCGAAAGTCGCCAGCACCGACAGCGTAGTCCACGGCATCCAGCCGACGGCGTCGATATGCTTGCGCCGCAGCCGGCGCCGCTCGCCTATCAGCGCGACGACGGCGACCGCCAGCAGCGCGCCCGCCAGCAGCGCGACCAGTGTCGCGTCGCTCGCGAACAACAGAAAATCCGGTTCGTGCATCGGCGCGATATGGTTTCTGGCACGGGCCCCGGCAACGTCTTAAGGCGAGCCGATGCAGGCCGCCCCCGCCACCCGCCCGCTGCTCGCGCTGCTGATCCGGCTCGGGGCGATCGCGGCGCTGGCGACGATGGCGGCGCTGATCAAGCTCGCCGCCGAGCGCGGCATCCACCTGCTCGAGATCATGTTCTGGCGCCAGTTCCTGACCATTCCGATCACGCTCGGCTGGGTGCTGGCGACGACCGGGATCGGCTCGCTCGCCACGAAGCGCCCGGGGACGCATTTCCGCCGCGGGCTCTACGGCACCATCGGCATGGTGCTCAATTTCGGCGCGGTGATCCTGTTGCCCCTGGCGGAAGCGACCACCATCAACTTCACCGTGCCGATCTGGGCCGTGCTGCTGTCGATCCTGCTGCTCAAGGAACGGGTCGGCCTGTGGCGCTGGTCGGCCGTGCTGCTCGGCTTCGCCGGGGTGCTGGTGATCACCCAGCCAGGTGACGGGCACATTCCGCTGTTCGGCGCGCTCGTCGCGCTCGGTGGCGCGTTCATGATCGCGTTGATCTCGATCCAGATCGCCGACCTCAACCGGACCGACAGGCCGCTGACGATCGTATTCTATTTCGCCCTGTTCAGCACCCCGCTCACCGCGCTTTCGCTGCCGTTCGTCGCCACGGCGCACAATGCGCAGGGCTGGTGGCTGCTGCTGGGGATCGGTCTCGCCGGCGCGCTCGGGCAGTTGCTGCTCACCGCGGCGCTGCGCTTCGGCAAGGTCGCGAGCGTGATCGTGATGGACTACTCCGGGCTGTTCTGGGCCACGCTCTACGGCTCGTTGCTGTTCGGCGTCCTGCCGCCGACGAGCACCTGGCTCGGCGCTCCGCTGGTCGTGTTCGCCGGGCTGATCATCGCCTGGCGCGAGCACCACCTGACCCGTCCGGACGAGCGAGACATGGCGCGGGCCGAGGGAACTTAAGCCTCGTCGCTCGGTTCTCAGCCTCGACCACTCTGTCGAGACAAAGGATCAATACAATGGTTCGCAAGCTCATCCTGGCCTTCGGAATTGCGGCCTTTTCGCTCACCGCCGCCGCCTGCAACACCGTCAAGGGCCTCGGCGAAGACGTCGAATCGGTCGGCGAAGCCGGCGATCGCGCCGTCTAGGTTTCGACCCCCTCTGGAGGGTCGCAAGGTGCCCGCCGGAGCGATCCGGCGGGCGCCTTTATTTTTGCCTGCGATAGACCAGCGTCAGGTTGTTGGCGGGCATCGCCTCGCGACGGGTTCGCCGAAACCCCGCCCGCCCGGCCAGTTCGTCGAGCCACTCCGCCGAACGCAGGCCCCATTCGGGATTGCGCGCCCTGAGGCTGGCGTCGAACTCAAGGTTGGACGGTGCCGTAACGGTCCCCGTTTCGAGATAGGGCCCGTACAGGATCAGCGGTGCGCCCGGACAGAGCAGGCGGGCGGCACCGGCCAGCAGGCCCTCGGCGCAAGCGGCGGGGCTGATGTGCACCATGTTGATGCACAGTACGGCATCGGCCCGGACGGGCGGCCAAACGGGCGCGGCGGCGTCGAGTTCGACCGGTGGCAGCAAGTTGGGCAGCCGCGACTCCCCGCGCCACGCCGCGATCGAATCGCGCGCGGCGGGATCGGGATCGCTCGGCTGCCACTCCAGGCCGGGAAAGGTCCGCGCGAAATGAACCGCGTGCTCGCCGGTGCCGCTCGCGACTTCGAGCACCGTGCCGGCCGCCGGCAATTCCTCGGTCAGCACCGCCGAGATCGGCTCGCGGTTGCGCCCCGCCGCCGGGGCATGGCGCTTCACGTTGCACCTTCGAGGCGCTGGGCGAGGCGCCGGATCGAGTCGTTGTCGTGCAGCCAGCGCCCTTGCGCCTTCTCGCGCGCGCACTGAACCGCGGCCGCGGCGACGTCGCGCGCGTCGATCGAGCGGAAGCGGCGGTTGGCGCCGTGCAGCAGCAGATCGGTGAGCGGGCTGGCCAGCTTGCCGAGCGTCTCCAGGGGCCGCCCCTCCTGCGGACGCGAGCCTCGCAGCAGACCGGGCCGCAGGATGTCGAGCCGGCGCAGGCGCAGCTTGGCGACCACCGCTTCGGCCTCGCCTTTGACGCGCAGGTAGAACGTCTTCGCCAGCGGGTCGGCGCCTGCCGATGAGATCAACACGAAGTTCGCCGCCTCGGCCCGCTTCGCCGCGCCCGCGAGAGACAGGACCAGGTCGTGATCGACAGCACGAAAGGCGTCCTCGCTACCGGCCTTGCGGAGCGTGGTACCGAGCGCGCAGATCACGGCATCGGGCGCGATCGCGGCGACCGCCTCCGGCCAGTCCGCCGGGTCGGCGACCAGCATCTCCATCCGCACGCCGCGCGGCATTGGCGCTTCGCGGCGGCTCAGAGCGACAAGGCGCAGCCACGGATGCCGGATCGCCAGCTCCATGACGCGCCGGCCGACAAGCCCGGTCGCTCCGGCCAGCAGCACCCGGCGGGGCTCAGACATTCGACAGGCCCGCCGGCACCGTGCCGTAGATCTGGCGATAGCGCTCCATCGCGTAGCGGTCGGTCATGCCGGCGATGAAGTCGGCGATGTGGCGGCTGCGCGCCGGTTCCTCGGCGGGCAGGCCGCGGCGCCAGGACTCGGGCAGCTTCTCGGGCTGCTGGTGGTAGGCCGCGTAGAGCCTCGCGATCACCTCGCGCGCGCGCTCTGCGGTGACGAGTTGCTCGTCGTGGTAGTAGAGACGCCGATAGAGGAACGTCTTCAGCTCCCGCTCGTGCGCGGCCATCTCGGGCGAGAACGCAGCGAGCGCCCGCCCCGCCCCGCGCACCTCTTCCGCCGAGCGCAGTCCGGCGAGATTGGCGCGCGTGGTCTCCAGCACGTCGTTGACCATCAGTCCGATCTGGTCGCGCACCAGCTCTCGCAGCAGTGCCTCGCGCGGCTGGCCCGGGAAGCGCCGCTCGACCGCGCGGAAGTTGTCCGAGACGAAATCGAGCTCGAACAGCTCGTCGAGCTCGACGAAACCGGATCGCACCCCATCGTCGATGTCGTGGTTGTCGTAGGCGATGTCGTCGGCGAGCGCGGCGACCTGCGCCTCGAGCGAAGGCCGGAGGCCGAGGTCGAGCGGAAACTCGGCATCGAGCTCGGCCAGCGCCCATCCAGGCTCCACCACCGGCCCGTTATGCTTGGCGAGCCCTTCGAGGACCTCCCAGGAAAGATTGAGGCCGGGGTGGCCAACATAAGGGCTGTCGAGCCGCATCAGCACCCGCAGCGTATGCTCGTTGTGCGAGAACCCGCCGCGGTGCGCGAGCGCGCCGTCGAGCGCCTTCTCGCCCGAATGGCCGAACGGCGGATGGCCGATGTCGTGTGCCAGGCACAGCGCCTCGGCGAGATCCTCGTCGAGGCCGAGCGCGCGCGCCAGCACACGGCCGATCTGCGCCACCTCGAGGCTGTGCGTCAGGCGGACCCGGAAATGGTCGCCGTCGGGCGCGATGAATACCTGCGTCTTGCCGGCGAGGCGGCGGAACGCGATCGAATGGATGATGCGATCGCGGTCGCGCTGGAACGCGCTCCTCGGCCCACGGCTGCCCTCGTGCCCTTGCGCGAACTCGCGCCCGCGCGACGCGGCGGGATCGGCGGCATAGGGCGCGGCAGGCATGGTGCGTGGGCTACGGGGTGCGGGGATGGTTTACAACGTGAACGCTTGGGGAACGCCGGTCAGTCCGCCCCGAGAATCCAGTCGGCGGCCTTCTCGGCGTGAAGGCGGGTGCTGTCGTAGATCGGGAGCACGTTGGCATCGACGTCAACCACCATCTCGAGCTCGGTGCAGGCGAGCACGATGGCCTCGGCCCCGTCCTTTTCCTTGACGGTGATGATGGTCTTCAGGGATCGCTCGGCGTCGCGGGTTGCCTTGCCGACGGTCAACTCCTCGTAGATGATCCGGTCGAGTTCCTCGGCCACCTCGAGGTCCGGCGGCAGCAGGTCGACGCCGTGCGCGACCAGCCGGCGACGGTAGAAGCTCTCGGTCATCACGTTGCTCGTACCGAGCAGCGCGGCCGTCGCGACCTTGTCCGCCGCCATCCGCTCGCCGACGCATTCGGCGATGTGGACGATCGGGATGTCCACCGCGGCCGCGACCTCGTCGTAGACCCGGTGCATCGAGTTCGCGCCGATGATCAGCGCGCCCGCGCCACAGCGCTGGAGCCGCCGGGCCGACGCGGCGAGAATCTTCGCGGCGCGTGCCCAGTCCTCCTCGCTCTTGAGCGCGCGGAGCTGGGCGAAATCGAGGCTCTCGATGAGCAGCGGCGCGCTGGAGCGCGGGTCAAGCCGCTGCTGCACGATCCGGTTGATGTGCTCGTAGTAGGTCCGCGTCGAGACCCAGCTCATTCCGCCGATCAGGCCCAGCTTGCGCACGTTCGTTCCCTTCGAATCGGCGCTAGTGTGCCAGAGCCTTGTTGATTTCCTCCACCATCTTCTTGGCATCCGCCAGCAGCATCATCGTCTGGTCCATGTAGAACACGTCGTTGTCGACGCCCGCGTAGCCGACGCCGCCCATCGAGCGCTTGATGAACATCACCGTCTTGGCCTTGTCCACGTCGAACACAGGCATGCCGTAGATCGGGCTGGTCTTGTCGGTCTTGGCCGCCGGGTTGACCACGTCGTTGGCCCCGATGACGAAGGCGACGTCCGCCTGGGCGAACTCGGAATTGATGTCCTCGAGCTCGAACACCTCGTCGTAAGGCACGTTGGCTTCGGCTAGCAGCACGTTCATGTGTCCGGGCATGCGGCCCGCCACGGGATGGATCGCGTACTTGACGCTGACCCCTTCCTTCTTGAGCAGGTCGCCCATCTCGCGCAGCGCGTGCTGCGCCTGGGCCACGGCCATGCCGTAGCCGGGGATGATGATCACGCTTTCGGCCTGCTGGAGCATGAAGGCGGCATCCTCGGCACTGCCGCGCTTCCACGGACGATCGACTTTGGCCTCGCCGCCCGAGCTCGATTCCGCGCCAAAGCCGCCTGCTATCACGCTGATGAAGCTGCGGTTCATCGCCCGGCACATGATGTAGCTGAGGATCGCGCCCGAGCTGCCGACCAGGGCGCCGGTGACGATCATCGCGGTGTTGTGCAGCGTGAACCCCATCGCCGCCGCCGCCCAGCCCGAGTAGCTGTTGAGCATCGAGACCACGACCGGCATGTCGGCCCCGCCGATCGGGATGATGAGGAGGAAGCCGATCGCGAAGGCCAGCGCGGCGAGCACCCAGAACGTCCAACCCTCGCCCGGCCCGGCGTCGGCCGAGAGCGCATAGACCGCGGTCAGCCCGATTATCGCCACCAGCGTGCCGAGGTTGATGACGTGCCGCGCCGGGAGCAGGATCGGCGCGCCCGACATGTTGCCGTTGAGCTTGGCGAAGGCGATCACCGAGCCCGAGAAGGTGATCGCGCCGATCGCCGCGCCGAGCGCCATCTCGATCCGGCTGACGGCGAGGATATTGCCGTCTAGGCCGAGGATGCCGAAGGCCTCCGGATTGAGGAACGCCGCCGCCGCGACGAGCACCGCGGCCATACCAACCAGCGAGTGGAACGCCGCGACCAGCTGCGGCATCGCGGTCATCTGGATGCGCCTGGCGGTGGTCAGGCCGATGACCGCGCCGATTGCGATGGCGGCGAGGATTTGACCCGCTGTCACCCAATCGATCGTGATGATTTCGGTGCAGAAGCCAAATGCACCCGTTTCGCGAAAATCGTCGCAACCCATGGTAGCCAGCGGAACGTGAGTGACCAGCGTCGTGACGACGGCGATCAGCATGCCCGCCATGCCGAAGCGGTTGCCGCGCTGGCTGGTCGACGGCGACGACAGCCCGCGCAGCGCGAGGATGAAGCACACCCCGGCGACGAGGTAAGCCAGCGCCACCCACGGGTTCACCGCGTGCGCCGCATCGGCAACGATGCTGAGGTCGGTCGTGTAGTCGGGCGTAAGGATCGCCAAGCTCAGCGCTCCTTCTTCTTGTACATCGCCAGCATCCGCGCGGTGACCGCGAAGCCGCCGAAGATGTTGACGCTCGCCAGCGCCACCCCGACCAGCCCGAGCCACTTGGCCGCCGGGCTCTCGGCCGCCGCCGCCGCGATCAGCGCGCCGACGATGATCACCGAGCTGATCGCGTTGGTCACCGCCATCAGCGGCGTATGCAGCGCCGGGGTGACCGACCAGACGACGTAGTAGCCCACGAAGCAGGCCAGCACGAAGATCGAGAGGATGGTGACGAAGTCCATTAAATTTCCTCCCCGGCACGGGGAGGGGGACCAGCCGCAGGCTGGTGGAGGGGGCTCGCCGCCCGCGCGACGATCGCAGCCGCGGTCCCCGCCGCATCCGCCAGCACCCGGCCGGCTGAAATCCTCAGAACCCTGAACCCGTTTTCCTCGATGAATTTGGTGCGCCGCTCGTCATGCACGGGCTTGCTGCCCATGTCGTGGACCGCTCCGTCGATCTCGACCGCAAAGCGGAAGCTTAGACAGCAGAAATCGACGACATACGGGCCGATAGGGTGCTGGCGACGAAATTTGAGGCCATCGGGGTGCTGGCGAAGCTGTTGCCAAATAAGCCGCTCGGGAACGGTCATCTCTTTGCGCAGCTTGCGGGCGCGGTACACCACGGGACGTTGAGGGGACGGCGAACCCCCTCCACCGCGCTTCGCGCGGTCCCCCGCCCCGTTCCGGGGAGGCAGTTGGTCGCCGACGCTCATTTCAGCCTCTCGTTGACCACCGCCCCGCCCTGTGTCAGCCGCACCGCGTCGCCGATCTCGGCGTCGAGCACCGGCCTGCCCTGCTCCTTGTCCCAGAACGCCGAGAGGAAGTTGTAGAGGTTGCGCGCGTAGAGCGCCGAAGCGTCGGCGGCGAGGAGGCCGGCGGTGTTGGTGTACCCCATGATCTTCACCCCGTGGCGCTCGACCGCCTGGTCGGGCACCGAGCCCTCGACGTTGCCGCCTTGCGCCACCGCGAGGTCGAAGATCACGCTGCCCGGCTTCATGGTCGCGATCTGCGCGTCGGTGATCAGCCGCGGCGCGGCGCGGCCCGGAATCAGCGCGGTGGTGATGACGATGTCCTGCTTGGCGATGTGGCCGCCGACCAGCTCGGCCTGGGCCTTCTGGTATTCCTCGGACATCTCGGTGGCATAGCCACCGCTGCCTTCGCCTTCGATCCCGGCGACGCTCTCGACGAAGATCGGCTTGGCGCCGAGCGACTGGATCTGCTCCCTGGTGGCGCTACGCACGTCGGTGGCGGAGACTTGCGCGCCGAGCCGCCGCGCGGTGGCGATCGCCTGCAGGCCGGCGACTCCGACGCCCATCACGAAGACTTTCGCCGCCGAAACCGTGCCCGCCGCGGTCATCATCATCGGGAAGGCGCGGCCGTAGGCGTTCGCCGCCGCCAGCACCGCCTTGTAGCCGGCGAGGTTCGACTGGCTCGAGAGCACGTCCATCGACTGCGCGCGCGTGATGCGCGGCATGAATTCCATCGCCAGCGCCTCGAATCCCGCTTTGGCGTGGCCTTCGACTCTCTCGCGCTCGCCGAACGGGTCGAAGATGGCCACGACCCACGCCCCTGGAAGGGCGCCCTTGATCGCCGCGGCGTCGGGCGCCTGCACGGCCAGCACGATGTCCGCGCCTTTGACCGCGTCCTGGGCCGACCCGAGCTCGGCTCCGGCTTCTTCGAACGCCGCGTCCGGCATGCTCGCGCCAGCGCCGGCGCCACGTTCGACCGCGACGCTCGCTCCTAAAGCGATGAATTTCTTGACGGTTTCAGGCGTCGCGGCGACGCGGCTTTCGCCCGCGGCCCGTTCCTGCAAGACCGCGATCCGCATTGCCCCGCCCAGTTCGAATCAGGAGATCAGCAGGACGACGAGCATCACGATCAGCACGATCGGCGGGATCGACCACTTGAGCAGACCGATGAACCAGCCGTAGGTCTTCTCGTGGGCCTTCATCTCGTGTGCCGGATTCATCGGGCAAGCTCTCCAATCGAATGTCGTGTCGCGCCGCTCTATCGCTCCGAGGCGGTACGCTCAACCCCTGCCGGCCCTGCTTAATCGCCTCTTTACCCCCCTGCGCTATGCGAGGCGTTCCAAAGGGCCGCTAGGTGGGATGATGGCAGACGGCGAAGCGCGCCTCCTGATGCTGATCGACGACGAGCCGGCGCAAAGCCGGCTGATCACCGCGCTCGCCGCTCGCGAGGGCTGGCGCACGCTCGTGGTCAGGGATTCGGAGACCGCGATCGCCACCCTCGGCACGCGCCAGGGCATGACGCTTTCGGCCATCATCCTCGACCAGTGGGTTCCCGGCGACCAGGCCTGCGAGCTGATCGCCGAGCTCAAGGAGCGCCGCCCCGCGCTGCCCATCCTGATGCTGACCACCAGCACCAGCCCATTGCTGGCGGTCGAGGCGATGCGCGCGGGCGCGACCGACTACCTCGTCAAGCCGGTCGCGCCCGACCGGATGATGCAGGCGCTGCGCAACACCACCACGCGCGAAACCTCGCACGACGAGCTGACGCCGCTGACCGAGAAGATGGACGCGGTGCTCGATTTCGACGCGATGGTCGGCACTGCCCCACCGTTCCGCGCCGCGCTCGCCCGGGCCGCCAAGGCGGCGCGCGGCCACGGCTCGGTGCTGATCGAGGGCGAGAGCGGGACCGGCAAGGAAATGCTGGTCCGCGCCATGCACGCCGCGTCCCCGCGGGTGCGAACCGCGCACCGCATGATCAATGTCGGCGGCGTGCCGGCGAACAGCCTCGAGTCCGTGCTGTTCGGGCATGAGAAAGGCGCCTTCACCGGCGCATTCGACCGCCAGGTCGGCGTGCTGCAGCACTGCGACGCCGGCACCCTGGTGCTCGACGAGGTCGACCGGCTCTCGCCCGAGCTGCAGGACCGCCTCGCCGAAGCGCTCGCCAACCGCTCGGTGCGCCCGATCGGCGCCAAGCACAGCTTCAAGGTCGACGTCCGCGTGATCTCGGCCAGCAACCTTCCGCTCGCCGATCTCGTCGCGACCGGCCACTTTCGTTCCGAATTGCTCGAGCTGCTCGGGAGCACGACGATCGTGCTGCCGCCGCTGCGCGAACGGGCGGGCGACATCCCTGCGCTCACCCGCCACTTCCTCGCCCGCATCGGCGAGCAGCCGGGTCTCAGGCCGCTTGGCATCACCGACGGGGCGCTGCAGCTGCTCGGCGCTTTCGACTGGCCGGGCAACGTGCGACAGCTCCAGACCGTGCTGTTCCGTGCCGCGGTGTTCTGCGACGGCGACGCGTTGACCGACGAGGACTTCCCGCAACTAAGCCAGATGCTCGGAGAGATGGAGATGGCCTCGCACCCGTCGCAGGACGGTATCGGCGTCGATCTCTACACTTCGGACGGCAATCTCCGCCCGCTTGAGGAGATCGAAGCCGACGTGATCCGCCTCGCCATCGGCCACTACCGCGGTCGCATGACCGAAGTGGCGCGCCGGCTCGGGATCGGCCGCTCGACGCTGTACCGCAAGCTGGGCGACCTCGGGATCGAGAGCGCGGCCTGAGGTTCGGCGAAGGCCGCAACGCAAGAGCGCCGCGACCCGTCGACACCGCCCGGTTCGCCCGGTAATCCACTCGTCATGACGGAAGGGACAGAGTTCCGCGGGCACGCCGCGCTGGTCACCGGCGCGGCCTCGGGGATCGGCGCGGCATGTGCGCGGTGGCTTGCGGAACGCGGCGCGCGGATGATCCTGGTCGATCGCGACGAGGCCGGCCTGGCCGCACTCGGGCTTGCCGGCGACGTGACAACCTACGCCGGCGATGTCGCCGATCCCGCGTTGTGGGAGCGGATCGAGGCGGAGGGCTGCGAACTCGATCATGCCGTTATCAACGCCGGGATCGCCACCGGCGCTGCGATCGTCGAGCAGACGCTCGACGAATGGCGCAAGGTCATGTCCGTCAACCTCGACGGGGCGTTCCTCGCGCTGCGGACCGCCCTGCGGCGAATGCGGGACGGCGGCTCGGCGGTGCTGACCTCCTCGGTCGCCGGTCTCAAGGCCGAGCCCAGCGTCGCAGCCTACGGCGCCTCGAAAGCCGCGGTGATCCAGCTCGCCAAGGTCGCGGCGAAGGAATCGGCCCCGCGCAGGATCCGCGTCAATGCCATCGCTCCGGGCGGGGTCGACACGCCGATCTGGGACGGGCTGCCGTTCTTCGAGGGTCTCGTCGCCCGGACCGGCAGCCGAGCGGCGGCGATCGAGGCGATGGCGCACATGGGAACCCCTCTCGCCCGATACGCGGCACCTGAAGAGATCGCCGGCCTGGTCGGCTTCCTCCTCTCCGATGCGGCGAAGAACATGACCGGCGCGGTGCTGGTCAGCGACGGGGGCTACACGCTCTAGCACCCTTCGAGAATCCGGCTTCCATCAAGGGCCGGACGCGATTATTCTCTGGCGAGCGGCCATCAGGACGCCGGGGGCACCATGATCCGCATCGCCGCAATCGCTCTTATGTTCGCCCTCTCACCCGCGGCTCATGCGCAGCAGTCCGGAACCACCGCGCCGGCGACACCCGATCAGCCCGAGGAAAGCCCGGCGAGCGATCCGCAGATCGTGGTCGAAGGCGAGAAACCCAAGCGGGTTTGCGAAACCGTGACCGGAACCGGCAGCATCATCCCTCGGCGGGTGTGCCGCACGCCCGAACAAGTGGCCGCCGACGAGGAGCGAGCAGGGATCATCAAGGGAAACATGTCTCGCGACCGCAATACGGCGCAGCACGTCGCCGCGGCGCGCGCGAACAGGTAGCTCAGGCCGCCGCCCGGAACGCCGCGTTGGGGTCGAAGGCCACGCTCGGCCGGCCGAACAGAAAGCCTTGGGCGAATTCGCAACCGAGCTCGCGCAGCCGGTCGAGCTGGGCCACGGTCTCCACTCCTTCGGCGACGACGGTCTTCTTGAGGCCGTGGCCGAGCGCGAGCACTGCGCGGACGATCTCCTCGCTCTGGCCGTCGGCATCGAGCAGCCCGGCGACGAACGACCGGTCGATCTTGAGCGTGTCGACCGGGATCTCCTTGAGGTGGACGAGCGAGGCGTAGCCGGTGCCGAAATCGTCGAGCGCGATGCGCACTCCGGCCGCGTGCAGGACGCGCAACGCCGCCGCGGACAGGCCCGCCTTGCCGAGCAGGGTCCCCTCGGTCACCTCGACGCACAGAACACCCGGCGCGATGCCCGCGTCGACCAGCCGGTGCAGCAGCGCGTGGGCCGCATCCGCGCCGTTCAGGTCCATCGCCGTGAAATTGACCGACAGCGTGCCGGCGAAGCCCGGATGGCGCTGCAACTCGGCAATCGCCAGCTCCACGACGCGCCGTTGCACCCGCGGACCGATCTCCTCGTCCGCGAGCACGCCGGCGAAGCTGGCGGGCGTCATCAAGCCGTGCTCGGGATGGCGCCAGCGCAGCAACGCCTCCACCCCAACCAGCTTGCTGTGGCGCAAGTCGACGATGGACTGAAAATGCAGCACGAATTCCGATCGACGCAGCGCGCCGTTCGCGTCCTTGATCAGCTGGAGCCGGCTCTGGACCTGGAGCCGCATATGGGTGTCGAACGCCTGACGGCGGCCTCGACCCAGCTTCTTCGCCTCGTAGAGCGCGATATCGGCCTGCTGGAACAGGTCGGCCGGCGAAGAGGCGCCTTCCGAGCCGGCGACGCCGATGCTCAGCGAAAGCGTCCCCGACCAGGCATGGTGGAACCACGCCGCGCCCTGCGCGCCATCGAGCGCGGCGGCGACGCACGCGCTCTCGTCATCGGCGGCGAGCACGGCGAACTCGTCACCGCCGACCCGGGCGCAGGAGGTACCCGGACCGACGAGGTTGGCCAGCAGCTTGCCGATATGGCGCAGCAGCGCGTCGCCCGCATCGTGGCCCTGACGGTCGTTGAGTTCCTTGAGGTAGTCGACGTCGATCAGGAACAGCTCGAAGCGCTGACCGCCGGCGATCAGGTCGCGCAAGTCGGCGTGGAACGACGCGCGGTTGCCGAGGCCGGTCAGGAAGTCGGAATGCGCGGCACGGCGCATCGTCTCCTTCTCGATCTCCATTCCGCGGGCGCTCGCTTCGGCGTCGTCGCGCTCGCGCTTCAGGATCATGAAGCGGTCGGCGATGACCAGCGAGAAGACCAGCGATTCGAAGGCGATCGCGGCGAACGTCGCCAGGTCGACGAGGTCGCTTTGCGGAACGAGACCGAAATTGCGCGCGACGCGCAGTCCGAACACCGCGATGACCGGGCTCCAGCCGAGCAGGTAGAGCCACACCACGCGGCTGCCCCGCGCGGCGGCGATGGCGATCGCCGCCACCGAGGTGGCCACGCTCGCCAGCATCGCCAGGTTGAGCAGGCGATCGCCGAACATCGCCGGCACGAGCCGTTCGTCGGCGGCCAGCACGCCGCTGAGAACGCAGACGGCCGCGATCGCCTCGGCGGTCCTGCGCAGCCGGCGCGGGACCATCCCCCTTTCGATCACCGTCAGCAGGAACAGGCTGCCGAGCGCCACGGTCATGCTGACCAGCACGTTGTCGATCCGCACCGCCATCGGACCGGCCAGCCCGGGAAACACGAACGCGGCGAGGTTGGACCACGTCAGCCCATAGGCGAGCGACACCGCCACCCAGCCGAGATACCAGCGCTGGAACGCGCTGCGCTGGGCGGCGTGGACGAACAGGTTGTACGCAAAGGCGGAAATCAGCAGGCCGCTGAACAGCCCCATCAACGTCAGCCAGCGCGCCTCCATCGCGATCGCACGGCGCGGGGTCGCCGCGGTGACCTTGCGCATCAGCGAGAGGTCGTCGAGGCGGTGGAAGCCGATCGACAGCTCGCGCAGGTCGCGGCCCGGAGCGGCGATCTCGAATCTCAGCAGCCCACCCGGATCCCAGTTATCCCGCAGCTGATGCGCGCCGAACACCTGGCGCTGCACCGTGCCGTCCGCCGCGGTGGCGACCACCGCGATGGTCTCGAAACGCACCTGGTCGATCAGCAGCTGCCAGCCCTCGGGCATATCGCGCAGGGCGGCCGGATCGCGCAGGCCGAGCCAGGTCCATTCGGCCCGGTGTTCGAGTCGAGCGTCCGCCATCGCCGCCGGAGGGGCCACGACCTCGAGGCTGCGGCGCAGCTCGACCTCCTGCGCGCCCGCCGCCACCGGAACGGCCAGCAGGCAGGCCGCGATCAGCCATCCGAGCAAGGCCAGTACCGATTTGCGGGCGCGCGCGGGCATCGCACCCTTTGGCCCGCAAGGTTCTCAATTTCGGTTAACGCGCGTCCCCAAAAAACTAGGGGAATTGAACAAGAATCAGCCTTCTCCCAGACCCGCGAAGTCGGTCACCGCCGCATCGCGACGGCCGCGCCAGACGTTGCGGGCCTGGACGGTGTCGAACACGTCGTGGACGCGCAGCAGCTGGCAGCCCGCGTCCATCCCCGCCATTGCCAGCGCCAAGCTGCCGCCGAGCCGCCGGTGCGCCGGCGCCTCGTGGCTGAGCGCGCCGATCAGGCGCTTGCGGCTGGCCCCGAGCAGCACCGGCTGGCCTAGTGCATGAAACAGCGGCAGCGCGTTCAGCAGCGCGAGGTTCTCGGCCATGGTCTTGCCGAAACCGATGCCCGGGTCGAGGATCAGTCGCTCGCGGGCCACGCCGCCTTCGATCGCCCGGTCGCGCGCGGCGCGCAGCCAGTCGAACACTTCGAACACCACGTTGGAATAGGCCGCGCCCGCGTGCAGGTCCTGACCCTCGCCGGGCGCATGCATCAGCACCACCGGCACCCCGCTCGCCGCGGCAATTTCGAAGCTGCGCGGATCGCCGCGCAGCGCCGAGACGTCGTTGATCATGTGCGCGCCGGCGGCCAGCGAGGCCTCCATCACCGCCGCGCGGCGCGTATCGATGGACACCGCTGCACCCATCGCCACGCAATGCTCGACCATGGGGACGACCCGCTTGATCTCGTCGCCTTCCCACACCACCGCGGCGCCCGGCCGCGTGCTCTCTCCGCCGATGTCGACGATCGCCGCGCCCGCCTCGAGCATCGAGGCCGCGTGCTCACCCGCAACTTCGGGATCGTCCATGAACTTGCCGCCGTCCGAGAAGCTGTCGGGCGTGACGTTGAGGATGCCCATCACCTGCGGCTGGTCGAGCCGGACAGTGCGCATGCCGAGCTCGAGCGGCGCATGGGCCATGGTGAGGCCCGCCCACTGCGCTTCGGCCTCCGGACCGAGCTCCTCGGGCAGGCGTTCGAAGACCCAGTCGATTCCCGAGGGCGTGACCAACTCGCGCATCGCCACTTCGCCCTCGCGCATGACGGTGACGGCGATGAGGTGAGCATAGGCCATGCCGCCGGCGAGCCGGATCGCGTCACCCGCGACCACCTGCGGGCTGGCGACCAGCGTGAGCGGCTGGATGTAGAGTTTGTCCATCAATCCTCGATGGCGAGGAGATAGAGCTGCCGCAAGCTGTCGATGGGCCGTGCCTGGCCTTCGTGCTCGACATGCCAGAAGGTCCACCCGTTGCAGCTCGGCGCGCCTTGCAGCGTCTTGCCGACGCCGTGGATCGAGCCGGATTCGCCGCCGCTGACGATCGAGCCGTCGGCGCGAACCGTGGCCTGCCAGCGGCGCTGCCGGTCGAACAGCACCGTGCCCGGGGCGAGCAGGCCCGCCGCGACCAGCGAGCCGAACGCGACGCGCGGGGCGTCGCGGCGGCTCTGCATCGTCGCCAGCGCGGATTCGTCGAGCGGCAGCTCCTTCTCGATCCGCTTGAGCGCGACGCGGCGATAGGCCTCCTCGCGCTCGCAGCCGATCCACTGCCGGCCGAGCCGCTTGGCGACCGCGCCGGTGGTGCCGGTGCCGAAGAACGGGTCGAGCACGACGTCGCCCGGATCGGTCGTCGCCAGCAGCACCCGGTAGAGCAGCGCCTCGGGCTTCTGCGTCGGATGCGCCTTGTGGCCGTCCTCCTTGAGCCGCTCGGGCCCGCCGCAGACCGGGATCGTCCAGTCGCTGCGCATCTGCAGCTCGTCGTTGAGCGTCTTCATCGCGCGGTAGTTGAAGTGATAGCGCGCCTTCTCCCCCATGCTCGCCCAGATCAGCGTCTCGTGCGCGTTGGTGAAGCGGGTGCCGCGGAAGTTGGGCATCGGGTTCGACTTGCGCCACACGATGTCGTTGAGGATCCAGAACCCCAGGTCCTGCAGCAGCGCGCCGACGCGGAAGATGTTGTGGTAGCTGCCGATCACCCACAGCGCCCCGTCCGGCTTGAGCACGCGGCGCGCCTCGGCGAGCCAGTCGCGGGTGAAGGTGTCGTAAGTCTCGAAGCTGTCGAACCGGTCCCAGTGGTCGGTCACCGCGTCGACATGGCTGCCGTCGGGCCGGTTGAGATCGCCACCGAGCTGGAGGTTGTAGGGCGGATCGGCAAACACGAGGTCGACCGAGGCGGTGGGCAGCGAGCGCATCGCCTCGATGCAATCCCCGGCTAGGATGCGGCCCAGCGGCAGCTCGACCGGCGCGGTCGAAGCGCGCGCTTTCGGCGCGCGGATGATGGTGATTTCGCCCATGCCCGGTCGTTTCCCCCTGACTTATCCACAGGGTGCGGGCGGCGGACTCCCGCGTCAACCCGCCGTTCAATCGAGCGAAATCCCTAACCGAATATGGTTAACGAGGAACGAAGGGAGTCCCGCACAAGATGTTGAGTCCGTCCGCGACCGGGGGACTCGACATCTAGTGGTGTGGCGCGGAAGACTCGCCCGGCCTTTTCCTGCTAACGGAGCAACGGGTCGAAAACAGGGGGGAGCCTGCGATGGCACTCAAGGTAATCGGCGCCGGCCTCGGCCGCACCGCGACGTTTTCGCTCAAGTTCGCGCTCGAGCATCTCGGCCTCGGACCATGCCACCATATGTCCGAGGTCTTTGCGAATGGGCGGTACCAGGTTCCGCTGTGGCTCGAGACGATCGCAGGGCGACCAGACTGGGACGCAGTGTTCGACGGCTTCCATGCGACCACCGACTACCCGGCCTGCACCTACTGGCGCGAACTGGCCGAGCACTACCCCGAAGCGAAGGTCGTCCTCACCGTGCGCGACGCGGACTCGTGGTTCGATTCGGTCAGCGCAACGATCTTCTCCGAAGGCATGCAGGGCTCGCTGGTAGGCTCGCCGCTTGGCGACATGATGCGGGGCGTGATCTTCGACCACTTCGACGGTGACATTACCGACCGCGCCTACATGACCGACTGGTTCGAGCGGCGGAACCAAGCGGTGATCGATTCGCTGCCGCCGGAGCGGCTGCTGGTGTTCTCGCCCAAGGAAGGTTGGGAGCCGCTGTGCGCGTTCCTCGGCGTGCCGGTGCCCGAAGGCCCCTTCCCCCGCGCCAACAGCCGCGACGAACTCACCGAGCATTCGGACGAGCAGGGCGGCCTCCCGCCCGACCCCGAGACGGGCGAACGCTTCGCGCGGCAATATATCGACGAGCTCAAGGTCAAGGCGTTCGGCCTGCCCGCCTAGCGCTGCGCCGAGCGCGCCTCGGCGACGACCGCCTCGACTGCGTCGATCACCACTTTGGGTTGCGCTTTCTGGATATAATGGTCGGAATCCGCAACGCGCGTGTGAATACCGCCGGTCGAGAGCGCGGCAAGCGCCTGATGGCCGCGATCGATTCGCGCGTGCTCGGCAGCCATCCTGACCTTGAGTTCCTCAGGGGTGAACGGGGGCCAGCGCGGCGCGTAGACTGCGCTCAGCACGACCAACGGCATCGCCCCGTAATTTCGGCCGGGATCGACCACCAGGCGCGAGCTTTCCTCGCCGCTCTGGTTGAACGATGCTTGGCTTTCATACTGCAAGGAGTTGCCCAGCGCCTTGGTCTTCAGGGCCTCGCTCAGCACGGGAGGGAAGGAAAGCGGAAAGGCGACGCATTTGTTCGGGTCGAGGGTGCCCCGTCGCAGTTTGCCGCTGCGGATGTCCGCGGCGCACTTGCGGAACACTTCAATTGGATCCGGCTCAGCAGCCGCCCACGGCAGCCTCGGCCAACCGGGCGGCTCGACTGGCGGCACGCTGAATTGATCGGGAAAGCTGGGGTCTACCAGAACCATCCCGGCCACCCGATCGGGGTGACGGTCGGTGAACAGCAGGCTTTCGTACGCGCCGAGCGAGTGGCCCACCATGACGTAGGGTCCCGCGATCTTGCCGGTGGCGAGCGCCGCCTCGAGGTCGGCGGTGGTCGTCGCTACCGTCTGCGGCGCGGCGCTGCCGTCACTCAGGCCGAAGCCCGGACGGTCCCAGGCGCAGACCCTGGTCGTCTTGGCCATGCCAGACTGCACCGAGGACCACGCCCATCCGGCGAAATCGCCCATTCCGGCGGTGAGGATGACGGTCGGAGCTCCCTCGCCCAAGCACACGAAGTTGAGCTTGCGCCCATCCGGCAGCCGCATTGCTTCCCAATCACTGGCGTAGGGCACCAGCGATTCATCGAACAGAGGCCCGCTCTGCTCGTCGGCCGTTCGACCGCAGGAGCCGAGAGCGGCGGCAAATGCGAGAAGCGTGAACGCTTTCAACCGATGCCTCCCCCAAGGCCGCTGCACTTGGACTAACGCTGTTAGTCTGGCACACATAGAGTAGATGGCAAGCCGGAATCTCAATCGGGAGACGATCGTCCGCGCCGCGCTCGAGATACTTGCCGAGCGGGGCCTCGAGGCCGTCAGCCTGCGCAACGTCGCGGCCGCGGTCGGGGTTCGCGCGCCGTCGCTCTACTGGCACGTTCCCAACAAGAACGCCCTGTTCGGCTCGATGTCGGAAGCGATCTTTCGCGAATGTCTCGACAGGGTGGAGCCGTCCGAGGACTGGCGAGGGTGGCTGCGGAACCTCGGCATCGCCGTCTGGCGCACGCAGCGGCAAACCCGAGATGTCCACCAGTTGATCATGCAGTCGTCGATGGAAGCCGAAGTGCTCCGCGGGTTCACTGCGCGGATGGTCGGTGAGTTGACCGCGCGCGGGCTCGATCCCGCAGTCGGCTTCGAAGCGCAGAAGTCGGTCATGGCGCTGGTGACCGGATGGACGATGATGCCCAACGATCCGGCCTTCCGGGAAAGCCCGCCGGAGCAGAGTTTCCTGCACTGCCTGGACGCGGTGATCCGCGGATGGGACCAGGCCGGCGTGACCGGCTAAGTTACAGGCCGGCCGCGATCTCCAGCGGCAACTCGCATTGCGCCACCGGGGCGAAGCTCCTGCGGTGGAGGGGCGTCGGCCCGTGCATGCGCAGCGCCTCAAGGTGCTCGGGCGTGCCGTAGCCCTTGTTGCTGTCCCAGCCGTAGTGCGGATGCGCGCGCGCATAGTCGCGCATCAGCCGGTCGCGGTACTCCTTGGCGAGGATCGACGCGGCCGAGATGCACGGCTCGCGCGCATCGCCGCCGACGATCGCGCGGGCCGGCCAGCGCCATTCCGGGCGGCGGCCGTGCGGGGTCAGGTTGCCGTCGACCAGGACCTGGTGCGGATCGCAACCGATCGCCCCGCACAGCCGCGCGACCGCCTGAGCCATCGCCCACATCGTGGCGTGGAAGATATTCAAGCTGTCGATGTGCTCGACCTCGACCACGCCGATCCCGAACGCGCAGCGGCGGCGGATGCGCTCCTCCAGCAGCGCGCGGCGCTCGGCGGTCAGCCTCTTGGAATCGTCGAGGCCCGCAGGTCTCGGCTTGCACAGGACGACCGCCGCCGCCACAACGGGGCCGGCCAGCGGACCGCGACCGGCCTCGTCGACACCGACGACGAGCTCGCCGGCGGCGAAGCAGGCGGCGAAATTGTGAGAGGGAGTTCCGGAAAGCATGCGTAAGATCGAGTTGGCTGCCCTCGCCCTATCCCCCGCGGCGCTGCTGATCGCAAGCTGCGGCCAGGCCCAGACTGGGGAAAGCGCCCGCGCGCCGGCCGACGGCGATCCGTTCGCGATTGCCGAGAAGGGCACGTTCGACAGCCCGTGGGCGATCGCCTTCGCGCCGGGCACGCAAGTGATGTTCGTCACCGAGAAGCCGGGTACGATGAAGTTCGTCGATCTCGCCAGCGGCCGCCTCGGCACCGTCAGCGGGCTTCCCGATGTCGTCAACCAGGGCCAGGGCGGGCTCGGCGACGTCGCCTTCCTGCCCTCGGAGAGCGCCGCGACGCTCGGCACGCGCACGATCTACCTGACCTGGGCGGAAGCCGGCGAAGGCAACCTCGCCGGCGCGGCGATGGGCCGCGGCACGCTGGTGTGCGAAGAGGCCGACGCCTGCCGGATCGAGGGACTCGAGGTGATCTGGCGCGGCTCGCCCAAGACCGCGCGGCGCGGTCACTACTCGCACAAGATCGCGTTCTCGCCCGACGGGCGCTACCTGTTCCTGTCCTCGGGCGACCGCCAGGAAGGCACGCCGGCGCAGGACCTCGGCACCAATCTCGGCAAGGTGCTGCGGCTCAACCTCGACGGCTCGCCGGCCGAGGGGAATCCGTTCACCGACCGCGGTGGAGTGGCCCGCGAGATCTGGAGCTACGGCCACCGCAACCTGGTCGGCCTCGAATTCGACCTCGACGGGCAGCTGTGGGACATCGAGCACGGGCCGCGCGGCGGCGACGAGATCAACCGCGTGGTGCGCGGCGACAACTACGGCTGGCCGGTGCGCTCGAACGGCGACGACTATTCCGGCGCCGACATTCCCGACCACACCGCGGACGACGGGTTCCACAAGCCGGCGATCTTCTGGAACCCGGTGATCGCTCCGGGCGACTTCGTGTTCTATTCGGGCAAGCTGTGGCCCGAGTGGCAGGGCCAGGCGCTCGCCACAGGCCTCGGCTCGATGGCGATAGTGCGCATCTCGCTCGACGGCGACAAGGGCACCGAGGAAGCGCGCTACGCCATGGGCAAGCGCATCCGCGACATCGCCGAAGCCGACGACGGTTCGCTCTACGTGATCGAGGACGGGCCCGGCGGGCGATTGCTGCACCTGACCAAGGGCTGATCCATCCCCCTCCCGCTGCGGGAGGGGAGAAGATCGCGTTGCCTTTCGCGCCGTCCACTCCTATCCGCGCGCCTCCCATGGCCTACCTCGCGCTTCCGACGCTGATTCCCCTCGACGAGGCCGACCCGGCGGCGGTCGAGCGCGTGCTCGACGCCGCGTTCGGGCCGCACCGGCACAAGCGCACCGCCTACGCGATCCGCCAGGGCACACAATGCCTGCCGCCGCTGTGTTTCGCCGCCTACGACGAGGCGGGAGCGCTGGTGGGCACGATCCAGGCGTTCCCGGTGGCGCTGACCGATCCCGCCGGGCGCCGACACCCGCTGATCATGATCGGTCCGGTTGCGATCCTGCCCGGACGCCAGGGCCAGGGCTTCGGCCGCGCGCTGATGGCGGCGCAGAAGGCGGCGATCGAAACCGCGGCCGGCGAACAGGGGGCGCCGCTGCCGCTAGTGCTGATCGGCGACGAGCCGTATTACGGCAAGTTCGGCTTCGTCGAAGCCCCGCGCGGGTGGCAGTGCCCCGGGCCGTGGGACCCGGCGCGGCTGCTGGTGCGCGGCGCTTCCCCTGCGGTACTGCCGCCGGAGGGCATGCTCGGACCCTGGACGGCCTAAGTCGCCCGGGCGCGAGCGGGAGGATTGTTTGCGCATCCGCCCTCTGCCATCCCGGCGCGATGAGCGAGCTGTTTGACCGCCTCACGCGCCTGTTCGACGAGGGCCACGGCGTCGAGCTTCCGGACTTGCGCAGCGACGCGTCGTTCGCCCCTTCCGAGCTCCGGCCCGCCGCGGTGCTGATCGCGGTGACCGACCGGCGCGAACCCGGCGTGCTCCTGACCCATCGCCCGGCGGGCATGCGCGCCCATCCCGGCCAGGTCGCGTTCCCCGGCGGCAAGCTCGATCCGGGCGAGGACGCGGTCGCCGCCGCGCTTCGCGAAGCGCATGAGGAACTGAAGATAGACCCTGGCAATGTAACGATAATCGGCGCCAGCGACCGCTACGTCACCGGCACCGGCTACGACGTCACCCCGGTACTCGGACTGGTGCCGCCCGACCTGCCGATCGTGCCCGACCCGCGCGAGGTCGCCGCCTGGTTCGAGGCCCCGCTCGGTTTCCTGCTCGACTCCGCCAATCACCTGCCCCGGCAGGCCGAGTGGCGCGGCGGCGTGCGCGAGTACATCGAGATCGACTGGCAGGGGCACCGCATCTGGGGCGTGACCGCGGCGATCATCGCCAACCTTGCCCGTCGCCTTGCATGGCACTAGCTGGCGCATGGCCACGCTTCCCGCCAACGACTGGACCGGCCGCGAGGACCTTGCCGCGCTGGTCGCCGCGCTCGGCGCGGGCAAGGTGCGCTGGGTCGGCGGGGCGGTGCGCGACACGGTGCTCGGCCTGCCGGTGAAGGACATCGACGCCGCGACGCTGCACCCGCCGGGCAAGGTCATCGGCCTGCTCAAGGACGCCGGCATCCGCGCCATTCCGACCGGGTTCGACCACGGCACCGTGACCGCGCTGCTGCCCGGCGGCAACGTCGAGGTGACGACGCTGCGCCGCGACGTCAGCACCGACGGCCGTCGCGCCACGGTGGCGTTCGCGACCGACTGGCGCGAGGACGCCGCACGCCGCGACTTCACCATCAACGCGCTCTATGCCGACCCGGCGAGCCTCGAGGTGTTCGACTGGTTCGGCGGGCTCGAGGATCTCGCCGCGCTGCGCATCCGCTTCATCGGCGATGCCCGCCAGCGCATCCGCGAGGATCACCTGCGTATCCTGCGCTACTACCGCTTCCAGACCCGCTTCGGCGGCAAGCCCGACACCGAGGCGGAGGAAGCCTGCGCGGAGCTCGCGCCGATGCTCAAGGGGCTCAGCCGCGAGCGGGTGGCGATGGAACTGCTCAACCTGCTCGCCCTGCCCGACCCGGCGCCGACCCTGGCCAGGATGGAAGCGCGCGGCGTGCTCCCGGTGGTGCTGCCGGAGGCCGGAACCGGCGGCATGGCGGCGCTCGAAGGGCTGATCGCCGAGGAAGCGCGCCAGGGCGCGGCGCCCGATCCCCTGCGCCGGCTCGCCGCGCTGCTCCCGCCCGACCCGCGCGTCGCCGAGCAGGTCGCGGCGCGCCTGCGGCTCTCGGCGGCGCAAAAGAAAAGGCTCGCGGCCGCCGCGGGCCGCTCGTTCGAGCAGCCTGACGCGCGCACGCTCGCCTACCGGCTCGGCCGCGACGAGGCGCTCGACCGCCTGCTGCTGACCGGGTCGGACACTGCGCCGCTCGACGGATGGGCGATTCCGCAATTCCCGCTCAAGGGCGGCGAGATCGTGGCCCGAGGCGTTTCCGCCGGCCCCGAAGTGGCGCGCATCCTGCGCGAGGTCGAGGACCGCTGGGTCGCCGAGGGCTTCCCCGACGCGGCGCGCGCCGCGGCACTGCTCGACGAGCGGCTGGCGCGTTAACCTCTGTAAACGGCCCAGTTCATCGCGCCTACATACCGGCTCGTCCAAAAGGGGTTTCGGCGCGCGCGCTTCTCCTCCGAAGGTCCGGGCCAAGGTCGGAGTAGCTTCTGGGGGGACTCGTGGCGTTTGCGCGCCGCACGGACATTTTCTGGTTCGTCGGCCTGGCGACCGCCGGGCTCGCCCGTTGCCAAACCGGCTGCCGACTTGCCTCCCTCCGAGGGGGCACCAACCGATTTTGTTCGAAGTCTGCGGAGATTGATTGATGAAGTTCTCGACCCTTACCGCCGCCGCCGCGCTCGCCGCGGCCGCGATCGGCACCCCTGCCTTCGCGCAGGACAACGGCCTGACGGTCGGCGGCAAGATCTACGGCCCCGACGGCGCCGAAGTCGCCACCATCGAGCAGGTCCAGGACGGCGCGATCGTGATCAACACCGGCAGCGTCACCGCCGCGCTGCCCGCCGACGCGTTCGGCACCGGCGACAACGGCCCGACCATCGGCTGGAACAAGGCCGAGCTGGAGGCGGCGATCAACGCGGCCAACGGCCACGCTCAGGCCGAGCTCGAAGCCGCGCTGGTCGCTGACACGGACGTCTACAGCTCCGACGACATGCTGCTTGGCAAGATCACCGAGGTGTCCGGCGACGGCAACGTGGTCGTCGAGCTCGAAACCGGCCCGGTCGCGCTTCCCGGAGAGCAGATGGCGCTCGCCGACGGCAAGCTGATCTTCCGCGCCACCGCCGCCGACGTGCTCGCGGCCGCCGCCGCGGCGGCGGGCGAGACGTCCCAGGGCGGCGACTGACCTTGCGATCCTCCCCGAGCGAGCTCGGGGAGGATTGTCCCTAGAACCTGTTATCGCGCGGAAACCCCTGCGGGGGCAGCCGGCCGGCGGCGCCGCGGGCGACCTTCCACATCTGGATATCCTTTTCGGTGCGCGTGCGGCCAGTTTCGCCGCCCATGCCCCATGACAGCCCTTCCTCGAGCCTGAACGTGGTCGCGTCGGCGAGGCCGCCGTCGCGGTAGCGCTGCAGCGTCACGCCCTGTCCGCGCGCCATGACCGGCAGCTCCTCGAGGCTGAACACGACCAGCTTGCGGTTGTCGCCGACCACCGCGACGTGGTCGTGCTCGGCCGCCACGGAGCGCGCCACCGCCAGCTTGTTGCCATCGCGCAGGTTGACGACCTGGCGGCCCTTGCGGGTCTCGGCGAGCAGCTCGCCGGTGACCGCCGCAAACCCCTTGCCCGCGGTCGAGGCGAGCAGCAGCATCGATTCGGGCCTGTGCACGATCAGCGCCACGATCTGCGCCCCGGCGTCGATGTCGAGCGTGTTGCGGACCGGCTCTCCGAACCCGCGCGCGCCGGGCAGCCTGTCGGCGCCGACGGTGAAGAACCGCCCGTCGTCGGCGGCCAGCAGCAGCTTGTCTGTGGTCTGCGCGTGAAGCGCGAAGGCGGGACCGTCGCCTTCCTTGAATTTCCAGTCCTGCTCGAGCGGGAGGTGCCCGCGCGCCGCGCGGATCCAGCCGCGCTGCGACAGGATCACCGTGACCGGTTCCTTCTCGATCATCGCGTCCATGCTGAACTCGACCACAGGCGCGGCCTCGGCGATGGTCGTGCGGCGGCGGCCGAGCGCGGTGTCCTCGCCGTAATTCTTGCGCAGCGCGCCCAGGTCGCGCTTGAGCCGCGTGCGCTGGCGCGCCGGGCTGTCGAGCAGCTTCTCCAGCTCCGCGCGCTCGGCCAGCAGCTTGTCGCGCTCCTGCTGCAGCTCCATCTCCTCGAGCTTGCGCAGGCTGCGCAGCCGCATGTTGAGGATCGCTTCGGCCTGGCGGTCGGTCAGGCCGAACTCGGCGATCATGATCGGCTTGGGCTCGTCCTCGGTGCGGATGATCTGGATCACGCGGTCAAGGTTGAGGAACGCGACGATGTAGCCTTCGACGAGCTCGAGCCGGTCGGCGATCTTCTGCAGCCGGTGGCGGGTGCGGCGCTGGAGGATGTCGATCTGGTGCGCGACCCAGTTCGAGAGCAGCTCGTGCAGGCCCATGACCATCGGCGTGCGCGCGTGGTCGAGCACGTTGAGGTTGAGACCGATGCGCGTCTCGAGATCGGTCAGCTTGTAGAGCGATTCCTTGAGCAGCTCGGGATCGACGTTGCGGCTCTTGGGCACGATGACGATGCGGATCTGCTCGTCGCTCTCGTCGCGCACGTCCTCGAGGATCGGCAGCTTGCGGTCGGCGATGGCCTGGGCGATCTGCTCGATCAGGCGGCCCTTGGGCACGCCGTAGGGAACCTCCGATATCACCAGCTGGTACTGCCCGCCGCCGAGCCGCTCGATGCCCGCCTCGCGGTCCGCCTCGTCCTTCGTCTCGGCGGCAAAGAACCGGCCGCGCACGCGGAAGCCGCCGCGCCCGGTCTCGTATGCCGCAGAGATCGCCTCCGCGCTGTCGACGATCAGGCCGCCCGTGGCGAAGTCGGGGCCGTGGAACAGCTCCATCAGCCGCGCGTGCTCGACATGCGGGTTGTCGATCAGCTCGAGCGCGGCGTCGATGATCTCGGCGACGTTGTGGCTTGGGATGCTGGTGGCCATGCCGACGGCAATGCCGCTCGCCCCGTTGGCCAGCAGGTTCGGGAACAGCCCCGGGAAGATCGAGGGCTCCTCCTCCTCGTTGTTGTAGGTCGGGACGAATTCGACGGTGCCTTCGTCGAGGCCGTCCATCAACTGCATCGCGGTGCGCGTCAGCCGGCATTCGGTGTATCGCTCCGCCGCGGCGTTATCGCCGTCGATGTTGCCGAAGTTGCCCTGACCCTCGATCAGCGGATAGCGCAGCGTGAACGGCTGCGCGAGGCGGACCATGGCGTCGTAGAGCGCGAGATTGCCGTGCGGATGGTACTTGCCCATCACGTCGCCGACGACGCGGCTCGACTTCTTGAACGCGCTGCCGGGATCGAGCCGCAGGCCGCGCATGCCCCACAGGATGCGGCGGTGGACCGGCTTCAGACCGTCGCGCAGGTCCGGCAGCGAGCGCGCGGTGATCGTCGAGAGCGCGTAGACCAGGTACCGCTCGCTGAGCGCGCTGTCGAACGGCGCGTCGACGATCGCGTCGAACGGGTCCTTTTCGTCTTCGATGGTGTCCATGCGGTGCGCCTAGCAGCGGCGCGAGGCCGGCGACAGGCGCCAATCGGGCGCTTTCAACACCCCTGCGCCGAGCCGCAGCGGACGTTCAGGCTGGTGACAGACTCAATATGGCTAAAATATGTCATTATTAAGGCAAAAAGGAGGCATTCATGCGTAACTCTATGAAGTTGCTTGTTCCAGTCAGCCTGCTCGCCCTCGCGGCCTGCTCACAGGAATCCGACAACTATGCCGGAAATGCCGAGGCGACCGATGCCGTGGCGGAGGAAGCCGGCGTGGCAGTCACCGCCGAAACCGCAACGCCGGGGGGCGAGCTCGCCGCCGTCCCCGCCCGTCCCGACACCCCGGTTACGCTGCCGAAGATGGCCTACGTGTTCGATTACGGCTTCCGCCTCGCGGGTCAGGCGATCGCCCCGCTCCAACAGCAGCATGCCGACATGTGCGAGGCGCAAGGGCCCTATGCCTGCCGCATCGTTTCGCTCAGCCGCACCGGCGAGGAAGCGGACGAGATCCGCGGCGAACTGCAGCTCGCTGTGGCGTCGGACAAGGCGCGCGGCTTCGGTGCGCTGCTGTCGGCCGCCGCCGAGGCCGCCGATGCCGAGGCGTTCCGCGCCAACATCCAGGGCGAGGACCTGTCGAAGTCGATCGTCGACACCGAGGCGCGCCTGCGCAGCCGGATCGCCTTGCGCGACCGGCTGATGGAAATACTGGAGACCCGCCGCGGCAAGGTCGAGGGGCTGGTCGAGGCCGAGCGCCAGGTCGCCGCCGTCAACGAGGAGATCGACCGCGCGCGCAGCTGGCTGGCCGAGCAGCAGGGCCGCGTGGCCTTCAGCCGGATGACGCTGAGCTACGAGAGCGCGACTCCTGGCGGCAGCTTCCTGAAGCCCGTCGAAAGCGCGCTGGGATCGCTGGGGTCGATCTTCGGGACCCTTGCGGCGATCCTGATCGTACTCGGCTCGCTCGCGCTGCCCGTGCTGGCGGGCGTGCTCGGCGTCAGGGTGCTACGGCAGCGGATGACGCCTGCGATGGAAGCATAACATGATCCTCCCTGTGGTCCCGAAGCGGACATGGGGAGGTGACGCGCTGCCGCAGGCGGCGTGACGGATGGGGAGCGGCGCAGCCGCCGTCTACGCGGCGGCCCCTCCACCATGCTTCGCATGGTCCCCCTCGCCATCCTGCTTTGCAGGACGGGGAGGAATTACCGCCGCTGCATGTCCCGGCTTTCGGCGGGAATCCGCACCTCGATCCCGTCGAGCGCCTCGCTCAGCACGATCTGGCACGACAGGCGGCTGGTGCGGCAGGCGCCGGCGGCGAGGTCGAGCATGTCCTCCTCGTCCTCGACCGCGGGCGGCAGCTTGGCGAACCATTCGCCGGGCAGGATCACGTGGCAGGTCGAGCAGGCCATCTGTCCTTCGCATGTGCCTTCGAGCGGCATGCCGGCGGCCTGGGCGACATCGAGCAGGATGTCGCCCGGCTCGGCCGCGGCTTCGACGCGAGTGCCCTCGCCGGTGATGAAGGTGACCCGAATGTGACTCACTTCTGCTGCGCTGCAGCATTATCGATGAGTTCGGCCGCGCGTTCAAGCTGTTCCGCCGTGGTGTAGCGCCCGAACCCGATCCGCACCGAGCCGCGCGCCTGCTCCGGGCTGAGCCCGATCGCGGCGAGGATGCGGCTCGGCTTGCCGGTCTCGCTGGCGCAGGCCGATCCGGCCGAGAACATCACCTCGCGCACGTCCGACATCAGCCGCGACACATCCACCCCGTCGCGGCGGATGTTGAGGTTGCCCTTCCAGCGATGCCCGGCGCTTCCGTTGAGCCGCCAGCCCGCGAACAGCTCGCGGGCGCGGACCCACAGCGCGGCGACGTGCTCCGCGTCCTCCGCCATGCGTTCCAGCGCCAGCTGCGCCGCCGCGCCCATGCCCGCGCACAGCGCCGGACTCAGCGTGCCCGAGCGCAGGCCGCCCTCCTGGCCGCCTCCGGTGGTGTGCGGCAGAAGCTCGATCCCGTCCCTCACCCACAGCGCGCCGATGCCCTTGGGGCCATGGAACTTGTGCGCGCTGACCGCGATCATGTCGGCCTCGGCGAGCGGCATCCTGCCCGCCGCCTGGACCGCGTCGCAGACGAACAGAGCGCCCTTTGCCCGCGTGCGCTCGTAGAGCTCGGCGACCGGCTGGATAGTGCCGATCTCGTTGTTGACCTGCATCACCGAGACGATTCCCACACCGTCGGGCAGCGTGACCTGCGGATCGACCAGGCCGTCGCGGTCGACCGGAAGGATGGTCGTGTCGCCGGGCAGGTCGAGCGCGGTGTTGAGCACGGCCGAGTGCTCGATCGCGCCGACCGAGACCGGCCGCCCCGCACGCGCCGGCTCGCTGCCGCGCAGGGCGATGTTGAGCGCCTCGGTCGCGCCGCTGGTGAAGACCACCGTGCCGCCCGCCGGGAACAGCGCCGCGACCTGGTCGCGCGCGCGCTCGACCGCCGCCTCGGCCCGGCGGCCGAGCGGGTGTGCGGAGTGCGGATTGCCGAACCCGTCGCTGTCGGGCCCGCCCAACCACGGCAGCATCGCCTCGCGCGCTTCCGGCGCGAGCGGGGTGGTGGCCTGGTAGTCGAGGTAGATCATGCCGTCGCCGCCTCGTGCCAGGCTTCGCAGAACGCATCGAGCTCGGACACGGTGGTGGCCCACCCGACGCTGATCCGGATGGTGCGGTCGGCGATGTCTTCGGCGATTCCGAACGCAGCCAGCGCGCGGCTGCGCTTGAGCGTGCCGGAGGAACAGGCGCTGCCGGCCGAGACCGCGAAGCCCATCGCGTCGAGCCTGATCAGCAGCGCGGCGGCGCTCAGCTTTTCGTGCGCGACGGCGACGATATGCGAGCATTGCGGCCCAGGACACAGCACTTCGCCGTGGCGCCTCAGCCGGTCCTTGAACTCGAAGCGGTCCGGGTAGGAGGTCGGCCAGCTCTCGATCCCGCCGGTCTCCAGCGCCGCGGCGAAGCCGAGCGCGGCGGGCAGGTTCTCGGTGCCGGTGCGGTAGCCGCGCTCCTGCCCGCCGCTCGGCTCGAGCATGGCGAAGTCGCGCACCAGCAGCGCGCCGATGCCGACCGGCCCGCCGAGCTTGTGGGCGGACACGACGATCAGGTCGGCGTCGGGCAGCGGCAACCGGCCGGCGCTCTGCGAGCAATCGGCGAGGAACAGGCCGCCAGCCTCGCGGGCCATCGCCAGCGCGGGCGTGCCGTCGTGCGGGACGAGGACGGTGCCGGTCTCCGAATTGATCGACTGGAGCGCCACGATCGCGCGGCCCGGCTTCGCCAGGGCCTTGCCGAGCGCGTCGAGGTCGATCGCGCCTTCGGTTATCGGCAGAACCTCGGCATCGGGCGCGGCGCGATGAACCGCATCGTGCTCGGCCGCCGAGACCAGCCTCCGCTCGGCCTTGGCCCGCCCCAGCCCGATCGCCAGCGCCTCGCTCGCGCCCGAAGTGAACACGACCTCGCCTTCCCAGCCGAGCGCCGCCTTCACGCGCGCCCGGGCCTCCTCCAGCGCGGCTCGCGCCGCGCGGCCCTCGGCATGCGGGCTCGACGGATTGGCCCAGCGTTCGAACCCATGGCGCATCGCGTCCGCCGCTTCGGGACGCAGCGGGGTGGTGGCCGCATGATCCAGATAGATACGGCTCATCGCGCGGGAATTGCGAAAAGTTGCATCGCCACTATATAGCCCCGCACTTCCGGTGCGCCAGCCGCGCGCGCCGGTCACCCTTTTCAAGAGCGACGCCCATGCCCTCCGTCATCTTCCCCGGCCCGGAAGGCCGTCTCGAAGGCCGTTACTCCCCGGCCCCGCGCCCGCGTGCACCCGTGGCGATGATCCTGCATCCGCACAGCCAGGGCGGCGGGACGATGAACGACCGCATCGTGCAGCGTTTGTACAAGACCTTCGTCGATCGCGGGTTCGCCACGCTACGCTTCAACTTCCGCGGCGTGGGCCGCAGCCAGGGCAGCTTCGACAACGGCATCGGCGAACTCAGCGACGCCGCCGCCGCGCTCGACTGGGTGCAGTCGATCCACCCCGAATCGCAGACCACCTGGGTCGCAGGCGTGAGCTTCGGCGCGCTGATCGGGATGCAACTGCTGATGCGCCGTCCGGAGATCCGCGGGTTCATCTCGATCGCGCCGCCGGCGAACATGTACGACTTTTCGTTCCTCGCCCCGTGTCCGGCCTCGGGCATCTTCATCCAGGGTGCGGCGGATACGGTGGTGCAGCCGATCGCGGTGACCAAGCTGGTCGAAAAGCTCCGCACGCAGAAGCACATCACGATCCACCACGAGGAAATCCCGCGCGCCAATCACTTCTTCGAGAACGAGATCGAGGAACTGATGGGTTCGGTCGACAACTACCTCGACTTCCGGCTCTCGCCCGAGTGTCCGATCCGCTGAGCTGACGGAGCCCGAAAATCGGCGCTTGCCAGGAACTGCCTCTTTGCAGTAATGTTACATCATTACACTATTCGCCCTCCCCTGAGGCCGTCGAAGGGCGGGCGACCGGCAAGGAGAGGAGCGAACCATGTCCTACATCAGCCAGGCGCAGGATCCGCGGAGCCGCATCGCGGCCATCGCCGGAGTTGCTGCCGTTCATGCCGCCATTGGCGCCGGTCTCCTGATCGGCCTGACAGTCACCGGTGTCGCGCCGCCTGTCGACGCCTGGGACCCGTTCAAGCTCACTCCGGAACCGTTGCCCAAGCCTCCTCCACCCGATCCGCAGCAGCGGCAGGCCAGCGAGTCCTTCGTCACCGTCCCGCCGACCCCGCACCCGCCGCTCGTCAATGACCCGGTCGAAATGGTCACGCGCGATCCGGTGGAGCGGCCGACCCAGCTCTACGTCGATCCCGGCCTGGCCATCGCGCCGACGATCGACCCGCCGCGGCCGCTCGCGACTTTCGCGCCGCGCGGCGCGCGGCCGACCAGCAGCCCGGCCGGCTGGATTCGCACGGACGACTATCCCGCCGGTCCGCTGCGCCGGGAAATCGAAGGGACCGCGGCGTATCGCCTCATCGTCGGCACCAACGGCCAGGTCTCGGCCTGCGAGGTGATCCGCTCGACCGGCAACGGCCAGCTCGACGATGCGACCTGCCGTTTCATCGAACGTCGCGCGCGCTTCGAGCCCGCCACCGACCAGAGCGGCGCCAAAGTGGTCGGCAGCTATACCGGCACGGTGAAGTGGGAGATCCCGGAGTAGCGAACCGCAAGCGAACCTGCGCCGGCGCGGAGCCTGCTAGCGCACACCCTCGGCGGCACGGTCCAGCGGGGCCGTGCCGTCCTTGTCGGGCACGGTCCAGATCAGCACGTTGGCGATCATGACCACCGCGAGCACCAGCATCAGCACGATCTGCTTCTGCGTCCCGCCACGGCGCCACAGCCAGAACGCCCCCGCGACCAGCGCGATGGCCGCGAGCATCACCACCGAGAGGATCGTGTCCATCGGACGAGTCTAGGCGAGCGCGCGGCGCAAATCCACGCGGATTGACTCGGCCGCATCGCGCTCGCACTAGCCCGGCCATGACGCTTTCATCGGCAACCATTACCCGCCGCGAGGCGCTTGCCGGGATGGGCGCGAGCGCAGCGGCGCTGGCCCTTCCCGCCTGCGCCACGCGTCCCGCCACGGCCGCCGCCCCCGCCGGCCCGCAGGCGCTGCTGGACGATATCGCCTGGAACCTGCTGCGCCACGAACCCGAGCGCGCCACCTCGCTCGGCGTCGACACCGGCGCCCACGCCGCGCTGCGCAGGCGGTTCAAGGACCTTTCGCCCGGCGGGCTCGAAGCGCTCGCCGCCACCCTGCGCGCCGATCTTGCCCGGGTCCGGGCGACCGACACTGCCGCGCTCGATCCCGCGACCCGCACGAGCTTCGAAGTGGTCGAGAGCGCTTATGCTACGGCCCTGGACGGGTTCGCCCAGCCTTACGGCGACGTCGCGATCGGATCATGGCGCAACGCGCCCTACGCCGTGATCCAGAACGTCGGCGGATACATAGACTTCCCGCGCTTCCTCGATTCCGACCATCCGGTGCGCGATGCCGCCAATGCCGAGGCCTACCTGTCGCGGATCGAGGCTATCCCCGCCGCGCTGAACGGCGAGCTCGAGCGCATTCGCGCCGCGGCGGGCATGGGCGTGATTCCGCCGGACTTCCTGCTGGCCAAGGCGATCCCGCAGATGGAAGCCTCGATCGCGGAGGCGAAGGACGGCGGCCCAATGGTCGATTCGCTGGTCCGCAAGGCCGCCGAGGCGGGCCTCGCCGGCGACTGGGCGGCGCGGGCCCGCCCGCTCGTCGCCGGCCCGATCGCCGCCGCGCTCGAGCGCCAGCTCGCCGAGCTCAAGCACCAGGCGACGCTGGCCGACGGCGATCCCGGCATGTGGTCGCAGCCTCGCGGCGACGAGTGGTACGCCTGGGCCCTACGCGCCAGCACCACCACCCGCCTCTCGCCCGACGAGATCCACGAGCTGGGGCTGTCCGAGCTCGACGAGATCCACGGACGCATGGACCCGATCCTGCGCGACCTCGGCTATACCCGGGGAACGGTCGGCGACCGCATGACCGCGCTCGGCGAGGATCCGCGTTTCAAGTTCGCCGAGGGCGATCCCGGCCGCGCCGAGATCATGGCCTTCATCCAGCAGCGCATCGACTGGATCCGGGCGCAAATGCCGCGCGCGTTCGAAACCCTGGTGCCGGCCAACCTCGAAGTGCGCCGCCTGCCGCTCGCCGAGGAGCCGGGCGCGCCCAATGCCTATGGCGGGGCGGGATCCAAGGACGGGACGATCCCCGGCAAGATGTGGATCAACCTGCACACCACCGACCTGCACACCCGGTACGACCTGCCGACGCTCGTCTTCCACGAGACGATTCCGGGCCATGTGTGGGAAGGCGAGTATTCGAACCAGCTGCCGCTGATTCGCTCGATCCTCGCCTTCAATGCCTTCTCGGAAGGCTGGGCGCTTTACGCCGAGCAACTAGCCGACGAGCTCGGTGCTTACGAGGAGAACCCGGCGTGGCGGCTCGGCTACCTGCAGGACCAGGCGTTCCGCGCCTGCCGGCTGGTGGTCGACACCGGCCTGCACCACAAGCGCTGGAGCCGCCAGCAGGGCATCGACTTCTTCGTCGAGCGCAACGGCAACAGCCCCAACACCGTGGCGGTCGAAGTCGACCGCTACTGCTCGTGGCCGGGCCAGGCCTGCGGCTACAAGGTCGGCCATACCGAGATGGTCCGCCAGCGCAGCCGGGCCCAGCAGGCGCTGGGCGGCGCCTACGACCTGCGCAAGTTCAACGATGCGGTGGTCAAGGGCGGCAACGCGCCGCTCGACGTGCTGGCCCGCAACGTCGACCGCTACATCGCCTCGGCGCGCGGCTAGGCCGAAGCGGCGAGCCGGCGCCGTGCGAGCAGCAGGGCGCCGACGATGCAGCCCGCGAACAGCGCGCCTTCGAGCCCACCGCTGACGGCCCGTCCAACCGGTCCGAGGCCGCTTTCGCCGAATAGCGCGCCAATCGGCTCGAGCCGTAGCTGCGATTGCGGGAAGCTGCGCGCCAGCGCGTCGAGGCTGCCGAGCATCAACCGCCCGCCGAGCAGGGAAACGACGACGCCGGCCACCCCGCCGAGCAACATCGCACTGGCCGCTCCCCGCCGAGGCGACCACGCGCCGCGTTCGGCCAGCCAGGCCGCGAGCCCGACCGCGGCGCCAAGCAGCAGGCCTTCGGGCGCTCCGGCGATATCGCCAGGAATCCGGCCGACGAGCAGGTTGAAGGCGTCGAGCCCGAGCAGCTTGAAGGCCGCGCCGACCAGCATGCCCCCGCCCGCCCCGCCAACCACGGTCCACAGCGGTCGATAGGTCCGCGCAAAACCCGCCGCGGCGATCCCGAGGCTGACGCCGGCCGCGCCGAGGAGGGCGATCGCCAGCGAAAGGAACGTCAGCACCAGCAGTACCGAAAGCGAGCCCACACCGGGTTGGGCGGCAGCGGTGAAACCGTACAGCAGTCCGCCGACGAGGCCGGCCGTGCCGCCGCCGATCGTTCCCGCACCGGCCAGCGTGAAAAACTCGCGCCACGATCTATCGAGCGCCGCCGGTGTCCGCGCGTTCGGCGCGCCGGGGGCACCGACCCGCACGACCTCGGCGATGAAGCGGTAGCCGTGCTTGGGCACCGTCTCGATGAAGCGTGGGCTGCCCGCCGCGTCGCCGAGCCGGCGGCGCAGCGTGGTGATGCACTGGGTCAGCGCTTCGTCGGTCACCGGGATGCCGCGCCAGACCTCTTCGTGGAAGCGGTCCTTGGTCACCAGCCGGCCCGGCTCGCCGGCAAGCAGCAGCAGGGCGTCGAGATAGCGCGTGCTCAGCTCCACCGGAACGCCGTCGCGGGTCAGCCGGCGGTCGGCGGGATCGAGCTCGAAGCCCTCGAAGCGCAAGCGGCCGGGTGTCATCGCGACGGGTAGGGTAATTCGCGCGGGCTCGCGCTACAACTCCGGCATGGCGAAAGGCGAACGCGGGCGGCCGCGGCACCCCGATGTCCTCACACCGGCGGAGTGGAAGGTGGCCGAGATGGTCCGGCACGGCCTCCGAAACCGGCGCATAGCCGAGCGGCTCGGCGTCAGCCCGTACGCGGTCAAGTTCCACGTCGGAAACGCGCTCGGCAAGCTCGGCATGGCGAGCCGCCGCGAGCTGCGACTGTGGAACGGCGTCGGCGGACACACCGCGCTCGGCAAAGGGAGGAACACGATGGGCGAGAAGAGAGACGACGGGAGTTACATGATGCTGGGCCAGGTCGCACGCACGACACGCGACTGCGCCGCCGCGCGCGGTTGGTACCGTGACGTGCTCGGGCTGCCTGAGCTGTACAGTTTCGGCAACCTCGCGTTCTTCGACCTCGGCGGCGTGCGCCTGATGCTGGCCGAGGAAGGCGGTGAAGGCGCGGCCGAATCGCTGCTCTATCTGCGCGTGCCCGATATTCACGCAGGCAGGGCCGAGCTCGAGTCGCGCGGCGTCGCCTTCACCCACGCACCGCACCTGATCCATCGCCACGAGGATGGTACCGAGGAGTGGATGGCATTCTTCGCCGACAACGAGGGACGCCCGCTGGCGCTGATGACGCAGGTGCGCACGCAAGTCCGCTAGGCGCGGTTCCGGCACACGCTATAACCGCCTCCGGGTCGCGGCGAGTCGGAGGGGACGCGCATGCGCTTGCACGTGATCATCGCATCGACCGGGCTGGCATTCGCAGCGCCCACGGCCAGCGCGCACCATTCGCCGGTCATGTTCGACCAGTCGAAGACGGTCGCGCTCGAAGGCACCGTCCGCGAGTTCCAGTGGACCAACCCGCACTGCTACATCCAGCTCGTGGTCGAGGACGGCGGCCGGCAGGTCGAATGGAACCTGGAGATGGGCGCGCCGGTCTATCTCTATAACCGCGGCTGGCGGCCCTCGACGCTCAAGGCCGGCGATCGCGTCCGCGTGACCGCGGCGCCGCTGCGCAGCGGGGCCAACGGCGGGCTGGTACTGTCCGCGACGAGTCTCGACGGGAAGACGCGGGGCCGGGTATCGTGACTTCGCTCGCCCGGTTCGGTGTCGTGCTGCTGGCGCTGGCGCCGGCCGCGCCGGCCGCCGCCCAGGACGTCCGCTTCGGCGGCGTCTGGTTCACCGAGCAGGGGGCGGGCACGCAGATCTCGGGTTTCCTCGCCAACGACGACGCGCGCCGCGCCAACCAGCTGCCGCTGATCGATCTCGACGCGCCCTGGACCGCCGAGGCGCGGACGCGCTTCCAGCAACGCCTCTCGCAGGCGGCGATCTCGAAGTCGGAAGGCTGGGGCTATCCGATGATGATGATGTCGCTGACACCGCTCGAATTCGTCGTCACGCCGGAGCAGGTGCTGATCCTGACCGTCTATCGCGACGTGCGCCGCATCGCCACCGACGGCCGCGCCCTGAGCCCGCCCGAGGACCGATGGGCCACCGCGTGGGGCGAGTCGGTCGGGCGCTGGGAGGGCGACACGCTGGTCATCGAGACCGTCGCGGTGCGCCAGCCGAACCTGTTCTTCCGCGCCCCGCCGCTTTCGGAGGCCGCCCGCTACGTCGAACGGCTGCGCATGACGGGACCGGATCGCATCGAAGGAGAGATGACGATCGAAGACCCCGCCACGCTGACCCGGCCGTGGACGGTGAAGCAGGCCTATGTCCGCGCCGAAGGTCTCGACCATCTCGTGATGGACACGTTCAGCAACGATCGCACCACGCTGGAGGACGGCCTGTTCGCGATCCTGCCGCCGGAGGAACAGCCATGATCGCCCGCGTCGCCCGCGTCGCCCGCCTCGCCCGTATCGCCGCAGCCTTGCTTGCGCTTGCGCTGACCGGTCCGCTCGCCGCGCAGGGTGCCCTGCCGGACTGGCGCGGCGTGTGGTTCCTCGAGACCGCGGTTCCGGACATCAACGGCTTCCCGCCGCCCGATCCTTCGGCGACCTCGATGGGCGACGTCTACCCGCTGCTCGGCCTCGAGACCGCGCCGTTCAACGCCGAGGGGCAGGCGCGGCTGGCGGCGATGATGGCGGGCCAGGGCGACGACAAGGCGCCCGGCTGGGGCTATCCGATGATGATGTCGGGAGCGGCACCGCTGCAGTTCCTCGTCACGCCGGACGAGACGCTGATCCTCAACGTCTATCGCGACATCCGCCACGTCTACACCGACGGCCGCCCGCTGCCACCGGAGGAAGACCGCTGGCCGACCACCTGGGGCGAATCGATCGGCCGCTGGGAAGGCGACACGCTGGTGATCGAGACCGTCTCGGTCGAGGAGCCGATCAGGTACTTCTTCTTCGTGCCCCCCCTCTCGGCGCGGGCGCGTTACGTCGAGCGCATTCGCAAGACCGGGCCCGACCGGATCGAGGACGAGATTACCATCGAAGACCCCGAAACGCTCACCGGACCGTGGACGCGCCGGATGGTCTACGTCCGCGCCGAGGGCCTCGACCGCCTGATCCACGAGGCTTTCACCAACGACCGCAGCGAGGTCGAGAACGGCGTGTTCACGATCGAGCCGCCGAGCGATTAGCGGCGGATCGGCCTCCCGGCGTCGGCCGGCCAGTTCGCGGCCGGAAAAACAACCAGAACAAATCCTTATCGCCATTGACTCCCTGCCGGAATCGTAAACAAATAGTTTCACGACTTACTATCTGTCGGGACGTCGAGTCCCTCCGGCACCCAGGAAGGCTTCATGGCACGCAAGGCACTCGAATTCACCCGGCTCGACCACGACGAAGCGGTCGCGGACGAGATCGCCGTCGTCGGCGCGGCTGCGGCGGAAGAAACCGCCGCGCCGCCCTTCCTGCTCGAGGATTATACCGGCCTCGCCACCTATCGCGGCAAGCCGATCTTCACCCAGGACGAGGTGATCGGCCGGATCGACGCCGGGGTCGAGTTCAAGGGCAAGACGATCACCTTCACCTTCCTCGACGGGCCGCACACCATCGGCATCTACAACAATCCCAAGTACGGCTTTGCCGAGCCGGCCGGATACTCGCCGTTCAGCGCGGCCGAGAAGGCGGTGACCCGCGAATCGATGGGCCTGTGGGACGACCTCATCGCGCCGAAGATCGTCGAGAAGAACGGCAACGGCGCCGACATCGTGTTCGCCAACACCACCACCGGGCCGGCGCAGGCCTGGGCCTACTATCCGGGCAACGGAGTCAAGGTTTACGGCGACGTGTGGACCGCCGACCCCTCCGTCAACTGGACCAATGCCTGGCTGCAGTACGGCGGCTACGGCCGGACCACCATCGTCCACGAGGCCGGTCACGCGCTCGGCCTGAGCCATCCGGGCGACTACAACTTCAGCGACGACAACGACGGCGACGGCTTCCCGGACCCGATCACCTATCTCAACGACGCCGAGTACGCGCAGGACACGCAGCAGTATTCGATCATGTCCTATTTCCGTGACCAGCAGTCCGGCGGCCAGGCGGTCGATGTGTCGCTAGGCCTGCTCAACAACCCGCAGACGCCGATGATCCACGACATCCTGACGATCCAGGCCAAGTACGGCGCCGATCCGAACACGCGCATGGGCGACACGGTCTATTTCGCCAACTCGACGGCGGGCAGCGCGGTCTTCGACCTGGCCTCGAACCCGTTCCCGCATCTGGCGGTCTACGACGCGGGCGGGATCGACACCTTCGACTTCTCGACCGCGAACACCGGCGTGTTCATCGACCTCAGGCCGGGTTCGTTCAGCTCGGCTACGCGCGGCTATCTTCCGCTCGCCGAAGCGAACGCAGCGACCGCAGCGTTCAACGCGGTGACCGACGAGGCGCAAGGGGACTTCCCGCTGTGGGATGCCGGTAGCTACGGCGGCTGGATCGACACGATCACCTCGATCGGCGCCGGCCGCGTGGCCGCCGATACCGGCATCTCCGGCATCACTGCGACCAGCCATCGCAACGTTTCGATCGCCTACAACACGGTGATCGAGAACGCGAACGGCGGCTCGGCGCGCGACTATCTGGTCGGCAACGATGTCGCCAACGTGCTCAGGGGCAACGGCGGCAACGATGTGCTCAACGGCCTTGGCGGCGACGACACCCTGTGGGGCGGCGCCGGAGCGGATGAGTTCCGCTTCTTCGACAACCCCGGCAACGACGCGCTTCCCGACTTCCTCTCGGGCACCGACAAAATCCATCTCGCCGAAATGGATGCCGACACCGGAATGGCGGGCAATCAGGCCTTCACATTCGTGGGGGCTGCCGCCTTCACCGGGACGGCAGGTGAACTGCGCAGCTACAGCGAGGGCGGCGGCAATTTCGTCGCCGGCGACGTCAACGGCGACGGCCTTGCCGACTTCACGATCGATACCGGCGCCTCCTTGGCGGTGGTGACCGACTTCTTCCTTTAAGGGGGGCAGGCCCAAAAGGCCTGACGAGTCAGCCGTTCATCCCGCTGACCGACACCTGCATGAACTGCGGTTTGCTCTGCCGGCTTCCGGCAGCGATCGCCAGCGGGTAATGGCCGGGCGGCAGCGCGGCTAGCGGCATGCCCGCGGCGGCGAGCGCGTAAGGGCTGACACGGTGGCGAGTGCACAGCCCCCCGGCGCCGTCGCTGACCAGCGGTGTCTCGAACTCGATGGCGATGGTCGCGTCCTCGCTGCGGTTGACCTTGCCCACGGCAAGCTGGCCCTCGCCGAGGTCGAGCACGAGCCCCGTCCCGACCGGCACGCCGATGATCCCCTCGACCGCCGCCCCTGTGGTCGACAGGTTGCGCATCACCGCTTCGTAGCGGTGATCGTCGTGGATCACGCCGACGCGGCGGAACACGCTGCGGCGCTCGGGCCGATGGATGTCGGGACCGCACGGCTCGATCTTCATCTCGCCGCTGCTTATCCGCTCCTCGATTTCCTCGCGCGGCAGGGCCTTCGCGTAGATCCAGCCCTGGATGTACTTGGCGCCCCGTTCGCAGACGAGGTTGAACTGGTCGAACGCCTCGACGCCCTCCACGGTCGTTTCCATGCCTAGCGCGTCGGACAGGCCGATGATCGCAGTGATGATCTTGGCGCTGTTCTGGTCCTTCTGGGTGCACGAATCGACGAAGCTCTTGTCGACCTTGAGCTTGTCGAACGGGGCCGAGCGCAGGTAGCTGAGCGACGAGTATCCGGTGCCGAAATCGTCGAGCGCGAGGCGCACGCCGATCTCCTTGAGCGAGCGGAATGTCTTGTCCGTCTGCTCGCTGTCGCCCATGAACACGCTCTCGGTCAGCTCGAGCTCGAGGCGGTCGGGCGCGAGGCCCGAGGCGGCGAGCGCACCGGTCACCACCGACAGGAAGCTGTTGTTGTTGAACTGCACGGCCGAGACGTTGACCGCCACGCGCACGGTTTCGGGCCAGCCCGAGGCGTCGTTGCAGGCGCGCCGCAGAGCCCATTCGCCGAGCTGGTTGATGAGGTTCGATTCCTCGGCCGCCGGAATGAAGATCGCGGGCGAGACGTAGCCGCGCTCGGGGTGCTCCCAGCGCATCAGCGCCTCGAAGCCGACCACGATGTGGTCCTTCGTGCGCACCACCGGTTGATAATGCAGCTGGAGCTGGTCGGCGGTGAGCGCTTCGCGCAAATCGTCGAGGAGCAGGCGGCGCTCCACCTCCTCGTCCTTGAGGTCCGAGGAATAGAACCGGAACTGGCCCCGCCCGCCGTTCTTCGCCGCATAGAGCGCGAGGTCGGAGGCGCGGGTGATCTCGTCCTTTTCGATCCCGTCGTAGGGCGCGATCGCCACGCCGACGCTGGTGCCGATGATCGCCCGCTTGCCGTCGATCGGATAGGGCTGCGAAACGATCTGGATGACCTTGTCGGCCAGGTCGCCGAGCTTGCCGCGGTCGTCGATGTCGGGGAGGATCACCTGGAACTCGTCGCCGCCGAGCCGGCCGATCTCGCCGCGGTCGCCGATGATGTTGCGCAGCCGCTCGGCGACCTGGCGAAGCAGGTCGTCGCCGGCCTGGTGGCCCATCGTATCGTTGACGTACTTGAACCGGTCGAGGTCGAGCATCATCAGCGCGCAGCTGCGCTTGGCCGACTTGTAGGCACCAAGGATCGAATCGAGGCGGCGGCCCATGCGGTGCCGGTTGGCGAGGCCGGTCAGCGAATCGTACTCCGCCATCCGCGAGTCCATCACCTTGCGCTCGTATTCGACCGTGATGTCCTTGGCGCTGCCGCGGTAGCCCTGGAACTTCCCGCCCTTGTCGAACACCGGATGGCCCGAGATCGACCACCAGGTCGAACGCGCCAGCGCCTTGGTGCTGTCGACGACGACCCGCACGGTCAGGTCGTGAAGCTTGCTGCGCGCGTTGATCTGGAAGTTGAGTGGACGGTCGCTGCGCTCGTCCGGGTTCTCCGGATCGGTCTCGAACACCGCAACCAGCGGCTGCGCCAGCAGGTCGGCGACCGGGCGGCCGAGCTTCTCCGAGGCATTCTCGGAAAGGTAGATCAGCCGGCCTTCGCCGTCGGTCGCCCAGATCCAGCCGATACCGGCCTGCTCGAATTCGTCGAGGACCTGCAACCGCCGGCTCGCGTCGCCCGGACGAATGACCGCGACGCCGCCGTAATCGGCGCCGTTCGTCGCGCTGGAGTTGCCCCCCGTCAGGCCCTTAAGGATGCTTCGCATGTTCCATCACAGTCGGTGCATTTTCGCGCGTGACCGCGTCTTCGGGCAATCTGTGAACCCGGATGGTTGATTTAACCCTAACACCCGGGCGCAAGCTGCGTGGTAGCGCGAGGATCAAACTTAACGCCCGGTTAGGTTTGAATTAGATTTCAACGGCCAAGCCATCTATATGTCGACACTTCGACGGGGAGTGCGGGTCGTATGCGTGGCAGGCTTCCGCGGCAGGCTTTGCCGATGCTCGCCGCTGCGGCGCTACTGCTTCCCGCCATCATCGTGCTGTCCCTGTGGTTCGGCAACCTGCAGAGCCAGCAGCGACAGGACGTCGAGCGCGACGCGCTGGGCTCGGCCCGGCAGATTCTGGCCCTTGCCGACGCCGAGACCATGGCCAACCGCCGCATCCTCCGACTGGTCGCCGCGTCCCCGGCGATGCGCGACATGGCGGAACTCGACGAAGTCCTGGAGCGCCTGGTGCGCAACAACCGCGGCTGGACCGCCATGGCGGTGCGCGATCCGCGGAGCGGGAAAATCCTGCTCGAACGCGCCGACGAGCCCGGGATGGCTGCGCTACGCCCGCTGCCGCGACTGCTGCCGAGCGACACCGGCGTCGAGGGCGTGTTCGCGGACGGCCGCCATTGCCCCTGCGTCGTCATGCACGCGATGGTTCCCGGGCGGCCAAGCCACGTGCTCACGCTTTACGTCTCTCCGCAGCGCTATCAGGATATACTCGAACGCAATACCGCCGGCACCGCGCTGACCGGGCTGTTCGACGGCAGCGGGCGGTTCGCCGGACGCTCGATAGATTTCACGAAACGTGTCGGCACGCCCGGTACGCCGTACGTCCTGCGAGCCATCCGGCGCGGCGGCGAGGGATTCTACCGCGGCGTCACCTGGGAAGGGCTGGAGAACTACACCGCTTATGTCGCCTCGCCCGACACCGGATGGTCGGCCCATGTCGCGGTCGACAGCGCCGAAATCGACGGTCCCCGCAGCTGGGCCAATGTCGCCATCGCGATCGCGATCCTGGCGGCGCTCGTGCTGGCCGCCGGGCTGATGTTTTACGCGGCGAACGAGACGCGCGCCCGGCGCAGGGACGAGGACCGGCTGATCGCGATGCAGAAGGCCGAGGCGATCAGCCGCTTCACCGGCACCACGGTGCACGATTTTCGCAACATCCTGGCGGTCGTCGAAGCCGGAGTGCGCCTGATCGAGCGGCACACGGAGGAACCGCAGACGCTCGCGCGCGCCGGGGCCATTCATGACGCGGTCGTGCGCGGGAAGCGGCTGGTCAACCAGCTGCTCAGCTTCGTGAAAGGCGACGGCGCGGAGGTGCGGGCGCTCGACCTGGAAGGAATCCTTTCCGGCGTCGACGCCCTGCTCGGGCAATCGCTCGGCAACGGGATCGAGTTCAGCTGGATCGTCGCAGACGATGCCCGCTTCGCGCGGGCGAATGCCGATCAGCTCGAGCTCGCGCTGCTCAATCTGGCGACCAACGCGCGCGATGCGATGAACGGCAAGGGCGAATTCGCGATAGAGGTCACGCGCGACGGTGAAATGGCGGCGATCGCCGCGCGCGACACCGGTCCCGGCATCCCTGCCCACCTGCGCGAGCGAATCTTCGAAGCGTTCTATTCGACCAAGCGAGACGGCGAGGGCACGGGGCTCGGGCTCGCCCAGGTCGCCGGCGCGGCGCGCCAGGCAGGTGGCCGGGTCGTCCTGCGCGAGGTTCCTGGCTCTGGAGCGTGCTTCGTGATCTACCTGCCGCTGGCCGAAGTGCCGGAGTCCTGACTTAAGCCGCCTGCGGCGCCGCCTTGCGCACGCTTTCGTCGACGTGCGCCTCGAACTGGGCGAAGTTGTCGACGAACAACTGCACCAGCTTCTGCGCGGTACGGTCGTAGTCGTCCTTGTCGGCCCAGGTCGAGCGGGGGTCGAGGATGGCCGGGTCGACCCCCGGAACGGCGACCGGCACGTCGAAGCCGAAGTTGCGGTCCTTGCGGAACTCGGCGTCCCCCAGCGAACCGTCGAGCGCGGCGTTGAGCAGCGCGCGGGTCGCCTTGATCGGCATGCGCTTGCCGACGCCGTACTTGCCGCCGGTCCAGCCGGTGTTGAGCAGCCAGCACTGCACTCCGCCCCTGGCGATCCGCTCCTTGAGCAGGTTGCCGTAGACAGACGGGTGCCGCGGCATGAACGGCGCGCCGAAGCACGTGCTGAAGGTCGCTTCGGGCTCGGTTACGCCGATCTCCGTTCCGGCGACCTTGGCGGTGTAGCCCGAGAGGAAGTGGTACATCGCCTGGTCTGGCGTGAGCCGTGCGACCGGCGGCAGCACGCCGTAGGCGTCGGCCGTCAGCATGACGATGTTCTTCGGCACCGGCCCCATGTTCGCCGACGTGGAATTCGGGATGAAGTCGATCGGGTAGGCGCCGCGGCTGTTCTCCGCCAGGGACGCATCGTCGAAGTCGAGCTCGCGGGTATGGGTATCCATCACCACGTTCTCGAGCACCGTTCCGAACATCCGCGTGGTGGCGTAGATCTCGGGTTCGGCCTCGGGCGAAAGGCGGATCATCTTCGCGTAGCAGCCGCCCTCGAAGTTGAACACGGCGGTGTCCGACCAGCCGTGCTCGTCGTCGCCGATCAGCTCGCGCGAAGCGTCGGCCGACAGCGTCGTCTTGCCGGTGCCCGAAAGCCCGAAGAACACCGCGGTTCCTTCCGGCCCGATGTTCGCCGAGCAATGCATCGGCATGATGCCCTTGGCCGGCAGCAGGTAGTTGAGCAGGCCGAAGACGCTCTTCTTCATCTCGCCGGCATAGGCGGTGCCGCCGATCAGGATCAGCTTCTCGCTGTAGTTGACCGCGATCACCGTTTCGCTGCGGCAGCCGTGGCGTGCCGGGTCGGCGCGGAAGCTCGGCAGGTCGATGATCGTATATTCGGGCGCGAAATGTTCCAGCTCATGGGCGCTCGGGCGCACCAGCAGTGTGCGGATGAAGAGGTTGTGCCAGGCGAGCTCGTTGATGACCCGGACGTTCACCCGGTGCTCGGCCTGCGAGCCGCCGAACAGGTCCGCCACGTAGAGCTTGTCCTTGCCCGCCACGGCCTCGAGGAAATCTGCCTTGAGCGCGGCGAAGTGCTCGGGAGACATGGGCACGTTGACCTTGCCCCACCACACCGTCTCCTCGGTCTCGGCGTCGCGGACGATGAACTTGTCCTTGGCGCTGCGGCCGGTGTGCTTGCCGGTCTCGACCACCAGCGGGCCATGCCTTGCCAGCCTGCCCTCGCCGTTACGAACCGCTTCCTCGACCAGCGCCGGGCTGCCGAAATTGGCGCAAATCGCGGCGTCGGTTGTAATGCCTTGTTCGGAAAGCGAAACGGCAAGCGCAGCTGACACTGGGTGACTCCCTGGATGGTCCCGGAAAATGCCGTCGCCTTGCGAGCGCCGGCCTTGCGCGAGCGCATAGTGGGCGAGCGGCGGTCCGTCAAACCGCCGGTCGGCTCCAATTGTCTCTTTCGTGCCGACGCGGTAGGCCCCTTGCCGATGATCGAGGAAGAACCGGCACCCGCAGGCGAACGGCAGCGCAGCATCGCGCTGGTCGACGACGACCGCAATATCCTGACCACGCTGTCGATCGCGCTCCAGGCGGAGGGCTACGCCACGCGGGTCTATTCCGACGGCGAGGCAGCGCTCAAGGCGCTCACCGAGAACCCGCCCGATCTGGCCGTGTTCGACATCAAGATGCCGCGCATGGACGGTATGGAATTGCTGCGGCGCCTGCGTGCGACGTCCGATCTTCCGGTCATCTTCCTCACCAGCAAGGACGAGGAGCAGGACGAGGAAGCCGGGCTGGCGATGGGCGCCGACGACTACATCGCCAAGCCGTTCAGCCAGCGCTTGCTGATGGCCCGTATCCGCGCGATCCTGCGCCGCGCCGCGCCGGAACGCGAGACCGAAGCCGGCGCGCCGCCGGCGAGCCCGAGCGAAAGCACGGTAATCGACCGGGGCAGGCTCAGGATGGACCCCTCGCGCCACCGGGTGACTTGGAACGGCAAGCCTGTTTCGCTGACCGTGACCGAATTCCTGATCCTCGAATGCCTGGCCCAGCGGCCGGGCGTGATCAGGAGCCGCAACCAGCTCATGGACGCGGCCTATCCCGACGACGTATTCGTGGACGACCGGACGGTCGACAGCCATATCAAGCGCCTGCGCCGCAAGTTCCGGGTGGCCGATCCCGAGTTCAGCGGCATCGAGACGCTCTATGGCGCCGGCTACAGCTTCACCGATGGCTGATCGCGAAGAGCGCGGCAGCCGTTTCGAGCGGCTCGCCTTCCCGCTCCCGACTTCGCTCACCGCGCGCATCCTCGCGGTCAACCTGATCCCCTTGATGCTGCTCGCGGGCAGCCTGTTCTTCCTCGATGAGTACCGCCGTCAACTGCTCGACGAGCGCTTCAAGCTCGCTCGGATCGAGGCGCAGATCACTGCCGAAGCGCTCGCCGGCGCCACGCGTGAGCGGCAGGAAGCCCTGCTGATCCAGATCGGCAAGGAACAGCGCATGCGCCTGCGCATGTATGACGCCGAAGGAAGGCTGTCGGCCGACAGCTTCGAGCTTGCGGAGCCCTCGTTCCAGTTCGTGGATCCGGTGGCAGCACCGTGGCGGCAGGATCTGGCCCGCGGGATGGACCGCGCGGTCGATTTCCTCGTCCGAGCGGCGGCGCCGGCCGATTACGTCGAGCCGGAGCGGCAGGACGCCGACGCCTGGCCCGAGCTCGTCCTCGCCCGCGAGCGGGGCCTGACCCAGATCGAGCTGCGCCGCGCGCCCGACCGCACGCCGGTGATCACCGCCGCGGCGCCGGTCGGCCTCAACGGCGCCACGCTGCTGACGACTCGCAACGCCGCCGACATCACCCAGGCGGTGCGCGACGCGCGCACTTCGCTGCTGACGATCATCGCGCTTGCCCTCGTGGTCTCGATCGCGCTCTCGCTCTATCTTGCGCGGACGATCATCGATCCGCTGCGGCGGCTCGGGAATGCCGCGGTCCGCGTGCGGCTTGGCCGCGAACGCGAAGTGGAAGTGCCGCGCATGCAGCGGCGCGGCGACGAGATCGGCCTGCTCGCCCGCGCCGTGTCGGACATGAGTGCCGCGCTGCGCCAGCGTATCGATGCGGTCGAGACCTTCGCCGCCGACGTCGCGCACGAGTTGAAGAACCCGCTCGCCTCCCTGCGCAGCGCGGTCGAATCGCTCGGCAAGGTAGACGATCCCGAGCTGGCGAGGCAGCTCCAGCAGGTCGCCGCGCACGACGTGCGGCGCATCGACCGGCTGGTGACCGAGATCGCCGAGGCATCGCGCATCGACGCCGAGCTGAGCCGCGCCACGTTCGAGCCGATCGACCTGGCGCGCCTGGTCGAGAACGTCGCCAAGGCACGCGAGGATCGCGGGCTCAACGCCGGCCGCACCGTCGACATCGACCGCGAGAAGCGCGCCGCTCGCGTGCTCGGCGTGCCGCTGAGGCTGGAACGGGTGCTCGAAAACCTCCTCGACAACGCGGTGTCGTTCTCTCCCGCGGGCGGCACGATCGCCGTGCGTATCCGGCGCGAGGGCGAGCGGATCTCGCTCAGCGTGTGCGACGAGGGGCCAGGCATTCCCGAGAGCGAACGTCAGAAGGTCTTCGCCCGGTTCCACACCGCTCGGCCGGAGACCGAGGAGTTCGGCACCCACAGCGGTCTGGGCCTGGCGATCGCGCGGACCATAGCCGAGGCCCACGACGGCACGCTGACCGTGACCGACCGAGCCGACGGCAGGCCGGGGACCTGCATGGTGCTCGAGTTACCGGCGGCGTGAGCGCCGTCCCGCACCAGGCAAGCTGCGTCGCGATCGGAGGACGCGGCGTGCTGATCGAAGGCCCGCCGGGAAGCGGCAAGTCGAGCCTGGCACTGATGCTGATCGACCGCGGCGCGGTGCTGGTCGGCGACGACGGCGTGCTGATCGAGGCCCGCGGCGAACGGCTGTGGGCCCTGCCCCCGCCGAACATTTCCGGCTTGATCGAGGTCCGCAACGTCGGGCTGGTGACGCTTGCCGCGCAAGCCGCGCCGGTGGCGCTCGCGCTGCGGCTCGACCCCTCCGCGCCGCGCCTGCCCGATGGCGCCGAGCAGCTGGTTCTCGCGGCCATAGCCATCCCCCTGATCCGCCTGTGGCCCGGCAGCCTCGCCCTGCCGCTGCGCGCCGAGCGGGCCCTGGCTCTCCACGGAACGGGCTGACCGCTCTCAAGTAGCGCGAAACGCGGTAGCGCAAACTGGAGGGGCCCCTTCCCTTTTGTCCCCATCGGCGGCACACCGCCGCGCATGGACAGCGAGCCCGCCGCGAACCGCCAGCGCATCCTGCTCGTCACCGGCATGCTCGGCGCCGGCAAGACGACCGCGCTGCGCGAGCTCGAGGACATGGGCTGGGAGGCGATCGACAACTTCCCGATGCGGCTGATCAACCGCCTCGTCGGCGGCGAGGCCAGCGAGCATCCGCTGGCGATCGGCTTCGACTGCCGTACCCGAGGGTTCGATCCGGGCGATGTCATCGAGCGGGTCAAGAAGCTGCAAACGCGCGACCACGTCGAGGTCACCACGCTGTTCCTCGACTGCGCGGGGAACGAGCTCGAGCGCCGCTTCAACGAGACCCGGCGCCGCCATCGCCTCGCCCAGGACGCGCCGGTGACCACCGGCATCGCCGCCGAGCGCGAACTGCTGAGCCCGCTGCGGCGCTGGGCCGAAGTGCTGATCGACACCACCCATTTCTCGACCAACGACCTGCAGCAGCGCATCCGCGAGCTGTTCGGCGACGACGCGCCGCAGGACATGACCGTCACCGTGACCAGCTTCGGTTTCGCCCGCGGCATGCCTCCGGTGGCGGACCTGGTGTTCGACATGCGCTTCCTCGACAATCCGCACTGGGACCCGGAGCTGCGCGAGCTGACCGGGCTCGACGAAGGGGTCGGCGCGCACATCCTCGGGGATCCGGGCTTCGCCGGCGCGTTCGAGCGCATCCGCGACCTGCTGATCGAACTGCTGCCGCGCTACGCGGCGCAGGGAAAGCGCTACGTCAACATCGCCTTCGGTTGCACCGGCGGGCGGCACCGATCGGTGTTCGTGGCGGAAAGCATTGCCGGGGCCTTGCGCGAAGGCGGCTTTTCGCCCACTGTGTTGCACCGCAACCTGGGGTCGCGCGCTGCCGAAATGATCGAAGGGCCGCACCAGCCGTGATCTGTCCTAGTTTCGTCCGGGCGCCCGGCGGCGTCCCATGTGCGAGCCCGATTCCCGTGAGTTGCAGCACACGATGATCGGCATGATCCTGGTTACCCACGGCCGCCTGGCCGAGGAATTCGTTCACGCCATGGAGCACGTGGTCGGCCGCCAGAGCGACGTCGCCACCGTGTGCATCGGCCCGAACGACGACATGGAAGCCAAGCGCAAGGAAATCGCCAAGGCGATCAAGCAGGTCGATTCGGGCAGCGGTGCGGTGATCCTGACCGACCTGTTCGGCGGCACCCCGTCCAACCTGGCGATCTCGCTGCTCAAGTCGGGCAAGACCGAAGTGATCGCCGGCATCAACCTGCCGATGCTGATCCGCCTGGCCGGCGCGCGCAAGGACATGCCGATGGCCGCCGCCGCCAAGGCCGCGCGCGATGCCGGGCGCAACTACATCACGATAGCCTCCGAGTTTCTCGGCCAGGAGGCATAAGCACACCATCAGGGGGAGAGGCAGCGTTGGGAGAGGCGCGCCGTGAGATCACGATCGTCAACAAGCGCGGGCTGCACGCCCGGGCCAGCGCCAAGTTCGTCGCCGCGGTGGCGGACATGGGCACATGCGAAGTGCGCGTCGCCAAGGATGGCCACAGCGCCGCGGGCGGCTCGATCCTCGGGCTGATGATGCTCGGCGCGGCCAAGGGCGACCGGGTCGAAGTGACCGTGACCGGCGAGCGGGCCGAGGAGCGCCTGGCCGAGCTGGCGGCGCTGGTCGAGGGCGGCTTCGGCGAGGATTGACGTCCTTCGTGCTTCGAGACCGGCCTTCGGTACGCTCGCTGCGTGAGCTACTCGGTCCCTCCTCAGGATGAGCGGATTTTGATGTATCCCCTGCCGCGCTCATCCTGAGGAGGGACTGAGCTTGTCGAAGGCCCGTCTCGAAGGACCTCAAGCCATGCGCCGCCAGATCACCGGCTTCTCCAACCCGACGGTCAAGTACCTGCGCAGCCTGCGCGACAAGAAGCATCGCCGGCGCGAGGGCAGGTTCCTCGCCGAAGGGCTGCGGCTGCTGACCGATGCGCGAGAGAGCGGGCGCCTGCCCGAAATGCTGGTCATGGCGACCGGACGCGAGCCGCATCCGCTGCTCGACGCGCTCGAGGCCGAGATCGAGCGCGCCGGCGGCGAGGTGGTCGAAACCGGCACGGATATCCTCGGCAAGATCACCGGCAAGGACAACCCCCAGGCGGTCGCGGGGGTGTTCGCCGAATTGGACACCTCGCTGGCGGCGCTCGACCGCACCGCGGCGCCGATCTGGCTGGTGGCGCAGGCACTGCGCGATCCGGGCAACCTCGGCACCCTGCTGCGCACCGGCGACGCGGTCGGCGCCGGAGGGCTGATCCTGCTCGACGACAGCGCCGACCCGTTCTCGGCCGAGGCGGTGCGGGCAAGCATGGGAGCGATCTTCACCCAGGCCGTCGCGATAGCGCGCTGGGAGGAGTTCCTGCCGTGGCTGCGATCCGGGCCGGGGCAGCTCGTCGCGGCCAGCCTGCGTGATGCCCGGCCCTACCGCGAGGCTCCTTACGAGGCGCCGTGCTTCGTCCTTGTCGGCAACGAGTCGCGCGGGCTGCCCGAGGAGTACGAGGCCGCCTGCGACCTGCGCGTGACCCTGCCGATGAAGGGCCGCGCCGATAGCCTCAACGCTGCCGTCGCGGGAGCGGTGCTGGCATACGAGGTGCTGGCGAAGCTGGAAGCCTGACGGTGTGCGCCTTCGGCGAACGGTGCCCCTCCCCATCCGGCTTCGCCGGACAGGGAGGATCTTCGCGCCCTCAGTCCCCCGCGACGAAGCTGGTGATGCGCCAGCGGCCGTTGCGGCTCGAGGCGACGAGGCGGTAGTCGATCACGCTGCGCAGCCTGTCGAGCGCGACGTAGCCGGTGGTGCCGTCGGGCAGCACCGCCTGCTGGCGCGCCATCTCGGGATCGACCATCGCCACCTGGACCATTTCCCACGAGACCGCGTCGGTCCGCGCGGCATCGGCTCCCGGGCCATCGAACACCGGCACGGCCTCGCCGGTTACCAGCCACGCCTCGAACGGATCGATCCGCCCGAGGTCCTGGTCGAAGTACCACGGGATGGTCACCCCGCCCTGCTTGTTGGCCGAGCAGCCGAGCGCGAGGATCGCGTCGAGCTCTTCCCACAGGCCGCGCGTCTCGTCGGCGAGCCGCCGGCGCAGCTCGGCGCGGCCCGCGCCGCCGCCGAAGTCGAGCTTGACGTCCTCGGCCGCCAGCGCCGCGAACACGTCGGCGTCGCGCGCTTCGACGGCGGCGGCCAGCTGACGCCGGAACAGGACGGCCCCCGCTACCTTGCCGCAGGTGTCCTGCGGCGCCCACTTGCCCGTCGCCTGCGCCCGCTCAGGGGACGGAGCAACGATCTCCTCGGCGGCCGCGACGACCTTTTCGGCCGGCGCCTCTTCCTGGCTGCACGCCGCGCAGGCGAGCGCCATTCCTGTCAGCAGCATCCATCTCACGAGGCGCTTCGTGCATCGTCTTCGTCGGCGGTGTCAACAAGGCGCGGCGTTGCCGGCTCGTCCGCGGCCCCGTAGCGCGGCGCGCTTTCGACCAGCGGCACATCGTCGATCTCGCGCTTGCCGATCTCGATGTGCTTCTCACGCAGCCGCCTTCCGGCCGACAGCACGTTGCGCTCGAAGCTGCCGACGAACTTGTTGTAGTTGCCGACCGCCGTCTCGAGCCCCGAGCCGACGCGCTTCAGATGCTCGGCCGAGACCGCCAGCCGGTCGTAGAGCTCACCGCCCATCCGCCCGATCTCGCGCGCCTCGCGGGCCAGCCCGTCCTGCCGCCAGACCTGCGCCACGGTGCGGCAGATGGCGACGAGGTTGGTCGGGCTCGCCAGCAGCACCTTTCTCTCGAACGCGAAGTCCCACAGCCGCGGGTCGTACTCGAGCGCGGCGGCGATGAAGTGCTCGCCGGGCACGAACATCAGCACGTAGTCGGGCGCTTCCTCGAACTGGCTCTGGTAGCTCTTGGCGCCGAGCGTCTGGATGTGATTCCGCATCGAGGCGGCATGCAGGTCGAGGTGGCGGGTGCGCTCGCCGTCGTCGGTCGCCTCGAACGCTTCCTGGTACGCGTTGAGCGAGACCTTGGCGTCGATCACCAGCAGCTTGTTGCCGGGAACGCGCACGATCGCGTCGGGCCGCAGCCGGCCTTCGTCGGTCTCGACCGACTGCTCGGTGACGAAATCGGTATGCTCGGCGAGGCCGCACTGTTCGAGCACGTTGCGCAACTGCTGCTCGCCCCAGCGCCCGCGCGCCTTGGGCGCGTTGCGCAGCGAGTTGCCGAGCTGTTGCGCGGCGGTGCGGACCGCTTCCTGCCCGTCGCGCATCGACTGGATCAGCCCGGTCAGCTGACCGAAGGCGTCGACCCGCTGGCTTTCGAGCGCGCGGACCTGCTCCTCGTAGCTCTTGAGCCGCTGGTTGACCGGCTCGAGGAGCGCCGCGACCGCCTGCTTGTTGGATTTCTCCGAATTGCCGAACCGCTCCTCGGCGCGCTTGAGGAACTCCTCCTGCGCCTTCGACAGCACCTCGCTGCCCGCCGCCTTGAATTGGGTGAGCAGCTCGGCGCGCGCTTCGTTCAATTGCGCGATCTGCTTGTCGAAGTTGGCGGCGTTGGCGGTCAGAGTGGCGATCTCGATCCGCGCCTGGCCGAGCTCGACGACAGCCTGCCTGAACTGCGCCTCGTGCGCCTTCGCCTCGGCGTCGCGCTCGCCATGGCGGGCCTTCCAGTCGGCGACGGGGCGGCCGCCGAGGTACCATCCGGCCGCGAAGCCCGCGAGCAGGACGGCGACGATCAGGGCAACGGCAAGCAGGTCCACATCGGCTCCGAAAACAGAACGAAGCGCGAACCTATCCGCCCCCGTCCGCTCGCACAAGCTTGGCCCGGCGACATTCCACCAATACCGGGTTAAGGCCGCCCGAGAATCGGCTTGAGCAGCGGCTCGACAACGCTGTATGGGCCGCGTAGAGATTTCGGGAGCGCGAAAACTTCGCGATTGCGAAAAACCTGAACCGGAAGAGGACCCCGATGGCCACCGATATCGAGATCGCCCGCCAAGCCAAGATGAAGCCGATCGGCGAGATCGCCACCCGGCTCGGCATTCCGGACGAGGCGCTCGAGCCGTACGGCCGCACCAAGGCCAAGATCGCCATGGACTGGATCCGGCAGCAGCAGGACCGCCCCGACGGCAAGCTGGTGCTGGTCACCGCGATCAACCCGACCCCGGCCGGCGAAGGCAAGACCACCACTTCGGTCGGGCTTTGCGACGGGCTCAACCGCATCGGCAAGAACGCCGCGGTGTGCCTGCGCGAGCCGAGCCTCGGCCCCTCGTTCGGGATGAAGGGCGGCGCGGCGGGCGGCGGCTTCGCCCAGGTCGTGCCGATGGAGGACATCAACCTCCACTTCACCGGCGACTTCCACGCGATCACCAGCGCGCACAACCTGCTCAGCGCGCTGATCGACAACCACGTCTACTGGGGCAACGCGCAGGACTTCGACACCCGCCGCATCACCTGGCGGCGCGTGCTCGACATGAACGACCGCGCGCTGCGCCAGATCGTCACCTCGCTCGGCGGGGTCGCCAACGGCTATCCGCGCGAGGCCGGCTTCGACATCACCGTGGCTTCGGAGATCATGGCGATCCTGTGCCTCGCCACCTCGATCGAGGACCTCGAGGAATCGATCGGCAACATCATCATCGGCTACCGCCGCGACAAGACGGCCGTTCGCGCGCGGGACATCAATGCGCACGGCGCGATGACCGTGCTGCTCAAGAGCGCGATCCAGCCGAACCTGGTGCAGACGCTGGAGAACAACCCGGCGTTCATCCACGGCGGCCCGTTCGCCAACATCGCGCATGGCTGCAACTCTGTGACCGCGACGCGCACCGCGCTCAAGCTGGCCGACTACGTCGTGACCGAGGCCGGCTTCGGCGCCGACCTCGGCGCGGAGAAGTTCTTCGACATCAAGTGCCGCAAGGCCGGGCTCAAGCCCGCCGCCTGCGTGATCGTGGCCACCGTGCGCGCGCTCAAGATGAACGGCGGCGTGGCCAAGGCGGAACTCGGCAAGGAAGACGTCGACGCGGTCAGGAAGGGCGTGGTCAACCTGCTGCGCCACATCGAGAACGTGCGCCAGTTCGGCGTGCCGGCGGTGGTCGCGATCAACCACTTCACCGCCGACACCGAGGCCGAGGTCCAGGTCATCAAGGACGCGGTCGCCGAAGCCGGGAGCACGGCGATCGTCTGCACCCACTGGGCCGACGGCGGCGCCGGCACGGAAGAGCTGGCGAACAAGGTGGTCGAGATCGCCGAGAGCGGCGCCTCGCAGTTCTCGCCGCTCTATCCCGCCGACATGCCGCTGTTCGAGAAGATCAACACCATCGCCACGCGCATCTACCGCGCCGACGAGGCGATCGCCGACAGCGCCGTGCGCAAGCAGCTCCACCAGTGGGAGCAGGACGGCTTCGGCCACCTGCCGGTGTGCATGGCCAAGACGCAGTATTCGTTCACCACCGACCCGACCGTGCTCGGCGCGCCGAGCCACCACACGGTGCCGGTGCGCGAGGTGCGGCTGGCCGCCGGCGCCGGATTCATCGTCGCCATCTGCGGCGACATCATGACCATGCCGGGCCTGCCCAGGGTGCCGAGCGCCGAGCTCATCCACCTCGACGAGAACGGCCAGATCGAAGGGCTGTTCTGAGACTTTCCCTTGGACGGGATCGAGAGGGCCGCTCCGGATGGGGCGGCCCTTTTCACGGGTGAATTCCGGAACTCGCATCGGCCTCGCCCGCTCCTTTGAGGAGAAAGGAGACGAAGCCATGTCGATCGAGAAGATGATTTCCGAGCACCTCGATGTGGGCGGCGACTACAGCCCCGCGCTCGGGCTGGCGGTCCGTCACGCGATGTACTGCGCGGCGATCTGCAATTCCTGCGCCGACGCGTGCAGCGCCGAGGACATGGACATGCGCCGCTGCATCCGGCTGTGCATGGACTGCGCCGACGTGTGCACCGCGACCTATCGCGTCGCCGCCCGCCGCACCGACCACAACCGCCAGCTCATCCGCACCATGCTCGCGGCCTGCATCGAAGCGTGCGAAATCTGCGAAGCGGAATGCGCGAAGCACGACCACGCCCACTGCAGGCGCTGCGCCCAGATGTGCCGCGAATGCGCGCGCGAATGCCGCGAGGCGCTGGTCGCGCTGAACGCGCAAGTGCACGAGGAGGCGTGAGGAGGCGGACCACTCGTTAAGCAGTCCCGCGCTAGGACGATTCACCGCGACCGGTCGCCCGACAAAGGTCCAGCATCGAGAAGAGCCCCCGTGTCCCAGGACAGCTTCGAGCTAGAGTGCGACCGCCTTTCCCACATCGTCGACAAGGCGTTGTTCGAGCGCCTGCGATGGGAGAGGAACGAGGGGCCCATGCTCGCGCATCTCGTCGCCCTCGCCCATGCGGCGCTCGAAGGGCGCTCCGAGTTCGAGCTGGTCGAGGAAGGAGCGAGCCGCGATATCAAGCGCTTCGTGCTCAAGATCCACGGCAACCGCGTGCTCGCTGTGGCGCTGCGCGTGGAACAGGAACGGGCCGTCATCGAGGCGCAAGCTCTCGAGCGGGGCCCCTACAGCCTGTCCGATGGCGTTTCGGCGACGACGCCGTTCGAGGCCGCCGATGCACCGTGGATGGCCGGGGCCCTGCAGCAGCTGTTCAGCCGGGTGCGCTCCTAGGCCGCCGCGCCGCCGATTCGCGACCTGTCAGTCGTCGAGCGTGCCGAGCCCGCGCGCGCGGATTTCGGCGACCCATTCCTCGGCGGTCGGCATCACGGTGTGGTCGACGCGGCGCCTGATCTTCCACCCGCCATCCATGCGGACGAGCTCGTCGTGGTACTGGCCGGACAGCGCCGGCGTCGGCGCGCCTCTATCGCCGCGCCAGACGAACACGAAGCGCGACCTGGCGCGGGCGGTGTCGCCGTCGACGTCGATCTCGAAGTTGCCGATCTGGTGGAAGCTCGACAGGTTGACGAAGCCGGGTTCGGGCTCGCCGAACAGGCCGGTCAGCATTGCGCGTATCTCCTCCCGGCCCTCGCGCCGCGTCGAGCCGTTCTGCCACACGCCATCTTCGGTGAAGAGCCCGACATAGCCATCGTAGTCGCGCGCATCGAGGAACGCCGAATAGTCGGTGATGACGCGCTGGATGGCGAGCTGGTCCTCCACCGCCTGCACGCGCTGCTCGAGCGACCGCTCCTGAGCGTGCGCGGAGATCGGCGCGAGCATCGCCGTTGCCAGCCCGGCAACCATGAGTTTCGGCCTCATGCGACTTTCCTCCCCGACTCACTTCTCGGGGAGAGCTTAGTCCCGAATTCGTCATGCTGAACTTGTTTCAGCATCCATCGAGCTCCGCCAGCCGGAGCGCCCGGTGTGAACGGCCTTGCGGCAAGGCGGCGACCGTACCCACCGATCCGGACATGCGGATGGATGGACCCTGAAACAAGTTCAGGGTGACGGTGTGGAGCGTTCAAACGAAGTTGGCGTCAGCCGCCTAAGCCGCCTTGCGCAGCTTTTCGAGCTTCTTGAGCGCCATTGCCCGCTTGAGGCGGCTCAGGTGGTCGATGAACAGCACGCCTTCGAGGTGGTCCATCTCGTGCTGGATGCAGGTGGCGAGCATCCCTTCCATCTCTTCCTCGTGGACGGTGCCCTCGAGGTCCTGCCAGCGCACGCGGCAGGCCTTGGGCCTCTCGACGTCGGCGTAGATCTCCGGCACCGAGAGGCAGCCTTCCTGGTAGGTGTTCAGTTCCTCGGCGGGATCGAGGATCTCGGGGTTCACGAACACCCGCGGGTCGTTCCTGACCGGCTGGTGGGTGTGCTCCTCCCCGCCGTGTGCGTGGCACACCTCGGGCTCGGCGTCCTCGTCGGGCTCCTGGAGGTCGATCACCAGCACACGCCGCGGAACGCCGACCTGGATCGCGGCGAGGCCGATGCCGCGCGCGTCGTACATCGTCTCGAACATGTCGGCGACGAGCGTCTTCAGCTCCTCGTCGAAGCTTTCGACGGGAGCGGATACGGTCTTCAGCCGGGGGTCCGGCACTTCGAGGATTTCGCGGATGGCCATGGGCGCGCAAATAAGCATTTCGGTCCGTAACGGCAAGTGAACGGGTGGCAGGCGCGCATCCTTCGACAAGCTCAGGATACTGGACTTCCAGACCCGCTCGCCCTGAGCCCGTCGAAGGGCGCTCGCGGCCTCACTCCATCGGCCGCCGCGCCCGCAGCGCCTGGGCCAGCGTGCCTTCGTCGAGGTAGTCAAGCTCGCCGCCGACCGGCAGGCCGTGGGCGAGCTGGGTGATCCGCACCGGAAGGGCCTCGAGCCGCTCGGCGATGTAGTGCGCGGTGGTCTGGCCCTCGAGCGTGGCGTTCATCGCCAGCACGACCTCGTCGACCCCGCCCGCCGCGACGCGCTCGATCAGCTTGCCGATCGACAGGTCCTCCGGCCGCACGCCCTCGAGCGCCGAGAGCCGCCCGCCGAGCACGTGGTAGCGGCCCGAGAACAGCCGCGCGCGGTCGAGCGCCCACAGATCGGCGACGTCCTCGACCACGCACAGCTGGCGCGCATCGCGGCGGGGATCGGCGCACACCCCGCAGGGGTCCTGCGTGTCGACGTTGCCGCAGGTGCGGCATTCGACCAACGTGTCGCGCACCGCCGCCATCGTTTCGAGCAGCTCGACCAGCGCGGTCTCGCGCCGCTTGACCAGCCACAGCACCGCGCGCCGCGCCGAGCGCGGGCCGAGCCCGGGAAGCCGGGCGAGCGCGCCGGCGAGCGCCTCGATCTCTTGCGATGCCATGGGCCGGGAGATAGGGGCATACCGTGGCGAAATGAACCAGATTCCCCTCCCCCATGAGGGGGAGGTTTGGAGGGGGTGCTCGGCGGCTGCGTCGACGCGCGGCCTGACGGCCCCGCTCCCCCCACCCCCAACCCCTCCCCGCCGGGGAGGGGAGACGAGCGAGGGATGTCCGGATGCGCATTGTCTTCATGGGCACGCCGGCCTTCGCCGTCCCGACGCTCATCGCGCTGCACGAGGCGGGGCATGCCATTCCGGCCGCCTACACCCAGCCGCCGCGCCCGGCCGGGCGCGGCAAGCAGTTGCAGAAGTCCCCGGTTCACAACGCCGCCGAAGCGCTCGGCATCCCGGTGTGCCATCCGGACACCTTGCGCGACATGGAGGCTCAGGCGAACTTCCTCGCGCTCGAGCCCGAAGTCGCGGTCGTCGCGGCCTATGGCCTGATCCTGCCGCAACCGATCCTCGACGGCCCTCCGCTCGGCTGCCTCAACGTCCACGCCAGCCTGCTGCCGCGCTGGCGCGGGGCGGCGCCGATCCAGCGCGCGATCCTCGCCGACGATTCGATGACCGGCATCACCATCATGCGCATGGAAGCCGGGCTCGACACCGGCCCGATGCTGGCCACCGCCCGGGTGCCGGTCGACGACAAGACCAGCGGCGAGCTCCACGCCGAGCTGGCCGAGATCGGCGCGCGGCTGATGGTCGAGACGCTCGCCCAGCTCGACCAGCTCAAGCCCGAGCCGCAGCCTGAATTCGGCGCGACTTACGCTTCCAAGATCGACAAGGGCGAAGCGCGCATCGACTGGTCCAAGCCCGCCGAGCTGATCGAGCGCGAGGTGCGCGCCTTCGCCCCTTTCCCCGGCGCCTGGTTCGAGCTCGACGGCGAGCGGATCAAGGTGCTCCGGGCCCACGTGATCGGCGTCAACGGCGCCGACGGCACTGTGCTCGACGACAAGCTGACCATAGCCTGCGGCCAGGCCGCGCTGCGCCCCGTCACCCTCCAGCGCGCCGGCAAGCCGGCGATGAGCGCCGGAGAGTTCCTGCGCGGCATGGCGGTGCCGACAGGCACGGTGCTGCGGTGAGCGGCCGCCAATCTGCCCTTTCCCCTTCAGGAGAGAGGGCAATCATGACCCGCTTCGCCCTCACGCTCGAATTCGACGGCGGCCCGTTCTTCGGTCTGCAGCGGCAGGGCCACGGCCCTTCGGTGCAGGAAGCGGTCGAGCGCGCGGTGTTCGAGGTTACTGGCGAAACCGCGACGATGCACAGCGCCGGGCGCACCGACAGCGGGGTCCACGCGCTGGCGATGGTCAGCCATGTCGACATCGCCAAGGACATCGCGCCCTTCAAGCTGATGGAAGCGCTCAACGCGCTGCTGCGGCCCGATCCGATCGCGGTGATCGCCTGCGAGCCGAAGTCGGACGAGTGGCACGCCCGCTTCTCGTGCATCGGGCGCCAGTACGAATACCGCATCGCCAACCGCCGCCCGCCGCTGACGCTCGGGCGCGGCCATGCCTGGCACGTCGCGCGCCCGCTCGACGCCGAGGCGATGCATCGTGCCGCGCAGGCGCTGGTCGGGCGGCACGACTTCACCACCTTCCGTTCGGTCCAATGCCAGGCGAAGGACCCGGTCAAGACGCTCGACCGGCTCGAGGTGCGGCGGATCGCCGATCACGTGCTGATCGAGGCCGAGGCGAGGAGCTTCCTGCATCACCAGGTCCGCTCGATGGTCGGAACGCTGTCGCTGGTCGGCCTCGGCCAGTGGCGCGAGGAGCAGGTCGCCGAGGCGCTGGCGGCCCGCGACCGCGCCGCGCTGGGCCTCAACGCGCCGGCGGAGGGGCTGTACTTCGTGAAGGCGCGGTATCCGGACTGATCCTCCCTCGACGGGGGAGGATCTTACTCGGGCGGCGCCCCTGCGTCCGCCTCGCGCTCGCGGTTGCGCGAGTCGACCCGAACGCCGTTGCGGTCGACCGTCAGGTCGAACGGCACGCCGCGGATGTCGGTCGAGAGGACCGCGCCGCCTTCGCGGATCCGCACGCTGGCATCGCCGAGCGGCAAGTCCTCGAGCCCCGGCACGTCCTGCGGCTGGACCGGGCCGAGCGGGTCGGGGCTTTCCGCCGGGCGCGGCCTGGCCGGCGCGGCGCGCTCGCCGAGCGCCTGGCTCATGAAATCCTTCCAGATCCGCGCCGGCAGCCCGCCGCCCGATACGCCGGCGAGCGGCGTGTTGTCGTCGTTGCCGACCCACACGCCGACCACCAGGGAGCCCGCATAGCCGACGAACAGCGCGTCGCGGTTGTCTTGCGTGGTGCCGGTCTTGCCGAAGTTCGGACCCGAAAGCATCGCCGCGCGCCCGGTGCCGCGGTTGACCGCCTGGCGCAGCATCCGCTCGACCGCGGCGTGATCGCTGCCCGAAAGGCTGCCGCGGCCGTCGAACAGCCCTTCGAACCAGCCCGGCTCGCCGGCGACGAAAGCGGTCGGCCTGACCGGGAAGTGGTTGGCCGCGACCCCGGCATAGGCGGCGGTCAGCTCCATCAACGACATCGTCGAGGTGCCGAGCGCGACGCTGGGATCGCCTTCGGGGATCGGCGAGGTCACGCCGAGGTCGCGCGCCGTCGCGATCACGTCCTCGTCGCCGACCTGGCCCATCAGCCGTACCGCCGCGACGTTGCTCGACTGTGCGAACGCGTCGGCCAGCGTCATCGCCTGCGAATAGTTCCCGCTCGCGTTCCTCGGCCGGTAGGCACCTTGCTCGATCGGCATGTTGGAGATCAGGTCGCCGGGCTCCCAGCCCTCCTTCAGCGCGGCGAGGTAGACGAAGAGCTTGAAGGTGGAGCCGGGCTGGCGGCGCGCCTGGGTGGCGCGGTTGAACGGCGATTGCTTGTAGTCCGTGCCGCCGATCATCGCCACGACCTCGCCGTTCGGCCGCATCGCGACGAGCGCGACCTGCGCGCCCCCCAGCGCCGCGCGCTCGACCGCGCGGCGCGCCGCCGCCTGGAGCCGCGAATCGAGCGTGGTCCGCACCGCCTGGCTGGCGTAGCTCACCCCGGTCAGCCGGCGGGCCTCGGGCAGCGCCCAGTCGGCGAAATAGGTGCCGGTCGGCACGTCGGGGCCGGTCTCGCGCACATCGACCTTCGGGGTCGGCATGGCGTCGGCTTCGGCCTGGGTAAGGTAGCCCGCCTCGACCATCGAGCGCAGCACCAGCCGCATGCGCCGCTCGGCCAGTTCGGGGTTGTTGGTCGGGGCCAGCCGGGAGGGGGCCTGCAGCAGCCCGGCCAGCATCGCCGCCTGCTCCGGCCTCAGGTTCTCCGGTTTGCGGTAGAAGTAATGCATCGAAGCGGCGCGGAGGCCGTAGCGGTTCTCGCCGAAATAGGCGTTGGACAGGTAGCGTTCGAGAATCTCGTCCTTGCTCAGCCAAGCCTCGAGCCACAGCGCGATCAGCGCCTCGCGCGCCTTGCGGCCGATGTTCTGCTCGGAATTGAGGAAGGTGAACTTGGCGAGCTGCTGGGTGATCGTGCTGCCGCCCTGGGTGCGCCCGGTGGTCAGGTTCGACCACAGCGCACGGGCGATGCCGCGCGGATCGATGCCCCAGTGGCTGTAGAAGCGCCGGTCCTCGATCGCGAGGAACGCCTCGACCACGTGCGGCGGCAGCGTGTCGACGTCGACCGGCTGCTCGACCACCGCGCCGTTGCGGGCGATCGGCGTGCCGTCGGCGGCGAGCAGGGTGAGCTGGGGCGGGGCGATCGGCTGCAGCGACTTCGACAGCGGCGCGGTGATCGCAAGCCACGCCAGCAGCAGCAGGAACAGCGCGAGGAACGCCAGCAGCGCGCGCTTGATCCACCAGCGGCGGGTGCGCTTCTTCGGCTCCGCGGGCGCGGCGGGGCCGGCGGGCGGCGCGTCCTCGGCCGGCCTGAGCCCGAGCTTCTCGTCGAGCCAGGCGCCGAACTCGGGATCGCCCGGCCCGTCCTCGTCGTAGAGCGACCCATAGGAGATGTATTCCGGCTCTTCCGCCGGAACTCCCGCTGCCAGTTTCGATCGGCGCCAGATGCTCATGACACTGTATTAGTGATCCAACACAGCGTTGACGAGTGTCAATGCTTGCATGCCGCCCTTCCCCGAGTAGCATCGCATGCTAACGGTAAGTCGAGGGCGAGGCCACCACCCGTGCAAGTCAACAAGCTGCATCCCCTGTTCGCGGCCGAGCTGATCGGCGCCGATGCCGCCGACCCGACGGCCGAGCTGGTCGAGACCGTCGAAGAGGCGATGCGCGAGCACGCCGTGCTGTGCATCCGCGACCAGGGCCATATCGACGACGAGCAGCACCTCGCCTTCGCGAGGCGCTTCGGCCCGCTCGAACTGCCCGGCAGCAAGCCGCACAACGGCGGACGGGTGGCGTTCGGGCTCTACGATGTCTCCAACCTGACCGCCGACGGCGAGATCGCCGATGCCGATTCTCCGCGCGCGAAGATTTCCAAGGGCAACGAGCTGTTCCACGCCGACAGCTCGTTCAACGACCTGCCGAGCAAGTGGTCGATGCTGCGCGGGGTGGTGGTCACGCCCGAAGGCGGCGAGACCGAGACAATCGACATGCGCGCGGTCCACGACGCGCTGCCGCAGGCGACGAAGGAGCGGATCGCGGGCCTGAGGGCGCAGCACAACTACTTCCACAGCCGCCGCAAGGCCGGCGCGGCGGTGGACGATAAAAACCCGCTGGCGCCGTACATGCGCGCCGAGCACCCGGTGGTGCGGACCAGCGCCTCGGGCCGCCCGACGCTGTTCGTCGGCGCGCACACCGAGCGGATCGTCGGGATGGACGAGGCCGAGAGCAAGGCGCTGATCGAGGAACTGATCGCCTTCGCCACCCAGCCGCGCTTCGTCTACGTCCACAAATGGCGCCAGGGCGACATCCTCATCTGGGACAACCGCTGCACCCTCCACCGCGGCACCGAATACGACTACCGCCGCTACAAGCGCGACATGCGCCGGGCGACGGTCAACGAGACGGGTGAGGACCGGAGCGCGATCCCGGCGGGGCTGAGCTTGCAGATGGTGAGCGAGCCGGCGAGGATGTAACCCTCTTTAAGTCACCCCGGACTTGTTCCGGGGCCCAGCTACTTGAGCGGTGGAAATCCAAGATCGACGGCCAAATCACGCCAATCCGGATTGTCCTCTTCGATCACGTTGAACTTCCATTGGCGGCGCCAGCGCTTGACCGTCTTCTCCCGCCGGATTGCCACCTCGATGTCGTCGTGCCGCTCGAACCAGACCAAGCGTTTGACGCCGTAGGAAGCCGTGAAGCCACCGAAAGTCTCTTCACGATGCTGTTGGACGCGCACGAGTAAGTCGGTGGTCACCCCGGGTGTACATTGCGCCACGATACCGGTTGGCCAAGATGTACACGCACGGTTCGAAGGGGCGCATGTGCGACGCTCTGGAGAAAGCTGGGCCCCGGAACAAGTCCGGGGTGACTAGGGGAGCTCAACCCTTCCCCACCACGCTCTCCGGCAGCTCCGTCCCGAACACGCGCTGGTAATACTCGGCCACCAGCATCCGCTCGGCCTCGTCGCACTTGTTGAGGAAGGTCAGGCGGAAGGCGAAGCCGGGGTCGCCGAAGATCTCGGTGTTCTGCGCCCAGGTGATCACCGTGCGCGGGCTCATCACCGTCGAGATGTCGCCGCCGATGAAGCCCTGGCGTGTCAGCTCGGCGACGCGGACCATGTCGGCGATCAGCTTGTCGGCGATCCCGGACTTGGCCTTGACGATCTGCCGCTCGGTCGCCTCGGGCAGGTAGTTGAGCGCGGTGACGATGTTCCAGCGGTCCATCTGGCCCTGATTGATCGCCTGGGTGCCGTGATAGAGGCCGCTGGTGTCGCCGAGCCCGACCGTGTTGGCGGTCGAGAACAGGCGGAACCACGGGTTCGGCCGGATCACCCGGTTCTGGTCGAGCAGCGTCAGCTTGCCTTCGGTTTCGAGCACGCGCTGGATCACGAACATCACGTCGGGGCGGCCGGCGTCGTACTCGTCGAACACCAGAGCGACCGGGTGCTGAAGCGCCCACGGCAGCAGGCCCTCGCGGAACTCGGTCACCTGCAGCCCGTCGCGCAGCACGATCGCGTCGCGGCCGATCAGGTCGATGCGGCTGATGTGCGCGTCGAGGTTGATGCGGATGCACGGCCAGTTGAGCCGCGCGGCGACCTGCTCGATGTGGGTCGACTTGCCGG
>Ga0307505_10000248_pt1 | contig 64551 bp, 58 predicted proteins | sample 23_S_MG_FD_202183 | JGI IMG/M metagenome (GOLD analysis project Ga0307505, IMG submission 202183) | Soil microbial communities from Populus trichocarpa stands in riparian zone in the Pacific Northwest, United States - 23_S | ecosystem: Environmental > Terrestrial > Soil > Riparian zone > Trees... | reverse complement strand
CCCTCGCCCCTGCTTCCCAAATGACACGCGCCGAATTCCTCCGTCTGTTCGCCGGTGCAGCCATGCTTCCGTTGCTGCCGCGCGTCGTGCGCGGCGCGGCGCCGGCCTACGATTTCCGTTTCACCCGCCTCATGTACGAGTCGGGCGACTGGGATGTCGACCAGCGCATGCCGTCCACCCTGCTCGATGCGCTGATCCAGTACACGACGCTGCGCGTTGACCCCAAGGAAGAGGTCCTTGCGCTCGCCGATCCGCGAATGCTCGGTGCCACGTTCTGCTATCTGTCCGGACACAAGCTGGTCGAATTCAATCCCGATGAGCGGCGCAACTTCGAGCGCTATGTGCGCAATGGCGGCTTCGTGTTCGTGGACGACTGCAACCACGACATCGACGGCCTGTTCGCGCGCTCGTTCGAGAGCGAGATGGCAACGATCTTCGGCCGTGACGCGCTCGCCAAGCTGCCGGCACGCCATCCGATCTATTCGAGTTTCTTCACGTTCGACGGCCCGCCCACGACCGGCTTCGAACTCAACGGCTGGGGCGATGACCTGGTCCACGACTACCTCAAGGGCATCCACATCGACGGCCGCCTCGGCGTGCTCTACAGCAACAAGGACTACGGTTGCGAGTGGGACTACGACTGGCGCAACAAGCGCTTTCTCGCCGAAGACAACTCGAAGTTCGCGGTCAACATCGTCATCTACGCACTGACGAACTGACGAACTGACCCGCGGATACGAACGGGCCGATGGCCGCACTCGTTTCCGTGGGAGGCCCTTCAGGGCCGATGCTTTTCTGCGCTCCCACCGAAGGCATCGGGCTTGAAGGACGTCCCGCAAGTACCCGCCGATGCTGACGACTGACGAAGGACAATGACGTTGTGCAGGTGCGCGACGCGCCATTCCCCGCGATGATGGCAGTGCCCGCCCTGGAATTCCGATGATGAACGAGCGCGTGACCGAAGCCGACCTCCGGCAGCACATCGATCGACTGGCCGCGCTGCGTGCGTCGATCGCGCGGGTCATCGTGGGCCAGGACGAGGTCGTCGAGCAGATGCTGACCGGCCTGCTCGCGGGCGGCCATTGCCTGCTCGAAGGCGTGCCCGGGCTCGGCAAGACCCTGCTCGTGCGCTCGCTCGGCGATGCGCTGAATCTCGAGTTCCGGCGCATCCAGTTCACCCCGGACCTCATGCCCAGCGATATCCTCGGCACCGAAATACTCGAAGAGGACCACGGCACCGGCAAGCGTCATTTCACGTTCCAGAGAGGGCCCGTGTTCACGAGCCTGCTGCTCGCCGACGAACTCAATCGCACGCCGCCCAAGACCCAGGCTGCACTGCTCGAAGCGATGCAGGAGCACACGATCAGCTACGCCGGTACGACCTATTCGTTGCCTGAGCCGTTCTTCGTGCTGGCGACCCAGAATCCGCTCGAACAGGCCGGAACCTATCCGTTGCCCGAGGCCCAGCTCGACCGGTTCCTGTTGCACATCCGCGTGGACTATCCCGACGAGGACGAGGAACAGGCGATCCTTTCGCGCACGACCGGCAGCGCGGCCGCGCGCGCGACTGCGGTCATGGATGGCGCCGAAGTCGTCGCATTGCAGAAGCGCGTGCGCGAAGTGCACGTCAGCGACGATCTGCTGGCCTGGATCACGCGCCTCGTGCGCGCCTCGCGTCCGCAGACCAGCGCGATCGCCCAGGTGCGCGAGTGGGTGCGCTGGGGTGCGGGTCCGCGCGCAGGCCAGGCGCTGGTCCTGTGTGCCAAGGCCCGCGCGCTGCTGCATGGCCGCTTCGCCGCCACGCGCGAGGATGTGCAGGCACTGGCCGCGCCGGTGATGCGTCACCGCCTGCTGCTTTCCTACGCGGCCGAAGCGGAGCGTCGCAGCACCGATGATGTCGTCGCGGTGCTGCTCGGTGCGGTTCCCGCACCGAATTGAGCGCGCAATGAGGATTCCGCCGGACCTGCGCGCTCGGCTCGTCGATCTGCGTCTGGCGACGCGTGCGGCGACGGGAGTGCATGGGCTCGGCCTGCATGCAAGCCGCAATCGCGGTGCGGGACTGGAGTTCTCGCAATACCGCAGCTACGAACCCGGTGACGAGCCACGCCGCATCGACTGGAAACTTCACGCACGCTCGGACCGTCTCTACGTGCGCGAATCCGAGCGCGACAGTCCGTTGACGGTGTGGATCGCGGTCGACGCGAGTGCCTCGATGGCGCAGGTCGACCGCGCGCGTCCGGACTGGTCGCGGCTCGACGCGGCGCGCCTGCTCGCTGCGTGCATCATCGAGCTGGCGCTGCGCCAGGGCGACCGGTTCGGTGTGATCGGCTTGTCCGCCGCGGCGCCGCTGTTCGTGCCGGTCGCTGCGGGAACGCGCCAGCGAGATCGCTGTCATCTCGAACTGGAACGTCTCGTCGCTGGAGGTCCGCTCGCGGACGCAGCCCAGACCCGCGCGATCTGGGAGCGCGTCGAGCCCGGTGCGCTCGTCGTTTTTCTTTCGGATTTCCTCGACGACGTGCTTGGCGAATGGGTCGAGCGTCTGGCCGGTGCCCGGCGCGACGTTCTCACGATCCGGATTCTCACGGTCGAGGAGCGCGATTTTCCATTTCGCGGCGGGTTCCGCTTTCGCGACCCCGAAACCGGCGACGAACGCATCGTCGACGCGGCCTCGGTACGCGCGGACTTCCTGCAGCGGTTCGGTACCGCGCGTGTGGCGCTTGCCAGGCGCTTCGCCGCAGCCGGGGTCAGCCAGACTGAGTTCGTCCTCGACGAGCCGATCGATCGCCCGTTGCGACACTTCTTCGCCACGCGTGGATACGCGTCGGAACCGGCATGAGTCTGGCACTGCTGGTTCCGGCAGCGCTGGTCGCCCTCGCCGCGTTGGCGATTCCGCTGTTGATCCATCTCGTGCGCCGGCCCGAACAGACGGCGATCGATTTCGCGGCGTTGCGCTGGATGAGCGAGCGCCGTCGACCACGCCGGCGCCTGCGCCTGGACGATCTGCTGCTGCTCGCGCTGCGACTGTTGTTGCTCGCGGCACTTGCCCTTCTGCTCGCACAGCCGGTGCTCGATGGTCGCCGGAACAGGGCCGACGCCTGGATCGTCGTGGTGCCCGGTGTCGATCTTCCCGCCGCGCGTGCCGCACTGGCCGATGTCGAGGGCGAGTGGCGCTGGTTGGCGCCGGATTTTCCGCGCGTCGAGGATGGGCCCGCCGACCCCCCGCCGGCCGTCGCGAGCCTGTTGCGCGAACTGGATGCACGGCTGGCCGCACAGGCCGCATTGCACGTCGTCGTCCCGCATGAGATTGCGGGACTGGATGGCGAACGGATCCGCCTGCGCCGCGAGGTCGAATGGCACGTGGCTGCCGCAACGCCCGTGGGCGACGGCGCGACGCCTGCAGACGAACCGGTGTTGCGCGTGGCCGTACGTCATGCACCTGAGCAGACCGCCGCGCTGCGCTACCTGCGCGCCGCATTCGCGGCCATGAACGTGCACGCGCCCGCCAGTGTGGCGATCGACGAGCAACCCCTCGACATGCCTTTCGACGCGAGCACGGATGTCCTGGTCTGGCTCGGTGCGCCCTTGTCCACGGCCGCCGCCGGCTGGACGGCACGCGGTGGCCGCACGCTGGTCGTGGACAGTGCCGATGCCGAAGGTCGGATCATCGCACGCGACGTGGATGGCCACGCATTCGTGCGCGAGCGCCGCTTCGAACGTGGAGCGCTGATCGCATTGACCCGGCCGCTCGATGCCGCGGTGTTGCCGCTGCTGCACGAGACGACATTTCCCGAGCACCTCAACGAGTGGTTGCGTGGTCCGCAGGCGGCACCGGATCGCGCGGACGCCGATGCCGTACGCCCAGGCATCGGCGCGGTCGCATCCTCGCCACCGCGCACCGCACTGGATGCTCCGTTCGCCGTGTTCATCGCCTTGCTCTTTTTCGTCGAGCGCCTGCTTGCGACGCGCCGGCGCGAGCGTGCCGCATGAGCCAGCGCAGCCTCGATGCCCGCGTTGCCGCCGTACGTCGTCGCACCGCCCTCGGCGTTTTCGCAGTCGGCAGTCCGCTTGCGCTCGCGACGCTGGCCGTGTTCGCGCGCATCGGCGAGCCGGTGCTTGCAGCTGTCGCCGTGTTGGTCGCCTGCGGCGTGCTCGCCTGGCGCGTGCGCGTGGCGATGCGCTCGTTCACCCACGCGGACCTCGTGCGCCGCCTCGATCACGCCTTGCCTGCGCTTGAGGACAGCACCGGCTTGCTGCTTGCCGACCCCGAGCGCTTGAATGCGGTGCAGCAGTTGCAGCGCATGCGCGTGCTGCAGCGCTTCGCCACGCTTGCGTTGCCCGATGTGCGGCCGGCCTGGCCACGGCGCCGGATCGTGGCGGCCTGGATCGTGGCGATCCTCGTCGCCACCCTCGTGCTGGCTTTGCCGGAACGCAACGTCCCGGGTCCCACCGCATCGCCCGCCGTGCAGGCCGGCGATGTCGACGTGACCGTCACCCGGATCGTCGCTGCGACCGTGCAGGTGGAGCCGCCGCGGTATACGGGACTGCCGGCGCGCCGTGAATCGAACCTGCAGACGCGTGCACCGGCCGGCTCGCATCTGCGCTGGACCCTGCGCCTGGACCCGGCCCCGCACGCGGCCACGTTGTCATTCCACGATGGCACCCGGGTCGCGCTCGAGCGTGAAGCTGACGAATGGACCGGCAGTCACACGCTTTCTGCTTCGGTGCTCTACCGCATCGACATCGCCGGTGCCCCTGCGCTCGCGCACGACGAGGATCGGCTGTACCGGATCGATGCCGATGCCGACCAGGCACCGCAGATCCGCGTGCTCGAGCCCGAGCACACACTGACCGTGCTCGCGGCCGGACGCGCGGACTGGGATTTCGCATTCGAAGCCAGCGATGACTACGGGATCGCCGCAGCGCGACTCACGCTCACGCTGGCGCAGGGCAGCGGCGAGCAGATCGCGGTCAGTGAGCGCGCGATCCCGGTGCGCCCGCTTGATGCGACCGGCGACCCGCGCCTGCGCCGTTATCGGCAGCGGCTGGATCTGGCTGCGCTCGGCTTTGCCCAAGGTGACGACCTGATCGTGCGCGCCGATGTCACCGACACGCGCGAGCCCGTCGCCAACGTCGCGCGCAGTGCCAGTTTCATCCTGCGCTGGCCGGCCGCGATGGCCGCCGATGCGGATGGCATCGAAGGCATCGTCCAGAAAGTGATGCCGGCGTACTTCCGCAGCCAGCGCCAGATCATCATCGACACCGAGGCGTTGATCGCCGAGCGTGCGCAGCTCGACGAGGCACACCATCTGGCGCGCTCCGATGCGATCGGCGTCGACCAGAAGATCCTGCGTCTGCGTTACGGGCAGTTTCTCGGCGAGGAATTCGAAAGCGGGAACCCGGCGGTCGCGGCTGAACATGACGACGACGATGCCGACGGCGAAGGAACCTCGCACGACGGTCATGTCCATGACGGCAGTCCTGCCGCGCAGATGCCGGTCGAGACCGCTGGAAGCGTCGCCGCGATCCTTGCCGAGTACGGTCATTCGCACGATCACGCGGAGGCCGCGACCCTGCTCGACCCGCAGACCCGGCGCATCCTCAAGGCCGCGTTGCAGGAGATGTGGCAGGCCGAACTGCACTTGCGCATGGGCGAGCCGCGCAAGGCATTGCCTTACGAGATTCGCGCGCTCGACTACATCAAGCAGATTCAGCAATCCACCCGCATCTACCTCGCCCGGGTCGGTCTTGAGCTTCCGCCGGTCGATGAAGCGCGACGCCTGAGCGGGGATCGCGCCGGCATAAGCGACCGGCGCGCGCCACCGCTCGCGCTGGAACGCGACGAATCGCCCGTGCATGCCTGGCATGTGGCGCTGGAGGCGGGACAACTCGCGGATCCGGCGGCGCTGGATGCCTGGATCAGCGAGCATGGTGCATCGCTGGACGATGCACTCGGTCTGATCGCGGCGCTGGATTCGGTGCGCCGCGACCCGGGATGTGCCGAATGCCGCGCGCGATTGCAGGACCGGCTGTGGCCGCTGCTGGATGTGCCTGCAGCCGGCGTGCTTCTGCGCAAGGCAGCGGATCGGCAAGGACGCGCGTACCTGGACGCGCTCGCGACAGGGCAGGGCCGATGATGGCCGCACTGGTCTGTGCCGGTGTACTCGCCGCCGCAGCGCTGATCGCGGCCTGGCGCAGTCCGCGTGGCGCGTGGTGGCGAACGCGGATCGGCGGACAGTTCATCGCGGCGATATTGCTCTGGCTGATCCTGTTCCCGATCGGCGAAAGCCAGACGGGCGGCACGCTGGTCGTGCTCACGGCGGGCGCAGACGCGCGCGGAGCCGCGAACGCGCACGAACCCGTGGTCGCGCTGCCCGGCGTGGAGGTCGCTGGCCGCGTGACCCGGGTGCCGGATCTTGCCAGTGGGTTGCGCCGCCATCCCGGCACGACGCGACTGCTCGTGATCGGCGATGGCCTGGGATTGCGCGATCGCGAGGCAGCGCACGGGCTCGACATCGCGTTCGATCCGCCGGCGTTGTCGCGTGGCGTGGTCGAGTTGGGGTTGCCCGATCGCGTTGCGGCCGGTGCGACCTGGCGGGTGAGTGGCACGGTTGCGGACGTGGCCGGCGGTCGCGTCGAACTGCGCGATCGCAGCGACGCACTGATCGCGACGCAGGCGCTCGCGGAAGATGGTCGTTTCGAACTGGACGCGCGCGCGAAACTCGCCGGGCGCGCGCAGTTCGAACTGCGTGTGATCGCGGCCGATGACGCCCGCGTGGAGACGCTGCCATTGCCGCTGTTCGTGGATGCGGGCGCTGCGATGCGCGTCGTGCTGATCGCCGGCGCGCCCGATGCCGAACTGAGAGCCGTGCGCCGCTGGGCAGCCGATGCGGGAATAGCCATGAGCAGTCGCATCGCTCTGAGTCGCGGCATTGCCCTGCGCGATGGTGAGGTCAGCGTTGACGCCCAACGCCTTGGCGAAACCGACCTCGTGATCATCGATGAACGCGCATGGGCCAGTCTCGGTCGTGCGGAAAAGGACACTCTGCTCGAAGCCGTCGAGCGCGGACTTGGCTTGTTTCTGCGGGTTACCGGGCCGCTGCCCGAATCGGTGCTGCGCGACTGGGCTGATCTCGGCATCCGGCTCAGCGCCGCGGATGTCGCCCAGTCGACTCGACTGCCTGCGCTCGCCGGCACGCTCGGCGAACCGGTCGGGTTGATGCGCCGCCCGCTGCGGATTGAAGCGGACGATGGCGTCGCATTGCTCAGTGCCGATGATGGATCAACGCTGGCTGTCCGGGTCGTGCGGGGTCACGGACGCGTGGGCGTATCGATACTGCTCGACAGTCCCCGGCTTGCGCAGGCAGGCGACAGCCAGCGGTTCGGCGCGCTCTGGAGTCGCACGTTCTCCGTGCTGGCGCGCGCACGCGGCGTCACCGCGATCGCGGTGACGCCGCGTGCGCGCGTCGACCAGCGCAGCAGCGTCTGTGGAATCGCCGAGGGCACGCACGTGGAGGCGGCCGATGGCACGCAGGCTGCGTTGCGGATCGATCCGCGGGTGCCAGGTTGTGCGGCGTGGTGGCCGCAGGATCCCGGCTGGCATGTCGTTGTCGATGGCGAATCGCGGCATCCCGTGTTCGTCTGGTCGGCCATCGATGCGATTGCTCTGGCGCGTGCGGAAACGATCCAGGCCACCGCGCACTTGGCCGGCGACCATGCCGGGATGACCGCTGCCACATCGACCCCGGCGCGACGCGGGTGGATATTCCTCATCTGGCTCGCGATCGTCGGCGCACTGTGGTGGATCGAGCGCCGTGTGGCGGCCTCGTATGTGTCTGAGGGTCGGCCACCGGCCTGAAGTCTGCGTGAACGTGCAATGCGCGGAACCGTTGGTCGATGCCTTTGCAGACGGGCTCAGGACATCTTCTGGACACCTGTTGCGCCGAACTCGTGCACGGCATCGACGAGCACCGCGACATGCTCCGGATCGATGTCGGGCGTGATGCCATGGCCCAGATTGAACACGTGGCCGGGACCGGGGCCGAAGCTGTCGAGGGTGGCCTTCACGGCTGCGCGAATCGCTTGCGGATTCGCGTGCAGCGTGGCCGGGTCCAGATTGCCCTGCAACGCGACGCGCGAACCGACCCGCGCCCGCGCCTCGCCAAGTTCGATCGTCCAGTCCACGCCGAGTGCGTCGCAGCCACTGTCGGCGAGTGTCTCAAGGTGGCCGTTGGCGCCCTTGGAAAACAGGATGAGCGGGATGTCGCGCGTGGCCGCGTCGCCCTTGAGCGATTGCGCGACCTGCGCAAGATAGCGTTGCGAGAACTCGCGGAACGCGGCCGGCGCGAGCATGCCGCCCCAGGTGTCGAACACCATGAGCGCCTGCGCGCCCGCGGCCGCCTGGGCCGCGAGATAGCGCACGACCGCCTGGGCGTTGATGTCGAGCAGGTGGTGAAGCGATTCCGGATCGTTCCACATCATCGCCTTGGCGCGGGCGAAGCTCGACGAGCCCTCGCCTTCGATCATGTAGCAGGCAAGCGTCCACGGACTGCCCGAAAAACCGATCAACGGCACGCGCCCGTTCAGTTCGCGGCGGATCAGGCGCACGGCGTCGGTGACATAGCGCAGGTCGGTTTCCGGATCGGGCACGCCGAGCCTGGCGATGTCGGCGGCCGTGCGCAGCGGGTGGTGGAACTTCGGACCCTCGCCTTCGACGAAATACAGACCCAACCCCATCGCGTCGGGCACCGTGAGGATGTCCGAGAACAGGATCGCGGCATCGAGCGCAAAGCGCGCCAGCGGTTGCAAGGTCACTTCGCAGGCCAGTTCGGGCGTTTTTGCGAGGGCCAGGAAGCTGCCGGCGCGCGCGCGCGTGGCGCGGTACTCGGGCAGATAGCGGCCTGCCTGGCGCATGATCCAGACCGGCGTGGTGTCGACGGGCTCGCGCCGAAGTGCGCGCAGGAAACGGTGTTCGGTCACGTGGGGGAATCCTGATAGCGAAAAGGAAACGAAAAGCGCGACGCGCGTCGTCGTCGATCGCCTCGGTCGTGCGGTCCGACAGTGTACTCAGTCGCCGACCGACTCCGATTGCAGCGGGCCGATGCGACGGGGCCAGCCCGAACTCAGCATGACCTCGGCGGGCAGGCGGGCACGCGCTGCGCGTGCGGATTCCGGCGTCTGGAAACTCGACCACATCAGATGCCAGGCTTCCGAATCCGGTGTACGCAGGCGCAGGAGGTACAGCGTGCCGTCGAGCGTGTCGAGGGCGGCGGCAAGCGCAAGCAGGGCGTCGCGGTCCCGGGATCGCGACAGCTCGACCGTGTAGTGGGCAGCGGGCAGGGCGCGGAACGCGCGCACTCCTTCGGGTGTGCGGGCCGGGTACGCAGGCGCGGACGCGGCTTCGGGTTGCGCAGCGACCGCGCTCGGTGCAGGTGCTGACGCCGGTTCCGGCGTTGGTGCTGATAGCGCGGCCGGCACTTCGGGTTCGCTCGGAGCGACCGGCTCGCGCGCCTGAACTGGCGCGCGGGATTCGCCCGTATCGGTCGCCGGTTCCAGCACCGGTGCCGGAGCAGGTTCCGGTGCCGGTGCTGGCTCGGGCTCCGGTGCCGGCGGAGGCGGCGGTGGCGCCACTTCGCGCTGTGCGGGTTGCACTTCCCTGACCGGTTCGGCTCGCGACGGAACCGGAGCCGACTCCTGGCGCAGGTAGTTCGGCAGATCCCGCGCCGTGCGTGGACGTGGGGGCTCCACGGGTTCGGGCACCGGGTCGGGTTTGGCCTGGGCGAATTGCGGGGCAGGTGCAGGTCCGCGCGCAGGCTGTTCGGTCGTGGGCGCGGCTCTCTGCTCGAGCTGGCCCCGCTCATCGCGACATTCAAAGCGGCGTCCATCCACCGAGGGTTCGCATACGCGCCGGCTGCCGGGTTCGAACGCCGCGGCGAGCGAAGGGGTAAGCAGCAGCATCGCCGCTGCAAGCAACCGATCAGAATGCATGTGGACCGTCCACGCCTTGACTGAACATGACCTGGAAACCGCGCCTGACCTGGAGGTCACGCGCATGTTCGAATGCGGCGAGCGCGGCGTCGCGCTCGAGGTAGATCTCGCGCTTGCTGCTGGTCCTGCTCCCGGGCTGGCCCCATTCGCGATAGAGCGTCCAACCACCGAGCAGATCCTGCTGCAGGACGAGCTGGTAGTAGCGGGGTGCTTCAGCCTCGGTCGGCCGGGTTTGCATGAACAGGCGCATGGACGGATTTTAGCCCGGATTGGTTGCGCATATCGGTTTGTTGCGCGGGGGTTTCGTTCCGCTTTGCAGTGACTATCCCGGTCGGACTTTGGCGGTGATTTCGCGGGAGAACGGAAGCATCGGCCCTGAAGGGCCTCCCACACGAGCGCGCTCCCGCCAAGGTTCCATGTGCATGCCTTTATGGGTGCCTTTGTGGGAGGGCCTTCAGGCCCGATGCTTCTCGCCCGGCTTCGCTGCTGAGAAGGCGAACGATGCATGCTCAGGGTGCGGCGATCGATTCCTCGAGGATGTCGCGGATGACCGCCTCATCGACGCCGCTGACGATGTCGGCGGCGCCGAGCGCGCGCCACAGGATCAGGCGCAGGTGTCCGTCGAGGACCTTCTTGTCCAGGCGCATGTGTTCGACGAGTCGCGCCGCATCGATGCCCGGCGGCAGTCGGGTCGGCAATCCAAACCGTATCAGCAAGGCATGCAGGCGCTGCGCATCGGCGTCCGGCGCACGGCCGAGACGGGCCGACAACTGCGCAGCCAGCAGCATGCCGATGCCGACCGCTTCGCCATGCAGGAGCGTGCCGTAGCCAGCTTCGGTCTCCAGCGCATGGCCGAACGTGTGGCCGAAGTTGAGCAGGGCACGTTCGCCGTCCTCGCGCTCATCGCGGGCAACGACGGCTGCCTTGTGGCGGCAACTGGCGGCGATCGCATGGATCAGCGCATCGGGCTCGCGCGCCAGCAGCGCATCCGCGTGGGCTTCAAGCCAGGCGAAAAGCCCGGCGTCGCCGATCGCGCCGTACTTGAGCACCTCGGCAAGTCCGGCGCGGTACTCGCGTGGCGGCAGCGTGTCGAGCGTGGTGGTGTCGATGACGACGGCCCGTGGCTGATGGAACGCGCCGACGAGGTTCTTGCCCGCGGGCAGATTCACCCCGGTCTTGCCGCCGACCGAGGAATCGACCATGGCCAGCAGCGTCGTCGGCATCTGCACGAAGTGCACGCCGCGCATCCAGCATGCGGCCGCGAATCCGGCGAGATCGCCGATCACGCCGCCGCCGAGGGCGATCACGGTGGCATCACGGCTGGCGCCTAGCCTGGCGAGGGCGTCGAGCACGCGGGCGACATTGTCCAATGTCTTGTGCTGTTCGCCATCGGCCAGGATCTCGGTGGCGTGAACCATTCCATCGAGGCCGGCAAGCACGCGCGCCAGGTACAGCGGCGCGACTGTCGTGTTGCTGACCACAAGCACGTGGCGGCCCGGGATCGCGGTACGCCAGCGCGCGCCGTCGCCGAGCAGGCCCGGGCCGATGTGGATCGGATAGGAGCGTGTGCCGAGGGCAACATCGACAACGGTCATGCCGTGCTCCGCGATTCGTCGCGCTGCCATTCGCGTTCGAGCGCGGCAGTCAGTTGGCGCAGCAGACCGTTGCTGCTGCCGACCCCGGTCGAATTGATGTGCATGTCGGCGATCTCCGCGTACAGCGGGTTGCGCAGTTCGGCCAGCTGTTCGAGGCGTTCGCGACGGTCGGCACCGCCGAGCAGTGGGCGCTTGCGGTCGTTGCGAAGCCGCGCAAGCTGCACCTCGACGCTGGCGTCCAGCCAGACCACGTAGCCGTTGTCCTGGAGCAGGCGGCGATTGCTCGCGCACAGCACCGCGCCACCGCCGGTCGACAGCACGATGCCGCGGCGCTGCACAAGTTCGGCAAGCAGGTCGCTCTCGCGCCGACGGAATCCGGCTTCGCCTTCGATCTCGAACGTGAGTGCGATGCTTGCCCCGGTGCGCTCCTCGATCGCCTGATCGAGATCGACGAACGGCATGCGCAGGAAATCGCCGAGGCGCCGGCCGGTCGATGTCTTGCCCGCGCCCATCGGGCCCACCAGAATGAGGTTTGCGGCTGGATTCATGGCCGCGATGCTAGCAGCCTGCCGCGCTTTGGGGGTCGACGCGAAATTCGATGGCGCGAGGGCAGCTGCTTGGCGAATCGCAGGTCAGCAGCACGCTCGCCGCACGAGGAATCGGCAGAAATACGAAGCGCACAGGCGGATTTGCAGCCCGGCCATCCAAAGTCCGACACGCTGCCGGCAGGCGCGCGCATTCCGGTAAGCGTCCCGACGCCGGTATACTGCAAGCCCGCGAAATCCCGTCCGTGCCGATGCTGCGATTCATCCTGGTCTTCCTGGTACTGCTTGTCGTCATGTTCGTGGCCGAGCTGACTGCGCCGGTCGAGAAGTACGTGATCGACCCGTTCACGGGCGTGCTTGCCGATGCCAGCGCCTGGATCATCCATTTCTTCGATGCGAACACGGTTTCCTACGGCAAGTTCATCCGCAATGCCGAGGGAACGTTCGTCATCTCGATCGAGCGTGGCTGCAACGGCATCGAGGCCGTGATCATCCTTTTTTCCGCCATCCTCGCGTTCCCGGCGCCCTGGCGGCACAAGCTGGTCGGGCTCGGCGCCGGGTTCATCGCGGTGCAGATACTCAATCTCGTGCGCATCGTCAGCCTGTTCTACCTCGGGCTGTGGAACCGGGTCTGGTTCGACTGGTTTCATCTGTATCTGTGGCAGGCACTCATCATCCTCGACGCGCTGATCGTGTTTCTCGTCTGGCTGCGCTATCTGCCGCCCGTGCGCCGGGCGCCCGTCCCCGTGCCCGTGACCGCATAGACGATACGGATCCGACTGGCCCAAGCTGGCGGGCCGCGGGGGCATTGCATATAGTGCGGGCAACGCTGCCGTCGTACAGCTTGTGCGCAGGGACAGACCCGTAGGGATGACCAGGTTCGATCTCGTGGTGGGCTTGCTCGAAGACGATCCGGATCAGGCGGCACTCGTCGCCCACTGGCTGGAAGAAGCCGGCTATACGCCGCGTCTGTTTCGCTCGGCCAGTGAATTCCGCCGCCGCCAGGGTGCTGCCGCGATCGATCTGCTGCTGCTCGACTGGATGTTGCCCGATGGCAACGGTCTGGAGATCGCCGACTGGGTGCGGTCATCGGCGAATGCACGTCTGCCGATCATTTTTCTCACCGTGCGCGGGACGGAATCCGACCTCGTGCGTGCGCTGGAAATCGGTGCCGACGACTACGTGATCAAACCGGCGCGGCGGCGCGAGCTGATCGCCCGGATCGCTGCGGTGTTTCGCCGGCTTGGCGTCGCTTCGGTCGATTCCGAACAGATCGGCCTGCCACCCTACGAAGTCGACGCGCGGCGGCGGCGCATCGCGTTCAACGGCAGCGAGGTCGAGCTGACCCAGCGCGAGTTCGATCTGGCCATGTACCTGTTCCGTCGTCAGGGGCGCATCGTCAGCCGCGATGCGCTGCTCGAGAATGTCTGGAATCTCGGCGCAGCGGTCGCCACACGCACGCTCGATACGCATGTCAGCCGGCTGCGCAAGAAGTTGTCGCTGAACGGGCAGAATGGCTGGCGGCTGGTGGCCATCTACCAGAATGGCTACCGGTTGGAGCAGGTTTGAACGACCGCGGCTGGCAGCAGCCGCAGACCGGAGCACTGGCTCCGCAACGCCGGGAAGGAGACGTCCGCCGTGGCCACCGCACGCAACTCGCCGAAGAAGAAGTCCGCAGCACGCCCCGCCTCGCGTAAAATGTCGGCCGCTGCACGAAAGACGCCCGCGACCGCGGCGTCACCCAGGAACGGGAAAATGTCCGATACCAAGAAATCCGCACCGGATGCCGGCGCCGAACGCAATGTCGAACAGATCCGCGACATTCTGTTCGGTGGCCAGATGCGCGACTACGAACGGCGTTTCCAGGAATTCGGTGAACGCCTCGAAGCCGAAATGGCGCGCCTGCGCGAAACCCAGGACAAGCGCCTTGCCCAGATCGACAAGCGCCTCGACGAGCAACTGGACAAGCTTTCGCGCCAGCTGCGTCAGGAGATCGCCGACCGCGGCCAGGCGATCGATGATCTGGAATCGCGCGTGCAGCAGGCGACGCGCAGCGCACGGACGGAGACCAGCGGCGTGCTCGACACGCTCGGCCAGGAAATCGCAGCGACCGACGAACGCCTGCGCGAGGCGATCGCCGAACTGACCTCGCTGGTCAATGCGCGTGCCAGTGAAGCCGGTTCCGCGGTATCGCGCGCGAGCGCCGAATTGCGCGCGGACAAGATCGGTCGCGAGGACATGGCCAGCTTGCTGACCGAGCTCGCATTGCGCCTGAAAGGCGACTTCGACCTGCCCACCGCCTGACCGGCGGGCCGCGAAGCCGCCATGAGCGACCTCGAACGGCTCAAGCATCTGCTGCTCGCCGAGGAGCGCGCGGCACTGGATCGTGCCGGCGAACGCATCGACGAGCTCGAACGCGAGCGCGACGGCCTCGCTGCGGCGCTTCCCGATCTTGTGCGTGCGGCGCCGCGTGAGCCGATGACCCGGGCATTGTCCGCGCCGGTCGCCGCTGCTCTCGGCAGCGCGGTTCGCGACAACAGCCGCAGCGTCATCGATGCGCTGTTCCCGGTGATCGGGCCGATGATCCGCAAGGCGATCGCCGAGGCCTTGCGCGGCCTCATGGCCGATCTCAACGGCGTTCTCGAACAGAGTTTCACACTGCATGGAATCCGCTGGCGCGTGCAGGCGTGGCGCGGCGGCGTACCCTATGCGCAGGTCGTGCTCAAACACAGCCTGCGCTACCAGATCGATCACGTGTTCCTGATCGAACGCGATTCGGGCCTGGTCGTGCATCGTGAATCCTCGGCCGGGCTGCCCGATCTGGATGCCGACGCGATCGCCGGCATGCTCACCGCGATCGGCCAGTTCGTGCGCGATTCGGTCGGCCGGGGCGGGGAGGGCGACCATTCGCTCGAGTCCGCGCGCGTCGGCGAATACCTGCTCTGGGTCGTCGATGGTCCGCGCGCCTCGCTTGCCTGTTTCATCAACGGGGTACCGCCGGAGCCCTTGCGCGGCATCCTCGTGGAGCGTCTGGAAGCGATCCATGCGCAGATCGGCGACGCCCGGGAAGACCACAGCGCGATGCTGCGTGCGCAACTGGATCCGCTTGAACTGCTGCGCGCCGGTGCGTCGGCGACGACCGCCGCGCCGCGGCCATCGCGCGCGCCGCTGCTGATTCTCGCGCTGATCGCTCTGGCCGCGATCGCCTGGACCGGCGTGCGCGCCTGGCGCTGGGACGCACGCGTGGAAACCGCACGCGTGGCCTTGTCCGCGCACCCGGGCCTGCTGCTGACCGAGGTCGAATCGCGACGCTGGCGTTCGCTGACTTTCCGCGGACTGCTTGATCCGGATGCGTCGCCGCCTGCCGCCGTGCTCGCCGGCATCGATTTCGGCGAGGTCCAGCCGCTGTTGCGGATCGACGGATACCTGTCCACCGACGACCCCGTGATCGAGCGACGCGCGCGCCGCCTGTTGCAGCCGCCCGCAGGGGTCGCTGTGGCAGTCGACGCCGGCGTGCTCGTCCTCCGCGGCCGCGCCGACTCTGCATGGATCGCGATGGCGCGGGTACGCGCACCCTGGGTTGCCGGCGTGCAGTCGGCGCGGATCGACGTGAGCGCGCTCGATATCGCACCCGCGAGCGCGGAAAGCGCGGCGGATGTCGCGCGGGCTGAACTGGATGCGCTGGCCGCGGATCTGGAAGCGCGGACGATCGGATTCGTGCGTGAGCTGGAACTTGAGGCCGACGCCGATGCGCAACTGGATGCCATCGTTTCCGCGACCGAACGCGCACGCGCCCTGCAGGTGGCGGCGCAGGTGACCCTGCGCCTGCGCGCACTCGGACACAACGACGTCGGCGGAAGCGACGAGCTCAATGCAAACCTGCGCGCCGCGCGCGCGCAATGGCTCGTCGATGCGCTCGTCGCGCGCGGCGTGCCGGCCAACCTGTTCGAGGACGGCGACGCGGCGGCGGCAGGGACCGGCGATGCTATTCTCGTGCGCGGAGCCAGGGTAAGGCTGGAACAGGAACCCGTGATCCCATGAACGGCCAGGCTCGCAAGGTGTGCATGCTCGGCGACTTCGGCGTCGGCAAGACCAGTCTGGTCGCACGCTTCGTGCGCAATACGTTCTCCGATCAGTACCTGACCACGGTCGGAGTCAAGGTCGACACCCGGGAAGTCGCGCTCGACGGACGTGATCCGATCAAGCTCGTGATCTGGGACATTGCCGGCCGCAGTGCGCTGGACGTGCTCAACATGAGCTACCTGCGCGGCGCTTCCGGACTTCTGCTCGTTGCCGATGGCACGCGCGAGTCGACCTTGCGGGCCGCGCTGGACCTGCTCATGCAGTCGCGGGCGCTGCTGCCCGACGCGCACGCCGTGCTGCTCGTCAACAAGCTCGACCTGGTCGAGCGCTGGGAAGTCGCGCCGGCCACGCTGGCCGAGCTGCGCCGCACACTGCCCGTCTACGAAACCAGCGCCCGTTTCGGCGATGGCGTGGAGCGTGCCTTCATCGACATGGCCGAGGGATTGCCGACATGAGCGATGCCGCCGGCGACGCGATGTACCCGCCGGAAGCCGAACGTCAGCTCGCGCGCGTGCTGCTGGAACGTGCGCGTCCGCTGCTGCTCGGTTTCGATCGCGACTGGCATCTGCTGCGCGTGCATGGTGATCCCGCACGCTTCGGCTTCGATGCGGACGACCCCGCGCTCGGCGTGCGCCAGTTGCAGGATCTCTTCATCGGCCTGCCGCGGGATGAGGCGATCGATCTTGCCTTCGTCGAAATGCCGGGCGGTCGCAGCGCCCACGTCCACATGATGGCCAGTGCCGACGGCTACGACGTCGTCCTGCTCGATGCGCAGGAGGAACACGACCGTCAGCGCGCACAGCAGCAGCTCGGCAACGAGGCCGTGCTGGTCGGCCATCAGAAGACCCGGGCGATCGAGAAGCTGCGCCAGATCCGCAGCGAACTCGAGCAGCAGCGCGATCGCCTGGAAGAGGCCAATGCGCTCAAGAATGCATTGATCGCCACGCTCGGCCACGATTTCCGCACGCCGCTCACGTCGATCTTCGGCTATCTGCATCTGCTCGAACACGATGCCCAGGCGGGCGATTCGCGCACATGGCTGCGCGCGGTGCAGCGCAATGCGACCTGGCTGTTGACCCTGGCCGAGAACCTGCTCGAACACGCACGTGCCGAATCTTCGGACGCGCTGCTGAGTCCGTCCGGGGTGGACCCGGCGGCGCTGGCCGACGATCTCGATGCGATGTTCCGCCCGCTGGCCACGGATTTCGGCCTCGGTTTCGCGATCGATCTCGATATCGCGAGCGAGGAACGGCCGATCTTCGACGAGATGCGCGTTCGCCAGGTGCTCATCAACCTGCTGTCCAATGCCGTGCGCTACACCGTGCAGGGCGAGATCGGCGTGCGCATGAGCTGGCGCGATTCCGTGCTTGCGATCGAAGTCCGCGACACCGGCATCGGCATCCCCGACGAGTTCCGCGAGCGCGTGTTCGTGCCGTTCAATCGTGGCGCCCAGGCCGGTAGTCGCGGGGCGGGCCTCGGCCTGAGCATCGTCAAACGTCTCGTGGAGCAGATGCATGGCGAGCTGTCGTTCGTTTCACGCCTCGGCGAAGGCACGCGTTTCCTGATCACACTGCCGGCGCTGAGCCACGATGGCGGCGGTGCGGTCGGAACGTTGCCGGTCCGCGAATCGGGCCTGTGGATACGCGGCCTGTCCGCACTGGTCGTCGACGACGACGCCGACGTCGCGCAATTGCTTGACGTGCTGCTGGGCGATCTCGGTTTCCGCGTGCGCACGACGGGCGATGCGGCCAGCGCGGTGGAGCAGGCGCTCGCCGAGCCACCGGACCTGTTGCTCGTCGATGTCGAACTGCCCGGCCTGTCCGGCAATACCGCGGTGTTCCGCCTGCGTTCCAGCGGCTATCGCGGACGCATCATCACGCTTTCGGCTACCCCGACCGACGAGGCACGCAGCGCAGCAATCGCGGCCGGCGCCGACCACTATCTGGTCAAGCCGCTCAACATCGAGCAGTTCGTGCGTGTCGTGCAGCGCGCCGTGGCGGGTTGACGGACCTGCATCGGGCACCATCGGGTGCATTGGTCGAGGCACCGAGGCCTTCGGTTGCGATTCAATCCTGCGCAAGAGCAGGCACATTGGCGCGGATGCTGTCCGCAGGCCGAAGTGGGTGCGACCCGGTCGAATGCTTGCCCAATCCGTGCCGCTGCCGTGCGCGCGTTGCATCGGAAATCGCGAACCCACAAAAAACTGCGGCCCCTTTCGGGGCCGCAGCGATGACACATGGAACAGCGAGCGTTTCGTGGATCAGAAGCGCTGCGTGTAGCGGGCGTACCAGAAGCGACCGATGTCGAAACCGCCGTAATACGACGTGTTCGCGCTCGGCTGCGAGTAACGGATCGGACCATACTTCTCGAACACGTTGTTGGCACCGACCGAGACCGTCGCATCCCACGGCGCGTTCCAGCGGAGCTGGACGTCGTGGAAGATCGTCGAACCCGAGACATTGCGGTTCGTGAGCGTCGGCGAGCCGGTCAGGCTCGGGAAGAAGCGACCCGGGTCGTTGCACTCTTCCGGGAACAAGGCCAGGTTGAGGCAGGTTTCCTTCATCGCCGAGAAGTAGCGCGTGTTCCAGCTCACGCCGAACGCACCGAGGTCCCAACCGATGTTGAGGTTGGAGCGGATGCGGAAGGCCGAACCGAGGCTCACGTTCTGGGTCGGGTTGGTGAATACGACGCCGGCAGGCGGAATCGTCGTCACGAACTCGTCACGCGAGGTGTAGGTCGTCTGCCAGGAGAACATGAAGTTGCCCCAGCTGTCGGTCGGCAGGCGGTACGAGACATCGAGATCCCAGCCTTCGATCTCGCGATAACCCGCGTTGCGGTTGCCGAAGCGGAACGAGTCGACCCAACCGGCGGCCGGATCACGCGTGAAGCCGACGCAGCGCGAAGCGATGCCCTGCGTGTAGCAGTCGCTCAGGATCGTGCCCGGAGCGTCGACAACGATCGTGTTCTCGATGTTGATTTGCCACCAGTCGATGCCGACATTGAGACCTTCGACGAAGCTCGGGCTGTAGACGAAGCCCACGGTCTTGGAGGTCGAGAACTCGGGGGTCAGATCCGGGTTGCCGGAGCTTGAGAAGAACGCGACCGGTGTCTGCGGTGCGGCGGATGTCGACGGCACGAAGCCCTGCTGGAGCTGACGCAACGAGTTGCCGATGGTCGGACCCAGTTCCGCGACGCAGCGTGCACGCGTGGCCGACGTCGCATCACGCGAGGCGCCGAATACGGTGTCGCAAGGGTCGGTGTAGAACGAGAACGTCTGCGAACCGCCGCCGTACAGATCGGCGATCGTCGGAGCGCGGAAGCCCTCGGCCCAGGTACCACGGAACATCAGCGACTCGATCGGCTTCCACTTGAAACCGAACTTGCTGTTCAAGGTGTCACCGAACGTGTCGTAGTCCGAGTAGCGCGTGGCGGCGTTGATCGTCAGCTCGTTCGCGAACGGCAGATCGGCGAGGATCGGCACATTGAGCTCGAGATAGACTTCATCGACGTTGTATTCGCCCGAGGTCGGGTTCGACGCGAGATTGGTCGAACCGGCCGTCGCGGCCAGCGCATCCGGCGTGAACTCGCCCTTTTCCTTGCGACGCTCGTAGCCGACCGCGAAGCCCATGTCGCCGGCCGGCAGCACGAACGCGAGACCGGCCAGGTTGGCGGCGTAGACCGTGGTGCGCGTGCGACCGGTGTTGTGCTCGGTCTGGAACAGGTGGTTCTGCAATTCCTCATTGTTGAACAGGCCGCCATCACCGGCACGGCCGAACTCGAGGAACGGGTTGAACGGAACGCAGACATCGAAACCGATCGGGGCGGTCGGGGTGCCGCACTGGACGCGACCCGTCGCGTTCAGGAACGACGGACCGACGGCGGCCTGGGTGCGCCCGAGATTCCAGTTGCCGAACGTCTTCTGCACGAGGCGGTTCTCGTTGTGCAGGTAGCTCACGTCCCAGTCGAAATAGCGGTCGCCGAGCTCGAAGCTGCCCTCGAACGCACCGCTGAAGCGGTAGGTGTCGAGCTGGCTGTCGGAAACACGGGGAATCTCCCAACTGCGACGCCACCAGCTCGTGATTCCCTGCGGCGTCGTACCTGCCGGTGCGTGCCAGGAGCCAACCGGGTTGTAGTAGCTGTCAACCGAAATACCGGGTCGGGTTTGCGGAAACGCTGCACCCTGCATCGGATAGCCGGCTACGGTCCGCTCGGAGAAGCGGTTGCTGTACATGAGGTTCGTGCGGAAGCGCATCCAGTCGGTGATGTTGTAGACGCCATCGACGTAGAGGTTCTTCTGCTCCAGCGGTGTGCGCAGGTCGGTCTGCTGGTTCGTGTTGCTCTTGTCCGCGGTCTGCTCGGAATTGGTGTTCTGCAGGCGGTAATCGGCACGGTTGTACGGATCGCCACCGGCACGCAGGATGTAGTTGCCGTTGGCGAATCCGGCGACCGGGTTCGCGGCGTTGACAACGAAGCCGCCGAACTGGCCGACCGGCGTCCAGCTGCGATCCGGGTGCAGGTCCGACTGCGGGAACGCGCTGAAACCGCGGTCGCGCGCACGGACCACGTCTTCCTTGGTCCATTCGGCCGCGATGGTCACCGAACCCTTGTCGCCGCCGAAGCCCATGACCATATCACCCTTGGTGATCGCGCCGTCGCCCTGGCCGTACTCGCCGTAGTAGGCGCTCGCTGCGGCACCGTTGTAGTTGGTGCGGGTGATGATGTTGACCACGCCAGCGATTGCATCGGAACCATAGATCGCCGAGGCGCCGTCCTTGAGCACTTCGATGCGCTCGACCGAAACCGCCGGGATCGTGGAGATGTCGGACAGGCCGCTCGTGGAGATGCCGAGGCGCTTGCCGTTGAGCAGGACCAGGGTGCGCTGGGCGCCGAGGTTGCGCATGCTGATGAACGTGCCGCCGGCGTTCTCGCCTGCGGACAGCGGAGCCGCGCGGCTGAGCGGTGGGGTACCCATCGCACTGACGTTCTGGAGGATGTCGGCGACCGACTGGAAGCCGGTCTTCTCGATGTCCGCGCGGGTGATGGTCAGCACCGGCTGTTCGGTTTCGATGTCGACCTTGCGGATGCGCGAACCGGTTACCACGACAGTTTCAAGCTTTTCGGATCCGGCTTCGCCCTGGGCGAATGCCGGCGCAGCGACAAACGCTGCGGAGGCCACGCCCGTATACAGGGCGTAGCGCACGGCCGTCAGTAGTTCATTGTGTTTCATCTAGGATCACTCCCGTTGTTGATGGAATCCGCAGTCCCCCGTCGTGGCGGAGTGCAGTGCGCCGTTCCGGCAAGGTGCCCCGACGCCAGACCGAAACCGGTGGCGGCTTCCCAACACATGTCGAACACGTGTTAAGAAACCGCAAAGTAGCAGTTATTGCCGCGTAAGGAAACTGCCGGCCACCCCGCTCGCCCGATCCCCGGCAAATCAAGCCTGGGCGGGCTGCCCGGCCCGACGAGGAATGGCGTACGAAATTTCTCGTAAAATGCCGTGAAAACCGCGCATGATCGACCAGCGGACGGTCGAATTGCCCTCCTGGAGGTCTTTCCGCAGGGTTCCGGTGATCCATTGGGCGGCTGTGTCTGCTGTTGTGGGAGACCCTGCAGGGCCGATGCTCTCCTGCAGCCCTGACCCAGGGCATCAGACCTGAAAGCCCTCCCACAGGGATTGCGGTGATGCCTGCATCTGCTGACTGTTGTGGGAGGCCCTTCAGGGCCGATGCTCTTCTGCAACCTTGACGCCAGGCATCGGGCCCGAAAGCCCTCTCGCCAGAGCGCTTGCAGCAGGCTTCAGATTGCGCGCGCGAGCACGCCGGCCAGTCCGACGTAGGTATCCGGTGCCAGCGCGAGCAGGCGTCGCCGATCCTCGTCGGGCAACGCGAGACCTTCGATGAAGGCGCGCATCGACTCGCGGGTGATGCCCTGGCCGCGCGTGAGCGCCTTGAGTTGCTCGTACGGGTTGGCCAAGCCGTGGCGGCGCATGACCGTCTGCACGGCTTCGGCGAGAACTTCCCAGCTCGCGTCGAGGTCGGCCGCAAGACGCACCGGATCGACCTGGAGCTTGGCCACGCCACGGGCCAGGGAATCGAGGGCGATCAGGGTGTGGCCGAATGCGGTGCCGAGCGTGCGCAGCACGGTGGAGTCGGTCAGGTCGCGCTGCCAGCGGCTGAGCGGGAGCTTGCTGCCGAAATGCTCGAACAAGGCGTTGGCCACCCCGAGATTGCCTTCGGCGTTCTCGAAATCGATCGGATTGACCTTGTGCGGCATCGTCGACGAGCCGACTTCGCCGGCCTTGAGCGTCTGCCGGAAATAGCCGAGCGAGATGTAGCCCCAGATGTCGCGAGCGAAATCGATGAGGATCGTGTCGATGCGGCGCATCGCGTCGGCGATCTCGGCGATGCAGTCGTGCGGTTCGATCTGCGTGGTCCACGGGTTGAATGCGAGCCCGAGGCCCTCGACGAAGCGCTGCGCGAACGCGGGCCAGTCGACAGCAGGGCAGGCAATCACATGCGCGTTGTAGTTGCCGACCGCGCCATTGATCTTGCCGGTCAACTCGACCGCGGCGAGCTGGCGACGCTGGCGCAGAAGGCGCGCGACCACGTTGGCGATTTCCTTGCCGAGCGTGGTCGGCGACGCGGTCTGGCCGTGGGTGCGCGACAGCATGGGTTGGTCGGCGTGGGCATGCGCCAGGTCGCGCAGGGTTGCGATGAGCGCATCCAGGCGCGGCTGGATCACGCCGTCGCGCGCGTCGCGCAGCATCAGTGCGTAGGCGAGGTTGTTGATGTCCTCGGAGGTGCACGCGAAATGCACGAACTCCTTCGCATCGCGCAGCTCGGCATGGGCCTCGATGCGCTCCTTGATGAAGTACTCGACCGCCTTGACGTCATGGTTGGTGGTGCTCTCGATCGCCTTGATGCGCTCGGCGTCGGCAACGCTGAAGTCCGCCGCGATCGACCGCAGCGCCGTGCGCGCCGACGACGTGAACGGAGCGACCTCGATCAGCGCAGATTCGTCGCCGAGCGCGATGAGCCATTCGACTTCGACGTGCACGCGGCGATGCATGAGGCCGAACTCGCTGAAGATCGGTCGCAGCGCATCGAGCCTGGTCGCGTAGCGGCCATCGAGGGGTGACAGGGCAAGCAGAGGCTGGGTCATGGCGAGGTCCTGGCGGACGTGACGATGGAATCGGGTTTGACCGTGATGGCCTGGGCCTTGGCGCCCTTCATCGTGCGCACGGTAAGCGAAAAGCCGTCGAATGCGAGGGTCTCGCCTTCGCTGGGCAGGCGTTCGAGACGATCGATGATGAGGCCGCCCACCGAATTCACCTCGTCGGGCGCATCGATGTCCAGATCCAGCATGCGCTCAAGCCGGTAGATCGGCATGCTGCCCGGGATCGTGAAGGAACCGTCGCTGGCGCGCTGGGGGACGCCGACGGCCGCGCTCTTGCGGTGATCGTCTGCGATATCGCCTACCAGCACTTCGACGATGTCCTCCAGGGTGAAGAAACCGACGACCCGACCGGATTCCTCGGTGACCAGGCTCAGATGCGTATTGCCCCCGCGGAAGCGCCGCAGGACGTCGAGTACCGGCGTATCCAGCGGCACGACGATGGCCGGTCGCAGCAGGGCAGGGATATCCGCGACAACCCCCTTGTCGGCGATCGCCAGCAACAGGTCCTTGACGTGCAGGACACCGCGCACGCTGTCGCCGCTGGCGTCGAACCACGGGTAGCGGCTGAACTGCGAGCGTCGAATCTCGGCCAGCACGGCGACCTGATCCTGGCCGTCGTGCAGCGCACCGAGCTGGTCGCGCGTGCGCAGCAGATCCCCGGTAACGAGATCGGGAAGATCCAGCGCGCGGCTCATCATCGCCAGTTCCTCGCCGCTGTCGCGCGCGGCGCGGTTGGCATGCAGGATCAGCTTGAGTTCTTCGCGCGAATAGTGGTGTTCGTGGCTCGCGATCTTGTCCAGCCCGAACACGCGCAGCATCCAGTTCGCACTCGCATTGAGGACCCAGATAGCCGGATACATGAGCCAGTAGAAGACATACAGCGGCGTGGACGTCCACAGCGACATGCGCTCGGGACGACGGATGGCCATGGACTTCGGCGCGAGTTCGCCGAGCACGATGTGCAGGAACGAGATCACCGCGAACGCGAACACGAACGAGACGATATTCAAGGTCTCTTCGCTGATGCCGGTGGTCAGTGCGAACAGGGGTTCAAGCAGACCGGCGAATGCGGGTTTGCCGATCCATCCCAGCCCCAGCGATGCCAGGGTGATGCCGAGCTGGCATGCGGACAGGTAGGCGTCCAGACGCGCATGCACGCCGAGCAGGATGCGACCGCGCCAGCCGCGCCCGTCGGCCAGCCGCACCGCCTGGGTGCTGCGCAACTTGACCAGGGCGAACTCGGCGGCGACGAAGAAACCGTTGAGCAGAACCAGCAGGAACGCGGCAACGATATAGACGAGGTTGGAGAGCATCGCTCGAGAGTGGACACCGGGTCGCGCAGTCTAGCAGCCTGTCGGACCTTGGATGGCGAGGCTGCAAATCCGTCCGCGCGGTCTGTCGAGTATCGGCTTCGCCGTCGTGCAGGGCTTCGCCGCTTCCTGGTCAAGAGCGCCCACCATTGACCTGCGAATCGTCGAAAGCTGGTCTTCGCCCCCAAGACCCGACAGGCTGCCAGCAGCGCGGAGACTGCGGCCCCCTGCCGGGGGTCGGGCCGAAATGAACGGAGCCCCGCAAGCGGGGCTCCGAAGGTCACACTGAGGCCGGCGCGATCAGCGCGCCTTGAGGCCCGAGGCGTCGACGTCCTTGACGCCCTTGATCGCACGCGCGGTGGCGATCGCCTTTTCCACGCCGGTCGGCGACTCGAGCACGCCGATCAGGGTGACCACGCCATTGGTGGTTTCCACCGAGATGTCGGTGCTCTTGACGCCGTCGGTCACGGCGAGGTCGGCCTTGACCTTGGTCGTGATCCAGGTGTCGGAGATCGGCTGTTCCGACTTCTGGTCGGCGGCGTTCGTCGTGTCCGGGGTCAGCGGGCTGGCGGCGAATGCGGCGCCGGATGCGCAGAATGCGAGGGCGAGGCCGATCGCAAGCGGATTGAACGAACGGTTGCGGATAGTCATGCGTGTCTCCTTGGAAGAGTCGGCGCTCCAGTGAAGGAGCGTTGAGCCCGTTGCAGGGCGGGGAGAAGTCTCCGCGACTACTTCGTACTCGCGACTGAACCAGCCCGCCAACCGCAAAGGGGGGTATGCGCGCGGTTCAGCAAGGTGATCGGCTCATGAACGCGCACCGGAACGCGCGTGGCTAGCCGCGTCGATGACATGGATGGCGCCGGTGCGCGCGATTCCGTCGAGGTCATGGCGAAGCGATGAACGAGGCGAGGGCACGAAGCCGAGTTTCTCCAGGAGCCGGATAGACGCGTCGTTGCGCGGATCGATGTCGGCTTCGATGCGCTGGATCGCGGTGGTCTGGAACGCATGGTCCAGCAGGAGCTGCAGCGCAGCGCAGGCATGTCCTTGTCGACAGTGCGCACGCGCGACGATGTAGGCTACCTGCGCACTTCGTCGCTGGCGGTCCAGCGCGAACAGCGTGATGCTGCCGATCAGGGCATCGGTGTCGCGCAGCGCAATGGCCCACTGGAAATGCGTGCCATGCCGGCGCCCGGCGTCGATATCGCGCAGGTACCACGCGGCCTGGTCCAGGGTTCGAAACGCGGGATGACTCCAGTAGCGCATCGCTTCGCGATCGGCGTACACGGCGAACAGATCCTGCAGGTCGCCGTCGCGCATCGCGCGCAGGCGAATGCGCGAACCCTCAAGCGTCGTCAGCGCGCTGCCAGGCTGCATCTGCACTCCTTGCGAACGCGACATCGGATGACGCGCACCATGCCCGCGCCGGGCGTAGGGCGGAATGGCACGGGCGCACAGCGAAGTCGTCGACCAGGATCTCGACTACCGACCGCCGTGATCAAGCCCGCAGCAGGCGAAGGAACTCGGACCGAAGCCGACATGTGCGAAAAAAAAGGCCTGGACGTTGTCCAGACCCTTGTGAGTGGTGGAGCGGAAGGGGATCGAACCCTCGACCTTCGCATTGCGAACGCGACGCTCTCCCAGCTGAGCTACCGCCCCGGTGGTGCTGCTCGCGGGGGTTGCTTCGGCTGGGTGCCGGAGCGCGCGAGGGCGCGAAGCATAGCGGATGCGCAGGCAGGCGCCAAGCTGCATCCGCGGCACGAACGGGCGTGCTCAAAGATCGGCAAGACGGGCCATGAGCCGGTCGTGGAGCACTTCGCGCCGCCAGCCTTCGAGCGCCGCCGGCCATTGCCGGGTGAGCCACAGGGTTTCCAGATGGCGGCGAGCGCAGAGCAGGCCTTCGGGCAGATCCAGCTCGACGGCACGGGCGACGACGATCTCCTTGAGCGTGGTGATCGCGCGGCGTTCCTGGGTGGTCGCGGCCGGCGGGATCGGGGCGAAGATGAGGTCCTCCTCGCTCAGTGGTGCATGCAGCACGTCGAGCAGTTCCGCGCGCTCCGCGCTGCGCAACGCCCGCAGTCCCTTGCCGCGCTCGAACAAGTCGTTGCTGTCCAGCGGCGGTCGGGCCGCGAGGTCGAGCGCATGGGCATCGTCGAGCAACCAGGGACGCGGGCGGTCGATACGGCGCGCGCAGGCATCGCGCCAGATCAGCACGCGACGCAGCAACGCCTGGCGTTCGCGCGACCACTCTGCGGCGCTGCGGAAGCCGGTCTGCGGTTGCAGGTCCGGTTCGCGCCGGCGCGCGCGCTCGAGCATGCGGGCGCAGTCTTCGGCATGCCAGCCGGCATAGCCGCGCGTGCGCAGCCGCGCCGACAGCTCGGCATGCAGGCGCGGCAGGTGCACGACATCCTGCGCCGCATACTCCAGTTGCTGCGCACTGAGCGGGCGACGCAGCCAGTCCGAACGGGTCTCGCCCTTGGGCAGATCGGTGGCGCACAGCGCGAGCACGAGTTTCTGGTAGCCGACCCCGGCGCCGAGCCCGGCAAAGGCGGCGCCGATCTGGGTATCGAACAGGTGGCCGATGCCCTGAGGGAGCACCGGCGCGAGGGCATCGATGTCTTCGCTTGCGCTGTGCATGATCGACAGCGTCTGCGGATCGCCCAGGCGCGCGGCCATCGCGCTGAAGTCGATTTCGGCCAGAGGATCGATCAGGGCGATCGCGTCGCCGAGGCCGATCTGGACGAGCGCCAGCTTCGGCGCGAACGTGTCGGTACGCATGAACTCGGTGTCCAGCCCGAGTGTCGCGGACGGCCGATCGAAGAACTCGAGCAGGGCGTCGGTGCCATCGATCCAGGCTGCCAAATGGATTTTCCTTCGGGTGCTTGCGGAGAAGTCGGACGAAACGCAGCGCAACGCGGTTGCGGACGCCGCCGACGATAGCCTAAGGTGCCGGAACGCCGCTGTCAGCCGTCCATCAGCGCATGCCTGGTACCGAAAGCGTCAGCAAGCAACGCAATCTCGGTGGTGCCCTCGGTATCGCCGTGCTGCTTTGCGCGCTCGGTTACCGGTTCCTGCCCGGACTGCCGCAATTCTCGCCGCAACGTCAGGTACAGGCCACCGGCTCGGTTCCCGCCAGCGGCCGTCCGTGGATCGCCGAACAGGCGGTACCGCTGTTTGCGACCGGAGACGACCCTGCGTCGGAACCTGGCGGCACGACGCTTGCTGAAGCGATCGCGATGGGACCTCCGGCGCCGGTTACCCAGGAAGTCGCAGCGCTGCTCAGAAGCGCGCGTGCGGCCGAGGATCAGGGACGCTTGCTGGAGCCGGAGGACTCCAGTGCAGTGGCCTTGTATCGCCAGGTGCTCGAACAACATGCGACCAATCGCGCCGCGCTCGCCGGGCTCGCGCGGATCGCTGGTGTCGTGCGTGACCGGGCGATCGCCGCGCTGGAAAGCGGCGATGCAGTGGAGGCGGCGCGTTTCGCAGGCCTGTTCGCCGAGCTGCCGCACTCGGACACCGAGCTTGAAGCCTTGCGCGACCGCCTGCGGGTCCTGCGCGAAGTCATGCCGTTGCTCGCGCGAGCGGCCGACCTGCTCAAGCGGAATCAGCTCGTCGGCAGCGGCGACGACAACGCGCTGGCCGTGTACCGCAAGGTCCTGGACATGGACCCGACCAACAAGGTGGCCGATCAGGGGCTGGCGCAGATCGAGCGCGGCTATCTGGAACGGGCGCTAGCCGCGGTGGCCAATGACGATTTCGGCGGAGCCGACGCGATTCTTGCCGATGCCTCGCGCATCCGGCCTGGTTCGCAGGACCTGCTCGACACGCGCTCGCAGATCGAAGGAGTGCGCCGGCAACGCGCCGAAGGCGTGCTCGCCCAGGCCCGTTCGGCGCTGGATTCCGGCAACGCCGATCTCGCCGAGGAGCTGGGCAGGCGTGCGCAGGCGATCAGCGCGGACCTCTCCGGCCTGGACGAATTCAATCAGCGCCTGCGCAATGCTCGCCTGTACGCGAGTTTCGCCCCGGGCCAGGTCATCACCGATCGCTTCCTCGACATTTCCGGCAGCGCTCCGCCGGTGGTCGTGATTCCGACCGGACGCTTCGTCATGGGTTCGCCGGCCGACGAAGCCGACCATCGCGACAACGAGGAGCCGCAGCGCCAGGTCGAGATCGCGGTCGGCTTCGCGCTCGGCCAGACCGAGGTCACGGTTTCGCAGTTCCGCGAATTCGTGCGCGCGTCGGGATACCGCAGCGAGGCCGAACGCGCGGGAACCGGCAGCGTCTACGACGAGAACACCGGGCGCATGAACGATCGCCGCGGCATAGACTGGGAGCGCGACTACAAGGGCGACCGTGCCGCCGATCGCGCGCCCGTGCTCAATGTGACCTGGAACGACGCGAACGCCTATGCGAACTGGTTGTCCCAGCGCACCGGCAAGCGCTATCGATTGCCGAGCGAGGCGGAGTTCGAATACGCCTTGCGCGCCCGTTCGCAGACGCGTTTCTGGTGGGGTGACGACAACCCGAAAACCGTTATTGCCAACGTCACCGGCGACGGCGACCGTTCGCCCGGAAAGCGCAGCTGGGGGCGGGCGTTTCCGCGCTACAACGACGGATTCTGGGGCCCGGCGCCGGTCAAGTCGTTTCCGCCGAATCCGTTCGGCGTCTACGACCTCGACGGCAACCTGTCGGAGTGGGTCGAGGATTGCTGGCACGACAACTATGCGCGGGCACCACGCGACAGCACTGCCTGGGTCAATCCCGGGTGCGTGCGCCGCGTGATCCGCGGCGGCTCCTGGGGCAGCGCCCCGGACCAGGTGCGCTCGGCTTATCGCCTGGGCGTATCGGCAGATTCGCGCAGCGCGCGCGTGGGCTTTCGCGTGGCCCGCAATCTCTGAACCGCAAGTGGACGATGAGCGGACGCGCCTGCGCGGTGGGTCTGCCGGCAGGCTAAGCTAGCGGCCTCGCAGAGGAGGGGTGCCATGGGTCCGTTCGGCAAGCGTGGCGGGCAGACGTCGCGGCGGGGTCTGAAGCTGTGGCCGATCCTTCTGTTCGGCGCCTATTTCGCGTACTACTACTTCAGCAACAGCAATGTCGCGCCGTATACCGGGCGCAAGCAGCTGATCGACACGTCGGCGCAGCAGGAGGCCGCGCTGGGCCTGCAGTCGTACCGTGAGATCCTCTCGCAATCGGACGTCGTCACCGACGGCCCCGTGCCGCAGCAGGTGCGCGCCATCGCGCAACGTCTTGTCGAAGCCGCACCGAAAGTCGAGAAGTACCTTGCCGATGCCGCCGGCGCGCCCGTGTCGACCGAGTGGAGCGCGTTCGACTGGCAGGTCAGCGTGATCCGCTCCGATCAGGTCAACGCGTTCTGCCTGCCCGGCGGCAAGATCGCCGTCTATACCGGAATCATCCCGGTGGCGAAGAACGAAGACGGACTCGCCGCGATCATGGGTCACGAGATCGCGCACGCCCTGCTGCGCCATGGCGGCGAGCGCATGGCCCAGCAGAAGCTCGTGCAACTGGGCGCCATGGCGGCCAGCATGTCGACCGGCGACATGGACCCTGGCCAGCGCCAGATGGTCATGGCCGCAATCGGCGCCGGTGCGCAATACGGGCTGATCTTGCCGTTTTCGCGCAACCACGAGTCCGAATCCGACCGCGTCGGCCTGCTGCTTTCCGCCGCCGCCTGCTACAACCCCGAGGAAGCACCGCGCCTGTGGGAACGCATGGCCGCGCTCGGCAGCCAGAAGCCGCCGGAATTCATGTCCACCCATCCCGCCGAAGGCACGCGCATCACCCAGCTCAACCAGTGGATGCCCGAGGCGCTTCAGGTGCGCCAGCAATTCTGCGGCACCGCTACGCGCTGACGCATCGACGGGTTGTCAGCCCGCCAACGCGCCCATATCATGCGCGCCCCACTTCAGGAGAGGTGGCAGAGCGGTCGAATGTACCTGACTCGAAATCAGGCGTGCGTGTAAGCGCACCGTGGGTTCGACAAATTCGTCAGGAACGAATTTGGACAGCCGAAGGCTGGCCCGGAGCGCGCAGCGCGGAGGGTGAGACCCAAGGATGGGTCGAACATATCCCACCCGAGATTCTGATTGCCACGAAACCGGTTCTACTCAGCCCATGCACTGGCGAAGCTTGTAAGCATGCACGCCGGTCCGTATCATGCGCGCCCCACTTCAGGAGAGGTGGCAGAGTGGTCGAATGTACCTGACTCGAAATCAGGCGTGCGTGTAAGCGCACCGTGGGTTCGAATCCCACCCTCTCCGCCAGTTGCAGGAAAAGCCCCCCTCGTGGGGCTTTTTTCAGGAACGAATTTGGACAGCCGCAGGCTGGCCCGGAGCGCGAAGCGCGGAGGGTGAGGCTCATGGACGAGCCGAACATATCCCACCCTCTCCGCCGGACAAGAAGCCCCCTCGCGGGGCTTTTTTTTACCTGGCGGAGATCAGTTAGGGGTGCCGCGATTCCTGTGGGAGGCCCTTCAGGGCCGATGCTTGCCTGCTGACTTGCAGAAAGGCATCGGCCCTGAAGGGCCTCCCACAACAGCCCGGTCCTCATGGGCCTTGCACAGGAACCCGGCATTGAAGGGTCCCAGGGCAATGCATTTGTGGGAGGGCCTTCGGGCCCGATGCCTGTCAGGACTTGCGCGAAAACGAGAACAGATCCTGTAGCGGATGGCGGCGGCGCTCGATGCGCGCACGCAGGATTTCCGCGCCTATCACGCTGTAGACGATGCCGTTCCCGCCGTAGGCCATCGCGAAGTGCACACGGGGTCCGTGTGACTCGTGCGGTCCGAAGTACGGCAGTCCGTCGACCGTTTCGGCGAACGTGCCTGCCCAGGCGAAGCCGGGTTCGACTGCAAGCCCGGGCAGCAGCGTGTTCAGCTTGTGCATCAGCCGGCGCGCCTTCTTCGCGACACGGGCATCGCGTCGAACGGGGATGTCGACGCGATCGTCTTCACCGCCGATGACGAGGCGCCGGTCCGGTGTCGAACGCAGATACAGATAAGGTCGCGCGGATTCCCAGATCAGCGTATCGCGCAGCCAGATCGGCGCTTCGCGCAGCGGTTCGGTGGCGATCGCATAACTGCTCCGGTTGGACGCGACCCGCTCCGGCAGGTACTTCTGCGATTCGTAGCCTGCGGCGATCACGAGGTGCCGGCAGCGTACCCGCGCCCCGCTGGCGGTGAGCAGATCCACGCCGCGTGGACGTACCTGCCAACGCACGACCTCGGAACGGTCATGCACGTGGGCACCGCGCTTGCGCGCCGCCGACAGCAAGCCGAGCGCAAGCCGGTACGGATCGACCTGTCCGGCCACGGCCGACAGCAAACCGACTGCCGCCGCGATGCCAAAGTGTTGGTCGAGTTCTCGAGGGTCGAGGATCTCAAGCTCGAATCCATGACGCAATCGAAGGGCACCTTCGGCACGCAGCCGCCGTGCATGCCAGCGACGGCTGGCGATGTACAAGCTTCCTGCGCGCGTGAAACCCGAGCCGCGCACTTCGCCCGCAATGGCAGCGAGCTTGAGCACCGCTTGCTCACAGGCGCGATAGGCCGTCACGGCGTCGGACTCGCCGATCTGCCGCGACAGGTCGGCCAGTTCGGTATCGATCTCGTACTGGATCAGTGCGGTGCTCGCCGATGTACTTCCCCATCCGGCATCGCGCTTGTCGAACACGACAGTGTCGAAGCCGGCCTGCACGAGTTCACGTGCGATCAGTGCGCCGGTGATTCCCGCGCCGATGATCGCCACATCGCAGTCGATATCGCGTTCGATCGGATCGAAGCGGACCGGAAGTCCGCTGTTGACGATCCAGTAGGGATAGCCGCCGGTCAGATCCATGGGAGCGCGCGCCGAATGCAAGAGGCGCACGACTACACGCGGGCACGGGGCAACAGGATATGAACATGCTGAAACAACGCGGCGATGTGAACCAAACGCGAACCGTGACTGTACGCGGCGTGACGCGAAATCGTGTCCAGCACGTGAATTCAGCCAGCATCAAAGCGGCGGACCTTACGGTGCGTTCCCACCGACGACATGCGCTCGTCTATCAGAGGAGACTGCGATGAAGACCCGTTATCCGATGCTTGCTTTCGCAATTGCAGGTGCACTTGCTGTCGGTGCCGCGCCCGCCCTGGCGGTCGACCAGACCCCGGACGACGACACCAAGCACGATTCCGACCAGCCGGTGACCGATACCTGGATCACGACCAAGGTCAAGGCCGAACTGGCGACGACCGACGGCGTGAGCAGCATGGACATCAGCGTGACCACGGTCGATGGCGTCGTCACCCTCACCGGCACGCTGGACAGCGCAACCGCGGTGCAGAAGGCCGTCGTGGCGGCCCGCAGCGTGAAGGGCGTCGTCCGCGTCGATTCCTCGGGACTGACCTCGAGCTGATCGAGCAGGCAACCATTCCAATCAGGAGACACTCATGAACGAAGATCGCATCAAGGGCAAATGGAAGCAGCTGAGCGGGACGCTCAAGGAGAAGTGGGGCAAGCTCACCGACGACGATCTGCGGATCGCCGACGGCAACCGCGAATACCTCGCCGGAAAGATCCAGGAGCGCTACGGACTGGCCAAGGACGAAGCCGAAAAGCGCGTGCGCGAGTTCGAGAACTCGCTGTAGTCGCACGGATCTGCGCTAGCGCCTCAGGCCGGGAATTCGTTCCCGGCCTTTTTCATGCGGGTCGCGTGCAACACATGCGCGATCCGGCCTACCATTGCGCCTTCCCTTGCTGACGCGATGCATGCCCATGAGCCAGATTTCCGTTCCGGTATCCCACGGTGAACTGATCGACAAGATCACGATCCTCGAGATCAAGGCGGCGCGCATCGGCAATCCGGACAAGCTGCGCAACGTGCGCAACGAGCTGGACCTGCTCAATGCGACCTGGGCCGCAGATGCAGTTTCGCGCATCGACATCGTTGCCGAACGCGCGAAGCTCAAGGCGGTCAACGAGGTCCTGTGGGATATCGAAGACCGCATCCGGGTCAAGGAAAAGGACCAGGCGTTCGATGCCGAGTTCATCGAGCTCGCACGCGCGGTGTACTTTCGCAATGACGAACGCGCCGCGTTCAAGCGCGAAATCAATGAAAGACTCGGCTCCACGCTGGTCGAGGAGAAATCCTACGAGAACTACCGCTGAAGTGCGCGGGCGCTCGCGCTTCATTGCCTTCGCTCTCGTGGCCGCCACGCTCGCGACGGGGATCGTTCTGGCGAGCCGGGTCTGGGCCGTGACCGGGCGAACGGCGCTCGCAAGTGTGCACACCGGGTCGAGCGAGCGCGCCTCTGCGGCCGAGGCACGCGTGCGTCCGCAACTGGAACGGGAGCTTGCGTCATCGGGACTGGGCTATGGCGCGCCGCTGTTCGTGCGGGTGTTCAAGCGCGAAAAGGAACTTGAACTATGGCTGCGCGGTGGCGGCGATCGTTTCGTCCTGTTTCGCACCTATCCGGTGTGCACGTACTCCGGCTCGCTCGGACCCAAGCTGCGTGAAGGCGACAACCAGGCGCCGGAGGGCTTCTATCGCGTCGCCATGGATCAGCTCAATCCGCGCAGCCAGTTTCATCTTTCGTTCAATCTGGGCTATCCGAACGCCTACGACCGCGCCCACGGCCGCACCGGCAGCTATCTCATGGTGCACGGATCCTGTGTCTCGATTGGCTGCTACGCGATGGGCGATGCTGCAATCGAGGAGATCTATTCGCTCGCTGCCGCGGCGCTGCGCGCAGGTCAACCGGCGTTCGAAGTGCATGCCTTTCCTTTTCGCCTTGATGACGCGGCTATCGGCGCGCAACGCACATCGCCCTGGCATGCGTTCTGGTCGGAACTGAAACCCGGTTACGATGCGTTCGAACGTTCGCGTATGCCGCCGCGTGTCCGCGTGGCTGGAAAGCAGTATGTGGTGGTGGAGGAGTCCTGATGAGCGACCCGATGGGCATGAGCGCCGAGCAGCTCGACTCCCTGTGCGCGGCCTGGCCCGGTGCAAGTCGCTCGATCAAGTGGGAAGTCGACCTGGTCTGGAGCGTCGCCGGCAAGATGTTCGCCGTGTACTGCACGCTCGGACCCGAGCGTGGACGGATCAGCTTCAAGGTCGATTCGGAGCGGTTTCTGGAGCTTACCGACCAACCCGGAATCGAACCCGCCCCGTACATGGCGCGTGCGTTCTGGATCAGTATTTCCGAGCCCGCGCAATTCAGCGAGGCCGAACTTTCCGGCTACGTGCGCCATTCCTACGAGCTGGTGCGCGAGACGCTGCCGAAAAAGACCCGAATCGCGCTCGGCGACGACGAATAGGGGTGCGGGAGCTTCCGGCGCCGGTCATCCCCGGCTCCACCGACGTTCCGCGCGCGTCTGCAGAGCTTGCTCCGCTGCCATTGCCGTTTCTTTCCCTTCTCCCTCCGGGAGAAGGTGCCGAAGGCGGATGAGGGAAGGATGCTGCGGTTTGCCGCTGCGGCCATCGTGCGGGATCGGCTCCATAATCCGGTGCTGCCGGCCACCTTCTCCCGAGGGGATTAGGAAAGACGCGCATTTGGTAGCTTGCTCTGCTGCCGTTGCTGATGGCGGTTCCAGTACCGGGTGGAAAAGGCCGCCGAGCAAGCTCGGCGCTACGGGGTCGTCGCGCGCCACCGCTTCTTGTGGCGGAGCATGCTCCGCTGCTCTGGCGTTTCCTGCGTTCAGGGAGGAAAGGCAGCCGAGCAAGCTCGGCTCTACGAAGAGCGCCGCAGATGAGGGAGCCCGGCTTTCGTCGGGCGCGAAACGCCGGTCTGGGCCTCTGACGCTATACTCGCCCGATGTTCCGGCTCTGTCGTAATCGCCACGGTGCCTCTTTGGCGCCGCAAGGCAGTGTTGTCTGTATCGGTGCTTTCGATGGCGTGCACCTCGGCCATCGCGCGCTGCTTGCGCGTGTGCGTGAGCGTGCGCTGGCACTGGATGCCAGCGCGGCGGCAGTCAGCTTCGAGCCGATACCGCGGGAGTATTTTGCTCGCGGCACCCCGGTGCCTCGGCTGGACGATGTTCGCGGCAAGATCACCGAGATTGCCGCCTCTGGAATCCACTGCCTGCTCCTGTTGCGATTCAATGCCGAATTGGCCGGCATGGCGGCAGAGACCTTCGTCGAGCGCGTGCTGGTCGAGCGCATGCGTGCGCGGGAAGTCTGGGTCGGCGCGGATTTCCGCTTCGGGCACGAGCGCCGCGGCGACGTCAATCTGCTCGGGGCGCTCGGTCCAGTGCACGGTTATTCCGTCCACGTGCTGCCGGAATTCGGTCTCGATGGTGCACGCGTGCGCAGCAGCGCGATCCGGGAACACCTGGCCGTTGGCGATTTCGCCACTGCCTCGCGCCTGCTTGGACGACCCTTCGCGATCGGCGGGCATGTCGTTCGCGGTCTCCAGCTCGGTCGCAGACTCGGCTATCCAACGGCAAACATCCGCCTGGGTCGGCGCACGTCGCCGGTCAGCGGCATCTTTGCCGTCCAGGTGCGCGGTGTGGGCGATCAGCTGCGTCCCGGCGTAGCCAGTCTCGGTGTGCGGCCGACGGTGAACGGGACCGAGCCGCTGCTTGAGGCGCACCTGTTCGATTTCGATGGCGATCTGTATGGCAAGCGCATCGGCGTGGAATTCGTCGCCAGACTGCGCGACGAAGAGAAATTCCCGAACCTCGACGCGATGGTGCGGCAGATCGACCGCGATGCCGCCCAGGCGCGTGCGATCCTCGGCTTGCCTGCGGAGCGTTCCCGGCCGTACGCCGAAACGACACGCAGCGACTAACCTTCCCCAAATTCCAGATCCCGAATTCCGCCCATGGCCCAGGACTACAAAAGCACGATCAACCTGCCGAACACCGAATTCGCCATGAAGGCGGATCTGGCCCGGCGCGAGCCAGCGATGCTGGCCGAATGGTATGCCACCCAGCGCTACCAGCGGATCCAGGAACACACCGCGCAGCGCAAGCACGCGTTCGTCCTGCACGATGGTCCGCCGTACGCGAACGGCGCGATCCACATCGGCCATGCGGTCAACAAGGTGCTCAAGGACATCGTCGTCAAGTCCAAACTGATGGCCGGGTTCCGTTCGCCCTACGTGCCGGGCTGGGACTGCCACGGACTGCCGATCGAGATCGCGGTGGAAAAGGAGTTCGGCAAGGTCGGCCAGAAGATCGATGCCGCGGCCTTCCGGCAGAAGTGCCGCGAATACGCAGCGAAACAGATCGACCTGCAACGCGCCGACTTCAAGCGCCTCGGCGTGCTCGGCGACTGGGACAACCCGTACCGGACGATGGATGCACGGTTCGAGGCGGACATGTTGCGCGCGCTCGCGAAGATCTATGCGAATGGCCACATCACGCGCGGATTCAAGCCCGTGCACTGGTGCTTCGACTGCGGTTCGGCACTCGCCGAGGCCGAAATCGAGTACGCCGACAAGGTCTCGCCCGCGGTCGATGTCGCCTACGACGCGATCGATCCGCAGTCGCTTGCGGCAAAGTTCGGCGTGAGCGTCGAGGACGGCACGATCGTCGCCATACCGATCTGGACGACGACGCCGTGGACGCTGCCGGCGAGTCTTGCGGTGACGTTGGGTCCCGATCTCCCGTACGTCCTCGTTGAAGGTCCTGCACGAAACGGCGCACGCGTGTTGCTCGTTGTTGCCGAGGCACTCGTGGCCAAGGTGCTCGGGCGCTATGGCATCGAAGCACCGCAAATTTTCGGTCGCGCAGCGGGCGTGGATCTCGAAAGCCATCCGCCGACCGGTCACGACGCAAGTGGAGCCGGCGTGCGTCTTCGGCATCCGTTCTACGACCGCGAAATTCCGGTTCTGCTGGGCGATCACGTCACCGCCGAGGACGGAACTGGCGCCGTGCATACCGCACCGGGGCACGGCGTCGAGGACTTTGCTGTCGGTCAGAAATATGGATTGGTGGAAGCGTACTCGGCCGCGGAACTGAATCCGATCGGTGGCAACGGGTTCTATCTGCCCGGCACGCCGCTCGTCGAGGGTCAGTTCATCTGGAAAGCCAATGAAGCGATCACCGAGCTGGTCGCAGTCAGCGGCCACCTGCTCGCGTCATCGAAATTCGAACACAGTTATCCGCACTGCTGGCGGCACAAGACGCCGGTCGCGTTCCGGGCCACGCCGCAGTGGTTCATGAGCATGGAAAAGGAAGGACTGCGTGCGACCGCGTTGAAGTCGATCACCGACGTGCGCTGGATTCCGTCCTGGGGTGAGGAGCGCATCACCGGCATGATCGCCGGGCGTCCTGACTGGTGCATATCGCGCCAGCGCACCTGGGGCGTACCGATCGCATTGTTCGTCGACAAGGTCACCCAGCTGCCACATCCGCGCAGCGAAGCGCTGTTCGAGCAGATCGCGCAGCGTGTCGAAAAGAGCGGCATCGATGCCTGGGCCGAACTCGATCCGGGCGAACTGCTTGGCGACGAAGCGGATCGCTACGAGAAAGTCAGCGACGTGCTCGATGTCTGGTTCGACTCGGGCGTCACCCATTTCTGCGTGCTGGATCAACGCGAGGAACTCGCGCGCAAGCCCGGCGACCGGGTCATGTATCTGGAAGGTTCCGACCAACATCGCGGCTGGTTCCATTCCTCGCTGCTGACCGCATCGGCGATGCACGGCCATGCGCTTTACGATGAAGTGCTCACGCACGGTTTCGCGGTCGACCAGCACGGCCGCAAGATGTCGAAATCGCTTGGCAACGTCGTCGCACCACAAAAAGTCGTCGATGCGCTCGGTGCCGATGTGTTGCGCCTGTGGGTTGCCTCGACCGACTACCGCAACGAGATGACCGTTTCCGACGAGATCCTCAAGCGCGTCGCCGACGCCTATCGGCGCATCCGCAATACCGCGCGTTTCCTGCTCGGCAATCTGGATGGATTCGATCCGGCCGTGCATCTGCTGCCCGTGGAACGATGCCTGCTGCTCGACCAGTGGGCCGTGCAACAGGCTCATGACGTGCAGACCGCGGTGATCGCAGCCTACGATCGCTATGACTTTCCAGAGATCGTCCAGCGCGTGCAGAACTTCTGCACCAACGAGATGGGTTCGCTGTACCTGGACATCACCAAGGATCGTCAATACACGATGCCGACCGACAGCCTCGGCCGGCGCAGCGCGCAAAGTGCGATGTATCGGATCATCGAGGCGATGGTGCGCTGGCTGGCGCCGATCGCGAGTTTCACCGCGGAGGAGATCTGGCAGTTCCTGCCTGGCAAGCGCGACGAGTCGGTGCTGTTCCAGACCTGGTACGACGGACTCGCCGCACCGCAGTCAACTCCCGCGCAACGCGGCATGTGGAACGAGTTGCTCGCAATCCGCACCGCCGTGTCCAAGGTACTCGAGGGCATGCGCGCAGCAGGCGATATCGGTGCCTCGCTGCAGGCGCAGGTCACGCTGCACGCGGATCCGGCATTGCGCGATAGACACGCCGGGGTTGCCGACGAGCTGCGGTTCTTCTTCATCACTTCCGAACTGGGCTGGGCCGAGATTGGCGACAAGCCCGCCGACGCCGTCCGTGTCGACGTCGAGGGTGCCGGACTGTGGATCGTTGCCAAGGCCAGTACTGCGCCAAAATGCATCCGCTGCTGGCACTACCGGCCCGACGTAGGCAGCCACGCCGAGCACCCCGAGATCTGCGCGCGCTGCGTCGGCAACGTCGAAGGACCCGGCGAGAATCGTCGCTGGTTCTGAGCGTGGTCGGGTTCCCAGTGGGAGGACATTCAGACCCGATGCCATGGGTCAGCGGTGCACGAGCGCATCGGCCCTGAAGGGCCTCCCACAGATGTCCCTTCGAGCGAGCCTTCGCATCTGCCTTTGTGGGAGGGTCTTCAGGCCCGATGCCTTGGTGCAACGATTCAGGAGAGCTTCGCCCCTGAAGGGCCTCCCACAGAGGCCAACTTCCCGCATGCCTTTGCACCTGCTCCTGTGGGAGGGCCTTCAGGCCCGATGCCTTGGCGCAAGGATTCAGGAAAGCATGGCCTTCATGGGCCTCGCACAACCGCTGGATCCTCTCTGGTGGGATGACCTCCGGTGCAGATGCCTGTCGTCGTTTTCCTACACGCGAATCATCCTGTTGCCATTCGATGGGCGAGGCCGATCGCGCATGATCGGTCCATGAGTACACCACGATATCCATCCCGCGGCAGCGCCTTGCTGCGGCTCGGTCGCCGAAATGAGCCGGGACGCATTTATCTCGTCACATTCGCGACATTCTCGCGCAAGCCGCTGTTTGCCGATTGGCTTGTCGCGCTCGAGACCGTGCGGTCGATGCGGTCACCGCAGATCTGGCGAGGTTCGTCGCTCCTGTGCTGGGTGCTCATGCCCGACCACTGGCATGGCTTGGTCGGTCTGGGTGACATGGACGCGTTGTCTGCGCTGGTCAATCGACTCAAGGGGACTTCGGCGCGAGCGATCAATCTACAGCGGGGCCAGCACGAACCCGTGTGGGCGGATGGATTTCACGACCACGCGCTGCGACGTGACGAGGATCTGGTCGCTGTGGCTCGTTACATCGTCGGCAATCCGGTGCGCGCGGGAATCGTCGAACGAGTCGGCAGGTATCCATTCTGGGACGCCGTCTGGCTTGACCGGTCGAACGAGCAGCGGTCGGGTTGAATAGTCCTCCTCGACATCGGCGAACTTGCGAAAGGCATCGGCCCTGAAGGGCCTCCCACAGAAGCCGGCGGTCACCGAGCCATTGCACCTGCCTTGTGGGAGGGCCTTCAGGCCCGATGCCTTGGTGCAGGGATTCAGGAGAGCATCGGCCCTGAAGGCCTCCCACACCCTTCGAGCAAGCCTATGCACCGGCCCTTGTGGGAGGGTCTTCAGGCCCGATGCCTTGGTGCAGGGATTCAGGAGAGCATCGGCCTGAAGGCCTCCCACAGAAGCCGTTCGCTCGGCCTCGAAAGACGTCATACGTGGCCGCATGTACCATGCGCATTCCTGCACTGACGGTTTTTCTGCCGATGCCGACGCAATCCAATGCTCTGAGCTGGCTGTTGCTTTCGGCGATCATCCTGATCGCCGACCAGGTCACCAAGCACATCGTCCTCGACCATCTGCAATTGCATGAGACGATTGCCGTGATTCCGGGCCTGCTCAACTGGACCCTGGCCTACAACGAAGGCGCGGCATTCAGTTTCCTCGCCGATGCCAGCGGGTGGCAGCGCTGGTTCTTCACGGTGCTTGCGATCGTGGTCAGTGGCGTGCTTGTCGTGTGGTTGTCACGCACGCCGCGCTCGGACTGGCGCACGGCACTTCCGCTTGCGCTGGTGCTCGCCGGGGCGATCGGCAACGTGATCGATCGCATCCGCTTTGGCCACGTCGTGGATTTCGTCGACGTCTACTGGGGTGCGGCGCACTTTCCGGCGTTCAACGTGGCCGATTCGGCGATCAGCGTCGGCGCCGTGCTGCTGATCGTGTTCAGCCTGTTCGGTGGGAAAGCCACCGTGGCTGCGCGATAATCCGCCGATGCAAGTCCTGCTCGCCAATCCCCGTGGTTTCTGTGCCGGTGTCGATCGCGCGATCGAGATCGTCGAACGCGCCATCGATGCATTCGGCGCGCCGATCTATGTGCGTCACGAAGTCGTGCACAACCGCTTCGTGGTCGAATCCTTGCGCGCGCGCGGTGCGGTTTTCGTCGACGAACTCGACGAGGTGCCCGATGGCGCAACGGTGATCTTCAGCGCCCACGGCGTATCGCAGGCGGTGCGCACGGAAGCCGCCGAGCGCGCCTTGTCGGTGTTCGATGCGACCTGTCCGCTGGTGACCAAGGTACATATCGAAGTCGCGCGGCACGGCAAGGCCGGACGCGATGTCGTGCTGATCGGCCACGCCGGTCATCCGGAGGTCGAGGGCACGATGGGGCAGTGGGATGCAACCAATCGCGGCGCGATCCATCTCGTGGAGACGCCCGAATGCGTGCGTCACCTTGTGCCGACCGACCCGCAAAGCCTTGCCTACGTGACCCAGACCACGCTGTCGGTCGATGACACCCGCGCCGTGATCGAGGCATTGCGCAAACAGTTTCCGGCCATCCTCGGTCCGCGTCACGACGACATCTGCTATGCGACGCAGAATCGTCAGGACGCGGTCCGCATCCTCGGCCAGCAATGCGATCTCGTGCTCGTCGTCGGTTCGCCGAACAGTTCCAATTCCAACCGCCTGCGCGAGCTCGCCGAGAAACAGGGTGTTCCCGCGCATCTGATCGACGGGCCGGATGACATTCGCCGAGAATGGCTCGACGGTCGCGAGCGCATCGGGGTCACCGCGGGCGCTTCGGCACCGGAAAGCCTCGTGCTCGACGTGATCGAGCGCCTGCGCGGCTGGGGTGCGGATCGCGTCGACGAGCTCGACGGCAAGCCCGAGAACGTGACCTTCGCCCTTCCGCGCGAGCTGCGGATCAAGGTTGTGGCCTGAGCGCCATCGCGTTCGTCAACGAAGCGTTCAGGCGAGGCGATCCAGCGATTCCTGCGTTTCCAGCCAGGTCTCCTCGTGTTTGCCGAGTTCGGCGGCGACGAGTCCGCTGCGCGCCGTCAGCTCGGCAATCCGGGTGGCCTTGTTGCCTTCATACAGCTGCGGATCCGACAGCATCCGGGTGAGATCGGCACGCTCGGTCTCCAGCGCGGCGATGCGTTTTTCCAGGCGCTGCAATTCCTTGCGCAGCGGGGCGAGCTGGCTGCGCTGTTCGGCACGCTCGCGACGCTCATCGCGCCGGGACGGCGCGGTGGTTTCGATCGGGCGCGCGTCCTCGGTCGGTCCGCGCAGCACGAGTCGCGCGTAGTCGTCGAGGTCGCCATCGTAGGGCGTCACCCGCCCTCCACGGACAAGGTGGAACTCGTCGCAACACGTGCGCAACAGGGCGCGATCGTGGGCGACGATGACGACTGCGCCGGTGAAATCCTGCAACGCTTCGGCGAGCGCCTCGCGCGTGTCGATGTCCAGATGGTTGGTCGGTTCGTCGAGCAACAGCAGGTTGGGGCGCTTCCAGATCACGAGCGCTAGGGACAGGCGCGCCTTCTCGCCGCCCGAGAAGCGGCCGACATCGGCCAGTGCCTGCTCCCCGGCGAAACCGAAACCGCCGAGAAAATCGCGTGCGGCCTGTTCGCCGATGCCGGGGTCCAGGCACAGGATGTGCTGGACCGGGGTCGCCTGCGGATCCAGCTGCTCGAGTTGATGCTGGGCGAAATAGCCCGGCGCCAGACCTTTGTTCTCGCGACGCTCACCGCGCAGCGCCGGGATCGCGCCAGCGATCAACTTGACCAGAGTCGACTTGCCGGCGCCATTGGCACCGAGCAGGCCGATGCGCTCGCCAGCCCGCAAGGTCAGCTTGACCCCTTCGAGGACGACGCGATCGGCATACCCGGTGGTGACCTCGTCGAGCACGAGCAACGGATCGGGCAGCGCAGCCGGTGCGCGGAATTCGAAGCTGATTCCCGATTCGACGCGCACCGGCGCGATCTCGGTCATGCGCTGCAGTGCCTTGAGTCGGCTTTGCGCCTGGCGCGCCTTGGTCGCCTTGGCCTTGAAGCGGTCGATGAAGGACTGCATGTGCGCGCGTTCGCGCTGCTGGCGCTCGTGCATCGACTGCTGCTGGGCCAGGCGCTCGGAGCGCCGGCGCTCGAAACCGCTGAGCGACCCGGCAAAGATCTCGACCGCCTGCTCGGCGAGATTCAGCACGTGGCTGATCACGGCATCGAGAAATTCGCGATCGTGCGAGACGACGATCAGCGTACCCGGATAGCGGCGCAGCCAGTCCTCGAGCCAGAGCACGGCGTCCAGGTCCAGGTGGTTGGTCGGCTCGTCGAGCAGCAACAGATCTGATCGGCACATCAGCGCCTGGGCGAGGTTCAGGCGCATGCGCCAACCCCCCGAGAACGAATGGACCGGCCGTTCGCCGTCGCCGTGGGCGAATCCGAGTCCATGCAACAGTTCGGCGGCACGGGCGGGCGCCGCATAGCCGGCGATCGCGTCCATGCGCTCATGCAGGATGGCCTGCGTCGCCGCATCGTGGGCGGACTCGGCTATGCGCAAGGCGGACTCGAGGCGGCGGAATTCGGCGTCGCCATCGAGAACATGGTCCAGTGCGCTGGTGTCCACGGCCGGGGTTTCCTGGCGTACGTGGGCGAGGGTCCAGTCGCGCGGACGATAAAAATCGCCTCCGTCAGGCGCCAGTTCACCCCCGATCACGGCCAGCAGGCTGGTTTTTCCGGTTCCATTGCGGCCGGTCAGACCGACCCGCCAGCCCGGATGAATGGAAAAACTCGCGCCGTTCAGGAGGATCCGGGAACCCCGGCGCAGGATCATGTTCTCAAAGCGCAGCATGACCGGGAGTGTAACGGCGCTGCCCTGACCGACACAGAGGGGTTTGCCAATGATTCCGGTCACCGCCACAATACGCGGCCCGCCCTGAAAGCCGGACTGCTCTCCCGGCCCGCGGCCATTCCGGCCAGCCCCGGTTCCCATCAGATCCCAGGAGTTATAAATGACCCGTTTCGCGCGCAAATCCCTCCTTGCCGTCGCGTTGATTGCCACGTTCGGCGCCGGCAGCGCCCTGGCTGTCGACCCGACGCTCAAGACCGACAAGGACAAAGTCAGCTACATGGTCGGCATGGACATCGGCAAGGGCCTCGGCCAGATCAAGGACGAGCTCGACATCGCCGTCGTCATCAAGGCCCTGCAGGACGAGTTCAAGGGCGACAAGACCCTGATGACCCAGGAAGAGGGTCTCGAAGTCCGCCAGAAGTTCATGGAAAGGCTGCAGGCCAAGCGCGTCGCCGAGGAAAAGGTCGCCGCCGACAGCAACAAGTCCGAGGGCACCGCCTTCCTCGCCAAGAACAAGTCCAAGTCCGGCGTGAAGACCACGGCCTCCGGTCTCCAGTATCAGGTGATCAAGGAAGGCAAGGGCAAGAAGCCGGCCGCGACCGATACGGTCAAGGTCGACTACACCGGCACCAAGATCGACGGCACCAAGTTCGACAGCTCGATCGATCGCGGCCAGCCGGCCACGTTCCCGCTCAATGGCGTCATCAAGGGCTGGACCGAAGGCCTGCAGTTGATGACCGAAGGTTCCGAGTACAAGTTCTTCATCCCGGCCGATCTGGCCTATGGCGAAAACGCGCCGCCGTCGATCGGACCGAACGCGACGCTGATCTTCGACGTCAAGCTGATCTCGATCGAGACCGAGGCGACGACCCCGGCAATCGAAAAGCAGTAAGCAGATCCGGAATGCAACGAAGGCGTACCGTGCCGCGGTGCGCCTTCGTCGTTTTCAGCCCATCGATGCACGCCAGGGCGATCACCCGGCTGGGCAGGCGATGACACGCACGATGAGGGGACGCTGCGCATGCGCGTAACGATTTTCGGAACCGGCTACGTGGGCCTGGTCACCGGCACCTGTCTTGCCGAAGTCGGCAACGACGTGACCTGCGTGGACATCGATGCACTCAAGGTCGCGCGACTGGAACGCGGCGAAGTTCCGATCTTCGAGCCGGGGCTGGAGCCGCTCGTGCGCGAGAATCGCGCAGCCGGACGGCTGCGCTTCACGACCGACGCGACCGCGGCAATCAGGCACGGCGAAATCCTTTTCGTCGCCGTCGGTACTCCGCCCGACGAGGATGGCAGTGCCGACCTCTCGCATGTCCTGGATGTGGCCCGCACGATCGGGCAAGCCATCACCGAACCCGTTGTGGTGGTCAACAAGTCGACCGTTCCGGTCGGCACCGCGGATCGCGTGCGCGACACGATCGCCGGCGAACTCGCAGCGCGCGGCGAAAATGTGTCGTTCGATGTCGTATCCAACCCCGAATTCCTCAAGGAAGGCGACGCGGTCAAGGACTGCCTGCGACCGGACCGCATCATTGTCGGCAGCGACAGCGCACGCGCCATCGAACGGCTGCGTACGCTGTACTCCCCATTCAATCGCAATCACGACCGCATCGTGGTCATGGACGTGCGCTCGGCCGAACTGACCAAGTACGCCGCCAACGCCATGCTTGCGACCAAGATCAGTTTCATGAACGAGATCGCCAATATCGCCGAGCGCGTCGGCGCGGATGTCGAACAGGTGCGGCTGGGAATAGGATCCGATCCGCGCATCGGCTACCACTTCATCTATCCCGGCGCGGGCTATGGCGGCTCGTGCTTTCCCAAGGACGTCAAGGCACTCGAGTACACGGCGCGGGCACTGGGCTACGAACCGCATATGCTCAGTGCCGTGGAGGCGACCAACGACCAGCAGAAGCGCAAGCTGCACGAGTTGCTCGAGCGGCATTTCGAAGGCAACCTCGGCGGACGCACGATCGCTTTGTGGGGCCTGGCGTTCAAGCCCAACACCGATGACATGCGCGAGGCGCCGAGCCGGGTCCTGATCGAGCGCATCTGGGCAGGCGGTGCGCGCGTGCGTGCATTCGATCCGGAGGCGCATGGCGAGGTGCAGCGCATCTATGGCGAACGCGAGGACCTCACGCTGTGCGAGTCGCAGTACGCAGCGCTGGAAGGCGCCGATGCGCTGGTCATCGTGACCGAGTGGAAGGCGTTCCGCAGCCCCGATTTCGAACGAATCAGGGCCACCTTGCGCAATCCCGTCGTATTCGATGGACGCAACATCTTCGAGCCGCGTGCGGTCGAGGCGGCGGGTCTGGCCTACTACGGCATCGGTCGCGGGCGCAGTGTCGCGTCGAGGGATTGAGGCGGGCAAGCCCGGACGGCTTCTGCCGCGCGGGCTGCCAAGGGCTGTACCTAGGCCGAGCGCGCGGCTACCATCGCGCTCCTTTGCGCCAGCGGCGGATCCTCGCCACGGCGCTGCATCCAGGCGGAAGAATCGATGGAAAAGAAGCGCGCACTGGTCACCGGCATCACTGGGCAGGATGGTGCCTATCTTGCCGAGCTCCTGATCGCCAAGGGCTACGAGCTGCACGGACTCAAGCGTCGTGCGTCGTCTTTCAACACCGAACGCATCGATCATCTGCACAGCGAGCTCGATGCCTCCTCGACCGCGTTGACCTTGCACTATGGAGATCTGACCGACTCGACCAGCCTGACCCGCGTCATCCAGGAGATCGAGCCGCACGAGATCTACAATCTCGCCGCGCAGAGTCACGTCGCGGTGTCGTTCGAGGAACCCGAATACACCGCCAATGCCGATGGACTGGGCACCTTGCGCGTGCTCGAGGCCATTCGCATCCTCGGGCTCAAGGAACGCTGCCGCATTTACCAGGCATCGACGTCGGAACTCTACGGCCTCGTGCGCGAGACGCCGCAGAGCGAAACGACACCGTTTCATCCGCGCTCGCCGTACGGCGTGGCCAAGCTCTACGCGTACTGGATCACGGTCAATTACCGCGAGGCGTACGGCATGTATGCCTGCAACGGCATCCTGTTCAATCATGAATCGCCGATCCGTGGCGAGACGTTCGTGACCCGCAAGATCACCCGCGGACTCGCCCGCGTGATCCACGGACTGCAGCAATGCCTGTACCTGGGCAATCTCGATGCGCGCCGCGACTGGGGCCATGCGCGCGACTATGTCGAGGCGCAGTGGCTGATCCTGCAGCAGGACACCCCGCACGATTACGTCATCGCGACCGGAATCCAGCACTCGGTGCGCGAGTTCGTCACGCTTGCTGCGCGCGAAATGGGCGTGGAGCTCGAGTTTCGCGGCCAGGGCGCCGAAGAGCATGCCGTGGTTGCCGACGTGCGCACGCCGGGTGCAAAGGTCGTGCGTGGTGCGACGGTCCTGCGCATCCACTCGCAGTACTACCGCCCGGCCGAAGTGGAAACCCTGCTTGGCGATCCGACCTTCGCGCGCGAGAAGCTCGGCTGGACACCAAAGACCAGTTTCGCCGAACTCGTGCGCGAGATGGCTACGGCCGACCTCGCCCTGGCCGCGAGCGAAGCCGCCGGCGCGGTCGGCGCGCGACATGGCCGCCATCTCATCGAGACGCTGACACGCGCATGAGCGACCTGGACGCTCGCCTGGACGAACTTGAAGTCCGCCTCGCGTTTCTCGACGATACGGTATCGGCGTTGAATACCGCCGTGGCCGACCAGGACCGTCGGGCCGTGCAGATGAACGCCGAGCTCACCCGCATGCGCGCCGAACTGCAGTCGCTGCGCACGGCACTGACCCATGACACCCACGGCGAACCGCCGCCTCCACACTATTGACGTACTCACCTTTGGCGTGATCCCGGACGATGGCTGATTCGCTGCGCGACCAGTTGCTCAAGAGCGGACTTGTGCACAAGCTCAAGGCCGAGGCCGTTGCCACGCGCCCGGCCGAACGCAAGCCGCCGCGCGGGAGCAAGCCTGCGCGCGACGGCGCGCAGGCGCCGAAACCGCGTCCGCCGCAGCCGCCGCGTGCGCGCACGCCCGCGGAGATCGATCTCGCCAAAGCCTATGCATTGCGTGACCGGGCCGAACGCGAGCAGCGCGAGGCCGACAAGCGCGCGGCGGAAGCAAAGGCGCGCGAAAAGGCCGAGCGCAAGCAGAAGATGGCCACGCTGCTGGCCGACAAGGCGCTCAATCTCGCCGAGGCCGAGGTGCCCCGTCATTTCCCCCACGGCGACAAGATCCGCCGGGTCTATTGCAGCCCCGATCAACTGGTAAAGATCAATGCCGGCGAACTCGCCGTCGTCCAGCATCTGGGTCGCTACCTCATCGTCGATCGCGAGATCGGCGAGCAGGTGCGTGCGATCAATGCCGATGCCTTCGTGTTGCTTTGCGACCCCGATGCACCGGCCGAAGACGACATCCCGGCCGACCTGATCTGGTGACGTGCGTCAGCAATCCGGATTCGCGCGGCTGCGCGGGTGAATGGCGCTTTGCATCGCAAGGACAGCCTGTTCGCAGGCCAACCAACGTTGGCTGAGCGCCTCGACAGAACACCGTCTCTCGTCCGGATCTTCGTGCGCCAGCCATGCCAGTATCGGTGACTGGTGGATTGCCGAATCGAACTCGGCTGGCAAAGTGCGGAATCGCGGATCGGCGTGCAGGCGCCCTAGCAGCGCGCGGCTCGTTGCAAGTTCCTTGGCACAAGGTCGAAAGAGCGGATACGCTTCGAAGGGGTACCCCGAGCACCGCGGTGCCCAGCGAAAAAACGCATAGCGCAGCCAGAAGTGCCCGCAGCTGGGCTGGTCGAACAAGTCGAAGGCGCGCACGCCATAGCCGAGGCGCCGGGCCTCGCCATCGTCATCGAGCAGACTGGCCCAGAGCTCGCAGTGGGTGTCCCGGATCGTGATGCGCACCAGTCCGAGCGCGGTGACCGTGCGCAGGCTCCCGAACGAGTCGTGGTGCTCGTGCACCTGCAGGCGATTGTGCGCCAATGCGGCATCGAGCTTGTCCCACACGTGTTCGCGCAACTGGGCATCGAACTCGACAGGTTGGGGGAACAGATGCGTGGTGTGTTCGAGAATCCGGTCGAGATTGTCGATCATGGTCTTCGTATCATGCGTCGGCGCGCAACGGTGCATCGCAAGCAGATCATGAAGTGAGACGGAGCACGCGAGCAAGTTCGCACCCGCCCGATGGTTCAGAAATCCATGAAATAGCCCCCGTTCACCGGGATATTGGCGCCGGTGATGTAGGCGGACTCGTCGGCGCAGAGGAAATCGACCACGCGCGCGATTTCGCTCGGGTAGCCCAGGCGGCCGACCGGGATGCCGGCGATGATCTGTTCGCGGACCGGGGCGGCCACGGCCATGACCAGCGCGGTCTCGCAGTAACCCGGAGAGACGCTGTTCACGGTCACGCCCTTGCGCGCGACTTCACGGGCCAGCGCCATCGTGAAGCCGTGCATGCCGGCCTTGGCTGCCGAATAGTTGGTCTGGCCGAACTGGCCGGTCTGGCCGTTGACCGAGGAGATGTTGACGATGCGACCGAAGCCGCGCTCGGTCATGCTCTCGACGACTGCGCGACAGGTGTTGAACACGCCGTCGAGATTGACCGTGAGCACGTCGTGCCACTGCTGCACGCTCATCTTGCGCAGGCTTGTGTCGCGGGTGATGCCGGCGGCATTGACCAGGATCGATACCGGTCCGTGGGTCGCCGCGACGCGCGCGAACAGCGCGGCGCAGTCGGCATGGTCGGCGACATCCACGGGCTCAAAGAAGATGGAGTCGGCGAATTCGGCGACCTCGTCGCGAAACTGTTGCACCCGTTCGCTGCGGCTCCCAAGGTCCGCGGCAATGACCGTGTTGCCGGAACGCGCAAGATGACGGCAGATTTCGGTACCGAGACCGCCGATACCACCGGTGACGAGGGCGACGTGTTGGGGCATGCGGGTTCCGTGGGTCAGGCGGGAGGGAGGTTGCTGCACGGTGAGTTGGGCGGCACCGCGTGCAGGGTCTGCATCGGCGCGGCGCGGTCACGAACAGGATTGGATCGGCAGTCCGGCGTGGTCGCTGCGGACCGCGGGGGTGCTACTTGCCGGAATCCTTCTTCGGCTTGGCGCCTTCGGCGTTCTCGCGGACCTTCGTCGCCGCAGCGTTCAGGAAGCCCTGCTGCAAGGACTTCCACATGTCCATGTTGCGCTCGGTCATGTCGTTGAGCATCGACCAGGGCGTGCGCCCCATGATGTTGTTGAGCTGGCTGCGGAACTGCTGCTGCTGGTCGAGGAACACCTGCAGGCTCTTCTCCAGGTAGCTGCCCATGAACCCCTGCAGCGAATCCCCGTAGAAGCGGATGACCTGCGACAGCAACTGGGTCGTGAACATCGGCTGGCCGCGTTCCTCGTGCTCGGAAATGATCTGCAACAGCACCGAGCGGGTCAGATCGTCGCCGGACTTGGCGTCGCGGACCTCGAACGTCTCGCCATCGACCACGAGCTGGCGCACTTCCTCGAGCGTGATGTAGCTCGAGATCTCGGTGTCGTAGAGGCGCCGGTTCGGGTATTTCTTGATGATTCGGATATCGGCCATGAACGCAACGCTAACAGATCGTGTTGCGCAGCACCAGTTTCATGCTGCACGGCATTGCCCCCGTTGTGCGGGGGCATTTCACGGCGTTCAGGTGCCAAACGGGGGGCGAATCCGGCGCCGGTGCGGCAGTGCATCGCAGGCGCAGGCGCTGTGCGACGCCCGCGCGGCTGCCCTACCAGCCCATGTAGTGACCGCCGTTGATCGACAGGTTGGCACCCGTGATCCAGGCGGCTTGCTCGGCAATGAGGAATCCGACCGCGTAGGCGATCTCGTCGGGCTCGCCGAGACGGCCGACCGGGATCTGGGCGGCGATCTTCGCGCGCACGTCTTCGGGCACGGCCTTGACCATCTCGGTGAGCACGTAACCCGGGGAGACCGTGTTCACGGTGATGCCGAACTTGGCGTTTTCCTGGGCCAGCGAGATCGTGAACCCGTGCATGCCGGCCTTGGACGCGGCGTAGTTGGCCTGACCGTACTGGCCCTTCTGGCCGTTGATCGAGCTGATCTGGACGATGCGGCCCCACTTGCGCGCGCGCATGCCGTCGATGACCGGGCGGGTCACGTTGAAGCAGGAGTTGAGGTTGGTGTTGATGACCTCCTGCCACTGCAACGCGCTCATCTTGTGGAAAGTCGTGTCGCGCGTGATGCCGGCATTGTTGACGAGGATGTCGACCGGGCCGAGCGCCGCTTCGACCGCCTTGACCATGGCCTCGGCGGACGCGGTGTCGGAGACATCGCCCGGGACCACGGAGAAGTCGAAGCCATCGGCCTTCTGCGCGGCCTGCCAGGCACTGGCCTTGGCCTCGTCGCGAAAGTTCGTCGCCACGCGGTGCCCTGCCTGGGCGAGGTTCCTGCAGATTGCCGTACCGATGCCGCCTATGCCGCCGGTGACGAGCGCCACTCGTGCCGTCATGGTGTTCCCTCCCGTTGAGTCCGATGTGTGGATTGTCCGCGCTGCGGCGGCCTGCGGCGGATTGTGCCCGTCGCCGTGCGATTAGTCCTTCCGCATTGCCGCATGTGCAGGCAGGCGCGCGGGGATCGCGCCCACATCGAACATTTCAACCGCAGAGTGCAACAACTCGATGACGTGCGTCGCTGGCGGTACCTGTTGGCCGAGAAACGCGAGCGCGGCACGCAGCGCAGGCAATGGATCATGCGCGTCGACCGGACGCGCGAGATCCTGCTTGCCGAGCTTGCGTCCCTGTTCGTCGAGCACGAGTGGAACATGCATCCAGGCGGGCACCGGCAGTCCGAGTACGCGCTGCAACCAGATCTGGCGAGCGGTCGAGTCGAGCAGGTCGGCGCCCCGCACGACTTCGGTCACGCCTTGGTCGGCATCGTCCACGACGACCGCGAGCTGGTAGGCGAATCCGCCATCGGCGCGCTGCACGACGAAATCGCCGACCTCGCGCGCCAGCGCCTGCTGGAGGGTGCCGAACACCGCGTCCTGGAACGTGATCGTTTCCTCAGGCACGCGGACGCGCCAGGCCGGCTGTCGCCCTGGTCGCGATGCGACCACGCACGGACCTTGATGGAGTCCGCCGCGCGGCGCGAGATCGGCACGGCTGCACCAGCACGGAAATGCCAGTCCGCTGTCGACAAGACGCTGCAAGGCGTGTGCGTACAGCCCGGTGCGTGTACTCTGGCGCACGACGGGTTCGTCGGAGTCGAGTCCGAATGCGCTCAGCGCGGAAAGGATGTCAGCGGCAGCACCGGGGACTTCGCGCGCGCGGTCGACATCCTCGATCCGCACGATCCAGCTTCCTGCCTGCGCACGCGCGCGCAACCAGCTCGCGAGCGCGGCGACCAGTGAGCCGAAGTGCAGCCGGCCGGTCGGTGACGGGGCGAAGCGTCCGCGGCGGGTCATGCCGGGTCGACGGCCCTGGATCGGTCGAACTCGTGCCCGCGCGGGTTGTCCAATCCCATCACTGCGTCATGCGCTTGAAATCGCGCAAGTTTACCAACACATTCCACTCGCGATACCGTGTCGCGAACCCAGCCCTGAAGCGAGGATCCCATGCGCCGCATCATTCTGTTTGTAGCGACCAACCTGGCCGTGATCGCGTTGCTGACGATCATCGTCAAGGTGTTCGGCATCGATACCTATACCTACAACGCCGCCGGCATCAACTATGAAGGCCTGCTGATCATCTCGGCCGTGATCGGTTTCGGCGGCGCGCTGATCTCGCTCGCGATCTCCAAGATGGTCGCCAAGTGGCAGACCAAGGCCCATGTGATCGAGAGCCCGACCAACCCGACCGAGGCGTGGCTGGTCGCGACGGTGCGCAAGCAGGCCGAGGCAGCGGGCATCCGCATGCCCGAGGTGGCGATCTACGACGCACCGGAAATGAACGCCTTCGCAACGGGACCGACGCGCAACAACTCGCTGGTCGCGGTCAGCACCGGCCTGCTTCAGCAGATGAGCAAGGACGAAGTCGAAGCCGTGCTTGCCCATGAGGTCAGCCACGTCGCCAATGGCGACATGGTCACGATGACACTGATCCAGGGCGTCGTGAACACGTTCGTGATCTTCCTCGCGCGGGTCATCGGCACCGTGATCGACCGCGCGATCAGCGGCAACCGCGATGGTGGCCCGGGCCTTGCCTACTACGCCATCGTCATCGTGCTGCAGATCGTGCTCGGCATCCTCGCCTCGACCATCGTCATGGCGTTCTCGCGCTGGCGCGAATACCGCGCCGATGCGGGCGGTGCGCGACTGGCCGGTCGCGACAAGATGATCGGAGCGCTCGCCCGTCTGTCCCAGGGCCACGGCGAGAACACGCTGCCGAAGGCGATCCAGGCGTTCGGGATCTCCGGCGGCGGCGTGCGCAAGCTGTTCTCGAGTCACCCGCCGATCGAGGAGCGTATTGCCGCGCTGCGCGGCGCGGCCTGAGCACGCCGCTCCACCCCACGAAAAAGCCCCGCGATGCGGGGCTTTTTCTTTGCATCGATTCCCTTGCACCAATCGTCCGCGCTCAAGCAGGACAAGGCCGAGGCCTGGATCGGGGCCCACCCGTGCAGGAGGACATTCAAGGGAAAAGCGCTTGTTGCACCTTGACCCAGAGCATCGGGCCTGAAGGCCCTCCCACAAGAGCGGGTGCAAAGGCTTGCGGGTGGTTGGCTTCTGTGGGAGGCCCTTCAGGGCCGATGCTCTCCTGCACCGCTGACTCTGGGGATCGGGTGTGAAGGATCTCCCACCAAGGCAAGGCCAGGGTCAATGCCCGCGCCTGTGGGAGGCCCTTCAGGGCCGATGCTCTCCTGCACCGCTGACTCTTGGGGATCGGGTGAGGCTCTCCCACCAAGGCATGCACAATGGCCAGGGTCAAAGCCCGCGCCTGTGTGAGGCTCTTCAGGGCCGATGCTCTCCTGCACCATTGACCCAGGGCATCGGGATTGAAGGCGCTTCCACGACAAGCCCGACGAGCACTCACGCACCTGGCTGCGGCACCTGCGCGTTCACCGCTCAACCATTGGCGAAATCGTAGGACATGATCTGTTCGGGTTCCTGCAGGAAATTGCCCTGCACGAAATTCACGCCACACGAGAACAGGATCGACATGCTCGCGGCGTCCTCGACGAACTCGGCCACGGTCAGCTTTCCCGCGGTACGCGCCTGGTCGCAGATCGACTTGACCCGCTCCTGGTTGTCCTTGTTCTTGGGCAGCTCGATCATGAAGCTGCGGTCGACCTTCAGATAGTGTGCCGGGATGTGCTTGAGCAACTGGAACGAATTCAGGCCCGAGCCGAACTGTTCCAGGGCGAATCCGCAATGCAGTTGTTCGAGACCCTTCAAGAATGCGCGCGCGGGTTTGAGGTTGGTGACGACCTTGCTCTCGGGCATCTCGAACACGAGCGCGTCGCCGCGCAGGCGCGCATTCTTGAGCTGGAGCGCAACCCAGGGCAGCAGGCCCTGGTCCTCGAGCGACTGCACGGTGAGCTTGATGAAGAACGTGGTCTTGCGGCCGGCCTGCTCGCGTTCGGCGAGGGCGCGGATCGCATTGGCGATGACCCAGCGGTCGATGCGCGGCAGCAGGCCGTGCTTTTCCGCCACCGGCAGGAAGTGGCCCGGCAGGATCTCGCCCTTGGGTCCCTTCATGCGCAGCAGGATCTCGTAGTACTCGCCCTCGGCGCCTTGCAGGCTGATTATTGGCTGGTAGTAAAGGATGAAGTCGTCGTTGACGAGCGCATCCTGCATGAGCTTGATCCAGTGGCGATGCTTTTCCGCATCGGCCTTGTCCTGCGCCGCGGGATCGAAGATGCGGATGCGATTGCCACCCTCGGCCTGGGCTGCGCGCAAGGCTGCCGTGGCCTGGTCGATCACGGCATTGCCATTGGCGTTCTTCTCGGCGATGAGGCTGCCGGCGACACTGACGGTCAGGTTGATCGACTGCTTGCCGATCTCGAAGATCCGTTCCTCGAACGCCTTGCGCAGGGTTTCCGCGAGCAGACGCACGTCGTCGCTGTTGCGCTGGCCGAGCAGGATCGCGAAGGTGTGTTCGCCGATGCGGCTCGGAACGTCGGTCTCGACCAGGTGGCGCCGCATCAGTGCGGCCATGTCGCCTAGCAGCAGGTCGGTGTTGCCGAGGCCGATGCCGTCGAGCACGGACTTGAAGCTGTCCGGCTCGATCATGAGGATCGCCTGATCCTTGCGCCCCTCGGTGGCGGCCGTGGCGGCACGATCCAGCTCGGTGAGCAGATACTGGCGGTTGAACAGCTCGGTGATCAGGTCCTTGGAACGCAAGGCATCCAGTTCCTGGGCCAGGCCCGGATCGACCGCCTGCTGGCGGAACACGATCTGCTGGCAGACCTCGCCTTCGTAGTTGGCTTCCGAGAACTCCATGACCGCGTCGAATGTGGTGCCGTCGCTGCGCTGCGCCTTCAGGTTGAGCTTCTGCGGCGGTTTCTCGCCCTTGGACAGGCGCTTGAGCAGGGACTTGAAATCATCGGCGTCATCGGGCGCGATCAGGTCGAGGATCGACATGCTCTCGATGTCCTCGAACTCCTCGAATCCGAAGGTTTCCAGGTAGGCCTTGTTGGCGCGTACATGCATGCCCTCGTGCACGTAGGCGACCGGGTCCCGCGATGAATCAAGCAGCGCACCGCAGCGGCGTTCGGCTTCGCGCAGCGCGTTTTCGAGCCGGCGAACGCTGCGGCGCATGCTCAGGGAATCGTACTCGCGACGAACCACCATCTGCATGTGCTCGGCACGGCTGCGCAAGGCCAGGGCGCGCGCGCCGTCGCGGAACGCGGTGACGATGTCGTCATCGCTCAGATTCGCACCGTAGGCGATCAGGGCGATGTCCTTGCCGGTCCTTGCGAGTGCAGCGGCACACTGGGAAAGCCTGAGCTCGCGGCTACCGAGGTTGCACAGGATCAGGTCCGGGGTCTGGCGTTCGAGCAGGTCCTCGAATTCGGCGTCGTTCAGTGCGCGCGTCGGCCTGACGCCGATCCCGCCATTGCGAAGCGTCCCGATGAGCTGCTCGGCGTCTTCGGCGGAGTCCTCGACGAGCAGTAGCTTGATGACGCTGTCTTGTTTGGGCATGGGTTACGCGCGGTCAGGGGGCGCATGGGCAACACCGGCAAGTCCATTCCCGGAGCGTTCATGACTTGTACCGGATTCGTATGGGCTTTTCCAGACGGAAGCACCGAAATTCCGCCGTGCTGCGCGATCACAGGGGCAGCTTGGCCGGAGCGCCCTCCTGTTCACGGACGAGGCGCGGGACCAGGTAGCCGGGCAGGCGTGCGCGCAATCGCTCGACGAGATCGCGGGCATCGGTGTCGGATACCTCGAAATGCGCCGCGCCCTGCACACGGTCGAGCTGATGCAGGTAGTACGGCAGAACGCCGCAGTCGAACAGGCGCTCGGACAGGGTCTCCAGCGTATCGACATCGTCGTTGATCCCGCGCAACAGGACCGACTGGTTGAGCACGGTCGCCCCCGCCACACGCAGCTGGGCACAGGCGTTCCTGACCGCGCCATCGATCTCGTTGCCATGATTGACATGGAGGACCACGACGCGTTGCAGGGGAAGTGCCGATAGCCATGCAAGAAACTCGGCGTCGACGCGTTCCGGCAACACGACGGGCAGGCGCGTGTGGATCCGCAGGCGCCGGATGTGGGCGATGCCGGCGAGTGCTTCACCGAGTTCGTTCAGGCGCGCGGTGGACAGCGACAGCGGATCGCCGCCGGACAGGATCACCTCGCTGATCGACGCATCGGCGGCAAGGTAGTCGACAGCCGCGCGCCAGCGACCGGCAGCCGCGGTCTCCTCGGCATACGGAAAATGCCGACGGAAGCAGTAGCGGCAGTTGATCGCACATGAGCCCGTGGCGATGAGCAGGGCGCGGCCCGCGTACTTGTGCAGCACGCCATGGGCCGCACGTGCGCCGAGATCGCCGACCGCATCGGCCGCGAACCCGGGCTCGGCAAGCAGCTCCGCAGCGCGCGGCAGCACCTGGGCGAGCAGCGGATCGGCGCTGTCGCCGTGACGCATGCGGGCGACGAACCCATGCGGCACGCGCATCGCAAAACCGGTGTCGGAGGGCGCGATCAGGCTTGCGGCCTGCTGTTCGAGTCCAAGCAGGGTCAGCAACTGGACCGGGTCGGTGATCGCGTCGCGCCACAGTTGCTGCCAGCGGCTGCCGCTGCCGGCGATTGCGCTCGGCGGATTTTGTGGGGAATGCGGGCTTGCGAGTATCATTGCCGATCGGTTCCGGGGTTCCCGGCCAACGAATTCACCATTCTAGCCGCTTTCATCCAGCGGCTTTTCTTTCAGCTACAGGAGCGATCCATGGCTTCACATGGAATGAACGACGTCAAGAACGGCATGAAGATCCTTGTCGATGGGTATCCGTGCACGATCATCGACACCGAATACGTCAAGCCGGGCAAGGGCCAGGCGTTCACGCGCGTGAAGTACCGCAACCTCAAGACCGGGCGGGTCGTCGAACTGACGATGAAATCGACCGATTCGCTCGATGCCGCCGATGTCGTGGATACCGACATGGAGTTCCTGTATTCCGATGGCGAGTTCTGGCACTTCATGGACCCGGCCACCCACGAGCAGATCGGCGCCGACGAGAAGGCGATGGCCGATGCGGCGAAATGGCTCAAGGGCAACGAAATGGTCATCGTGACGCTGTGGAACGGTGCCCCGCTCATGGTGACCCCGCCGAATTTCGTCGAACTGCAGATCACCGAAACCGATCCGGGCGTGCGCGGCGACACCTCCGGTGGCGGCGGAAAGCCGGCCAAGCTCGAAACCGGCGCGGTCGTGCGGGTGCCGCTGTTCGTCAACCAGGGCGAAATCATCAAGGTCGATACGCGCACCGGCGAGTACGCCAGCCGCGTCAAGTGATGGCGCTGCCGTGACGATCGAACGAGAAGCCGTCGACCTGCAGATCGAGGCGCGCTGGATCGTCCCGGTCCAGCCGCATGGCGTCGTGCTCGAAGGCCACGCCGTGGTCGTGGACGCGGATCGCATCGTCGCGATCCTGCCGGTCGCCGACGCGCGCGCGCGCTATGCACCACGCGAAATCGCCACCCTGGGCGAGCACGTGCTGATCCCCGGACTGATCAACGCGCATACGCACAATCCGATGACCCTCATGCGCGGACTCGCCGACGACGTGCCGTTGATGCGCTGGCTCAAGGAATTCGTGTGGCCGGCCGAGGCCAGGGTCATGGGCGCCGAATTCGTCCGCGATGGCGTCGAACTGGCGATCGCGGAAATGATCCGCGGCGGCACGACCTGCTGCAACGAGAACTACTTCTTTCCCGACGTGCAGGCGGCGACCTACCGCCGGCATGGATTCCGTGCGCTGGTCGGGTTGCCGGTCATCGAGTTCCCGACGCCGTGGGCGGCCAGCCGCGACGAGTATTTCGACAAGGCGCTCGCGGTCCATGACGACCTGCGCGGCGACGCCCTGATCGGCACGAGCTTCGCGCCCCATGCGCCGTACACGGTATCCAACGAGAGCTTCGAGCGGATCCGCATGCTGTCGGACCAGCTCGACCTGCAAGTCCACCTGCACCTGCACGAGACCGCCGACGAAGTCGAGGAAAGCAAGCGCGACCACGGCATGCGCCCGTTCGCGCGGATCAAGCAGCTCGGTCTGGTCAACGACCATCTGATCGCGGTGCACATGACCCAGTTGACCGAGGCCGAGATCGCCGACTGTGCCGCGCATGGTGTGTCGGTCGTCCACAACGTCGAATCCAATCTCAAGCTGATCAGCGGGTTCTGCCCGGCCCAGGCGCTGTTGCGCGCCGGCGTGAACCTTGCCATCGGTACCGACGGTTGCGCATCCAACAACGACCTCGACCTGTTCGGCGAGATGCGTACGGTGGCGCTGGTCGGCAAGATGGTCGCCGGCGACGCCGCTGCGCTCGATGCCGCTTCGGTGCTGCGCGCCGCGACGCTGGGATCGGCCAGGGCACTGGGCTGGCACGAGCGGATCGGTTCGATCGAAGTCGGCAAGCAGGCCGATCTGGCCGCCGTGCGCCTGGATGATCTGGAGACCCAGCCGATCTACCACGTGATCTCGCAGCTCATCTATGTCGCCGGTCGGCACCAGGTCAGCGATGTCTGGATCGCCGGCAAGCGCAAGCTGCGCGAGCGCGTGCTCGATGGCATGGACACCGGGGCGATCCTCGCCAGGACGCGACGCTGGCGCGAGCGCATCGCGACATCCTGAGCGCAACCGGAATCCCGCGATGAACAGCGTCAACGTCAATCCGGCTGAAGTCGCCAAGTTCGAGCGCCTGGCCAGCCGCTGGTGGGATCCGGACGGGGAATCGCGCCCGCTGCACGATCTCAATCCCGTGCGTTTGGACTACATCGCCGCGCGCTGCCCGCTGCGCGACGCGCGTGCGCTCGATGTCGGATGCGGCGGCGGTCTGCTCAGTGAGGCCCTGGCCCGGGCCGGCGCGATGGTCACCGGCATCGACCTCGCCCCGGCCGTGCTCGACGTCGCCCGCCTGCATCTGCTGGAAAGCGGGTTGGTCGTGGACTACCGCCAGATCAGCGTCGAAACCCTTGCCGACGAGCAGGCCAGGCAGTATGACCTCGTCACCTGCATGGAGATGCTCGAGCACGTACCCGATCCCGGCAGCGTGATCCGTGCGTGTGCGGCCGTGCTCAAACCGGGCGGGCGCCTGTTCCTGTCCACGCTCAATCGCACCCCCAAGGCGTTCGCCGCGGCGATCGTCGGCGCCGAACACGTCCTGCGTCTGCTGCCACGCGGTACCCATCACTACGCGCAATTTCTCAAACCCTCGGAGATCGCCGCCGAGCTGCGCGCTTGCGGACTCGTGCTGGAGGATCTGAGCGGCATCGCCTACAACCCGTTTTCGCGGCGCGCGCGTCTGACCGATTCGGTGGCGGTCAACTATCTCGCCTGCGCCGTCAAGCCCGCATGACCCTGCAAGCCGTACTGTTCGACCTCGATGGGACCCTGGCCGATTCCGCGCCCGATCTGGTCGCGGCGCTGTTTTCGCTGTGTGCCGAGATCGATGCGCCACGCCCCGACCCGGTTGTCGTCAGCCGGGTGGTCTCCGCCGGTGGCCGCGCGATCCTGCGCGCAGGGCTCGCGGACACGAGTGAGGAACGCATCGAAGCCCTGCTGCCGAGATACCTCGATCTGTATGCGCAGCGCGGCAATGCGTCCACCCGCTTGTACGACGGCATCGGCGCGATGCTCGATGAGCTTGATGCGCGCGGGATCGCCTGGGGAGTGGTGACCAACAAGGTCGGCTGGCTCGCGCAGCCGGTGATCGATGATCTCGGTCTCGCCCAACGCTGCAGGACGCTCGTCGCGGGCGATACCCTGGCGCGACGCAAACCCGATCCGGACCCGGTCCTGCATGCCTGCGCGCAGCTCGGTGTGCAACCCGCGCGCACGATCTTCGTGGGCGACGATCTGCGCGACGTGCTCGCCGGGCGCGCTGCCGGAACGCGCACGATCGCCGCGGCCTGGGGCTACCTCGATGGCGGCGATCCGCATGCCTGGGGTGCGGACCTCGTCGTCGCCACGGCACCCGAACTCGCGGCCGCGCTGCATCTGCGCTGATGGCCGGCCACGACGCGGCAACGAGTTTCGAGACCAAATGGAGTGCGGTGTATCCGGAGCTGGCCCTGGGCCTGCGCTTTGTCAATCCGGCGCAACGCGCGGCCCGTTCCGCGCTGGCCTGCATTGGCTGCGAGATCGCGCACGCGGCATTCCGCGTGCGCGAGCCGCAGGTGGCCGCGACCAAACTTCAGTGGTGGGCCGATGAGCTCGGCGGACTTCCGCGCGGACACGCCCGCCATCCGCTCACCCAGCTGCTCGCTGCGCACGCGCCGGTGGCCGAGCTGGCGGAATCGCTGTGGCAGCAGTGGCCGGCCGCGGCATTGATCCAGCGCGAGGCACAACCGGCATCGACGCTCGATGCACTGCTCGAGGGGTACCTCGGATTCGAGCGCATCCCGGTCACCCTCGAAGCGCGGCTGTTCGGCGATCGCGCCGTCGAAGTCAGCGCGCGCGCGCGGATGCTGACGCGCGCGCTGCACGAAACGATCCTGCTCGAGGACGCACTCGGCAATGGCCGGCTTGCAGTGCCGCTGGACCTGCTTGCCCGCTTCCAGCTGGCGCGCGGCAATCTGGCGGTCGACTCGGCTGAACGCAATGCCGCATTGCGCGCGCAGTTCGGCACGCTTGCTCGCATGCTCGGCGACTGCGCCAGCGCATTGCGCTCGCCGCTCGTCATCGCGGCCACGCAGGCCGATGCGCGGCGCAGCCTGCGCGCAGCGCGTGCAAGCCAACCCCTGCACGTCGCTGCCCGCGAGCGTGCGCGGATCGACCTCGCGACGGTCTGGGCGACCTGGCGTGGCGTGCGCAGGATGGCGTTGCCCTGAGTACCGGGTTCCCGTGGAGCGGGCTTGCCGCGGCGTCATGGTGCGGAGCTTGCTCCGCCGCATGGGCCCGTTTCCCCGATCCGCGTAGAGGAGCAACCGCGCACGCTCAGCCGGGACGAAACGGCCATTCCGGCCATACGAGCGGAAATCTGCTCTTGATGCGGGCAGAATGTCCCCAACATCGCGTGATTGTGTCGCTGCCCCGCGATCGCACGCCTGCCTACGGAAGACCTCATGACTATCCATCCCAATGCCGCGCGCGTCATGCCCGACATCGCCAGCGACGCCAGGGCGGCAACCGCCGGCCAACTCGACTGGGTGGGCATGGACGAGATTTCGGTGCCCGTGCGCGTCAGCGCCGCCGACGGCAGCCTCATGCAGTCGCCCGCGCGCGTGGCCGCCTATGTGAATCTGCGACGTCCCGATGTGCGCGGCATCCACATGTCGCGCCTGTACCTGCACGTCGACAAGTACCTGTCCGCGGAACCGCTGACCCCGTGCCTGCTGCGCCGCGTGCTGCGCGATTTCCTTCAATCCCACGCCGACCTCTCCGATCGTGCGCGCATCAGCGTGCGCTTCGACCACATGGTCCGGCGTCCCGCTTTGAGCAGCGACAACAGCGGCTGGAGGTCCTACCCGGTCGAGATCGAAGCCACCATGCAGCATGGCGAACTCGATCTCGCGCTCGGCCTGGAGATTCTCTATTCGAGTACCTGCCCGTGCTCGGCCGCGCTCGCCCGGCAACTGGTCCAGGAACGCTTTGCGGCGGATTTTCCCGACGGCGGCGTGCTCGATCATGCGGATGTGATGGCCTGGCTCGGCAGCGAGAACGGCATCATCGCCACACCGCACAGCCAGCGCAGCAGCGCGAAGGTGCGTGTGCGTCCGGCGCCGGGCTTCGATTTTCCGGTCGGCGACATCATCGATCTCGTCGAGAACGCATTGCAGACGCCGGTCCAGACCGCGGTCAAGCGCGAGGACGAACAGGCCTTCGCGCTGCTCAATGGCCAGAACCTCATGTTCTGCGAGGACGCCGCGCGGCGCATGCAGCGCGCACTGGACGCCGACGAGCGCGTCGCCGATTTCTGGCTGCGTGCGAGCCATTTCGAGAGCCTGCATCCGCACGATGCCGTGGCGATCGCGACCAAGGGCGTAGCGGGCGGATTTCACGCGGGTTCGTTCGCGTCCTGACACCAAGCGATCCAGTCGGCTACAGCCATTCCCAGAGATACCACGCCGCGCGTGTCGCGCCGGGCGCCAGCACGGATGGCTCGAGATTGAACGCGTCGGGCGGGCCGGATTGTGGTTCGATGCAGGTGGCATCCTCGGGTTCGTCATACATGACCCAGTGTGTGCAATCGGACCTGAGTCGCAGGGTCTGACCCCCACGCTGCACGATGACCGGGCGCCGGTTGATGAAGCAATCGTCCCAGGGACGCGGCGGCGGCTTGACCAGCGGCAAAGTCGCGATGCCCTCCGCATCGCGTGGATAGCATTGGCTGGGAGCGAACCCCATGCGATCCGGTTTGCGCAGCCAGGGATGCCAGCCGATGACCACCGGCATCGCGCGTGCCTGGGCCGTTACCGAGAGTGCGAGGCGCAGCGTATCGCGCGCGATCGCGATGCGTTGTCGCGCGATTCCGCCGAACGGCCAATGCTCACCTTCGGGCAATTGCAGCGAAAGCTCGACATGACTCGGTGAGTGGGTGTCGACGTGCCAGGGCAATCCGAACGCAATGCCGTGAATGGCATGGGCCCCGAGGTTGGGCGAAAGCTGATAGCGGTTGCCATCGAAATCGAAACTGCCGCGGCGGATGCGACCCGCCCAGGGCAGCATCGGAAAGCTGCCCCAGTCGATACTGGCCGGATTCGCGGCACTGTAGCCGACCAGCCATTCGAGGTCGTCGCGTGTGATCTGCGCGATGCGGCCACCTGCAGCAGGCGCGATCTCCACCGAAAGGCCATCGTGCGCGATGTGGATCGTCTCGCCGGGCGCGAGCGGGCCGAGCGCGGCGTCGACTGCGACCACGCAATCGGCAGGCTCAGATCTTTCCATACGGATCGATGGTCGCAATCCGACCCTGCGGGTCGTGGTGCAGTTCGGTCAGCTTGACCGAACGCAGATGCGAGACGCCGCCCGAGAGCAGGGCGTCGTGATAGAACAGCCACCACTTGCCACCGAACTCGCAGATCGAGTGATGCGTGGTCCAGCCCACGACCGGCGTGAGGATGGGCCCCTGGTAGACAAAGGGGCCATACGGATCATCACCGACCGCGTAACAGAGCAGGTGCGTGTTGCCCGTGGACCACGACAGGTAGTAGCGACCGTGATGCCGGTGCAACCACGGTGCTTCGAAATAGCGGCGCGCATGATCGCCCGCGCGCAGCGGTCGACCGGTCTCATCGAGGATCGTGACTTCGCGCGGTGCATGCGCGAACTGCTTCATGTCATCGGTCAGGCGTGCGACGCGGGGACCGAGCGCGGGTTCATCGTCGAGCGGTTCGAAGTGGGAAGGATCGAACTGATTGTCGCGGTACTTCTGCAGCTGCCCGCCCCAGATGCCGCCGAAGTAGAGGTAGTACGCACCGTCGGGATCGGCGAATACCGCAGGATCGATCGAGTAGCTGCCCTGGATCGCTTCGGGTTCCGGCGCGAACGGGCCAGTTGGACTGTCGCTGATGGCCACGCCGATCTGGAACCGGCCGTCGGTGCGCTTGGCCGGGAAATAGAGGAAATACCGGCCGTCCCTGCAGGCCGCGTCGGGCGCCCACATCTGGGACTTGGCCCAGGGCACGTCGCGCACGTGCAAGACGAGACCACAGTCCACGGCTTCGCCCTCCGGAGAATCCATGCGCAGCACGTGATAGTCCTCCATGCCGTAGTGATCACCCTCGTCATTGGCGGGAATACCGGCATCGATGTCGTGCGAGGGATAGATGTAGATCCTGCCCTCGAACACGTGCGCGGACGGATCGGCCGTGTAGATGTGCTTGACCAGCGGCTGCGAAATGGCTCGCGCGC
>Ga0307505_10000247_pt1 | contig 64940 bp, 41 predicted proteins | sample 23_S_MG_FD_202183 | JGI IMG/M metagenome (GOLD analysis project Ga0307505, IMG submission 202183) | Soil microbial communities from Populus trichocarpa stands in riparian zone in the Pacific Northwest, United States - 23_S | ecosystem: Environmental > Terrestrial > Soil > Riparian zone > Trees... | reverse complement strand
AGAGTGGTGTGGACGAACCCTGTGGTCGACAAATTCGCCTGGAGCGAATTTGGACAGCCGCAGGCTGGCCCGGAGCGCGCAGCGCGGAGGGCGAGGCTCAGGAAGAGCCGAGCAATCCCTGCTACACGCGGTAGCAATCTGGAACGAAGCCCGGGGCCGTTTTTGTGTCTGGCGGAGAGAGAGGTGTGGACGAACCCTGTGGTCGACAAATTCGCCTGGAGCGAACATGGAGAGCCCCGGGCTGGCCTGGCGTGCAGTTCGGGATGTACCAGTCATACGCCCCTGACCAATGGCATCGAGGCGGAGGCCTTCTTCCATATGCTCGTCCGGGGCAGGCTTGCCTCAGCGATCGCGAATGACCAGCAGGCGCACTTCGGTCATGTCCTCGATCGCGTAGCGGATACCTTCGCGGCCGAGGCCGGAGTCCTTGACCCCGCCGTAGGGCATGTTGTCGACCCGGAAGCTCGAGACCTCGTTGATCAGCACGCCGCCGACTTCCAGTTCGTCCCACGCGCGCATCGCCTTGTGGATATCGTTGCTGAACAGGCCAGCCTGGAGGCCGAACTCGCTGGCGTTGACGAGCCGGATCGCTTCGTCGAACGTCTCGTACGGCTGCACGGTTACGACCGGACCGAATGCTTCCATGCAGTTGACCTTCTCGTCCGGGGCCACGTTCTCGAGCACGGTCGCTTCGAGCATCGCGCCGTTGCGCTTGCCGCCGCAGAGCACCTTGGCGCCGGCGGCGACCGCTTCCTGGATCCAGTCGTCAAGGCGACGGGCTTCCTTCTCGTCGATCATCGGACCGATGAACGTGTTTTCGTCCTTCGGATCGCCGGCGACGAGCTTTTTCGTGGCCGCGACAAGGCGATCGCGCACTTCATCGTAGAGATCGGCCTGGACGAGGATGCGCTGTACGCCGATGCAGCTCTGGCCGGACTGGTAGAACGCGCCGAAGATCAGGCGCGAGATGACATGGTCCAGATGCTCGCGCTGGTCGGCGTCGACAATGACCGCGGCATTGCCGCCGAGTTCGAGCACGACCTTCTTCTTGCCGGCGCGTGCCTTCAGATCCCAGCCGACCGCGGGCGAACCCGTGAACGAGAGCAGTTTGAGGCGATCATCGGTCGTGAACAGATCGGCGCCATCGCGATGCGCGGGCAGGATCGAGAACGCGCCTTTCGGCAGATCGGTTTCGGCCAGGATCTCGCCGATGATCAGCGCGCCGATCGGCGTACGGCTGGCCGGCTTGAGCACGAACGGGCATCCGGCGGCGATACCGGGCGCGACCTTGTGCGCGGCCAGGTTGAGCGGGAAATTGAACGGTGAGATGAACGAGCACGGTCCGATCGGCACGCGCCGGGTGAATCCGCGATAGCCCTTGGCACGTGGTGAAATCTCGAGGTTGAAGACCTCGCCGTCGATGCGCACGGCCTCCTCGGCGGCGATCTTGAACGTGTCGATCAGGCGCGTGACCTCGCCGCGCGAATCCTTGATCGGCTTGCCGGCTTCGATGCACAACGCCATGGCGAGCTCGTCGTAGCGCTCGCGGAATCGCGTCACGCAATGCTCGAGCACGGCCTGGCGCTGGTAGGGCGTGAACCGGCGCATCGCGTCGGTCGCGCCGACCGCGGCCGCGATGCCGGCATCGATCGCGTTCGCATCGGCCAGGGCGACGCGCGTGGCGACTTCACCGGTGTACTTGTCGGTGACTTCGAGATCCGCGTTCGGCTGCTCGGCGACGTTGGCGAGATAGTAGGGGTAGGTCGGTTGGAGCATGGCGTCGATCCTGCAGTGTCAGAGGGGCGATTGCGCGTGGAAATGCGGTCCAGCGCATCGCTCAGGCAAGCCGGAGAATTCCGGATACTGCGCTCACAACTTGCCGCTCAGCGCCTGGATCTCGCGGTTGAGCACGCGGTCGTTGTCGGAGTAGTCGATCGGCAGGTCGATCAGGTGCACGCCGGGTGTGTCCAGGCAACGTGCCAGCAACGGCGCGAACTCCGCTGTCGATGCCGGGCGGTGACCGTGCGCGCCGTAGCTCTCGGCGTACTTGATGAAGTCCGGATTGGTCATGTCCATGCCGAAGTTCGGGAAGTCCATGTGCGCCTGCTTCCACTTGATCATGCCGAACGCATCGTCGCGCAGGAGCAGGATCACGAGATCCAGGCCGAGGCGCACGGCGGTTTCGATTTCCTGCGAATTCATCATGAATCCGCCATCGCCGACCACGGCGACGACCTTGCGCTGCGGCTTGACGATCTTCGCGCCGATCGCCGACGGCAGGCCTGCGCCCATCGTCGCCAGCGCATTGTCGAGCAGCAGCGTGTTGGATTGCGTGCAACGGTAGTAGCGCGCGAACCACAGCTTGTACATGCCGTTGTCCAGGCACAGGATGCCGTCGTCGGGCATGACCTTGCGCACGTCCGCGACCAGGCGCACCGGATAGATCGGGAACCGATCGTCGTCGACGCCGAGCGCAAGATGCGCACACAGGTGCTCGCGCACGCGATCGAAATACGAGAAATCCCAGTGCGGCTGCGGATCGATGGCTTCCTTGAAGCGCCAGATCGCGTTGGCAATGTCGCCGATCACTTCGATCTGCGGGAAGTAGACCGTATCGACCTCGGCGCCGAGGTAGTTGACATGGATGACCGTGCGCAGGCCGCGGCGCATGAAGAACGGTGGCTTCTCGATGACGTCGTGGCCGACGTTGATGATGCAGTCGGCTTTCTCGATCGCGCGGTGGACGAAATCGCCGTCCGAAAGCGCGGCATTGCCGAGCCACAGCGGGTGGGTTTCGTCGATGACGCCCTTGCCCATCTGGGTCGTGAAGAACGGAATGCCGGTGTGGTCGACGAACTCGCGCAGCATGCGGCTGCTGGTCTTGCGGTTGGCGCCCGCGCCGATCATGAGAAGCGGACTCCGGGCCGCACGAATCGCCTCGACCGCGCGTTGCAGGCCTTTCTCTTCGGCCACCGGTCGGCGATGGTGGCTGGCCGGAATGATGATCGAGTCGGAGGCTTCGCGTGCAATGTCCTCGGGCAGTTCCAGATGGGTCGCACCGGGGCGCTCGTCCTCGGCGCGGCGGAACGCCTCGCGCACGCGGGCCGGAATGTTGTCGGCGGAAATGATCTGGCGCGTGTACTTGGTCAACGGCCGCATCATCTCGACCACGTCGACGATCTGGAACTGACCCTGCTTGGAGACCTTGATCGGTTTCTGGCCCGTGAGCATGAGCATCGGCATGCCCCCGAGCTGGGCGTAGGCAGCCGAGGTGACGAAGTTCGTTGCCCCGGGTCCGAGCGTGGCTAGGCACACGCCGGCGCGTCCGGTGAGGCGGCCATACGTTGCTGCCATGAATCCGGCGGCCTGTTCGTGGCGGGTCAGGATCAGCTTGATCGAGGAGGTGCGCAACGATTCGAGCAGGTCGAGGTTCTCCTCGCCCGGAATGCCGAAGACGTACTCCACACCTTCGCTCTCCAGTGCCTTGACGAACAGATCCGAGGCTTTCATGCAGGCGGCTCCTTGCGGGGGAACCTGCATTGTGCCCGGGAACGAAGCCGGGTCAATCGGCGCGCACGTCGATTTCGCCGTCGGCCAGCATGGCGCGCAGCAATCCGGCAGAGCGCGCACGGTCCACGCTGCGCACGACTTCGCCCGTCGTGCGGTCCAGCAGGATCGCGTAGCCACGCGAGAGGGTCGCCAGTGGGCTCACGGCGTGCAGCGCGCGTGCCAGTTCGGTCAGGCGCAGGTTGCGCGCTGCCAGCTGGTGCCCGAGCGCCTGCCGGAAGCGCTCGTGCAGCCCGCGCGAACGCAGGCCGGACTGGTTCATGAGCGTGCGCGGATGAGCGGCCAGCAGGCGCGAGCGGGTGTTCGAAAGCCGGGTCCTGGCGCGTTCGGTGGTGCGCAGGCCGGCGCGGGCCATGCGCTCGCGGATCTCGGCAAGGCGTCGTGCGCCGGTGGCAAGGCGTGCTGCCGGACGCTGCGCCGTGAGCCGCGCGAGCAGATGATCCAGGCGTTGCGCGGAGGCCTGGATACGCCGACGCATGCCGACGCGCAGGCGTTCGTGCTGGCGCAGGAGCGCGCGCCGCAGGTTCTCGCGATCGGGCACGAGCAGTTCGGCGGCAGCCGAAGGCGTGGCTGCGCGAAGGTCGGCAACGAAGTCGGCGATCGTGAAGTCGATCTCGTGACCCACGGCGCAGACCAGCGGAATCGCCGATGCGGCGATCGCGCGGGCCAGCGCCTCGTCGTTGAACGCCCACAAGTCCTCGAGCGAACCGCCGCCGCGCGTGAGCAGCAGCACATCATGCCGGCCAGCTGCCGAGGCGGCGCGCAGCATCGCTACTATCGCCGCCGCTGCGTCCTTGCCCTGCACCGGCACCGGCAGGATCTCGACCTCGACCAGCGGAAAGCGGCGACCGAGCACGTTGAGCACGTCACGAACGGCGGCGCCGGTTGGCGAAGTGATCACTCCGATGCGTCGGGGCAACGCCGGGATCGGCCGCTTGCGTTCCGCATCGAACAATCCTTCCGCGGCGAGGCGGGTCTTGAGCCGTTCGAATTCCTGGCGCAGGGCGCCTTCGCCGGCAGGCTCAAGATGTTCGGCAATCACCTGGAACTCGCCGCGCGCCTCGTACAGGCTCACGCGTGCGCGCGCGAGCACCTGCATGCCATCGGTCGGCTTGAACGGCAGCCACGTGCTGCGCGGCTTGAACATCGCGCAGCGAACCTGGGCGGTGGCGTCCTTGAGGGTGAAATACAGGTGTCCGGACGCCGGTCGCGAGACGTTGGACAGCTCGCCTTCGATCCAGACCAGCCCGAGCGCATCCTCGATCAGGTCGCGGGCAAGGCGGTTGAGCGAAGACGGCGTCAGGATCGCGCGCGCGGGTTCGGCGTGGTTGCTTGATTCGGGCATCATGGAAAGGCTGTGAGGCACTGCTTCCTGAGTGGGGCAGGGCCGCCCAGTCTGCCTGTTTCCGGGCGGACGGCCAAGCCAGGCGTGCGCGCGCAAGCCGCCATTCATCGCGGTGCAACATGCATTTTCTTCGCGCAAACGCTTGTCAGCGCACGCTCGGACGCTAACATTGCGCGGGTGCAGCAAAAAGAAGTGCGCATTCGAATTTGCAGAAATGTAACATCGGCCCCAGGCTGACAAGTCACCAATCGAAGGTGCACTATGCAGGCATCGCACGGCAGCGGGGAGCAGGGAATGCAAGGGAGCGGATTCGCGATCTCGGGGGCGAGTGCCCGACCGCTGGAGATCCTCCTGATCGAGGACAATCCCGGCGACGTTCGTCTCGTCGTCGAGGCGTTGCGTCAGAGCAAGCTGCTGCATCATCTATGCGTCGCCGAGAGCGGCAGCGAAGCGCTGCTCGCCCTGCGCCGCGAGGGCGTCTACGCCAATCGTCCGCGCCCGGATCTGATCCTGCTCGATCTGAACCTGCCCGGACTTTCCGGACACGAACTCCTGCATCTGCTCAAGTCCGATTCGCGCATGGCCCGGATTCCGGTGATCGTGCTGACCGGCTCGGTGGCCAACGAGGATGTGGCCCGCGCCTACGCGTCGCATGCCAACTGCTACATCAAGAAACCCGTCGATCTGGACCAGCTGCTCACGGTGATCCAGAACGTCGGCCATTTCTGGCTGTCGATCGTGAGTCTGCCCGAGGGCGGCAAGTCCGAGCGTCTGGGCGCCTGGCGTCTGCTCCTGGTCGAGGACAATCCGGGCGATGCGCGTCTGGTCCAGGAGATGCTCGAGCAGCCGCAACTGGAGGTTGTCTGCGCGACGCGCCTGTCCGAAGCCCTCGCCCTGCTCGGTGAGAGCGCGTTCACGATTGCCCTTGTCGATCCCGGCCTGCCTGACTCCACCGGCATGGACACGGTCAGTGCGTTGTTGCGCGCCGCGCCCCTGATGCCGGTGGTCGTGCTCAGCGGCCAGGACGACGAGAGCCTGGCCTTGCGTGCAATCCAGCTCGGTGCCCAGGACTACGTCGTCAAGGGGCGTATCGATGCGCCGATGCTGTCGCGCACGTTGCGTTACGCGGTCGAGCGCAAGCTCGTTCAGGAACGCCTGGATTACCTCGCCAATCACGATGGCGTGACCGGCCTGCCGAACCGGCAGGTGTTTCTCGATGAGCTCAATCACGCGATCAGCCAGTGCCATCGGCGCGGCCACGACGCGGCGGTCATGTTGATCTCGCCGACCGGAATCGGTCGGATCAACCAGTTGCATGGTCACGATGTGGGCGACCTCGTGATCAGTTCCGCAGTCGGTCGCGTCCGCGCGCTGCTGCCGCAGGGAGCGTTTCTCGCCTGCACGGGCAGCATCGAGTTCTCGGTGATCCTGACCGAGACCGAGGCGATCTACGATACGCCGCGACTCGCCGAGGAGCTGATCGAAGCCCTGGGCAAGCCCGACCGCGTGCTCGATCAGACGTACTACATCGGTGCGAATGTTGGCATGAGTCTGTTTTCGATCGATGCCGACGAGCCGGCCACGCTGCTCAAGTGCGCGGAAACCGCGCTGTACCAGGCCAAGAGTGTCGGCAACAACACGTTCCGCTTCTATTCCGCGCAGATGAACACGGCGGCGCTCGAACGCCTGGCGCTCGAACACGAGCTGCGCGATGCGATCAACAATGCCGAGCACGAGCTGTACTACCAGCCGATCTACGATCTGCGCAGCAGTGAGATGGTCGGGGCCGAGGCCTTGCTGCGCTGGCGCCATCCGTCGCGCGGGCTCATCGCGCCGGAACATTTTCTCGATGTCGCCGAACAGTCCGGGCTGATCGTTCCGCTCGGTCGATGGGTCGTCGCCGAGGCCTGCCGCGCGGCGGCAGCCTGGCCACCGATGCAGGGGCGGGTCCTTCGCATCGCGGTCAATGTGTCGGCCCAGCAGTTTATTGACGGGGACTTCGTTGCCGCCGTCGACGAGGCGTTGGAGGCCACCGGTCTTTCCCCGCAGCGCCTGGTTGTGGAGCTGACCGAAAGCGTCATGCAAGGCGAGAGCTCGCGCGACGCATTGCAGGCCTTGCGCGCACGTGGGGTGGTCGTGTCGATCGACGATTTCGGCACCGGCTTCAGCTCGCTGGCCTATCTGCGCCGGTTTCCCGTGGACGTGCTCAAGATCGACCGCAGTTTCCTCAGCGGTGTCCCCGCCGACGAGCGCGATGCGGCGATCGTACGCACGATCATCGCGATGGCGCGCAACCTGGGCCTGGCCGTCGTCGCCGAAGGGGTGGAGTTCGCTGCCCAGCTCGAGTTCTTGCGCGAACTCGATTGCGAGATGGCGCAGGGCTTCCTGCTTGGCCGACCGCTGTCGGCCGTCGACTTTGTCCAGCTGATCCGCGAAGGCGACCGACTCGGGCAGGCGCGCAGGAGCGCCTGATGCAGGCGAGCAGCGTCCGCGATCCTGTGTACAACGCCTGCATCGTGATGCTGGTCTGCATGGCAACCGGATTCACGCTGCTCAATTTCCGGATCGACGCCACATGGCTGCAGATGCGGCCAGTGACGGCCGTGCTGACCCTGGTCGTCGCGCTCGGGCTCGCGTTGCGCCTGCGATCCCGGGGGCGGATCGGTACGATCCTCTGCGGCATGCTGGTCGCGGTGCCGTGTGCCGCACAGATATCGTTCTACATCGTCAGAGGCAATATCCCGTATGTCGACGCGGCCACCGCCGCGCAGCCGATTTCGCAGGTATTCGCTGCAGGTCTGTTGTGCATCGGTGTGGCGCTTGTGCTCGATGGCGTGCTGCCCGCACGCTGGGGACGCCATCTGCTGCTCGGGCTTGCCGGCGCGATCGCGGCAGCGCTGGGTAGCCTCGGTCTGTTCGGGGTGCTCAATGGCATGCCGCAGCCGATCGAGTCCGCATCCTTGTCGGGAATGCGCCTTCCGAGCACGCTGGTGCTGGTTTTTTCCGGACTTGCGCTGCTGGCAGGAGCGCGCCTTCGCAGCGTGTTCGGTTACCCGCTCCAGAGTGGCGCCAGTGATGGCGCGGAGCAGCGCGACCGCACCGGGCTCGCCGCGGGACTGGGCATCCTCGTCGTTACGCTCGGCGCGACCGCCCTGGTCTGGCGAGAGACGATCGAGGATTCGATCCGCCAGGACGAGGCCGCTGTCGCTGCATCCGTCGACCGGGTCGCGGCCGCAATCCAGGTCAACGCGGACAGTTCGATCACGCTGATCGAGGGACTCGTAGGTCTGTTCGCCGCGTCCGAGCACGTGGATGAATCGGAATGGGTGCGCTATCTCGGCAGCCTGAGTCTGGCCGATCGGTTTGTCGGGATCATTACGGTCGGACACGCACTGCAGGTCGTCGCGCCCGTCGAAGGCCGGCGGGTGGCCAATGTCTATGGCAAGCCGGTCGCGATCTGGCCCGATGAGGATGCGCCGGAGTTCATTCCAGTGGCCTACATCGTCCCGGATGTGGCTGTCGCACGCGAGGCTATCGGCTACAACGTCGCCTCCGATCCGGATCTGTATGAAACAGTGCAGCGCGCGCGTGCGGGTTCCACTGCCGTGATCTCGCCGCGAATCGAATTTTCGCGGTTCAACGATCCGCGGTCGCGGGTGGGTTTCATCGTGATTGCACCCGTCACCAATTGGGGAGGCGCCGCCGGCGAACCGGGAAGCGGGCTCGTGTACGCATCGGTGGACATGGCGGAAGTGGTCGCGCATGCGCGCACCGATTCGGCTGCCGACGGCATCGTCTTGCACGTGCAGGATGCCACGTCGCCGGGACAGGTGGCGTCGCTGTTCGAGGATGCATTGCCCGACGCGTCGCATCGACCGCACACAACAACCATCGAGATCGGTGGGCGTCTCTGGAACGTCGTCGGCCAGAAGCAGCCTGGCGTGCGGGGAGCGTCGCATTCGACTGCCGCCGCGCGCGTCCTGCTGGGCGGGCTCGTTGTCGCGTTGCTGCTGTTTGCGATCACCTGGGTATTGGCCGGGCATCGCGCGCGCGCGCTGCAGCTGGCGCGAACGATGACGTCCGAGTTGCGCAGGAGCCAGAGCGCGCAACAGGCGATCACCGATACCGCGAACGCCGGCATCATCACCGCCGACGGCAACGGCAATGTGCTGTACATGAATCCCGCTGCGGGCGAACTTTTCGGAGTCGATATCCTTGCGATGCCGGGGAAATCGCTCACCGGGCTCATGCCGGAGCGCTACCGCGAAGCGCACGTGGCCGGTCTGAAGCGCGTGCGCTCGGGCGGGCCGACCCACATCATCGGCGGCACCGTCGAGCTGGCCGGACTGCATGCCGATGGCAGCGAGTTTCCGATCGAGGTCCTGTTGTCGGCCTGGTCCAGCGAGGGTGAGACGTTCTTCACGGCATTCATTCGCGACATCACGCCGCGCAAGCACGCGGAGGCTGAGCTCGAACAGAAGACGCGCGAGCTGGAACGCTCGAACGCCGACCTGGAGCAGTTCGCCTACGTCGCTTCGCATGACTTGCAGGAACCATTGCGAATGGTGGCCAGCTACGTCCAGTTGCTGGCCCGACGCTATCGAGGGCGACTGGACGCGGATGCCGATGAATTCATCGGATTCGCCGTCGATGGTGCCACCCGGATGCAGTCGCTGATCCAGGATCTGCTGGCCTACGCCCGCCTCGGCCGTTCAGGAAAGCAACCGATTCCCGCGCACGTCGGCCAATGCGCACATGCGGCCATCGGTCGTCTGCAGGAAGCCATCCTCGAGAGCGGCGCCAGGATCATCGTGGATGCCGAATGCGAAGTCATGGCGATTCCGAGCCAGCTCTCCCAGGTGTTCCAGAACCTGATCGCCAACGCGCTGAAATTCAGGCGTGCCGAGGCACCGGAAATCCGCATCGGTGCGCAGCGTGAAGGAGCGAACTGGCATGTTCATGTGGCCGACAACGGCATCGGCATCGATCCGCAGCATCGCGAGCGCGTGTTCGCGATTTTCCAGCGCCTGCATACGCGGCGCGAATACCCGGGAACCGGCATCGGGCTGGCGATCTGTCGCAAGATCATCGAGGATGGCGGCGGCCGCATCTGGGTCGAATCCGAACCCGGGCGCGGCAGTGTTTTCCACTTCACCTTGCCCGCAGCACAGGACCGGCCATGAACAGCGATTCCCGATTGACCGACCGCCAGGTCGAAATCCTCCTCGTGGAGGACAACGAGGGCGATGTCCGGCTGACCCGCGAAGCGTTCGACGAGGGTCATATCCGCAACCGGCTGCACGTGGTCAATGACGGTGAGCAAGCGCTCATGTTCCTGCGCCGCCAGGGGCAGTACGCCGATGCGCCTCGACCCGACCTGATCCTGCTCGACCTGAACCTGCCGCGTCTGGACGGACGCGAAGTGCTCGCCGAGATCAAGACCGAGCGCAGCCTCAAGAACATCCCCGTCGTCGTGCTCACGAGTTCGCGCACCGAACAGGATCTCCTGCGCGCCTATGACCTCCACGCCAATTGTTTCATCACCAAACCGGTCGAGTTCGACCAGTTCATAGAAGTGGTGCGCAGCATCGAGGACTTCTGGCTCACGATCGTGGTCCTGCCGCCGAAGGAATGAGCGCCTCTACTCGCAGCGGTCGTCATCGCGGATCGCTGCCGCCCGCCGCTCGATGAAGTAGCGCACGAGTGCTTGCATGGCCAGCCACAGCGCAAGCGCGCCAAGCGGCCATGCGAGCACGCGTGGCCACAGCAGGGCAACGACACCGAGGGCACCGAGAACGGTCGAACCGGCGAGCACGATGCCGCCGTCTGCGGGTCCGAGCACGCGACGGTTGCTGATCGCTGCGCCGACACTGTTGGCCAGTCGCAACGCACCGGCTGCTGCGCGACCGGAACTGCCGCCCGCCTTGCGCACCGCGTTGTGGTCACGTCGCTGCCCCCAGCGACGACGCGGCGTGCGCAGGACGATTTCGGTCGCATTCTGCAGATCGGCTTCGTACTGCGCCTCCATGCGTGCAGCGAAGTCCTCGTTCTCGATCGCGAGGTCGATTTCGCAGTTGCCGAGCCAGCTCGCCAGATTGAGATTGCTCGAACCCACGCGTGCCCAGCGGCCGTCGGCCACCGCCGATTTGGCGTGCATCATCGAGCCGTTCCATTCGAACACGCGCACGCCGCTCTGCAACAGCGTCCGGTAGCCGGCGCGCGAAAGCGCGCCGATCGCAGGCAGGTCACTCGTTCCGGGAACCAGCATGCGCACGTCGACACCGTCGCGCGCCGCCGCGGCGAGTGCCTGCACGTACGGCGCAACGCCGACGAAGTAGGCGTCGGCAAGCCACAGGCGACGTTGCGCCATCGCCGCAATCAGCTGGTCCAGCCGGTAGAGTCCGGCCGCGTTCGGAACCGTGGCGACGACGCGCACATCGACTTCGCCGGCGTCATCGGAATGGGGTTGGAACGCGGAAAAATCCTCTGCCAGAGGAGTGCCCGAGCGCGCCCAGCTGTCGCCGAACGCCAGGGCGATTTCGCGCACGGCGGGTCCGCGCAGGGCAATGCCGGTATCGCGCCACGGTGCGATCCGGCGGTCCTTGTCGCCGAGCCAGCGCGCGCTGACGCAGACTCCGGAGATGAATCCGCTTTCGCCGTCGACGACAAGCACCTTGCGGTGGTTGCGAGAGAGTCCGCCGAACGGATTCGCCAGGCTTGGGGGACCGAACGAGCGTACCGAGCCACCTGCAGCGATCAGCGGCTTCCAGAAGCGGGCGGTCGATTGTCCGAGGCATCCCAGCCAATCGCGGATCACGTAAACCTGTACGCCTGCGGCGCAGCGTTCCACGAGCGCGTCGCGGAACTCGCGGCTGACCTCGTCGTCGCGAAAGATGTAGTTCTCGAACAGGATCGTCGAGCGCGCGCCGCGGATCGCGGCCAGCCAGGCATCGAAGTTTGCGCGACCGTCGATGAGCAGGTCCACGCTGTTGCCGCCGATCAGCGGCGCGCCCGCCGCGCGACTGAGCGCCTGCTGGGCGAACAGTCGCAGTTGCGTGTTGGGAGGGTGACGCGGGAGGGCTGCGAGGCGTGCCGACATGCCCGGAGTGTATCGCCAGTGGATGGCCGTCGGCTTGCGCAGGCCCTGCAGGGCATTCACCTTGCAGCAAGCCTGTTGCGTCGCGTTGCCGACTTCGGGGTCAGGACGAACAACGGCACCGGTCGATCGCGAGGCTGCGCTCGCGACCGACCGAAGCGGGTCGCGAGCTCAGCGCATCGTCATGCCGGATCGAACCCGTTCGCGAACAGCGCATCGCCTGGAAGCAGGCCGAGTCTGCCCGGGTAGGCGTAGCCCGGAAACACCGAACCGAGATTGTCATTGCCCAGATGGGCGGTAACCACTTCGCTCAGCACGCGGCGGAAATCGGTGGTCGTGGCGACGTCTTCGTTCTGGTAGAGCTGGCCTGCCTGGAGGCCGCCAAACGTGCCGTAGAGCTGGCCACCGTTGACGCGTCCGCCGAGCACAAGCATCGGATTTCCGCTGCCGTGGTCGGTGCCGCGATTGGCGTTCTCGCGCAGGCGGCGTCCGAATTCGCTGTGCACGACCACGACCATCTTCTGCGCAAGCCCCGCCGCGGCAACATCGGTGTACAGCGCGTGCAGGGTCTGCGACAGGCCGGCGAGCCGGTTCGCGTACTGATTCTGGTTCAGATCCGCCTGGGTGCCGTCGCCCTGGGTCTCATGCGTATCCCAGCCGCCGTAGTCCATCGTCGCAACCTGCAGGCCGATGTTGCGCTTGGCGATGTTGGCAATCAGCTTGGCCTGGTTGGCCAGCGTCGTCGCCGGTCCGGTGGTCGGATAGTTCGCGCCCGGTGCCGGGGTGTAGTTGACGATATTGAGCGTGTCGATGAGTTCGATCGTTTCGACCGTTCCGGTCCCGGCGAGGTCGAGCGGCCCGTTGCCCGCCTCGTAGAGTTGGCGCAGGGTCAATGTCGTGGACAGCTTGTAGCGCGGCACATTGTCGACCGTGCCGTTGTTGGAGTTCGGGTGGAAGCTGTTGGCGTCGTCGAGGGTCATGACGTCGCGGCGACCGAGCAGGCTGACCGGGGAATTGGCGCCGACGCTGAGCGCCGGAATCATTGCGATGTCCGGTACCTGGCCACTCGTGGCCAGATGGCGGGCCAGCCAGCCGGTGCCGATCGCGTTGCTGCCCGGCGTGCCGTGCTCCATGTAGTCCTGCGCATCGAAATGCGAGCGCGTGATCTGGCTGACCGGAAAGCCGGTGCCGTGCACGATCGCAAGCCGGCCCTGGCCGTAGAGCTGATGCAGTCCGGTCGCGGCGAAATGCAGGCCGAACTGGGTGCTGGCCAGAGGCAGCGCAGCAGTCGCGCCGGCCGTGCGCAGGTGGATATTCGGCCGGGCTGCTTCATACGGTGCGCGGCTCGGTCCGCTGATCGGGCAGACCAGGTTGAGGCCATCGATGCCGCCGCGCAGATAGACATAGACCACGAAGTGGCCACCATGCCAGGCGGCATGCGCGGACTTCGGACCCAGGGCGAGCTGCAGTCCGCCGAGTGCGCTGAGGCAGACCGAACCCTTGAGGAACGTGCGTCGTGTGATGTTTCCCATCGTCGTGCGCTCCTTCAGCGAACCATGAACTGCGGACTGAACACGATGCAGTTGACCATGCCACGCAAGCGTTCGTACCAGTAGTTCGGACTTGTGTTCGTGCCGAGTCCTGCGGTGTTTCCTGCCGGCCCGTTGCCGATGCCGACGTCGGCATTGAACATCGTCACGGTATCGGTATTGCGCGCCATGAAGTCGCGGATTCGTGCGTGCGTCGCGGTCTCGCGCCAGCCGGTCGTCGAACTCGGCGCCCAGCCGAACACGCGCGACATCCAGAAGTCGGCGAGATTGTTCGGCGTGTGCAGCGCAGCCGCAGCGCCGAGTTCGGCCAGCGTGATCGCGAGGATCGGAGCGAGCGGCGAACTGGCCAGCGAGGCGGTGAGCTGATCCGAAGTCCAGTCGATCGTACGCCATGCATGCACGAACTGACCGCTGCCCATCCAGTAGGTGGAACGATCCGGAAATCCATTCGGTGGCCGCCAGTCGAACGGCCGGTGTCCACTGCGCACGAAGCGATCCATGAACGAGTTGCTCGCGCTGTCGTTGCGCCGCACGACGAAATCGACATCCAGCGCGCGCAACGCCGAAACGACGACCTCGAACGGTTTCTTGAGCTTGTTTCCGAAATTGTTGACATCGCGGAACGACCCCGCACCGGCGTCGTGCAGCAACAGCGTACGCACGGTCTGCTTGATCTGGTCGGCCGCCATGCGGTTCTGCCAGAACGTGTTGGCGGCCGCATCGATGACTGCCTGGGGCGGGTCCTCACCGAGGAAGCGGCGGGCGAGCTTGGTCGCGATGTGGCGGGCCGTGCCGGGATGATAGGCGAGGCGGTCGAGGAACAACTGGTGTTCGGTGGCGTGTGGCGTATTGGCCGCAACGAACTGGCCGAGCACCGTCTTCTGGCCGATATCGTGCTGTTCGGTGATGAGGTAGGGCACGCCGGTGTTCGGTGAACCGCTTGACCCGCGGTAGAAGGTCCAGCCGGTGAATCCGCGGGCGAGTTCGTAGACATCGGCATCGACGTAGCCGGTCGGCCAGCCGGCACCCGGCTGTCCGGCCCCGATCGTCGGCACTTCGTTCTGCTGCAGATTGGCGCCGAGATAGTTCATCGCGCCGAGCGTGTGCAGCTCGATGATCTCGCGCGCGTAGTTCTCGTTGAAACTCGGCGCCCGATTGATGTAGTTGTCGAGGTAGTAGAGCATCGCGGGCGCTTCGAAGGTCTTCTGCAGCATCGTGCGGAAGTTGCCGAGCGCGTTCTTGCGGATCACGTCGCGGTCCCAGCTCGTCCAGGTTGGCGCGGCGTAGCGGTCGAATCCATGGATGTTGAAATGGTTGTGCCAGAAGTCCGACAACTGCTCGAACAGGCCCCAGCGCGAATGGAACGCGCGCACGAACACGGCGCGCTCGACTTCGCGGACCGGCCAGTCGCGGGTGTAGGTGCCGCCAGAGGGCGCGCCATTGACCTCGTGGTCTGTCCACAGCTGGGTGAAGGTCTTGTTGAGCGTGACGAAGTCCGCATGGCCCAGCCGTGAGGCGACATCGGGATCGGTCACATTGCCGCCGCCATCGAGCGTGGGCGTGAGCTGCTGGTCGACGAACGCGGTCAGGCGGGCGACGTCGTTTGCGCCGAGCGAATTGAAGTGCTCCACGCTGAACGGCGTGCCCCTGCGAGGACCGAAGCCGAGGCGGTTGAGCACGTACACGGCGAACGGCGGAGTCAACACGCTGGCGCCGAGCCCGGCGCCGAGCACTCCGGTTGCGGCCTGCGCCGTCGTGCCGGTACCCGTCACCTTGCCCAGAAATGCGCGCCGCGACGCGACGCCCCGATCCGGTGTCTGACCGTCCATACGTTTTCCCCATTGGCCGCCTGTCGCGCAGACTAGACGATATCTTCGCGCCGCGGGTGTGACGGCGGTCGGATATTCCACGCACAGCAATCGCCGGGGATTCCTGTAGGAGCGCTTTCAGACCCGAAGCTTCTGGTCGGGATTGCAGACAGGCATCGGCCCTGAAGGGCCTCCCACAACAGCAGGGCAGCAGCCGCCGGCATCGCCGGGGATTCCTGTGGAAGGGCCTTCAGGCCCGATGCTTCCGTTCGGGATTGCCAGACAAGCATCGGCCCACAAGTACTGGAACGGAGGGACTATGCGTTTCAAAACAGATAATTCCTCCGTCCCATTTTCCCTCGTCAATGCGAGCCTCCCGCCTCCTGCCGCAAGGCTTCCGCCTCGATCTCGTCCTCGAAGAACGCTGCGGTGGTGGGCGACGTGCAGACGGCCAGCGGGGCGGGAGGCGTGTTCGGGAAACTCACGACACCGCCTGTCTCTGCCAGCGCCGGAACCGTGAGCGGCGGTGCCAATGCGCCTACGTCGCTGGGACCCACGTCGTCGAGTGGTTGCGGGTCAGCGCCGGAGACCAGATAGAACGGCATGGGCCGGAAGCTGCCCACGACACCGCGCTTCTTGAACAGCGGGTCCGGCAGGTACGGAGCTTGCGCAGTCTCGATCTCCATCGCGGCCTGACGCACCTGTCCGCTCAGGTGCTTGTTGACGATGACCAGATCATTGGCAGTGCCCACGAGGAGACGTCCGCGCGTCGTCTTCGGCTGATCGTCCAGAAGTGCGGCCAGCCGCGCATAGCGCCCGAGGAAGAGGCTGCCGTTGCCACCCGTGGAGAAGCGTGTATAGACGAGTTGGCTGCCGATACACAGCCGCGCAGTCCCAATCGTGCGGCCCACTCCGTTGGGGAACGAGCACCCCGATCCGCTGCCAGTCACCCAGTTGCCGTTGCATCCCGCGTGATCGGTGTTGTTCCACAAGGTCAGATAGGTCGGTTCACGGATGTCGTAGCGGCCCACCGCGATTCCGTCCGGCTCGTCTCCGAGCGGGCCGCGGTAGACAATCTGGATGAACAAGTCGGTTGCGTTGATCGGGATCGGGTCGGTGCTGAAGTTGAACGTGACGGGCACCGGCTGCCCTCCATTCAGGTCGGTCGCGGAAACGGCCGCAGGCTGCGAAACCGATATCTCCTGAAGGAACGTGCGCTTGCCCTGCGCGCAGGTAGCCGACGTGATCGTTCCGGCGTAGTCGACGACGTCCTCGCCCGACAACTGCGGCTGGTAGCAACGATTGCGGTGATAGCGGGCTACCGCAACTAGACGCGGGCCGGTCGGGCCGGGGGCATTCGCAGTAGCCGCCATGTCCTGCGGCACCGACACTCCCGTTCCGCTCTCGACGATGGTCGGTGTGTCGTTGCGCAGCTTCACGCGCAGCTTCGTGAAGCCGTAGACGCCGCCGGCCTGGCACAGCGGCGGCTCGCCGCCGATTTCCGGCGGCACGGTGTTCGTGCAGATCGGATATCCGTCGGCGTTCACGCTGTGCGCGATGCCATGGTCTGTGACCGCGAACAAGCCGTCCACGGGGGCCTCGACCTGGATCCGGCCGCGAAAGAAGTAGTCGATCATGCCGGCCGAGTAACCCACCATGCGCGGCATGAGCACGTCGGCCGTATAGCGCATGGTGTTGTAGGTGATGACATAACCAGTCGCTTCCAGGTATTGCGGCCGAAGGTCGTCTGGAACGATGTCGTACCAGATGCCCTTCGTGACCAGCGGCACTTGGCCGCCGTAGGCCGCGAGCGTGTTGATCGACGCATCGTAGTTGGGTGCCACCTGGTCGGTGATCGGATAAGCATACTCGGCCAGATGCACGACGCGCCCATGCACGCGCAGGCCGCTCGGGACGGTGACTTCGGTGTAGCCGGACGCGGTCAGGTTGCTTGGCGGCAGCGGATAGGTCACGCCTGTCGTCGGCACGCAGTTACTTGCTCCGGGTGGTTGACATTCACGAAAGCCCGGAAGCGTACCGGCTGTAAAGAAGCTGCGGTTGGACAGGTCAGCCAACCCGCGCCGGCTAAGCAGGCTGATTGAGTCCGTGCCGGTTTCGATGTGGCGTGTCGTGAAAAACTTGACCGGAGTGCTGAACTGCACACGTCCACCGCCACCCGGGTAGTAGTTGGACTCACCGAGGTTGATCCTCGGAAGGTTGTTCTCGGTCGGCAAGGTGTCGTCGCGCATGCGGCGGAGGGGGTTCCCAAGCACAAGAGGTTGCAACGCGGTGGATTGACTCCTGAGCACACGGTAGTCCGTGAATGCCTCGTATGCGGCGTCTGACTGGCTTTCCGGCCACGCCGCAATGAGAGGTGGCGCATGGGCATCGTTCCTGACATGCTGCGGCTGCCCGGTATCCTGCAGAAGGTGGACGACGTGGCCCACACCTTTAATTGTGGTCGCCCACCGATTCATGCGTTCGAACCCGTCGAGAACCGCATCCGCGAAGTCATAGCCGTTACCTTGGCTATCTCGCTTCAGCACAATTGACCACCAATAATTGTTGCGCGCATCCTGCCAGGTGAAGTGATTTCGCCGGCTGGTGTCATCGGCATCGAGGCCAGGCATCTGCGGGTTTGTGCGACCTATCGCCCATAAGATCGATCGCATGCATGAGTATGTCGCACACGTATCGGGGTAATCGTAGGCGCGGTCGTAAATAGGGTCGTAGAAATGCCGCGTAACTCTTAGCGCTGGCCCAAACGGGTCGGCGTCCCGATCATCGCCTGTTTGCCACCCGAGCAGAGGAACGATCCCATCGTTGTCGTCTTCGCGCACTGCCCCACGAAGAAGCCAAGACCGCACCCGTTGTTCGACTGCTTGTCCCGACGCCCCTGACAAGAGCCCGCGTGAGACCAGTGCGTCCAGCACTCCTCTTTCCTGCGGCTGCGGAAATCGCACGTAGATTGTGCCGACTAGAGGGAGCGTACTGGCCGGGTTTGCCAATGCTGCTTCGTCTCGATACGGAGTGCTTTCTTCGCCGCCGTAAAATGAGAATGGGTAATCCACATCCAAGCGATCGAAACCCAAGACGGGGGCAATACTGTTTGCGTTTTCTGAGTTCAAGACGGAGATTCGGTACGCATGGTCCGTAATCAGGCCATGCGTCGTGATCTCATAGCTGAGAGCAGCGGTGGATGAAACCGCCACAGCGCACGCTGCGCAAGAGAAAAGTTGACGTTTCATGGCTATCCTTAGTCCGTCCTAGTGGAACAGCACAGGGTCCATCAGAGAAATCAGCCACCACACAACAACGACCCCGACGAACGGAATAATCGTGAGGAACCACCACGGATTTCTTGTCTTAGAGAACATGTACAGCCCGCCTCCGGGCGAAAGGACTAAGCACGTGACCAGACTCTGCACGAATAGTCCTTCCATCTCCCGCGGGACCGGGCGAAGTGGCGACTTCACGAACAGAATAAAAAGGATGGTCAAGAGGATGGTGGCAAGAAAGACGATGCCGCCCACCACGCGAAGCGAAGTCGGTGTAGGTGTAGATTGAGGCTTTCCTTCGACCGTCATGACCCGTCTCCCTTACATCGAATCGATGCGCCAGACACCGTTGCTATCTCGCGCGAAGTGGACCGGGTAGCCGCGTATTTCGCTGGTGAGATCGCGCACGGCGACGATGTCCGCGGAGTCGAGTCCGATCAGGCCGTCGGCCATGATGCCCAGGTTCGCCGCAACGACCGGCATGCGCGCACCGAGCGCGTCGAACAGCGGCATCAGGCGAGACTTGAGCGCGCCCATCAAGGCGTAACCGGCCCCGCTCGCGTCCTGCGCCGTCAGGCGTGCGCGCAGGTGCGCGTAGACGGAACAGATCGCCGTGCGCTGTTCGTCCAGGGCGAGGACGATGACCCGATGCTTCACGGCCACCGGCGGATGGCCCGCGAACGTGAGGTTGGCCGTTGCGGTGTAGGCGCCCGGCGCCGGGTAGGTGAAGACCGGCAGGTCGCCGGCCGTGGTTCCGGTATAGTCGGTGCTGCCGTCGCCGTCGAAATCGACGGCGACCGATTGCAGCGTGAGCCCATTGCCGATAGTCAACCGGTAGCCCACCGGCAGGGGCGAATACCCCACCGGCGTGGTGGTCGAGAACCTTGCGTCTGGTTCCGCCGTCGATACACTGATGGCGACACTGGCGGAAGCGGTCAGCCCGTCCATGGTCGTCGCCGACGCCGAAAGGCTGGTGACGGCGGAATCGAGCGTGATTTCCGGCGTCACGAACACGCCGTTGCGCACGTAGGCGCGTGTTCCCGCCACGGCAACGCCGGTGTTGGTCGAACCCGTCACGGTGCCGATGATCTGCAATTTGCCTCCTGGCAGCACGGTGTTGGCGGTGGGCCAGGTAATCGCAATGGTCGGAGTGACGCCGAGAACCGGCGGAAGCGTCGTGTCGGCAGGCGGCCCGAGGCCCCCGCCCGGGGTGGGTGGATCGAAGCCGTGGGCGAAGATCGTGTCGAAGTTGGCATCCTGCAGGCCGCAGATCTCTTGCGCATGCGTGACAGTGCCAAAGGAGCCGCCCAATGCGAGAGCAGCGAGGATGAAACGACAGGGAACACTTGAACAGCACATGGCAACACCTCCTTGTTCAGTGCATGAGCGATCTCGTGATCATGCCGCAGCGGCAACATGGACATCGGGAACGCCAACCTTTGTGACATCGTGGCATATGGAACACACGTCTGCAATTCTGCTTTTTTTCCGGCAATCCGGATTGCGCCCTGCCGTTCCGGGCCGCTGACGAAACAAGCCGCCATGCCGAAGACGAACTACCGCGAAGAACACCGGTTGCTGGCCGAGATGCTCCGCGACTTGCGCCAGCGCGCCGGACTGACCCAGGCGGCCTTGGCGCCGCAACTCGGGCGCGAGCAAAACAGGCTCAGCGGTTTCGAGCGCGGCGGCTGGCGCATCGATGTGGTCGAGTTCATCGACCAGTGCCAGGCTCTCGACCTGATTCCGGTGGCGGTTTTGCGCATGCTTCTGAAGCGGCTTCCCGACGTTCGCCGATGTGCGAAGGAAAGCGCAGACTTTTCACCGCTCGCGGCACTCGCGATCAGGATTTGCCGTGGAACAGCTCGCGGCCGATCAGCATGCGCCGGATCTCGTTGGTTCCGGCGCCGATTTCGTAGAGCTTGGCATCGCGCAGCAGGCGACCGGTCGGGTACTCGTTGATGTAGCCGTTGCCGCCCAATGCCTGGATTGCCTCGAGCGTGACCTTGATCGCATTCTGCGAGGCATTGAGCAGACAGGCGGCCGGGTCGATGCGCGACTTCACCCCATGGTCGAAATCCTGGGCGACCATGTAGGCGAATGCGCGCGAGGATTGCAGTGCCGTGTACATGTCGGCGATCTTGGCCTGCATGATGCCGAACGTGCCGATCGGTGCATTGAACTGCTTGCGTTCGCGCACGTAGGGCATCGCGGTGTCGAGGGCCGCCTGCATGAGGCCGATCGGCCCGCCCGAGAGCACGAGGCGCTCGGTGTCCAGCCCGCTCATGAGCACGCGCACGCCTTCGTTGACCTGGCCGACGATGTTCTCGTCGGGGATCTCGCAATCCTCGAATACCAGTTCGCAGGTGTTGGAGCCGCGCATGCCGAGCTTGTCGAGCTTCTGCGCGGTCGAGAACCCTTTCATGCCCTTCTCGACGATGAACGCGGTCATGCAGCGGCTGCCGGCCGGTTTCGGAGCGGTGCGCATGTAGACCAGCAGCACGTCGGCATCCGGACCGTTGGTGATCCACATCTTGGAACCATTGGCGATCCAGACGTCGCCCTTCTTCTCGGCCTTGCAGGTCATGCAGCCGACCACATCCGAGCCCGCGCCCGGCTCGCTCATCGCGAGCGCGCCGACCCATTCGCCGCTGCACAGTTTCGGCAGGTACTTGCGCCGCTGTTCGTCGGACGCGTTGTTGTGCAGGTTCTGCACGCAGAGATTCGAATGCGCGCCATAGGACAGGCCCACGGAGCCCGACGCCCGCGATATCTCCTCCATCGCGATGATGTGGGCGAGGTAGCCGAGATTGGAGCCGCCGTACTCCTCGTCGACGGTGATGCCGAGCAGGCCCATTTCGCCGAACTTGCGCCACAGATCGGACGGAAACTCGTTCTCGCGATCGATGCGGTCGGCGCGCGGCGCGATTTCCTTGTCCGAGAATGCCTGCACGGTTTCGCGCAGCAGGTCGAGATCTTCACCGAGTCTGAACGGGCGCATGAGGGCATTCACACGGAAGGGGGTGCCGATTCTACAGGAGCTGCAAGGTCTGCCGGTTGTGCGCATGCACAGGCGCCCGTGTCGTGTGCGCACGGTTTCGGCTTAGTATCGCGGCGCGGCATTGCCGACGGCGGACATCGGGGTTCTCCATTGTGGAGTCGATCAGCTCATGAGTTCCGGGATAACCAGTGCGGCGCTTGCATGCCGCGACGCCGCGCAGTCGATCGCGACACTGGGCGCGCAGGAGCGACGCGCATTGCTGCTGGCCATGGCCGCGCAGATCGACGCGTGCAGTGACGCGATCCTGGCCGCCAATGCCGAGGATCTGCGCGATGCCGCCGCGCGCGGAATAGCTCCGGCCATGCTCGATCGCCTGCGTCTGGATCCGCAGCGGGTTTCTGAGATGGCGGCCGGCGTGCGCGACGTCGCGGCGCTGCCCGACCCACTCGGCACGGTCACTCGCCGCGAGACACGTCCGAACGGCCTCGTGGTCGAGCGTGTGCGCGTGCCGCTCGGCGTCGTCGCGATGATCTACGAGGCGCGGCCCAACGTGACCGCCGATGCCGCCGCGCTGTGCATCAAGGCCGGCAACGGTGTGATCCTGCGCGGCGGATCCGAAGCCACCCGTTCGAATCTGGCCATTGCCGCGGCATTGCACGCCGCGCTCGCGGCGGCCGGACTGCCGCCCGCGGCGCTGACCATGGTCGAAGATCTGCGCCGCGAGACGATGGTGGAGTTGCTCCAGCTCAGCGACATCATCGATCTCGCGATCCCGCGTGGCGGCGAGGGCCTGATCCGGTTCGTCGCCGAGCATGCGCGGGTTCCGGTGATCAAGCACTACAAGGGCGTGTGCCACCTGTACGTGGACAGCGATGCCGATCCCGATCGCGCGTTGCGCCTGCTCATCGACGGAAAAACCACGCGACCGAGCGCCTGCAACTCGCTGGAGACGCTGCTCGTGCATGCCGATATCGCCGCGATGTTCCTGCCCCAGGCTGCGGTCGAACTCGGAGCGCGCGGCGTCGAACTGCGCGGCTGCGAACGTACGCTGGATGTGCTGCCGTGGATAAGGGTCGCGACCGAGGAAGACTTTGCCGCCGAGTTTCTCGATCTGGTCATCGCGATCCGGATTGTCGATGACCTCCCGGCTGCGATAGCGCACATCCGTCGCTTCGGCTCCGATCACACCGAGGTCATCGTGACGCGCGATGCGAGCACCGCGCAGCGATTCGTGCACGAGCTGCGTTCGGCCGTGGTCATGGTCAATGCATCGTCGCGGTTCAGCGATGGCGGCGAGCTGGGTCTGGGTGCGGAGATCGGCATTTCCACCACGCGCCTGCATGCGTATGGGCCGATGGGCGCGGAAGCGCTGACGATCGAGCGCTTCGTCGTGCGCGGCGAAGGGCAGGTTCGCCATTCCGTCTCCTCGACCGGACCGGACCCCGGCGCGTGACCGGCTGCCGGAACTCCATGCCCGCGATTCGTCGACCGTGATGACCCCAGACCGGCTCGCGTTCACTGCCAGCGACAGGCTGCTCGTGCTCGCGCCGCACCCCGACGATGAGTCGCTGGGCACCGGTGGTCTGATCCAGGCGGCCCTGGCCGCGGGCGCAGCGCTGCGCGTGATCGTCGCGACGGATGGCGAGAACAACCCCTGGCCGCAGCGCTGGATCGAACGCCGCTGGCACATCGACGAACACGCGCGACTGCGCTGGGCGCAGCAGCGCCGGATGGAATGCGCGGCAGCACTGTCGATACTTGGTGTGGATGATCCGGATGTGATCCGACTGGGCTGGCCCGATCTGGGCCTTACCGACCTGCTCATGCACGACGCGGCCGCCGAATCGCTGCTGGCCCGCCATGTCAATGCGTTTGCGCCGACCCATGTCGCGCTGCCGGTCGCGCGCGACCGTCACCCGGACCACAGCGCGTTGCATGTGCTTGCCGAACGGGCCTTGGCGCAGAGTGCCTGGTCGAATGCCACGCGGCTGAACTTCCTCGTGCACGGAGTCGCCGACTCGCAGCATTCCGAAGCCCTGGTTCTGACCGATGCCCAACAACTGCGCAAGCGCAACGCCGTGCTCGCGCACGCATCGCAGATCCGGCTCAGCCGGAGCCGTCTGCTGCGTTTCGCCGAGCGGCCCGAGTGCTTCGAACCGGCATCGTCCGCTGACCACTACGAGACAGCAGCCGACGCCCGCGAGTGGTCTATTCCGCTGTCGCCTTCACGCCTGCGCTGGGTACGCCACGAAGTACTGCTTGTGTTGTCGACGGCGAAGGCCACGCTGCGTGCGCGCCTGCCGTTCGCTGGCAGCAGTGAATCGACGTTGAGGTTCGGCGCCGATTCGGAGCTGGTCGTGAAGTTGGCGAAGGACAGGATCAAGGCACGGATTCGCGGCAACGACACGCTCGTGCGCGGCTACTTGAAGCTCCAGCGCGCCGACCGCGGCCTGGTCATCTACGACCGCGAGGGCTGGAAAACCTTGTCCGCTCCGCGCGCAGGCGAGATCGCGGCACAGGTGCAGGCTCCGTACGCTGCAGCGTGACGCCTCCGCAGCGTTTCGCAAGGGCGGTCGCGGGCCGGTCGGGCTCGCGAGCCGCAAATTGTATCCGCGCTACTCGCCGCGTTTCTGTTCCACGCCGGTCCAGCGCTTGAGCCAGGCGTTGACGGTTTCGTGCCACTGCACGCTGTTCTGTGGCTTGAGGACCCAATGGTTCTCGTCGGGGAAATACAGGAACTGGCTCGGGATGCCGCGGCGTTGCAGAGCGGTGAACGTTGCCGTGCCCTGCACGGTGGGAATGCGATAGTCCTTCTCGCCCTGGACGACGAGCATCGGCACGCTCCATTTGTCGACATGATTGAGCGGATTGAACTTCTCGTAGTTTTCCGGCTTGTCGAACACGGTGCCGCCGTTCTCCCATTCGGTGAACCACAGCTCTTCGGTTTCGTAGCCCATTGCGCGCGTGTCGAATACACCGTCGTGATTGACCAGGCATTTCCACGGCTCGTTCCAGTTGCCGGCAATCCAGTTGACCATGTAGCCGCCATACGACGCACCGAGCGCACAGGCGCGATCGGGATCGAGGAACCGGTACTTCTTCAGCGCTGCCTCCCAGCCGAGCCGCAGATCCTCGAGCGGCTTGCCGCCCCAGTCGCCGGAAATCGAGTCGGTGAACGCCTGGCCGTAGCCCGTGGAGCCGTGGAAGTTGATCGCGACGACGGCGAAACCCTGGCCCGCGTAGGTCTGCGGGTTCCAGCGGTAATGGAAATTGTCGTTCATCGCGCCCTGCGGGCCGCCGTGGATGATGAAGGCGACCGGGTACTTGCGCCCCGCCCGCAAGCCGACCGGCCTGACCACGAAGCCCTGCACGGCTTCGTCATTCCAGCCCTTGAACGTGAAGAACTCGACATCACCGAACGCGAGATCCTTCAATCGCTGTGCGTTGCTGCGCGTGATCTGCCGGAGGTTCTGGCCGCGCAGGCTGGCGCTGTACAGGTCGGTCGGACGCTTGAGGTCGTTGCGCGCCACGAGCACGTTGGTGGCGCCGATGTCGAAACCGATGACGGTGCCGCCACTGACCAGCCGGGTCGCCTTGCCGCTGGCCACGTCGATCGCGAACAACGGGTGCTGGCCGTTGTCGTCAGCGGCCGTGTAGAGGGTCTTGCCGTCGCGTGATTCCTTGAGCGCGGAGGCCGAACGGTCCCAGTTCGCGGCGATCTCGCGACTTTCGCCGCTGGCCAGATCCAGCGCGCGGATCGCGAATCGGTCTGCCTCGAATCCGGGGCGGTTCATCGCGAGGTAGTACAGCGTCTTGCCATCGCGCGACGGCAACGGATAACTGTCCCAGGCCGGATTGTCCCCGGTCAGGTTGACGACCTCGCCGGAACCGTCGGCGGGCACCGAATGGATGTCGAAGTTCGTCGACCAGGCCTGCTCGCTGCCCTTGGCGCTGTGCGCGGTGAAATAGACCGTGGCGCCGTCAGGCGAGAATGCATATTCGGATTCGTCGCCGAACGGCCTGGACGGGATGTTGCTGTCGATGCCGCGGCTGAGCAGCATGGGCTCGCCGAGCGCGCCGTCTTCACCGAGGGTGGCGATGAACAGTTGCGAGCGGCGCCCGTCAGACCAGGTATCCCAGTGGCGGACGAACAGCGCGTCGTAGAGCTGGCCGCTGGCCTTGTCCGTTGCCGGCTTGTCGAGACGCTGCTTCGTGCAGGCCAGCGGGTCGGTCTCGCTCGCGCAATCGATGAATATGTCCGCCGAGAACAGCACGGCACGGCCATCCGGGGAAAGCCGGTAACTGCCGATGTCCAGGGGCAGCGCACTCACGGTCGTTGCTTCGCTGCCGCTGGCGGGTACGCGCCAGAGCTGATTGATGTCCGAATCGGCGGCGAGGAAGTACACGTTGGCGCCGTCGGCCGACCAGCTTGCGCTCGTCGCGCTGATCTCCGCCCCGGTCAGGCGCAGCGACTTGCCACCGCCGACTGGAACCGTCCAGACGCTGTTGCGGCCGCGATTGCCCTCGTAGTCGGTCTGGCGCAAGGCATACAGGGCAGTGCGGCCGTCCGGCGAAAGCGCCGGACTGCTGACGCGATCGAGCATGACCAGATCGCGCGCTTCGAACGGCTTGGGCGCGGCGAACGCAGGAGCGATGACGAGTACCGCGAGGGTGGCAATCAGCGGCTTCATGGACATGTCCCCAGAGAGAAAGCTGCGATGGTAAAGACTTGTGCGTGCTGGAGGAAGGTAGCGGCAATGGGCCGATGCGAGGCTCGTGCCGCCGCGGGCGGCCTGATGGGTGAATCCCGGCGATCCAGCCGCAACTGCGTGCATCCGGTGTTGGCGGCCACGTTCTGCATGGGAGCCGGCTATGCTTGCATCCGGACGAGAAGGAGAACGCATGAGTGAGGCATTGCGCTGTGACCGGTCCCGGGCGTGGGCCGCGTTGGGCCGCCAATTCGATGAGGGCGGAAGGCACTTCGATCTGCGCGAGGCGTTCGCCGCCGACCCATCGAGATTCGATGCCTTGTCGTGCGAAGCGCCGGCGATCTTCGCCGATCTGTCGAAGAATCTCATCGACGCACGGACACTTGTGCTGCTGCTCGAGCTCGCGCGCGAATGCCGCATCGGCGAGCGCCGTGACGCGATGTTCTCCGGCGCGCCGATCAACCTGACCGAAGCGCGCGCCGTGCAGCACTTCGCATTGCGCGCACCTCGCGGGCAGGGCGAGCACGCGGCGAATGTGCACGACGTCCTCGACCGGATGCTGGCCTATGCGCAAACAGTTCGCGACACCGCATCCAGCGGCATCCGCGACATCGTCAACATCGGCATCGGGGGTTCGGATCTCGGGCCGCAGATGGTCGTGCCGGCGCTCGACGCATACGCCCGCCATGATCTCGCCTTCCATTTCGTGTCCAACGTCGACGGCCACGACATCAATCCGGTGCTGCGCGGGCTCGATCCGGCGACGACCCTGTTCATCATCGCGTCCAAGACGTTCACGACCCAGGAAACGATGGCCAACGCGCAGGTCGCCCGGCAATGGTTTCTCGACAACGGCGGCCGCGACATCGGCCGGCACTTCGTTGCGACCACGACCAACGTCGCCGCGGCGGCGGCATTCGGCATCGACAAGACCTTCGGTTTCTGGGACTGGGTCGGAGGCCGCTACTCGCTGTGGTCGGCGATCGGACTGCCGATCGCGATCGCGATCGGCGCGGAACATTTCCGCGCAATGCTCGCCGGTGCGCATGCGATGGACCGTCATTTCGTCGAAGCCGAACCCGAACGCAACCTGCCGCTCCTGCTGGGTTTGGTCGATGTGTGGTATCGCAATTTCCACCGATTCACGAGCCGCAGCGTGGCGCCGTATCACCAGGGATTGCGCCGCCTTCCGGCCTATCTGCAGCAGCTGGAGATGGAGAGCAACGGCAAGCGTGTCGATCTGGATGGCGAGACGTTGCCGTTCTCGACCAGTCCGGTGGTCTGGGGTGAGCCCGGCACGAATGGTCAGCATGCGTTCTTCCAGATGCTGCACCAGGGCACCGACGTGATTCCGGTCGAGTTCGTGCTCGTGCGCAAGCCGGCACACGCGCATGCGGACCTGCACGCGAAGCTGCTCGCCAACGGCCTGGCCCAGGCGCAGGCGCTCATGCTCGGCAAGACCACGGCGCAGGCACGCAACGACACGGTGCCGACCGCGGGATCGGCCATCGATACCGAGGTGCTCGCGCGTCATCGCACGTTCCCGGGCAACCGCCCGAGCACGAGCTTCGTGCTCGATGAACTCTCCCCTTATTCGCTTGGTGCACTGATCGCGATGTACGAGCATCGCGTGTTCGTCAGCGGTGCACTGTGGGGCATCAACAGCTTCGACCAGTGGGGCGTGGAACTCGGCAAGACCCTGTGCAGCGACCTCCTTCCGCGCATGGGCAGTGGCGATACCGCGGGTCTGGACGGCTCCACGGCCGGTTTGCTGACACGCCTGCGCGGGTAGGGCATCATCGGTCGCGATTCCGTCGTGCACCCATCCTGAGTGTCGGCACGAGTGCGCACGGCGGTCCGCAGGAGGCAGTGACATGAACCGGATGGCGCGGCGATTCGTGACGACGTCCGCCCGGGTCGCGATCGTGATCGCGTCGGGCGCCGGCTTCGCTGCGCCGAACCTCATCGTGTTGATGACCGACGATCTCGACGAGTTGACCTTGCAGCGTGCGCGCGAACTCGGGGTCGTGCCGCACTTCGATGCAGTGTTCGCTGCCGGGGGCACGCGTTTCGCCGATTCGTTCGTCACCAACTCGTTGTGCTGCCCCTCGCGGGCAACGTTCCTGACCGGTCAGTACACCCACAACCACGGCGTGCTGAACATCACCCACGACGTGCAGACACCGCAAGGATCGTTCAGCGCGTTCGACGACAGCGAGCATCTGGGCGTATGGCTGCAGCGTGCCGGCTATCGCACCGGCATGATCGGCAAGTTCCTCAATGGCTACGGCTACGTGCCACCGCGCAACTGTCCGAGCTGCGACATGATGCGCTACGTGCCGCCGGGCTGGGACGACTGGCAGGCCATGCCCGATTACGGCGAACGGCATGGCGATCCCGGCATCCTCTATGCCGGCGCGTACTGCATGTACAACTACACGATCAACGTCAACGGCAGCCTCGTCACCTACGGCGCCGCCGATGCCGACTACCAGACCGATGTGATCGCGCAGCGTGCAGCGGATTTCATCGATGCCGCGATCGCGGATCCCCGACCGTTCTTCCTCTGGCTCACGCCGATCGCGCCGCATTTCGAGCTGTGCCTTCCGGCGGCGACTCCGTTCGAGTTCGATGTGCGCGGCGCGCCGCGGCATGCCGACACGCTGCCGCCCAGCATCGCCCTCGACCGCTTCGGGCCCTCGTTCAACGAGGCCGATGTCAGCGACAAGCCGCCGTGGTATGGCGACCAGTATCCGCTGCTGACGTCGAGCGACGCCGACGCGCTGGATGGCGCGTTCCGGCATCGCATCGAGTCGATGATGGCGATCGACGACCTGATCGGCCGGCTGCATGCCCATCTGCAGGCGATCGGTGCATGGGAGAACAGCGTGCTCGTGTTCACCTCCGACAACGGCTGGTTCAACGGCGAACACCGCGCCTGGGGCAAGGTGCTCGCGTACGAGGAATCGATTCGCGTGCCGTTGTTCCTGCGCGGGCCGGACATTCCCGCCGGAGCGAGCCGGACCGCGATGGCACTCAGCAACGATCTTGCGCCGACCCTCGCGGGATTCGCCGGCGCAAGCCTGGCGTTGCCGAGCGATGGCCGCGACCTGCGCGCGGCGTTCGCCAGCGCGACGCCCTTGCAGTGGCGACGGCGTGCCCTGATCGAGCATTTCCGCGATGCCTCATGGGCGCCGGTTTCGTGGGCGGACTATTTCGCGGTGCGCACCGCGCAAAACGAGATCGCAGGCCAGGCCAATCGCGTGTTGATCGACTGGCTTGAGGACGGCGAATCGCGTGGCAGCGAACACTACGCGCTGGCCTCCGATCCCCGGCAGATCGCGAGCATTCCCGCCGGCGTGGGCGAACCGCAGGCGTCGATCACGGCGGGCTTGCGCGCATCGCTGGCGGCCTTGCGCGACTGCGGGAAACCCGGGCATCCGAGTTGCGCAGATGCCGAGTTCGCCGTGGAATCGGTGTTCCACGGCAGTTTCGACTGAATGCAGCCGGTGCCCTGGTGAGGCTGCCTGCAACCCGGTCACAAGGCATCGGGCCTGAAGGCCCTCCCCCAGGGAACCGAGGCGATGCCCGCATCTGCTGATGCCTGCGGTTGTGGGAGGCCTTTCGGGGCCGATGCTCTCCTGCACTCCGGGCCCAAGGCATCGGGTCTGACAGCACTCCAACAAGGACCATGGCGATGCCTGCATCTGCCGGTGTCTGCGGCTTTGCGAGGCCCTTCAGGACCGACGCCTGGGGTCGCGATGAGTCAGGGTTTCGCTCCCGCACCGATGTTCGCGTCGAGGAACGCGAGGATCTTCGCGTACATGTCGGTGACGTTGGCTTCGTTGTAGTACCCGTGCGATTCGGTGCGCTGGTACAGCCACTCGGGCTTCCTGCCCTTGGCCACGAGCGCGCGCTGCAGGTTCTCTGCCTGCACGGGCGGGACGCGCTTGTCCTGACCGCCGACGATGAGCATGACGTTGGCCTTGATCCGCTCGATCTGGTTGATCGGTGAGCGCTGCGCCAAAACGGTATCGTCGTCGCCGAGCACGGTCCGCAGATAACCGCTTCCGTACATCGACTGCGGCATGTCTCCGCGCGACTTCATGAGGCGCAGATCGTAGACGCCGGAGTCGCCGATCGCGCAGCGATACAGGTCGGGCTCGCGCGCTGCGCCCTGCAGGGCGGCGTAGCCGCCGTAGCTGGAACCCTGGATGCAGATGCGCGCAGGGTCGGCGACGCCCTGGGCGATCGCCCATTTCGTCGCGTCAGTCACGTCGTCCTGCATCTTCGCGCCCCATTCGCGGTAGCCGGCCGCGACGAACGCGTGGCCGTAGCCGGCCGATCCACGGAAATTCACCTGGAGTACGGCGTATCCGCGGCTCGCGAGTGCCTGCACGGTCGGGTTGTAGCCCCAGACGTCGCGCACCTGGTGCGGGCCGCCATGGAGCAGAACCACGAGCGGCAGGTTCTTCGCTTCCTCCTTGCCGACCGGTTTGCTCAGATAGCCGTGCAGGGTCATGCCGTCGCGCGCCTTGAACGTGAACGGTTCCATCGTGGCGAGATCGTCGGCCTTGATCCACGGCGCGCGCGCAAGCAGGAAGCTGAGTTTCTTCGTGTCGGTGTCGTAGAGGTGGAACGTGCCGGGATTGAGGTCGCTGTTCACCTCGATGATGAGCTTGCGCCCGTCGTCGCTGCGCGACGCGAAGCGGACATCCTCGCCCGGAAACTGTTTCATGAGTTCGACCAGCAGCTTGCCTTCGGCGGCCTCCCGGTCGAGCAGGCTGACTGCGACACGACCGGGCATCGAGCGCACCGCGAATACATCGCGTTCGTCGAACGTGCGCACGAGCTCGATCGGTGCGCTTTCGCCGCTCCAGACCGATTCGAGCTTGCGCGAGGCGATCGTCCAGCGGCAGACGCCGCCGCACTCGAAGTAGACCGCGTCACCGGTGCGGTTGAACGCGACCGGGACCACGCGCGAGCCGTCCGCGCTCTCGTCGAACACGAGTTCCCAGGGCTTGCCGTCGCCCTCGCGGTAGTAGACCTTGCGCTTCTGCGCATTGTCTTCGCCATAGGCGAAGCGGACGATACCGGAGTTGTCGGTGACGAAATCGGCGATGCGCATCGGCGCGATCGCGACCGTGCGGGTCTTGCCGTCGCGCAGGTTGATGCGCCGGGCCTCGGCGAACAAGGTGTCGCCACCGGTCGTGCCGACCATGCCCCAGTTCCAGCGCTGGACCGTGATCAGGGCCGCGGAATCATCGTCACGCAGGCGGTCGAGCAGCCACCCGCTCGCGAGCTCGCCGTCCTTGCGCTTGATGCGCGTGCCGGTGGTGCCGGCGCCCGCGCGGTAGCCGAACAACAGATCGTTGGCCGTGCCATCGGGATCGGCCAGATGCAGTTCGCCGTTCGCTTGCGGGCCTTCCAGTCCACCGACCGCCTCACCGATCGTATACATGACGCGGCGTGGCGATACCCACCAGAAATCGATCACCTGGGCGTTCTCGCGCGGACGGATATTGATCGCCTTGCCGTCGGCGAGGCTGATGAACGACAACGAATACTGGCCATCGATGATCGAACGCGCCGCGATGTAGGTGCCTCCGGGCGAAATCTTGACCTCGTGGATCTTCATGTGCCGCGCGAAGTCGGCCAGCGGCACGGACGTGGCTGCGGCCGGGGTGAAGCCGAGCGCGACGCAGGCAAGCATCGCGATGCGCATCATGATCATGTTGACGTTCTCCATGTCTGCAGCAAGGGTGGATCTCAGGGGGTGGTCCGGACGCGTCCGTAGCGGTCTTCGAGGCGCACGATATCGTCCTCGCCGAAGTAGTCGCCGCATTGGACTTCGATCAGGTGGATGTCCTGATCGGTCGGATTCTCGAGTCGATGCACGGTGTTCATCGGGATATACGCCGACTCGTTCGCATGGAGCAGGAGTTCGTTCTCGCCGATGCGCACCTTCGCGGTGCCGTGGACGACGGTCCAGTGTTCGCTGCGCCGGTGGTGAAGCTGCAACGACAGCACATGCCCGGGTTTGACGGTCAGCCGCTTGACCTTGCAGTCGTCGGCATCCTCGAGGATCGTGTAGCTGCCCCAGGGGCGGTGCACGGTGCGGTGGAACGCGGCAGCCTGGTGGTTGTTCGCGCGCAGCCGGTCGACGACGAGCTTGACCTGCTGCGCGCGTTCGCGATCGGCCACGAGCACCGCGTCACCGGTGTCGATGATGACGAGATTGCGCACGCCCACCGCGGCGACCATGCGCGAGTCGGACTGGATGTAGCAGTTCTCGCTCTCGACGATCACCGCCTGGCCGCGAACGCGGTTGCCGGCATCGTCGGTGTCCGCATCGATGTCGCTGACCGCCTTCCAGGAACCGATATCGCTCCAGTCGAACGTGGCCGGGACCACGGCGACGCGCTGCGCGCGTTCCATGATCGCGTAGTCGAGGGAGATGTCTGGCTGGGCCATGAACAGCTCCCGCGCAAACTCGACCGGGCTCGTGCGAGCCGTTTCGCCGGCGTGGCAGGCGCGTGCCGCGGCAAGCACATCCGGACAGGTCAGCGCGGCGCTCGCAAGCAGGGCGTCGGCGCGGAAACAGAACATGCCCGAGTTCCACACGTAGTTGCCCGAAGCGACGTAGCTCTCGGCGGTTTCGCGGCTGGGCTTTTCGACGAACGCACCGACTTCGCGGCCTTCGCGATCTTCGATCGCGGCGCCCATGCGGATGTAGCCGAATCCGGTTTCCGGATGGGTCGGGCGGATGCCGAACGTGACCAGCCAGCCATCGGCGGCGAGTGCCGCGGCACGTTGCGCATCCGCGGCGAATGCATCGAGGTCGCGGATCAGGTGATCGGCGGGCAACACGAGCAGGGTCGCGTCGTCGCCGCATTGCTCCAGCGCGTGCAGCGCGGCCAGCACGACCGCCGGAGCGGTATTGCGTCCGGCCGGTTCAAGCAGGAATGGCAGCGCATCGAGATCGGCGAGCGGATGGGTCGCGTACTCGTCGCGGGTCAGGAAATAGTAGTCGCGCCCGGTCACGGTGAGCACGTTGCCGCCGTCGGCAACGCGCAACGCGCGATCGAGCGTCTTGTACAGCAGCGACTGGCCATCGCCCATGCGCATGAACGGCTTCGGATACGCGCTGCGCGAGACGGGCCACAGGCGGGTGCCGGCACCGCCGGACAGAATGACAGGGACGATCATCGGGTTTCTCCGTTCAGGGACGCGAGGCACTGATCTCGGCCATGACTTCGCGCAAGCCGGTTTCCCAGCTCGGCAATTGTATACCGAATGTCAGATGCAGTTTCGAGGTATCGAGCACCGACCAGCGCGGGCGAGACGCGCGGGTCGGGAAGTCGCTCGTTGCGATCGGGATGACGCTGGGCGGCACCGCAATGATCCCGCTTTCGCAAGCGGCAGCGACGATGGCCCGGGCGAAATCCGCCCAGCTGCAACGTCCACTGGCAACCAGATGATAGGTTCCCAGTGCCTGCATGCGATCCGCCGCTGAGAGCGTCAGCCAGCGGTCGAGCATGCGCGCCGTGACCTGCGCGATCCAGTGCGCGGGGGTCGGCGATCCGGTCTGGTCGGCGACGACGCGGAGCTCGTCGCGCTCAGCGGCGAGGCGCAGCATCGTGCGCAGGAAGTTGTGTCCGCGCGCAGCATGGACCCAGGCCGTGCGCAGGATGAAATGGCGGGCGCCGCTCGCGCGCAGCGCGACTTCACCAGCGCACTTGCTGCGCGCGTAGGCGCCGGCCGGCGCGGTTGCATCGTTCTCGTAGTACGGCCGCGTCGCGTGTCCGTCGAATACATAGTCGGTCGAGTAGTGAACGACCAGCGCCTCATGGGCTGCGGCCCATGCGCCGATTTCGCCGATCGCCAGATGGTTGATGCGATCGGCGAGGTCAGGCTCGTCCTCGGCACGATCAACCGCCGTGTAGGCGGCTGCATTGACGACGAGATCGGGTCGCGCCGTGTCCAGTGCGCAGGCGAGCGATGCAGGTTGCGCAAGATCTGCGGCCATGCATGCCCCACCATCGTCCAGGGTGCCATCGCGCGTCGCGCACACGAGCTCGCCCACGCGCGCCAGGGTTTCGCGCAACGCATGGCCGACCTGACCATTCGCACCCAGCAGCAGGATCTTCATGCGGACGTCGTTGCGGGCGAATCGCACCTGCCGATTTCCGGAATCCGGATCGCGAATGCATCCATCAGCCGAGTTCCGGCAGCTTTTCGCGCGGCACGTCGGCCAGGAACGGTGCCTTGATGTCCTTGTCCGACAGCGACGGCTCGGCGACCGGCCAGTCGATCGCGAGCGCGGCATCGTTCCAGCGGATCGCCGCATCGGCAGCGCGATCGTAGAGCGCCGTGCACTGGTAGAGAAAGGTCGCATGCTCGCTGAGCACGACGAATCCGTGGGCGAAACCTTCCGGAACCCAGAAGTGGCGCTTGTTCCCGGCCGACAGGATCGCCGCTGCCCACTGGCCGAACGTCGGCGAACCGTTGCGGATATCCACGGCGACGTCATAGACCTCGCCCTCGAGTACGCTCACGAGCTTGCCCTGCGGATTGGGCCACTGGTAGTGCAGGCCCCGCAACACGCCGCGAGCCGAGCGCGAGACGTTGGTCTGGACGAAACGCGCATCGATGCCTGCTTCGGCGAACCGCTGCGCATGAAAGCTTTCGTAGAAGAATCCGCGTTCATCCCCGTGCACGACGGGTTCGACCACCACGCAACCGTCGAGCGCCGTGCGAATCAGTTTCATGCCGTGCGGCCCTCGCGCACGAGTTGCTGCAGGTACTGGCCATACTGGTTCTTCGCCAGCGGCGCTGCGAGGCGCAGGACCTGCTCGGCATCGATCCAGCCGCTGAGGAAGGCGATTTCCTCCGGACAGCAGACCTTGAGTCCCTGGCGGTTCTCGATTGTCTGGATATAGCTGGATGCCTCGACCAGGGATTCGTGGGTGCCGGTATCAAGCCAGGCGAATCCGCGTCCCATGCGCTCGAGCATGAGGCTGCCGTCATCGAGGTAACAGCGGTTCAAGTCGGTGATTTCCAGTTCGCCGCGCGGCGATGGTCTGAGCTGCGCGGCGAAATCCGCTGCGCGGCCATCGTAGAAGTAGAGGCCCGTGACTGCCCAGTGCGACCTCGGTTTTGCGGGTTTCTCTTCGATCCCGACGACCCGGCCCGCGGCATCGAATTCGGCCACGCCGTAGCGCTCGGGATCGCTCACGCGATAGCCGAACACGCTCGCGCCGCGCGGGCGCGCATCCGCGGCACCGAGCAGTTCGGTCAGGCCGTGCCCATAGAAGATGTTGTCGCCGAGGATCAGGCAACTCGGCTCGCTCGCGACGAAATCGCGACCGATAAGATAGGCCTGGGCCAGACCATCGGGCGACGGCTGCACGGCATAGCGGATCGACAATCCCCACTGCGCGCCATCACCGAGCAGGCGTTCGAACAGGGGTTGTTCGTGCGGCGTGTTGATCACGAGCACGTCGCGGATGCCGGCCAGCATGAGGGTGCTGAGCGGGTAGTAGATCATCGGCTTGTCGTAGACCGGCAGCAGTTGCTTGCTGACGGCCTGGGTCAACGGATACAGGCGCGTGCCGGAACCGCCGGCGAGGAGGATGCCGCGTCGTGCCACGGTGGGATCCCGAACGGAAAAGTCGCCCATTGTAGGCGGGAGAGCATTCTCGTGCCTCACCCGGTGCGTGCCGGGTCGGCCAACTTCCTGATTTTGCGGCGATTGAGCAGTATCCGGAGCACCCCGCACCGGTCCCCGAACGATGCTGCACCGGTAGAGCCGAGCTTGCTCGGCTGCTCTTATGTTCTTGCGCTGGCGTCTGCTGCCGGGTGAAAAAGCAGCCGAGCAAGCTCGGCTCTACGGGGGAAGCCGTGCGGGCGACAGGCCCATGCGCGGCCCATGGCATTCGCCATGCCGCGACGGGTCGGCGCGCGACCCGTTGCAGGCTGTCCGCGCTGCGTGTACAGATAGCGCTGCAAGGTCAATGACACAGGCGATCGATGAGTCCAAGCAAGGTGGTGCACGGAGAGGAGCGCGGCTGGATCGTGCCGATCGGAGGCGCGGAAGAGAAAAGCAACGACGCCCGGATCCTCGAACGGTTCGTGAACCTGTGTGGCGGCCGCGATGCCGATATCGTCGTGATTCCGACCGCGAGTCAGATGGCCGCGACCGGCTTGCGCTACGAGACGATCTTCGCCGAACTCGGCGCCGGGCGCGTGACGTCGCTGGATTTCGACACGCGTCGCGATACCAGCGAAAGCAACCGCCTGCAGCGCATCGAACAGGCCAGCGGCATCTTCTTCACCGGCGGCAACCAGCTGCGTATCTCGACGATGCTCGGCGGCACGCCCGTGGCCAAACTGATCCGCACGCTCAATGCGCAAGGCGTGCATGTCGGCGGCACCAGTGCCGGGGCGAGCATCCTGAGCGAGCACATGATCGCGTTCGGCAAGGAAGGCTCGTCGCCGACCGCCGGCAGCGTTCGCCTCGCGCCCGGTCTGGGCCTGACCAACCGCTTCGTGATCGATCAGCATTTCCGCGAGCGCGACCGCCTCGGCCGCCTGCTCGCCGCGCTCGCCTACAATCCGTTCGCGGTCGGCATCGGGCTTGACGAGAACACGGCTGCATTCATCCGTCCCGACAACACGCTCGAAGTCGAAGGCAGTGGTGCGGTCACCGTGGTCGATGCGAGCAACCTGCAGTTCTCCTCGATGGCCGAGGTGGCCGAGGACGAGCCGGTCTGCCTGCTCGGGTTGACCGTGCACATCCTTGTCGCCGGGGCCACGTTCAACCTGCATACGCGGCTGGCGTCGGCGGGCACGTTGATCGGGGGCAAGAAGGCGCATTGACGTGCGGGCGAGACGGGCCCGCGGCGCCCGAAGCGGGCGTGGTGGCTGGCTTCTCCGGCACAGCGGTTGAATGAAGATTTCGTCGATCCGGCACAGGCGTTTGCACGCCTTGCGACGGGTTCAGTCCACAGGGGAGTAGTGAATGCGTGTCCTGGATCGTTCGGTTTACGTGGGTCCGTCGCTGTATGCGCATTTCCCGGTCATCCGCCTGGAGCTGGATCTGGGCGAGCTCGAGAAGTGGCCGACCGTGCGGCTCGGTGCGGCGTTCATCGATGGCCTCGTCGAGGCCTTGCCCGGACTTGCCGAACACGGGTGCTCGTACCGCGAACCGGGCGGCTTCATCCGCCGCATGCGCGAAGGCGAGGGCACCTGGCTTGGCCACGTGCTCGAACATGTCGCGATCGAACTGCAGAACATCGCGGGCGAGGATGTCACGTTCGGCAAGACCCGCAGCATCGACGATCGCCCCGGGGTCTACACCGTGGTCTACGAATACGCGCAGCGCGAAGAGGGGATCGCCGCAGGCGAACTCGGGTTGCGCCTGCTCAATTCACTGTTGCCCCTCGAGTTGCGTTCGGGTGCCAGCGTGCCTGATGACTGGGAATGGCCGCTCGCGCGCGACGAGTTCATCCGCTACGCGCAACGCCGTGCGCTGGGTCCCTCCACGGCCTCGCTCGTGCGCGCGGCCGAAGAGCGCGGTATCCCGTGGTTGCGGCTGAACGAGCAGTCGCTCGTGCAGCTTGGCCATGGCAAGTTCCAGCAGCGCATCCAGGCCACGGTCAGCGGCCGCACCTCGCATATCGCGGTCGAGCTGGCCAGCGACAAAGAGGAAACCAACAAGATCCTCGCCACGCTCGGCCTGCCGGTGCCCAAGCAGGAGCTCGTGCAGAACGCCGAGGCGGCCTGGCGCGCGGCACGCAAGCTCGGACTGCCGGTCGTGACCAAGCCCTACAACGGCAATCATGGCCGCGGCATCTCGATCCGCCTGAACACCGAAGAGGAAGTGCATGCCGGCTTCGCCGCGGCGCGCGAACATTCGCGTTCGGTCATCGTCGAGAATTTCGTCGAAGGCGACGACCACCGCCTGCTCGTCGTCAATGGCCAGCTCGTGGCCGCGACCAAACGCACGCCGGGTCACGTCGTCGGCGATGGTCGCCACACGATCAGCGAACTCATCGAGATCGTCAATCAGGATCCGCGCCGCGGCGTCGGCCACGAAAAGGTGCTCACGCGCCTGGATCTCGATGCGCAGGCGCAGATGATGCTCGATCGTGTCGACCTCACGGCGGATTCGGTTCCCGAGCCCGACGTCGTGGTCTACCTGCGCTCGACCGCGAATCTTTCCACGGGCGGGACCGCGACCGATGTCACCGACATCATCCACCCGGACAACCGCGACATGGCCGAGCGCGCCGTGCGCGCGATCGGGCTGGATGTCGGCGGAGTGGATTTCCTCTCGACCAACATCGCCGAAAGCTACAAGAAGGTCGGTGGCGGCATCTGCGAGGTCAATGCGGCACCGGGATTCCGCATGCATGTCGCACCGAGCGAGGGCACCCCGCGCGATGCGGCCGGGCCCGTGATCGACATGCTGTTTCCGCCGGGCTCGCCGTCGCGCGTTCCGATCGCGGCCGTCACCGGCACGAACGGCAAGACCACGACCGCGCGCATGCTTGCCCACATCACCAAGATGGCCGGGTACACGCCGGGCCTGACCACCACGGACGGGGTCTACATCGACGGCCAGCGCACGGTCGAGGGCGACATGACCGGCCCGGTCTCCGCGCGCATGGTGCTCTCGGATCCGCAGATCGACATCGCCGTGCTCGAGACCGCGCGCGGTGGCCTGCTGCGTGCCGGCATGGGCGTGCGCGAGGTCAACGTCGGTGCCGTGCTCAATGTGCAGTCGGATCATCTGGGCATGAAGGGCATCGACACGCTCGAACAACTCGCCGAGGTCAAGCGCATCGTCGTGGAGATCGCCCAGGACTGCGCAGTGCTCAATGCCGATGATCCGAACGTGCTCCGGATGTCCGGCTACACCGACGCGAAGACGATCTGCTACGTGACGATGAATCCCTCGCACGGACTCGTGCGCGAGCATATCCGTGCCGGCGGACGCGCCTGTGCGCTCGAGGGTGGCGTCAACGGCCAGATGATCACGCTGTACGACAAGGGCAGCCATATCCCGTTGCTGTGGACCCACCTGATTCCGGCCACGCTCGAAGGGCGTGCGCTGCACAATGTGCAGAACGCGATGGTCGCCGCGTCGATGGCGTTCTCGCTCGGGATCAAGCTCGACGCGATCCGCCAGGGACTGCGCACGTTCGACACGACGTTCTTCCAGGCGCCCGGGCGCATGAACGTGTTCAACGAGCATCCGTTCAAGGTCCTGTTCGACTACGGTCACAACGCGCACGCGGTGTCGGTGATGGCCGATCTGGCCCAGCGCCTGGATGTGGTCGGCCGCCGTATCGTCGTGCTCGCCGGCCCGGGCGACCGCCGCGACGAGGATCTGTGCGCGATCGCCGACGCGGTCGCGAACCGCTTCGATCACTACATCTGTCGTCGCGACGATGCCTTGCGCGGTCGCGACGGCGACGAGGTGCCATGGATCCAGGCGCGCGCGCTGATCGCCGCCGGAGTTCCGAAGGAAGCGGTTTCGGTCATTCCCGACGAGCAGGAAGCGATCGACGCAGCCCTCAAGATGGCCGCCCCCGGCGACCTGCTGCTCGTGTTCGCGGATGCGCTCGTGCGTTCCTGGAAACAGATCATCAAGTTCCGGCCCGACGGTGCGCCCGAACCCCGCCCGGTCGAGGTTATCGCCGTGAGCGACCCGGTCGTAAATGAACCGGTGTTCGACGAGTCCGAATTCGCCTCGATCGGCAGTGTGGTCCGCGACGAGCGCGGCATCAGCCTGTCCAGGGAGACGGAAGACTGAGCACCGGCGACGGCATTCCGTTCGAGGACTCGCGCCGCCTCACCGGAGCCAACCTCCATTTCGCCGAGCCCGGCGCAGTCCTGGAAACGGTCGGCGACCGCGTCGATGCCGCCGCGCTCGATGGCTGGCGAGCCCGCGTCGAGCGCATGCGCGACGCGCTCGGCTGGCCGGTCGCACCGGTGGTCGCGCGCGTTCATGACGGTGGCGCAAGCCTCGCTTTCGCCGCGCCCATCGACCAGCTCCTGACCGCGACCGAGGTCAACGAATGGGCGTGGCTTGCCACGGTTCGTTCCGTCTCACCTCAGGAGCGGGGTTCCGAAGAAGCTCCCGCGCGTGACGATGAGGCGCCTGAATCTCCGCCGTCTTTTTCCTTGACCGAAACAGGTGCGAAGCTTCCGTTCAACGACGAAGTCCTCGCGTTTGTGCGCAACCTGCGTCGCGGGTCCACTGACCCTGAACGCCTGATCTGGTCGTTCCTCCGCAACCGCCGCCTGCTGGGCCAGAAGTTTCGCCGTCAAGTCGCGATCGATCCGTATGTACTCGATTTCTATTGTCACGATATCAAGCTCGCGATCGAGATCGATGGTGGACAGCACGGAGACGCTGCACATGCAGCACACGATGCACGTCGTGATGCGTTTCTCATCGCCCGCGGCATCCACATATTGCGCTACTGGAATCACGACGTTGCCCAGCGGCTCGAGCAAGTGCTCGCGAGCATCTGGAGCGAGGTGGAGAAGCGCCTGGCGGAATGCCATGGTGAGAACGAAGGGGGAGGGGGATCTCCCTCATCCGCCCTCCGGGTACCTTCTCCCAAGGGGAGAAGGGAAGAGCTGCGCTATCGCGACAAAATGCTTCCCTTCTCCCTCCGGGAGAAGGTGCCCGCAGGGCGGATGAGGGAAGCAGACACCCACTCCGCGCGCGGCGAGGGCGAGTTCACGATGCCGACATTCCACGCGCCCGGCCATCCTGCCGCGTGGGATGAGGACTTGGCGTTGCATACGCTGCGCGCATTCGCACGGAGCGAGCGCGATCCGCGACAGCAGGCGCTTGCCGCTGCGGCGCGTGCGCATGATCTGAACGTATTGATCGACGATGAGGAGTTCACGATCGGTGCGGGCATCGGCGCGCAGTCGTGGCCGCTCGCGGATATCCCCGAACCGCAGGATGTGGCCTGGCCGCTTCGCCACGATATTCCGCTCGCGCTGGTCACGGGGTCCAACGGCAAGACCACGACCGTGCGACTGCTCGCCGCGATGCTGCGCGCACATGGCTGGAACAGCGGATTCAGCTGTACCGAAGGCCTGTTCATCGGCAGCCGCGCGTTCGGCAGTGGCGATTTTTCCGGCCCCGCCGGCGCACGCGCGGTGCTGCGCCAGGCGGAAATCGAAGCGGCGGTCCTGGAGACCGCTCGCGGCGGAATCCTGCGTCGCGGCATTGCGGTGCAGCGTGCCGACGTGGCCGTGGTCACCAACATCAGCGACGACCATTTCGGCGAATACGGGATCCACAGTCTGCAGGACCTTGCCGAGGTCAAGCTCGCGGTCGCGCGCACCTTGGGTGCGAAGGGCCGGCTCGTGCTCAACGCCGATGACGATGTGCTCGTGCAACGCGCGGGCGAGCTCATCGTGCCGCTCGCCTGGTTCGCGCTCGACGACGACCATGCGTTGCTGCGCGCGCATCGCGAGCGGGCCGGTATCACCTGTGGCGTGCGCGATCGCCGCCTGCACCTGAGCGGCCCCGGCTTCGTCCACGATCTCGGCACGATCAAGCACATGCCGCTGAGCTTCGACGGCCATGCGCGCTACAACGTCGCCAACATCGCCGCGGCGGCATTGGCGGCGCAGGCGCTGGGTGTGGATCCGCACACGATCGCCGCGGTGGCGGCCCGCTTCGGCAGCGAACCGTCCGACAATCCCGGGCGTCTGCAGCGCTGGCGCTTTGGCACGCTCGATGTGCTGGTCGATTACGCGCACAACCCGGAGGGACTGCGCGGATTGCTCGATCTGGCGGGCGTGCTTCGCGGGCGCGGTCGACTGGGCCTTGTGCTCGGCCAGGCCGGCAACCGCGAAGACGCGGAAGTACGCGAACTCGCACGGGTGGCGGCAGCGTTTCATCCCGACCAGATCGTGCTCAAGGATATCGGCGGCATGTTGCGCGGTCGCGAGGCAGGGGCGGTTCCTGCGATCCTGCGCGACCAACTGGTCGAGGCCGGAATACCCTCCGAGGCAATCCTCGATTGCCTGGATGAAAGCGAAGCGGTTGTCTCGCTGCTGCGCTGGGCGCGCGACCACGATGTGCTCGTTCTGCCGATTCATGGCACCCAGGCAAAGACCGAGGTCGAAGCGCTGCTGTCGCGACTGCGCGCGGAGCACTGGACCCCGGGCATCCCGTTCAGCGTCTGACGCAGCGGCAATGGCGATTGCCGTGGATGCCCCGTCACGCGCATCATGCGCGAGATGAATGCCGCCGAATCCATTGTCGTGCGCGCTGCGACCGATGCGGCCAATCCCGCCATGGTCGTCAACTGCGTGGCCTACGCGGCCGACGGACGCCGGCTCGGTGACATCACGATCGACGAGATCAGCGATGTGCTGGCGCGCCCGGACACGTTCGTCTGGGTCGGTCTGCTCGAGCCGGACGAGGAACTGCTGGAAAAACTCCAGGAGGAGTTCGGGCTGCACGATCTGGCGATCGAGGACGCGCACAAGGCCCACCAGCGTCCGAAGATCGAGGCCTATGGTGATTCGCTGTTCCTCGTCGCCCAGACCGCCCAGGTCGTCGCCGCCGCAATCGAGTTCGGCGAAACGCATATCTTCGTCGGCAAGCGCTATCTCGTGACCGTTCGCCATGGCGCGTCGCTGTCGTACGCGCCGGCGCGCCGCAGCTGTGAGCAGTCCCCGGACATGCTCGTGTTCGGGCCGAGCTACGGGCTTTATGCGGTGCTCGATTTCATCGTCGACAATTTCATGCCGATCGTGCGCAGCTTCAAGGAAGACCTCCAGGAACTCGAAGAGGAGATCTTCGAGGACACCTTCAAGCGCGCAACGATCCGCCGCCTCTACAACCTCAAGAAGGAACTGGTCACGCTGCGCCTGGCGATCGGCCCGTTGCAGGACATCCTCAATCAGCTCACGCGCCTGTACCCGGGGCTGATCCGCGACGAGGTGCGCCCGTATTTCCGCGATGTCTATGACCACGCTGCGCGCATCAACGAGTCCACCGACACGATGCGCGAGATGCTCACGGCTGCGCTGAGCGTGAACCTGTCGCTGGTCACCGTGGCCCAGGGCGAAGTGGTCAAGCGCCTCGCCGGCTGGGCTGCCTTGCTCGCGGCACCGACCTTGCTCACGAGCTGGTACGGCATGAACTTCGAGTCCATGCCCGAGCTCGACAAGCCGTGGGGCTATGCGGCGGTGATCGCGGCCACGGTCATGATCTGTGGAAGTCTCTATCTCGTGCTCAAACGCGCGAAGTGGCTGTAACACCACGCACGCCAGTACATGCGGTCTATTCGGCCGTGGTTGGATCGATCAGCGAGCACACCCGGGATACGCGGTCGGCGGGAAATCCGTCGCGCTGCGCATGCTCGCGGACCGCGGCCTCGTCGGGCGCGATGTAGACGCAATAGAGGCGATCGTGGGTCACGTAGCTGTGCAGCCACTGCACCGATGGCCCGATCCGGCCGAGCACGGCGCAGGTTTTCCGCGAGATCGCCCTGAGTGCTGCGCTGGGCAGCACGCCGGCCCCGGGAATGTCGCGTTCGATGACGTATCTGGGCATGGAAGCTCCTTGGGGCCGGGTGCAGGGGTGCCGGAGGGGAATGAAGGCAGTGGTCGACGCGTCGCCGGTCGCGACGGCGATCGGGTCAAGGGTCAAAGCCGTTGCGGAAGATCGTGTCGTAGCCCAGCGGCTCCAGCGTGATGCCGTCGAACCACCCGTTGGCCGTGCGCGGTGCGGTGAGGCTGTTCTCGACCACGACGAGGGTGACCGTGATCGAACTCGTGCTGGTCCAGTCGGCGGCGGACACGCTGATCAGCGCGGGGTTGGGCGCGCGCAGCCAGGTCGAGCGATTGGACAGGATCAGGTCTCCCGAGGCGTTGGCGGCCCCGCCTGTGCAGTTCTCGCCTCCGGATCTGCGGAAATCCCAGTGCATTTGCGCGTAGTCGCCAGCCACGACCATGCTTCCGGTGCCGCGTCCCCAGCCATTGAGCGCGTAGACTCCGGGCCCCGGCACATGCACGCATTGCGTGAGCGCGTTGACAATTTGACCGAACGTCGAATTGGCCTGGGTTACCTTGATCGAACCTGATCCGGGGATGCCCGACGTGTTGAACGTGGGATCCCAGCTCGAGACGCCTGAACTTGCGGGTGTCCACAATCCCAGGTCGGCGTCGAAGTCGGCATTGAGGACGAGTGGCAGCAGGGTCTGACGCTCCAGTGCGCCGATGTCACTTGCACCGGAACGGTTGGACTTGAACGGCAGATCCACGTTGCGCGGTCGCCCGTGCAGATCGGTGCCGGCGAAGGACACATAGTCGACCGCAGGTGACGCCGCACGCAGTTCGTAGTCGCCATTCGCCGGATCGACGAAACGTGGATTCAACTGCACGGCGTCGGTCGCGCCTGGCAATGTGGCGAACTCGTGCGAGAGAACCGAACCGACTTCGATCGTGCCCGGCAAGGTTCCGGCGCGTACCGGTATGCCAGGTTGCCAGATGACCGAGCGCCGCAGCGCAAGACGGGTCTCCGATGCGTTGCCGAAGCGCAGCAGCGATGCTCCGCTCATGGCGTTGTTGGCCAGCGTGCAGTGCTCCATCGTCAGACTCACGCGATCGTCTTCCAGGCGCAGCATCTCGCGCGACACGATGTTGTCGGTCATCAGACATGTGCGCAGGATGACGGCGGCGCGGCGACCTGTCCCGTCGTCGGCCGCGCCGAATGCGCGGATCAGATGGCCGCCGACGTTGTCTCTGAAGTGCAGGTTGCGGGCATCCAGGTAGCCCGCGTTCTGCAACAGGATCACTGCGCCGTTGGCCGGGCTCGCGTCACCCTGCGCGAAGTTGTCGCTGATCAGGTTGCAATCCGGATGCCCGGTGCAACGACGCGCGCTGGTCGGCCGCGCCGGGATTCCTTCGCAGTTTCCATCGAGATTGAGCAGGGCCTGGCTCGAGCGCAGATCGTTGGCAAGGCTGTAGTCGCTGTCGGCATAGATTGCTGGGCCCTGGATCGCGACGTTGTCATCGATGCGAAAGTCCGATGCGCACAGGGTCGCCGTCGCATTGTTGAGGTCGACGTTGAAGTAGGGCCTAAGGAAAACCGCACCGCCGGTGTGCGTGGCCGAATTGCCGCGCAGGCCGACCGGGCGTGTCGCATCGGTTGTGTACAGGCGCACGAGTGCCGGCTCAGCGGACAAGGTGCCGGCGATGACCGCAATGCCGCCGCCGTACTTCGCCTCGTTGCCAAGGATGGCTGGCAGGTTGCCGAATCCTGGCGATCCGATGTCGACTCGCGTGGTGTGGCGTACTTCCACGCCGCCGCCATAGCCATCGAGTGCTGAGTTGAACGCGATCAGCAGGTTGTCCGATTCGGCTTTCAGCGAACCATACTGGACGCTGATGCCGCCACCCGATCCGAGTGCGGTGTTGCCGATGATGCGCACATTCGGACCGAGCGTGGCCGATGCCTGGTAGTAGCTGCGCACGGCGAGTCCGCCACCGCTGTACGCACGATTGCCGGAAATCTCGACTTCGGTCAGGTAAAGGGACCCGCCGGCTGCGAAATCGACACCGCCGCCATCATCGGTATCTACTTCGTCGCCGCCGGCGATGAGCAGGTTTTCCAGGCGAATGTCGTTGCCGGTGCCGGTGATCGTGATGACACTGTTGCGCTCCCCGCCAGCGCCGTTGATCTCGGTACGACCGAGCGGCGTCGGGCTTGTGCAGGTCTCGTATCCCCCCCGGATGGTCAGCGCCTGTCCCTGGATCTTCACGGCCTGCTGCAGATGCGCCGCCGTCGTGATCCGGATCGTGTCGGCGCCCGGCTGGGCAGCGGCCGCGTCGACCGCGGCCTGGATGGTCTGGTGCGTGCAGCCGCTGCCGCTGCCGACGACATAGGTCAGTGCAGGAGTGTCGCTGGCAACCAGCAGCAAGCCTGCCGCAAGGATCCATGCGACCTGTGCGCGCGATCGGGACAAGAAGGGCATCGGACACATGGCAGGAAGCTCTCGTACGAACGGCATGCCTTCAGGTAACGCCGTTTGACCCCGGCATGTGCCATGCCGCTGCGGGTCGCTCGCTTCGTGCATCGTCAGCGACGAAGCCGAGGACGTTGTCGCGGTCGACTGCGGCCGTCGTCACCGCATGCGCTGCACGGGAACGGCTTGTCAGGGGATCGGCTCCAGGGTGATGCCATCGAACCAGCCGATCGTGGTCGGCGGATACGTGATGCCGCTTTCCGCCACGACCATCGTGATCTTCACCGAGGCGGTGTCGTTCCATACGCCGTAGGGAACGTTGATCAATGCCGGCGTGACGGGCTTGTGCCAGGTGGGCTGATTCGAGAGGAAGTGGAGTCCCGACGCATCGGGGATGCCGGAATTGCAGTCCTCGCCGCCGTTGTCGCGGTACTCCCAGTACAGATACAGATAGTCGCGATTGCCGATGCCGCCCGCGCCCGAACGTCCCCAGCCGTTCAGCGCGTAGGTCCCCGGACCGGGCAGATGAATGCACTGCGAGAGGCCATAACTGCGCGGCTGACTGGTGGCCTGGGACACCTTGACCGAACCGGAGCCCGGTAGGCCGGCGGCGTTCTGGGTCGAATCCCAGGCCGAGATGAAATTGACGTTCGTCCACAGGTGGAAGTCAGCGTCGAAATCCGCATTCAACACGATCGGCAGCAGCGCCTGACGCTCGATCGCGCCGATGTCGCGTATGCCGCGCAGGTCAGGTACGAGCACAAGGTCGCGATCGCGCAGCAGGCCGAACACATCACGCGTGCCGCCGGTTTCATTGACTGACGTGGCATCGACGGCCGGGGAACCCGCGCGCAGGCGGAAATCGCCGCGCTCCGGGTCGATGAAACGCGGGTCGGCCAGCAGTGCTTCGCGGCCCGCGTCGAGACTGATCGTTTCGCTCGCGATCACGCTGAATACATTGAATGGCGAGCCGGACACCTCCAGTGTCCTCTTGCGCGGCTGCCAGATGATCGAGCGGTGGAAGTTCGCCGGGTGGCCGGGCTTGTTGGAAACCCGCATCACGCTGTTGCTGCCGATCAGGTTGCCGGCGATCGTCGTATCGATGAGATTGAAGTAGCCGGTCTTGTCGTCCCAGCCGTCGGCGTCGGTCGCGATCAGGTGTTCACGGGTCTGGTTTCCCGTGATCAGGACATTGTGCGTCGAGATGTCGATGAAGCCGTCGCCGTCGCCGTTGCCGAGCCCACGGATCAGGTTGCGCCCGCGATTGTTGCGGAACTCGATGCGCTCGAACCACGCGGTAGCATCGACGCTGCTCTCGACCACCCCGCCTGTCGCCTCGCCGATCGCGTTCTCCGCCACGTTGCCGATGATGCCGCCGCAGACGATCCCGAAAGGACAGTTCATCGCCGCTACATGGCGATCGCCGTCGTTGAACCTCAGGCTGGTTCCACGGTCGGTCGAGAAAGTTGCGCCGCCGCGCGGAGACCAGTTGTCCTCGATGAAGGCGAATTCCGCGTGAACCGTCGAGTAGCCATCCCCGGGGCTCGACTGGTAGATCGCTCCGCCTGCCACGAGCGCACTGTTGCTCCGGATGCGCAAGGGGCGCGCCGGGTCGGTCGTGAACAGATGGAGCTTCGCGACGGTGCGGTGTGCAACAACCGCGACGCCACCACCGAACCTCGCCTCGTTGAAGTAGATCGGCCCGGCGTTGCCGATGCCACTGCTGCCGACGTAGGCATGCGCGGAGCGCGCGCCACTCAACACCATGAGGCCGCCCGCGTACCCGCCTTCATGGATGCCGGTTTGCGGGTTCACGACGCCCGGCGCGCGATTGAACGCGATCCAGCTGTCGGGGGCGATCATCGTCATCTCGAGGCCTTCGACATAGACGCCGCCACCGCTGTAACGTGCCGTGTTCGACGAGATCTGCACATTGTTGCCGATCACGAGCTCGGCATTGGTGCCTGTGCCCTCGGCGTAGATACCTGCGCCGTAGCCGGCCGTGTTCGCGGTGATCAGGCTTTCATTGATCTCGAGGATGCCATCGCCGCGGAAATAAATGCCGCCACCGTAGCCTCGGCCGTCCTCGTCGCCGCCGCGCACCGTCAACTGCCGCATGCGGACCAGTGCATCGGTGTCGGCATTGATGCGGAATACGGGTTCGGTCGCACCTCCGCTGCCATCGATGACCGTGTAGTTGCCGTCGCTGACAGCCTGGCGGCAATCAGCGAACCCGCCCTCGATATCGAGCCTCTCGTTCGTACTGACCCGCAGCGCCTGCTTCGTGTAGGGGAGCAGGCGCGTGATGCGGATCGTATCGGGGCCCGGATTGGCTTGTGCCGCATCGATGGCGGCCTGGATGGTCCTGTGCGTGCAGCCGGTTCCGCGACCTACCGTGTAGGTGGACGCGTACGCTTCCTGCAGCAACGGGCTCGCAAACAGCGCGAGAACGCTCGCGCACGGAAATGCTCGGAAGGTACGCATCGCGTTGCCTCGTTGGTGGCCGCGGAGAGGCCGGGTCACGGTCGGGTAACGTCGTTGCGCGACGATCCGTGCCATCCCAACCGCGCGTGAAAGTCGGGTGTAGCGGGGTTGGGCCGGGAAGACCCCGGACTATCGGGCCATCACCGCGTGCAGGACCTCGCGATCGTCGGGCGCGAGCAGTTCGGGTGAAATGCCAAGTGCGCGCGCCTGGGTGATGGTCGCCAGGGCGGCGCTCTCGTCGCCGCTGGCGCGTTCGACGCGCGCGCGCAGTGCGAGCAGACGCGTGCGCTTCACGGTTGCATCGGGGTTCGTGTCGTGCAGGCGCACGAGCGCGCGCCTGACTTCGGCCTGCGCCTCGGTCGTGCGCGTCAGGCGCAGCAGCGCATTCGCGCGCAGGGTGCGGCACGCCAGTTCGACCCGTGGCACCGGTATATCGAGCAATTCAACGAGCGCGAGGGCCTGGTCGGCCGAGGCCAGCGCGCCGGCGGCGTCGGCGCGCTCGAGTGCGATCCGGCCACCGGCGCACAGTCCACTGGCGACTTCCGGACTGCCTGCGCCGTAATGTGTTTCGAGCGCCGGCATCGCCTGGCCGTGCAGGCTGGCGGCTTCATCGAGGCGTCCGAGCGCAAGCACGGCACTGGACAAGTGCAGGCGCGCGAGCGCGGCCTCAGGTGCGTAGCCGGACTCCGCGGCCTTGCGTTGCAGCGTGTCATGGGCGGAGCGCGCGGCGGCCTCCGCAGCGACGTACCGGTGGCGCGCTCCGAGAAGTTGCCCCTGCAGGTCCAGGGTCGTCGCGGTGCGCGCACTGTCCTCTCCGTGCACGCTGCGCTCGATCGAGAGTGCTTCATCGAGAGCACTCTGGGCTTCGTCGAAACGGTCCTCGTCGATCAGGAATCGCGTGTATCCGACGAGGCCCTGGGCAAGCCGGTGGTAGGGCGCCTCGCGCACGCGGCGCATCAGCGCAATGCCCTCGGCATACAGTGGCTCGACCGCATCGCGCTCGCCGAGCTGGTGCTTGGCGAACGCAAGGTGGAACAGGCTGCGCGCGTACTGTTCATTGAGCGGCAATGGCAGGCGGCGCCAACGCGCCAGAGTGTCTTCGAGGATTCTCGCGCTATCGCGATAGCGGCGCAGGCTCGTACTGAGCTGACCCACATAAGTGGCGGTTTCGATGCCGTTGATCGAATCCGGCCCGAAAACGCGCTGGGCCTTGGCGAGCGCCTGCAGCCCGATCGTGATCGCGCGGTTGGTGTCGCCAGCGTAGGCGCGCGTGGCACCGTAGAGCATCAATGCCGATACGGCGTGCTCGTTGTCGACGTCTTCGATCCGGGGCACGAGATCTTGCATCAAACGGTCGGCGTCGACGCTGCGCCCCGAGTTGTGCAGCAGGTTGCCTTTCGCGACCTGGGTGGCGATCCATTCGGCTGAAGTCACCTCCACCTGGATCTCGCGCGCGCGCTCGATCGCCTCATCGATCAGGCTCTCGGCATGCGCATGGTCACCGTGGCTGATCGCGATCTCGCCCAGTGTGAGTAGCAACTGGGCGCGCACGACCGGATCGAGTTCCGCATCCTCGCGTGCCCGCTGCGCCGCCTGTTCGACCAGTGCTTCCGGAGTCGGCCGCTGGTCCCTGGGCAGGTCCGCACTTGCGGTCTTGAGCAGTTCGACCACGAATGCGCGTGTCGCGTTGGCGCGACTGGATTCGTTGCGCGCGATGCGGGCCTGCTCGCGTGCGAGCTGGGCTTGCCACACGGCCATGCCGAGCGCAGCGAACGTGGCCAGCAGGAACGCTGCGGTGCTCGCGACGCCGCCCTTGTGTCGCAGTACGAACTTGCCCGCGCGATACCAGCGCGTCGGCGGTTGCGCCTTGACCGGCTGGCCGGCCAGGTGGCGCTCGATCTCCTCGGCAAGCGCGCCCGCCGACGCATAGCGGCGGACGGGATCCGCGTCGACCGCTTTCATCACGATCGCATCCAGATCACCGCGGACCTGGCGGCGGGTCGCCTGCGCGGATGCGGGCAGCACGCCAGGCTCGGCCGGTTCGCTGATCTGGCTGGATGGCGTGCGTCCGCTGCCGTCATTGACGCGCCGTCCGGTAACGAGCTCGCCGAGCAGCACGCCGAGCGCATAGACGTCGGTCGCGGTCGTGATCGTTCCGCCGCTGCGCTGTTCGGGCGCCGCATAGGCCGGAGTGAATGCGGGCAGCAGTGTGCGCTTGCCGTCCTCTTCTTCATCGGCCAGCAGCTTGGCCACGCCGAAATCCAGCAGCTTGACCTCGCCGTCGTCGGTGACGAGCACATTCGAAGGCTTGAGGTCGCGATGCACGATAAGCGCGCGGTGTGCGGCATCGACTGCTTTGCAGACCACGACGAACAGACCCAGGCGTGCGCGCAGATCGAGCCTGTGCTCGCTCGCGTGCTCGGTGATCGTGGTGCCGGAGACGAGCTCGAGCGCGATGTAGGGCAGGCCGGTCTCGGTGACACCGCCCTCGATCATGCGCGCGATGTGCGGGTGCCTGAGCTGGATCAAGGCGCGCTGCTCGCGACTGAAGCGGCGCCGGGATTCGGGGCTGTGCAGGCTCTGGCGCATGAGCTTGAGGGCCACATCCTGGGTAGCACCTTCAAACGTGCGCGTCGCGTGGAACACGGTGGACGATCCGCCCTCGCCGATCACGCGCACGAGTTCGAACGGACCGATGCGCGAGCCGACGGGCAACACCGGTGTGGCATCGACATCGCCGATTGCACGCGCCAGGCGGGTGAGTTCGCGGTCCGAGACCGGCTCGCTGACATCCTCATCGGCGCGAAGCATGCGCTCAAGCTGGACTTGCTCGTCCGCGGAGCAATTTGTCTTGAGAAATGCTGCGCGAGCCGCTTCCGGCAGTGCCAGCGCTCTTTCGAACCGTTCACGCAGGGAATGGGAGGGCGTTTTCATGGATTCGGACAACGCCGCACGGCGGCGCGTTGTGCCATCAATCGAGTTCTGCCTTGAGGAACGCCCTCGCGAATCGCCAGTCGCGCGCGACCGTGCGGCGTGCAAGCCCGAGTGTTTCGGCCGCCTGATCCTGGCCGAGACCGGCAAAGCAGATCAGTTCGACGACTTGTGCCGCACGCGCGTCGGTCTGCGCGAGCCGGTCCAGTGCCTCGTCGAGCGCGAGCGCCTGCTCGGCGCTGTCGATCGCCAGGCGGTAGTCGCTGCCGGTCAGCGTGGTGCGGACCCAGTCGCCACCGGCACGCTGGCGCAGGCGGTTGCGCGCGCGATCGGCGAGCAGGTGGCGCATGGCGCGGGCGGCATAGGTGAAGAACTGATGCGGATGGGCGAACTCGAGCTCGTTGTTCGCGCCGATCCGCAAGTAGAGGTCGTGGACGAGTGCCGTCGTATCGAGCGTACCGTGCGCCCCGAGCGCGAGCCGCTTGCCGGCCATGGCCTTGAGGCGATCGTAGACCGCCGTGAACAGAGCATCCGCCTGCAGTGGCGCAGTCCCCTGGGTGGCCGACGATTCGGAATCCTCCATCACAAAATCCCGGACCTGTGGCGGCGCGCATGGGCCGACCCGCCGGAGTCTAGCGCAGCCGGAAACGCGGTGCTGTTGCTGTCCAGGGCCGGGATATCGGTTTTCGCCGCGATCCCGCCGCGCGTGCACGACGTGACCGGCATCGGTATCGCCTGTGCCGTGCGGGTGCCGGCGGTGCCTCGGGTTCCGTGCCCACCCCCGCGGAAAGCGCATTGATGGGTCTGATCGAAGGCGCCGTCGCCGTCGTCGCCCACGGCTGGTGTCAAGCGCAGGGCACGCACTGAAACGGCTTGCTGACGCACGCGGAGCGGCCCCGCGTAGTCCATGGCCTGGTTTCACATCGCTTGGCGTTACCCGATCACGCACATCCAGAAACCCGCCAGCGCTGGCGCGAGTTTCCGCGCCGGACCTCGCGACCGGCTACACGCCGTGGTACCAGTTCTGCGCGCCGCTGCCCGATCTGATCCATGCCGACGGGTTCGATGGCGCGTGACACCGCGCCGACCGGGTCATGCCGCAGCAGGGCGATGCCTATTTCGTGCGCAGGACGCCGCCAGGGAGTTTGCGCGAACCCGCCGGCGTGCGCATGATCGTCACGGAGGCCGGGCTATTGATCATAGCCGCGCCCGTCATCGGCGAGGCGCTTCAGGCCGGCGAGAACCGCCGCATCGAGCGGTTGCGGCTTGCGTTCTATCGCCAGCGCCTCGGCTGCCGTGGCTTTCGCCTCGTCGAAACGGCCCGCCCGCGAAAGCGTGCGCGCCTGCAGCATGAGCATCGAGAAAAGGGACGTCTTCTCGTCCGGCGTCTGTTCCTTCTGCTGCGCTACAACCGCGGCGACGAGATCAAGCGCTTCGTCGTTGCGGCCGAGCGCGAACAGCGCGAGCGCGCGCTGGAACCGCGCATAGCGAGCGTCCTTGGACTGGCTGCTGCCGGCACGTTCGGCAATGCGCAGCAGTTCGTCGGTGGTTGCCAGCGCTTGCATGTGCTGTCCCTGCTGGACCTGGAACCGGGCAAGAAAACCAAGCACGCCGATCAGTTGCGGACTGTCGGCGCCGGTGAGTTCACGTTGCGATTCGACCGCCTCGCGCGCGGCCGAACCCGCCTCGGCCGTGCGGCCGGCGATCGACAGCAGTTGCGAGAGTGATCCGAGCAGGCGCGGGCAGACGTTGTGGCGCACCTGTTCGCGCCGGCAGGTCGCGACGCCTTGCTCGAACCATTCGCGTGCCTCATCGCGCCTGATCTGGCCGGCGCGCAGCCTGCCCATCGCGGCGACCGCATTGAGCGTGTCCGGATGCGCCTCGCCGAGCAGGCCGCGGCGCATCGCCAGCGCGCGTTCGAGGTAGGGCTCGGCCTCGTCGTAGCGGGCCTTTGCGACCAGAAAGCTGCCGTAAACGCCGACCACCCAGGCCGTGTCCGGATGCGGCCGCGCATACAGGCGTTCGGCAACCTCGATCGCATCGCGATAAGCCTGCTCGGAACGTTCCGGATCGCCGCCGGCTTCGGCCGCGATGCTGAGCGAGCCGAGCAGGGTGAGGACTTCGCGATCGGGTTCGCGCTGCGTCGCATTCCATTTCCGCCAGGCGGAGTCGGCGAGCGCGAGCGCCTCGCCGAACCGCTGTGCGTAGACGAGACTTTCGGTCTGGGCGACGTCGATGCGCAGCGCGAGCGCTTCGGCACGCGCGGGCCGCCGTGCGGCGGTTGCGCGCGCCTGCGCGTATACGCCCTGCGCATCGTCGTGGCGGTTCATGCCGTACAGCGCATTGCCGAGGACGGTCAACGCTTCGGTACCGGCCGCGTCGTCGCGCATCGACAACGCCGCGCGCATCGGTTCGAGCAAGGCGCCTGCCTCGGCCGGACGTGCCTGCGCGAGCAGTACGTTGGCGCGCAGCACGCGCGCCTGCAGCCGCGCGGCGTCCGTTGCCGGATACAGCCGATCGAGCACCGGCAGCGCGCGGTCGAGCAGCGCGTGCGACTGCGCGAACGCGCCGGTGTGGAACGCCACCTTCGCGAGCGTCAGCAACAGGCCGGCGCGCATCGCCTCATCCATCGAGTCATCACGCAGCGCGCGTGCGCTGGCGTCGTCGACAAGATCCTCGACGGCCGGCCGCTTGTCGCGTGGCAGGTCGGCCTGTGCGCTCTCGAACACCGAGACGAGGAAATCGCGGATCGCTTCGGCGTTCCGGGTCTGCATGTTGGCGCGTTGCGCCTCGGCGTGGGCGAGTCGGGCCTGCCAGATGGCCAGGCCGAGTGCGGCGAGGATCGCGACGACGAAAGTCAGCGTCGAAGCGACGGCCCCCTTGTGCCGGCCGACGAATTTCCGCGTGCGGTACCAGCCCGAAGGCGCGCGCGCATCCACCGGTCGTCCGTCGAGCAGGCGCTCGAGGTCCTCGGCGAATGCGCCGGCCGATGCATAGCGTCTGGCGGCGTCCTCGTCGGTGGCCTTGACGACGATCGCGTCGAGATCGCCGCGCAACCGGCGTCGGGTCACAGCTGGCGCTGCCGGCAGCACACCGTCGGCCGCGGTTTCGCTGACCTGCGCCGACGGCGTGCGGCCGTGGCCGTCGTTGACACGTTCGCCGGTCAGCAGTTCGCCGAGCAGGATGCCGAGTGCGTAGACGTCGGTTGCGGTCGTGATCGCGCCGCTGTTGCGCTGCTCGGGTGCGGCATAGGCCGGGGTGAATGCCGGCAGCATCGTGCGGCTGTCGTCGTCGTCGGCGAGCAGCTTGGCGACGCCGAAATCCAGCAGCTTGACCTCGCCGTCCGCGCTGACGAGCACGTTCGAGGGCTTGAGGTCGCGATGCACGATCAGCGCGCGATGGGCCGCGTCGACGGCCCTGCAGACCGTCGTGAAAAGGCGCAGGCGGGCGTGAAGATCGAGCCTGTGCTCGCGCGCATGCGTGGTGATCGGTGTTCCATCGACCAGTTCCAGTGCGATATAGGGAACGCCCGTTGCGGTGACGCCGCCTTCGATCATGCGCGCGATGTGCGGATGGCGCAGCTGGATCAGCGCCCGCTGTTCGCGGCGGAACAGCCGTTGCGCCTCGGGACTGTGCAGGCTGCGCCGCAGCAGTTTCAGCGCAACATGCTGGGTCGCACCCTCGATCTCGCGGGTGGCGTGGAACACGGTCGACGAGCCGCCTTCGCCGAGCACGTCACCGATCACGAAGGGACCGATGAGGCTGCCCGGGGGCAGTTCCATTGCCGGTTCCTCGGTGCCGATGTGATCGGCGAGACGTTCGATGTCGTTGCCCGAGGGCGGCTCGCCGGCATCCGCGTCGGCGTCGATCAAAGCCAATACCTGCAGGCGCAGCGCCTCGGACTGGCAATGGCTTTCGAGAAATGCCGCACGGTCGCCCGCAGCGAGCGCTAGCGCCCGTTCGAACAAGTCGCGCAGCTGGGGTTCGGATCGATCCATGCCGTCACTGTCAACGCCGTTCGGCGCCGCTCCGTGCCATCAACCGAGTTCGTGCTTGAGAAAGGCACGTGCGAAACGCCAGTCGCGTGCGACCGTGCGCAGGGCGATATCAAGCACGCTGGCGACCTGTTCGTTGCCGAGGCCGGCAAACCAGACGAGTTCGACGACTTGTGCCGCGCGCGCATCGATCTGTTCGAGACGCTGCAGCGCTTCATCGAGCGCGAGTGCCTGCTCGGCGCTGTCGACGGCGAGACGGAAGTCGCTGCCGGTGAGCGTCGTGCGTTGCCAGTCTCCACCGGCGCGCTGGCGCAGGCGGTGGCGCGCGCGGTCGGTCAGCAGGTGGCGCATCGCCCGCGCGGCATAGGTGAAGAACTGGTCGGGATGAGCGAATGAAAGTTCGTTGTTCGCACCGATCCGCAAGTAGAGTTCGTGGACGAGTGCCGTCGTGTCGAGCGTGCCGCGCGCCCCGAGCGCGAGGCGCTTGCCGGCCATGGCCTTGAGCCGATCATAGACCGCCGTGAACAGGGCGTCCGCCTGCAATGGCGCTGTTGGCGGTGTGGCCGACGATGCGGAATCATCCATCGCGAATCCCCGGACCTGTGGCGCCGCTTGCAAGCCGGCGTGCAGGAGTCTAGCGCAGCCGGAAATGCAGTGCTGTTGCCGTCCGGGGCCGGGATGACGGTTTCGCGCATGGCCGCTTCGGACCCCCTTGACCGCCCCCGTGTCGTCCAACCACGATCGCGCCCTCCGTTCCGGATCGCACGGGAGACACGATGGGCAGGACCGTTCGCACGCTCGGCTGGGTCGCACTGGCCACTCTCGGCGCATTCTGCCTCGCCACGGTCGCCCTCCATCGGGGCGAGACGATCAATGCGATCTGGCTGGTCACGGCGGCGACCTCGATCCTGTTCATCGCCTACCGGTTCTACAGCAAGTTCATCGCCGACAAGGTGCTGCAGCTGGACGCCACGCGCGCGACGCCCGCGGTGCGTCGCAACGACGGCCTGGATTTCGTGCCGACCGACAAGACCGTCGTATTCGGTCACCATTTTGCCGCGATCGCCGGCGCCGGACCGCTGGTCGGTCCCGTGCTTGCGGCACAGATGGGTTATCTGCCTGGCACGTTGTGGATTCTCGTCGGCGTGATCTTCGCCGGCGCGGTCCAGGATTTCATGGTCCTGTTCTTCTCGACGCGGCGCGACGGCAAGTCGCTCGGCGAGATCGCGCGCGCGGAACTCGGGCCGACCGCCGGCGTGGTCGCGATGATCGGCGTGCTCATGATCATGTTCATCATCCTCGCCGTGCTCGCGCTGGTCGTGGTCAAGGCGCTCGCCGAAAGTCCGTGGGGCACCTTCACGGTTGCGATGACGATGCCGATCGCGGTGTTCATGGGCATCTACCTGCGCTACATCCGGCCCGGCAAGGTGCTTGAGGTTTCGATCATCGGTCTCGTGTTGCTGATCGTGTCGATCTGGCTCGGCGGCCTCGTTGCCCAGGACCCGCAGTGGGCTGCGGCCTTCCACTTCGAGGGTCGCGATCTCGCCTGGATGCTGATCGGCTATGGCTTCATCGCCTCGGTGCTGCCGGTCTGGTTGCTGCTCGCGCCGCGCGACTACCTGTCGACGTTCCTCAAGATCGGCACCGTCGTGCTGCTCGCGATCGGCATCGTCATCGCGGCGCCGGAAATGCGGATGCCGGCGATCACGAAGTTCATCGACGGCAGCGGCCCGGTGTTCGCCGGCAGCCTGTTCCCGTTCCTGTTCATCACGATCGCGTGCGGGGCCGTGTCGGGATGGCATTCGCTTATCGCGTCGGGAACGACGCCGAAATTGCTCGCCAACGAAAAGGAGGCGCGCCTGGTCGGCTACGGTTCGATGCTCATGGAGGCCTTCGTCGCGGTGATGGCCCTGATTGCCGCCTGCGTGCTCGATCCAGGCATCTATTTCGCGATGAACGCGCCGACCGCGCTGCTCGGTACGACGGTCGAATCGGCCGCCGTGGCGATCAACAATCTCGGCTTCGTGATCACGCCGGAGATCCTCACCCAGACCGCCAGGGACATCGGCGAAACGACGATCCTGTCGCGCACCGGTGGCGCGCCGACACTCGCCGTCGGCATGGCCCACATCTTCCACCAGGTGATCTCGGGCGAAGGCATGATGGCGTTCTGGTACCACTACGCGATCCTGTTCGAAGCGCTGTTCATCCTGACCACGGTCGATGCCGGCACGCGTGTCGGGCGGTTCATGATCCAGGAACTCGCCGGCATGGCCGTACCGGCGCTCAAACGCACCGAGTCGTGGTTCGCCAACGTCGTCGCGACCGCGTTGTGCGTCGCCTGCTGGGGCTATTTCCTCTATCAGGGCGTGGTCGATCCGCTGGGTGGCATCAACACGCTGTGGCCGCTGTTCGGCATCGCCAACCAGATGCTCGCGGCGATCGCGCTGACCGTGTGCTGCGTGTGCCTGATCCGGATGAAGCGCGACCGCTACGTCTGGGTGCCGCTCGTGCCGACCGTATGGCTCGTTGTCTGCACGCTGACCGCCGGCTGGCAGAAGGTGTTCCACGACAACATCCGCATCGGTTTCCTGTCCCATGGCCGCGTCTACAGCGATGCGCTAGAACAGGGCAGGGTGCTCGCACCGGCGAAGACGCTCCAGGACATGCAGCGCATCGTCGTCAACGACTACGTCAATTCCGGTCTGGCACTGACCTTCATGACGATCATGCTGATCGTCATCGTGTTCGGCATCCGCGCCGCGCTCAAGGCGCGCGCGATCGCAACGCCGACCGCGCAGGAAACGCCGTACGTCGCCCTCGCCGAGACAAGCCGATGAACATCGTGGCGATCTCGCGGGCCGTCGCGATCGCGTTGCGCGACATCTGGCGCAAGGCCGTGCAGGTCGCGCGCCTGATCATCGGGGTGCCTGACTACGACACCTACGTCGAACACCTTCGCCGCTGCCATCCCGAGCAGTCCCCGATGAGCTATGAGGCGTTCTTCATCGAGCGCCAGAACGCGCGCTACCGTGGCGGGGGCGGGCGCTGCTGTTGAGGCACGCATCCTCGCCGGGTCCGCTTCGACTTTCAGCGAATCTCGTCGGCCGACGCGCGCATGTCGTTTTGCACACCACAAACCGTACCGGCTCCCAATGGAGCCCGCGGGGCTTCCTCCCCGGAGATGTTCGGATGAGCTGGAAGGTGCTTTTTCTCATGTGGCTTGTCGCCGGAGCCGGCAGCGCGCATGCCGCAACGTTCACGGTCGATTCGATCGTCGACTGGCCCGACCTCAATCCGGGCGACGGCGTATGCAACTTCCTGGCGATGCCGGGTCCCAACCGTTGCACACTGCGCGCCGCGATCATGGAGGCCAATGCCCTGGCCGGTCCTGATCAGATCGTCCTGCTCCCGAACCGCGTGTATCCGATCACGATTCCTGACGCGGGGCCCGACCAGGGCGCCAGCGGCAGCTTCCGGATCACCAGCGACCTGAACATCTGGTTCCTTGGCTCAGGCGCCGAGCGTCCCGTGGTTGATGCCAATGGGACCGCGAGCGCGTTCGAAGTGATTTCAGGCAACGTGGGCATGTTCGGCTTCGACATCACCGGTGGCGACGCGACCACGAGCGGCGGAAGAGTGGGAGGCGCAATCTATATCGTGGACACGGCCGGCACCGTGGATCTGTTGTTCATGCGCATGTACGGCAACCGCGCCAATACCGGTGGCGCGATCCTCAACTACGGACCCGACACGACGTTGGCCGGCTCCGAACTCTACGACAACGAACACGTCGACTATTTCGCGAGTCCGCACTTCGGATCAGCCATCCAGAATTACGGCACCCTGACGATCGACTCGACCGCGATCCACTCCAATCGCAACAGCGATGGGTCAAGTGGCGCGGCCATCGCGATGCGCTTCCAGGACTCGCGCACCACGATCATCAACAGCACGATCGCGCAGAACGAGGGCACCGGCATTCATCTGATCTCTGGCGACCGGCTCGAGCTGCGCAATGTGACGATCGCTGGAAACGGGGGGTTCGGCCTGACCATCACCGCCAACAACATCGTCTTGCGAATGCGCAACACGGTCGTCGCGCGCAATCTGCTCGATTGCGATCTCGCTGGGACCACGGTACGCGAGATCGACGCCTACAACCTCGATTCCGATGAGAGCTGCACGCTCGCCGCCGGCAGCGGCAACCAGCCGGGTGTGAGCGACCTGCTGCTCGCGCCGCTGTCGCGCCGGTTCGCCCCGACAGCGTTTGCGACGCCCGCCGTATGGCCACTCAAATCGGCTGGCGCGGGGGGGCTGATCGATCTGGGCCACCCGGTCATCGCCTTGAATGGATGCGTTGGAACCGATCAACATCTGCGTGATCGACCGGTCGACGGCAACAACGACGGTGTCGCGCGTTGCGACATCGGTGCCGTCGAGATCAGCGACGATGTGCTGTTCTTCGATCCGTTCGAGCGACTGTGAGCCCGGTCACAGCTGCGCGATGTTTCAAGCGGAGCCGCGACGGCGATCCGCTCCCACCCCTTGCCAGGTCGGGTTCCAGGGCCATAATCACCGTTCGAACCGCGTCGCGGGGTTGGGCGGAGTGCGAAGTAGTGAATGTCGACGCCGAGGATCTTGCCGAGCGTCTTGCGCGTGAAGGCTATGGCGAAGCAGTCTGGCTGCGCGAACTCTTGCCTGTGGTTTATGCGGACCTGAAGCGCATCGCCCACTATCAGTTGCTCAGACATGTCCGCGGCTCGACCTTGTCGACGACCTTGCTCGTCCACGAAACCTGGTCGAGGCTGGCCGGCTCCCCGGGCAAGACGCCCGTGGAGCGCGAGCATTTCATTTCGCTGTGCGCACGCGTGATGCGCCAGGTCGTCATCGACCATGCCCGCGCAGCATCGGCGGTCAAGCGTGGCGCCGGGGTGCCGCGCATGGAGCTGCGTGAGGCGGATGCCACGGTCGAGCAGCCCTCGCATGCGCTGTTCGTACTTGCCGAGGCACTCGACTCCCTGCAGGAAGCGGATCCTCGACTCGCACGCATCGTCGAACAGCACTGGTTCATCGGACTGGAAGCCGAAGAACTTGCCACATTGCATGATGTTTCCCTGCGCACGGTCCAGCGCGAACTCAAGCGCGCGCGTGCCTGGCTAGCCGAATTGCTTGGACCATGAGCGCCGGGCTCGGCAGCGCGGAATTCCACGTACTCGATGCGCTGCTGCAGGAGGCGCTGGATCTGGATGCCGAGGCGCGTGCCGTGTGGTTGCGGCGTCTCGCGGCCCAGCAACCCGATCGTGCATCGCGCCTGCGCAGCATGCTGGACGCCGCGCACGACGAAGGCGGCGGCCATCTCGACCGTGTGCTCGACCAGTCGCTGTGGTCTGCGCTTGCGGGTGATTCCGCGAGCGGACAGCGCTTCGGTGCATGGCTTGTCGTCGCCACGCTTGCCCATGGCGGCATGGCGCGGGTTCTGCTGGCCGAACGCGCCGATGGCGCCTTCGTTGCGCATGCGGCAATCAAGTGCCTGTGGCCCGGACTCGCAACGCCCGGACTCATCGCGCGGTTCGAGCAGGAGCGCCAGATCCTCGCACGTCTCCAGGACCCGCGCATCGCGCGCCTGCTCGATGGCGGCGTGCGCGAAGACGGCATTCCGTGGCTGGCCCTGGAGTTCGTCGATGGCGTCTCGATCGACGCGCATTGCGATTCAAAGTTTCTGGACGTCGACGCGCGGATCGCATTGTGGCTCGATGTGGCCGCGGCCGTGGCGACTGCGCATCGACACCTTGTGGTCCACCGCGATCTCAAACCGTCGAACGTGCTGGTCAGTCGCGCGGGTGCCGTGAAGCTGCTCGATTTCGGCATCGCCAAGCTGCTCGAGCCCGAGGACTTTCCGCATGCCGCGCCGCCCACCCAGCAGGAGGGCAGGGCGCTCACGCGCGACTACGCCAGTCCGGAACAATTGCGTGGCGAGGACGTGACCACCGCGAGCGATGTCTACCAGCTTGGTCTGCTGTTGTATGAACTTGTCACCGGCTTGCAGCCGTTCCGCAGCGGCAGTGTGAGGGAACGCGAACGCAATGTCCTCGAGAGCGAGCCGCCGCTGGCGTCGCAGGCGGTGGGCATGGGCACGGATGCCGCCGTGCGGGCAAGCGCGCGCGCGACCAGTCCGGCGCGCCTGGCCCGACGCATGCGTGGCGACTTCGATGCGATCCTGGCCACGGCGCTGGCCAAGGATGCGCGCCTGCGCTACCCGTCGGTCGAATCACTGTGCGAGGACATCGCCCGCTGGCAACACTCGGTTCCCGTGGTCGCGCGACGCACGGGTCCGCTGCGCCGCACCGGCAAGTGGATCCAGCGCAATGCGTTGGCCGTGGCTGCGGCCACCGTGGTCCTCGTGATCGCAATCGCTTACGCGGCTACGGCATCGATCCAGGCGAATGCGATCGCCGAAGAGGCAGCGCTGAACCGCGCCGTGCGTGATTACCTGGTTCAGTGGATGAGGCAGGCCGATCCCGCTGCCACTTCGGGACGTGATCCTTCCTCGAACGAAATGCTCGCCGCGGGTCTGGAGCGTGCGCGCAGCGACCTCGTCGACCAGCCGGAACTGAAGGCCGAAATCCTGTTGATCGTGGGCGAGATCCACATGGCTCGCGGCGAGTTCTCGCTCGCCGGCCCGGTGCTGCGCGAGGCCGACGCGATCTATCGGCAGCTGCCTGACATGAAACCCGAACTTCGCGGTCGCAGCACCCAGGGGCTGGCGACTTGGCTGCACCTGACTGGGCACTATGACGAGGCCGAAGAGACGTTCCGGCTTGCGCTACGCGAGCGGGTCGAGGCGCTGGGCGAGCGCGCCGAGGCATCGCTTCGGGTGCGTCAGGAGTTCGCGGACATGATGCACACCCGCGGACGCTACGCGGAGTCGGTGGATCTGCTCGAGCGTGCGCTGACCGACGCACGCGCGACGCTCGGTCCTGGCGATCTCCTGACCCAGCGGATTGCGCGCAATCTGGCCGATGTCCTGCGTGACTACGGGCGCTATGCCGATGCGTCCTCGCACTATGAATTCGCCTGCCCGGCGTTGCGCGCGGCGCATGGCGAATGGAGTGTCGACACGATCGTCTGCGAGCTCGGCCTCGGCCGGCACCTGCTTGAGGGGGGGCACGTCGATGAGGGGGCTGCGATGCTGCAGACGAGCATTTCGCGCTACGCCCAGTTGAAGGTCGCGCACGCATCCGCAGTGTCCTACTACGAGCGCCCGCTCGCCCAGGTCGACGAGGCGCGCGGCGCCTTCGTCGAAGCCGAGCAAAGACTCGTGCGTCTGTCGGATGCAATATCGGCGGACTATCCGCCCGAGCATCTGTTGTTCGGCTACATGGCGCTGGACCGCGCCTTTCTCGCGCTTGCACGCAACGACGATCTGCAGGCCATGGGGTTCCTCGAGATTGCCGAGCGATCGTTCGCGTCGGTGCAGGCGGACGGCCATCCGCGCCTGATCGAGATCCGGCTCGGCCAGGCCCTCGTCGCGCGCCGCGCCGGAGACGAAGCCGAGTCAATACGCTTGCTTGACGAAGCGCGAGCACAGGCGCAACGCGACCTTGATCCGGGGCACATGCTGTTCGAGGCGATCGCGCTGGCCGGTAGCGAGGGATGCCCGCAGTCCGGTCGCGGGATGCGAGGCCTCGTGGTGACTCGCGTCTGCCGCGCGATCCAGTCCGGTGCGGGGCAGGGCCTCGCCGGCCAGGGTGCAGGCCTCTAGCTATCCGACCCTAAAGCCCGACGGGCGAGGCGGGCCGTATCGAGCAGACATGCCATGATCAGCACGGCGGCAGCTGTCGTATCGCCCACGGGAATTCGTAGCTGGGGTTGGGCGCACTCGCGCGCAGCTGGGAGATCAACCATGAAGCACATCCGGATCGTCTTTCACGTTCTTTTCGCTGCGACGTCCGCGCTCGCCATCGCCGGTGGTCCGCCGCTACCCGATACCTTGTTCCGCGAAGGATTCGAGGCCGCGGAGTTTGCCGACATCAGGCCGCTTTCCGACGAGTTCGGCAGTGCAGCCACGCTCGGCGACTGGCGGCGCGTGCGTCACGAGGAACATTGGCCGATCGACCAGATCGAGCACATGGACATCGACGCGACCCGCCCGGGATGGTTGACCGTGGTGCCGCATACGAGCGGCTGGTACGAGGACTACCGCGGAGATCTCGGCTTCAAGCTCGTCGCCGGAGACTTCGTCGTCACCACGCGCGTGGATGCGCGCAATCGCACGGCGACCGGTGCGCCAGGCAGCACGATGGGCGGCTCGCCGAACACCGAGTTTTCGCTGGCCGGAATCATGATCCGCGCACCGCGCACCGACGTGGTCTGCTGCGATGCCAGTTGGTGGCAGCCGGGCGGGGAACGCTACATCTTCCTGTCGTTCGGTTCAGCCAGCCAGACCGGCGCGTATCAATTCGAGACCAAGACCACGCGTGCTGCGATCCCGCCGGAGACCAACAGCGTTTCGGTTCTCGAGATTGGTCCGGCTTCGGCAGGACCGCTGGAGCTGCGGGCTGCGCGCATCGGCATCTACGTGATCCTGCTCGTGCGCGAGTCCGGCCAGCCGTGGCGCGTTCAGCGCCGCATCGCGCGCACGGATCTCCCGCTGGCGATGCAGGTGGGCATCACCGTGTACACCGATTGGGCCACCGTTTCGACCTATCCCGTTCCCGTGCACAACACCACCCAGATCACGCATGCCTATCTTGATCCGGGCACGGCGGCCGATCCGGATCTCCAGGCGCAGTTCGACTTCTACCGGTTCGCGCGACCGCAGGTTCCCGCCGAACTGATCGGCCTGAATCTCGCCGACCCCAATGCGGTCAGCGACGCCCAGCTGCTCGCGTTCCTCGGCAACTGAAACACCACGGAAGCGCAGCGCAGGGGATCGATCTGCCCCCCGAATTCACGCTGCGACTGGCATACCAGTTCGCCATGGAATTCGCGGCCAGGAGGCGCTGCAGCGGCCGAGGATTGCTATCGGCCAGAAGCAGACAGTCGTCGTCGGCGCTTGCCGGTCACCTGCTTTCAATCGCCGTCTTTGCGATGCGGACAGCAACGCTGAGGCGGTCATCCGGCGTTGCATGCGTGTCTGGCGCGACACCCACCCCTTC
>Ga0307505_10000246_pt1 | contig 65298 bp, 38 predicted proteins | sample 23_S_MG_FD_202183 | JGI IMG/M metagenome (GOLD analysis project Ga0307505, IMG submission 202183) | Soil microbial communities from Populus trichocarpa stands in riparian zone in the Pacific Northwest, United States - 23_S | ecosystem: Environmental > Terrestrial > Soil > Riparian zone > Trees... | reverse complement strand
GACGCTCAAGGCGGCGCTGCCCGACGAGCTCAACCTCTCGAACCACCTCGCGGTCATCACCCTCGTCGAGGGTGCCGAGTGGGTGCTGCGCGACGTCGACGCCGGGCGCAACTGGGTGATCCGCAAGACGGCGACCGGGTACGACGTGTCGGCGGCGACCATCGACGCGGTCGCGATCGCGGCGGCGCTCTCGGCCGGCCTCGGCCCCGCGGGCATCGCCGCCGCGGGCGGCGGCGCACTCGCCACCAACATCGTGACCTCGACCGTGGAGGCATCGCTCGTCGGCGGCACCTCGACCATCACGGGCGCGTTCACGGTGACCGCCGAGGGCCGCGGAGCGGTGCTCGCGACGATCGTCTCGGCCGCGCTCGCCGTCGGCGCCGGCTTCATCGGCGGCGGCATCGCCATCGGCGTCGCGATCGCCCGCAACATCATCGGCTATGACCTGGGCGGCGACACGGCCGCCAACCACACGCTGAGCGGTCTGCTCGCCGGCACGGGCGCCATCGCCACCGGTGCCACGGTCGCGATCGACGCCGGCGTCAACAAGGGACGCGTCTACCGGTACGTGGGCGCGACCGGTCTCACTGCGTGCTTCACCGGAAAGGATGCCGCGGGCAAGGCGGCGTGTGTCGACCTGTCCGACGTCGATGTCTGGCGCGAGGTGCTCACGCGCAACGCCGCCGAGGTGCAGGCTTCGATCCGCGGCGCGAACGTCACCGCGGCATCCATCACCGTGACCGCGACGTCGCGCCAGACGATCTCGTCGATCGTCGTGGCGGCGGCCGTCGCCGTCGGCGCGGGCATGATCGGCGTCGGCATCGCCGCGGCCGGATCGAGCGCCGAGAACCGGATCGCGGTCGACGTGGCCGCCTACATCTCGGGCACCGGCACCGTGAGCTCCGCCGGTGAGCTCATCGTTCGTGCCGTCGACACGTCGATGATCAAGGCGGACGTCGGTGCGGCCGCGCTGTCGCTGGGCGCCGGCATCGCAGGCGGTGCCCTGTCGATCGGTGTCGCGCTCGCCTGGAACGAGATCGCCAACGCCGTAGAGGCCTACGTGCAGGGCGCCACCGTGAGCGCGGCGAGCGTGAAGGTCACGGCGCAGGACACCACGACGATCCTCGCGTTCACGATCGCAGCCGCGCTGGCCGTCGGCGTCGGGGCGCTGGGCGGCGCCTCGTTCGCCGGCGCGGGAGCGCTCGCCGACAACACGATTCTCAGCGCCGTGCGCGCCTACGCCGACGGGGCCGCCATCACGACGACCGGCACAGGCGAGGTGGAGTTCCGCGCGACCGGTTCCGCGACCATCACGGCGACGGTGCTCGGCCTCGCGGCCGCGGTGTCGGTCGGCATCGGCGTCTCGATCGCAGCGGCGATCGGCGCTGCGATCGCCCGCAACCACCTCGGCCTCGACTACGACTTCACCAGCACGGGAACGCAGATCGTGCGCAACGGCGACAAGGTGCTCGTCACCGACGGCTACACCGGCGGCGGCACGCCGGGCGCCGTCTACCGCTACGTCGGCTCGCGCGCCTCGCTCACCCTGGGGACGCAGAACTACGCCGGCCCGAACTGGGTGCTCGAGCTGCCGAACCGGGTCGAGGCCTTCCTCCACGACACGAGCGTGGATACCGGCGGTGCGCTGACCATTGCGGCCACCGACACCTCGACCATCATCGCGACGATCGCCGCGGGCTCCGTCGCGATCGCGGTCGCCGGTCCCGGGATCTCGGTCGCGGCTGCCGGCGCAGGCGCTCGGGCGCTCAACCGCATCGGCACGCGCGTTCACGCCTACATCGACGGCGACGGCGGGGATCGCGTCGAGGCGTCCTCGGTCGCCGTCACCGCGACGTCCACCGCCACGATCACGGCGACCGTGTTCGGCATCTCGGTCGCGGCATCCATCGGCATCGGCGGTGCCGCCGCGACCACCGTCGTGATCTCCGACAACCTCATCGTCGCCGACACCGCCGCGTACATCGCGGACGCGACGGTCACGGCCACCGGGGGCGGGGTCACCGTCACGTCGCGCAGCACCGCGATCGCCAACGCCGAGACGGTCACCGTCGCGGTCGCAGCCGGCCTCGTCGGAATCGCCGTCTCGGTGACGGTGGCCACCGTCACGAACCGCGCTCGCACGACGGCCCGCATCGGCGGGCAGTCCGTCGTCACGGCGAGCGGTCAGGTCGCCGTGACCGCGGTCGGTACGAACACGACGACCGCCGACCTGAGAGGCGGCAGCGGGTCGACCGGTGTGGCTGTCACCACCATCGGCGCCACCGTGACGATCAACGACGAGCTGGTCGCCGAGGTGGGCAACGGTGCGGCGATCACCGCGCAGTCCCTGCTCGTGCGGGTCGGCGAGGGCGCCGCCGCACCGGCCACGCGCACCGCGACCGTGACGGTGAACGCGGGCACCGGCGGTCTGATCGCGGTGCAGGCGGTCAGCGCCCGCACGACGATCACCGGCAACGCCCTCGCACGCATCGGCGCCGCGGTCATCCGCACGACGGGCGCCACAGGGGTCACCGCCGACGTCACGATGCGCGCCGAGACGACCACGACCGGCGGCGCGGGCGGACTCGTCGCCGTCGAGAGCTACACGCCGACCGCCGAGGTGGGCACGAGCACGACTCCGGCGAGCGTCAGCGCCATCGTCGACGAGGGAGCCGACCTCAGTGTCGGCGACCTCACCGTCGCGGCCCGCGCCACGAGCACCGCGATCGCGAGGATGCCCTCGGGCGGGGGCGGCGCGATCACGATCGGTGCCGGCAAGGCGGAGACGTTCGTCGACACCCGCGTGGTCGCCCGAATCGGCCGAGCCAGCGCGACGCCGGTCAACCCGGCCGAGAACGTCAGCGCCTACGCCACGTCGGTGACCGCGACCGGCAACGTCTCCGTGACCGCCGAACTGACCGAGTCCGCGACGTCGACTGCCGACCGCGGCGCCGGCGGCCTCATCACCGTCAACGCGATGTCGGCCGTCGCGAACCTTCTCGGCGGCGCGTCGGCCGAGGTCGGCCAGCGGGTCACGCTCGCCGCGCGCAATCTGACCGTCACCGCGACGATCGTCAGCGGTGCCGCGAGCGCCTCCATGGTCATCGCGAGCGGTGCCGCCGTCGACATCGCCGCGCCGTCGGCGACGGCCAGCGCGAAGACCACGACCAACGCGGCGATCGGAGCGGACTCCTCGATCACCACGACCGGTTCGGGCGGTACCGGCGGAAACGTCTCCGTGAGTGCGACGGGGCGCGCAGAGGCCGACGCGTACGCGGCGGCGTGGGGTGGCGGCTTCGTGCGAGCCGGCGGAGCGTCGGCGACGTCGACCGTCGACCCCACCGTGACCGTGTCGATCGGGGCGAGGACCCGCATCAGCGCGACGGGCGATGTCAGCGTGTCGGCGACGGTCTCGCGCACGCCCGCCAATGCAGGACACGTCCAGGACGGCGCCATCCTCGGGGTCGACGAGGTCGAGGACACCCTCACCGTCGACTTCCCGCTGCAGACCGGCAACCAGGTCAGCTACACCGCGACCGGCGGCACGATCGGCGGCCTGTCGGTGTGCACGGGAACGAGCGCCGGATGCCGCGCGTACACCGTCACGGTGCTCGAACCCTCGGTGAACAACGGCCCGGCCGTGATCGCGTTCGACCAGTCCTTCACCCTCGGTTCGGTCGACGCCGCGCGCAACGTCATCACCTTCGCGTCGCCGCACCACTTCCGCTCGGGCGACGCCGTCCGCTTCGTCGGCGCCGGAGTGCTCGAGGCATGGCAGGGCCCGATCGGCGCCGGCGTGCTCTATGTCAAGGTCGTGGACCCGAACACCATCCGGCTGGTGACGTCGCTCGCGGCCGCGACGGCCACCGACGCCAGCCTCCTGCGCACGTTCTCCGTCGCCTCGGGAGGTACCTACCTCACGATGGCGAGCGGGTCGCCGTTCGCGGTCGGGGATGCCGTCACCTACGAGTCCGACGGACACGTCGGCTTCACCCAGGACGACGTCGACGTCACCGTGACGACGTTCAACTGGTGCGGCGTGAGCGTGACCGGCCCGCTGCGCACGGGGGCACTGTGCAAGCCCGGAACCAGCACGATGAACCCCGAAGCTCCCGTCGCGCACAACAACGCGGCCGACAACATCTACGCCAAGGCCCACGGGTTCCAGACCGGTGACGCGGTCATCTACCACGGCTCAGGTCTCAGCCTCGTCGACGGCCAGACCTACTACGTCATCCGCATCGACGCCGACACCTTCCGGCTGGCCGCGACGTACTTCCAGGCCGTCGGGCACGCGGGCGTCGACGCGAACGGCGACGGCGACCGCAGCGACCCGACCGACGTCGCCGCCATCGTCGTGCAGGCGCTCGCGATCGTCCGCAACGACCTGAGCGACGCCGGTCGCAAGACGGCGCACACGCTGACGAGGGCGCTCGCCGGACTCGAGCAGGGCAGGACCTACTACGTCGTCGCGGGAGATACGGCCACCACGCGAGCGCTGTCGGCGACGCGCGGAGGCACGGCGATCGCGATCCGCAACACCGACACCATCACGCTCTTCCGCAACAACGGTGACGTGTACCAGACGGTGACCGTCATCACCCGTGGAGGAGTCCATCGCCTCGGCATCCTCGGTCTCGACCTCGCGCCGTGTGCGGGGGCGGCGTGCAGCACCGTCGAGACGCTCCGCCTCGTCCTCACCGCTGCAGGCGGCGGCACGCACGCGCTGCGAGGTCCCGGTGGCGTCTCCCTCGCGTCGTCGGTCGCGGTCCCGGGCAACGGCGAATCGACCGCCATCGCGCGCGGCGGCGGGGGCGGCGGATTCAGCTTCGCGTTCCCGGCCGCCACGCTCTCGTACTCCGCCGACGTCACCGTGACGGTCTCGGCAGCCGAGATCCGCGCCGGCGGCAGCATCGCGATCACAGCGGATTCGAAGACGAGCCAGTCCGCATCGGCGTCCGCTGCGGGCGGCGGAGCGCTCGAGGTCGGCGAAGCTCACGCCGACGTCTGGGTGCTCGACAACGATGAGCTCGACACATCGGTCACCGTGTCGAATGGCACGCAGATCATCGCGGGCGACGATCTGCGCATCACCGCCGCGTCCGACCACATCGCATCGGCCACCGCGTCGGCGCCCGGCGGGGGAGCGATCAGCGGCAAGATCGCCGAGACGACGGCCCGCCTCGACTTCCTCACCCGCGTGGTGATCGGGACAGGTGTGACACTGCGCGCCGGCGACGCGCTCATCATCGAGGCGCGCTCGCGCTCCGACGTCCAGACCTACAGCGACACGTACTCGGTCGGCATCGGCGCGGGCGCCGACAGCGACGGAACCAACGGCGACAAGGGCGTGCACGTCGACGCCGACACGATCGTCACGATCGGGGCAGGCTCGACGATCGAGGCTCGATCCGTCACCGTCGGTGCGTTCGTCGACCGCCTCTATGCCCGCGCTCGCGCCTACGCGACGGCCTACAGCCCGATCCTCCTGGGCGTCGCCGTCGCCCTCGCACACGCGCAGGTGGAGGTCGACGCCGTCACGAAGGTCGAGATCTCGGGCAACGCGCAGAACAGGACGCGGATCACGGGCGAGCGCGGCGTCGACATCCGCGCTGTCGCGGCGGGCGTCACGGTGATCCGCGACGCGGACGCGCTCGCGGTCGCCCTCTTCCCGTACTGGGAGGAGCCCGAGCCGGGATCCACGAACCTGCCGACCACCGTCTCGACATCGTCGTTCGTGACCGTCACCGCGGGCGCCCGCGACAACGCGCGGGTCGGGCAGACCCAGCTCGTGAACGGCACGACCCTCGGTCTGAACAAGACCGATCCGGCGCTTGCCCTCCTCGTCGAGGCGTACACGGCTGTCGGCAACGGAACCGCCGACGTCATCACCTGGGGGGCGGATGTCGTCATCCTGGGCGGCCGCGGCGGCCAGCCGGAGCTCGTCATCGATGAGAACGGCTACATCAGGGCGCTGAACAACATCTCGGTGTGGAACAACCTGAATCAGGTGGGCGGCACGGGGACGCTCGGAGTCGGCGATCAGATCACCGACGGCGACTACTACGTGCAGGCGAGCAACAGCGGCTATGGCGACGTCGCGTTCGTCGCCGACGTCAGCCGCAACCCGGTGGGGGTGACCCCGGTGTTCACGTTCCGCGACAACCTCGAGTCGGTCACGATCATCGACCGCTCCGGCCAGGAGATGCACATCGTCGGCATCGACATGATCTTCCGCGGCACCGACGTCCCGCTCGTGGAGTTCGTGCGCCGGACCGCAGCGTCGGGCGAGGTCCTCTCGGGCGGCCGCGCCGACGACAACGTCATGGAGTTCGACCTGTGGCGCAATCTCACTCCCGCCGGATCGATCGTCGACATCCAGAAGCTCGGCACCGCCGCAGACATCGTGATCCGCGGGAACATCCTGAATCCCGCCGGCTGGACGCGCATCCTCTCCGACCAGGGCGACATCCGCTCGCTCGGCACGGCATGGATCGAGACCTGGGTCGCCGAGCTCGAGGCGACGGCCGGCTCGATCGGCACCGCCGCCGACCGGGTCGAGATCCGCCTCGTGAAGTCGGTCAACCGCGGCGACCGTCCGGCGAGCACCGACGATTCGTGCCGTGACTTCTCGATGTTCGTCACCGCCGGCCTCGACGCCTACCTGCACCTGCAGGCGGTCGAGCGCGGCGCGCTGTGCCCCGGCGAAGCTCCTTCGACCGCGCTCGCGGTCGGCATCGACCGCGTCGTCGCGGGTCGCCACGCCGACCTCGTCATCGCTGACAGCCTGCGCCAGGACGGCGTCGGCACGCCGGGCTGGGTGCGCGTCCGCGTCGAAGGCGAGCCGGGGGGCGTTCACGACACCGAATACTCCAGCCACTTCCGTCCCGACACCGTCACGATCCCGCGCGACCCCGCCGCCTACGCGACCGGCGGCACGCCCATCGCGTCGGTCTGGACCTTCCAGCGCACGCGCTCGCTCGTCGCCCGTCAGGCGACCACCCACCCGACCGGCATCGCCGCGTTCACGCTGCCCCGCGCGACGACCGCCAGCGCGACGATCCCGCCGTCCGCCGGCATCATCGCAGGCGGGAACATCCTCATCGCCGATGTCCAGGGCGCCGCGAACTGGACGGCCAGCGGCAGCGCCGGGCTCGCCGCGCCGACCGTCACGCTCGTCGTCTACACCGACGTGCTCGGCACCGGTCACATCGACGTGAGCGTGGACGGCGCCGTGACGCTCACCGAGGTCGCCGGCGACCTGCGCGCGGGCATGATCCGCTCGCGCGGGTCCGACGTGCACCTCACCGCCCGCTCCGGCTCCATCGTCGACGCGCCGGAGGGCGCGAACGCCGCGGCCACCGTGGGCGACTCCGGCCCCGACGTCGTGGGCGTCGTCATCACGCTCCTCGCCCCGAACGGCGGCATCGGCTCGACGACGAACTTCCTCGAGATCGACTCGTCCAACCGCGACGGCACGCTGCAGACCGGAAGCCTCACGGCGGCCGCCCTCGTGAGCGTCTACATCACCGAGGTCGACGGGATCGCGGCATCCGTCGACGATCTGCGCGTCGCCCTCGTCACGTCGGGTGCCGACGTCACGCTCACCACACGCGCCGGATCGATCGTCGACGCGCGCGCCGACGACGCGGCGAACGTGATCGGCAACTCGATCGACCTCGACGCGATCGGCGGCAGCATCGGCAGCGCGGGCGACGACCTCGAGATCGACTCCTCGTTCACGCTCACGGGCGACGTCGGACTGCAGGCATCCGTCTCGATCTGGCTCACCGAGGTCGACGGCACGCTGCGCCTCGTCCTCGCCGAGGCGCTCGGCGGCAACGTCACGCTCACCGTCCGCGAGTCCGCCGCCGACCTGGACGAGGATCTCGACCTGCTGGGCAGCGGGGCGGTGTGGTTCACGGAGAACGCCGAACGCACCATCCCGCGCGGGCGCATCGCGGCGACCGGGTTCGTGCGACTGCAGGTCGGCGACGACGTCACCACGCACGCGAACAGCATGATCGTGGCAGGCGGCGCCATCGACATCTTCGGCGACTGGCTGAACCTCGACGCGAACCACGGCACGACGATGGTGCTCCGCGGCGACATCACGCCGGGAGCGGCATCCGTCACCAACGTGTGGGGCCACACCGACGTCGACCACTTCCAGCTCGGCGACCAGACCGGCGTCGACCCGACCAACGCCAAGACGACACCGGGGTCGGCCGGCTACATCCGTCTCGGTGGCGACACGCGCATCCACGGTGGACAGAACCTGTCCGCCACCGATGAGGCGGACGGCGAAGACACGTTCATCGTCTACTACCTGCAGACGATGAATGTCGCCGCCGGCCACACCCTCGTGCTCGACGGGCAGGCCGAGACCGACATCTACACCTTCTACACGACCGGCAGCCGGGGGAGCCCGCGCAACTACGTCGCCCACGTGCTCGACACCGGTGCCCCCGGCGACGGCGTCGACGAACTCTGGATCTACGGCGCCGACAGCGCCCTGAGCGGCTACGCGAACGCGACCACGCCGCACCCGTACGACGACATCTTCCTGCTGCGTCGCGTCACGCAGATCGAGGGCGAGACCGCCGACCGGCCGGGCTTCGTCGCCCTGCTGCACACGACGATCGACGTCGCGGCCCCCGGCGGCGTCGCGCTCGTCGCCCCCGACGCGTTCGCGGTGGAGCGCATCGGCTACGACGCGGGGATCAACGGTCGCCTGACCGTGCTCGGCCAGGGCGGCAACGACTACTTCGCGGCCGACGACGTCACCGTGATCACGACGCTCGACGGCGGGGAGGGCAACGACGCCTTCCAGATCGGCCAGCTGTACGGTCTGCGCCGCGACGCGAGCGAGTACGGCGGCGCGACGGGCGTCACCTCGGGTGGCTCGCTCCACCCGCACGACGTGTTCGCGACGATCGCGACGACCCGCGGCTGGCTCTCGGCCGGCGCGAGCGCGCCGATGGTCGTGCAGGGCGGCGCCGGCGACGACTCGTTCACCGTCTACGCCAACCAGGCGCCGCTTCGGCTCGAAGGCGACGACGGCAACGACATCTTCGTCATCCGCGCGTTCGCTCTCGCCCAGACCACGGGTGACTGCTCGACCCCCATCAGCACGACATGCGAGATCGTGTGGCGCGACGCCGCCGCGAAGGTCGCCATGCCGCTGCTCGGAGCGAGCCTCTTCTCCACCGCGGCGACCACGGACGTCCGCACCGGTGCCGGACAGAACCAGGTGCAGTACACGATCAACGCCCCGGTCTCGGTCGAGGGCGGGGCGGGCGTCGACAAGCTCGTGGTGCTCGGCACCGAGTTCGCCGACCACATCGTGGTGACCGCGGCCAAGATCTACGGCGCGGGCCTCGCGGTCAGCTACGCGGGTATCGAGCTGCTCGAGGTCGACGGACTCGAGGGCGACGACATCTTCGACGTCCTGTCCACCGCGTTCGGCGTCGCCACGCGCATCATCGGCGGGCTGGGATCGGACGTCGTCAACGTCGCCGGCGACGTGACCGGCGCCGTCGTCTCGCAGGATGTCGAGGGCACGTCGGGCGCCGTCAACCACGACGTCTCCTCCACCGACCCCGAGTACCAGGGCCTGGCCGCGCCCGGCGTCGACGTGACCGTCGTACGCGGCACGAAGGACAAGGTCATCATCGAGGAGACCGGCGGGTCGACCCTCGTCAGAGAAGGCGGCGCGGCCGACACGTACCTCGTCTACCTCGCGCAGGCCCCCACCGCGCCGGTCTACGTCACCGTGTCGGCCGCGCGCTCCACGTCGAGCGAGCCCGGCGCCGGCACCGTGTGGCTCTCGCGCGTCGTCGCGGGCGCCGTGGACTACGACCGCGACATCTGGGTGAACGGCACGCTGGTGCACGTCCCGGCCCACGCGATCGTGCTGGTCTTCACGCCCGACTTCTGGTCGCGGGATCACATGCTCGTCGACGCTGCCTACGTCTCGGTCATCGCGGCGGCGGACGACGTGCCCGAGGGCTCGCGGGTCGTCGTGATCAGCCACTCCGTCATCAGCGCCGACCCGTTCTTCGCCCACGCACTCGTGCGCAACCTCGAGGTCACGGTACGCGACGACGACCAGCCCGCGATCGAGGTCATCCCGCTCGACCCGGCAGGCAACCCCGACGGCGCCACCGTCGTCATCGAGGGCACGTTGGTCACCGAGCTCACCGACCGCATCGTGGTGCGCCTGGCCACCGACCCCGGTGCCGCGGTCACCGTGCGCGTCACACTGAGCGACACCCGCGCGTGGCTGAGCGGACCCGGCGTCACTCTCGTGGCACCCGGCGTCTACGACGTGCTCATCCCCGCGGGTCAGTGGGAGACCGGCGTCGTCCTGACCGTCCACGCGACCAACGACACGACGCGTCAGGATCCGCACACGACGGTCCTCACCTTCAGCACCGCACCCGGCGGCTACGGTGCGGCTCCGGTGAGCATCGACGTCGTGGTGCACGACGACGACACCCCCGGGCTCGTCGTCATCGAGACGGACGGCAGCACGCGCGTCGTGACCGGCGACAACCCACAGAGCGACGAGTACGGCATCCGTCTCACGGGCCAGCCGACCGCCCCGGTGACTGTGGCGCTCGAGACCGACGGGCAGACGGATGTCGTCGCCGGCGGCCGGGTGACCTACCAGGCGATCGGCGCTCAGTTCACCGGCGGAGTCGCGTACGACGCGGGCACGGGCACGCTCCGCCGCACGGACGGCGGGAGCTGGCTGGACGCGGGCTTCTTCGAGGGGCAGCGCATCCAGATCGGAGCCGATGGCACCCTCTACAAGATCCAGCTCATCAGCGGCAGCGCGCCCGGGCTGCTCGACCTGCTCACCCTCACGCTGACCGGCAAGCCGGCGGCGGTTCCCGGCACGGTCACGGTTCGGCAGTGGGCCGCGACCGTCACGTTCGACCAGACCAACTGGTACCAGCCGGTCACGGTGCGGCTCGTCGCCGACGAGGGCTTCGCGCTCGCCCCCGGACGTGAGAGCCTGAAGACCTTCGCGAAGCAGCCGCACCTGCTCGGCGGCATCCGCGGCCCGCTCGCCGTCGAGGGCGGAACGACCGCCGCCGACCGATCGCTGCGACCCGCCGTGCTCCTGCCCGGCGAGGGCAACGCGCCCCTGTTCGCCATCGCGCCCCAGCCGCCCGAGGCGCAGCAGGTCGACGTGCTCAACATCTTCGCGGACTCCAGCCAGGAAGACCTCGTCGGCGAGATCACCTCGACGACCGTGACGGGCTTCGGCATGGGCACGACGCCGCTCGACCTCGGCGCTCTGCTGGGCGACGGCGAGACGATGCCGTTCGGCGAGCCTCGCGTGTTCCCCGCCGGAATCAGCTACGGCACCATCGTGTACGACCCGCTAACCGGCGGCTACGAGCAGAGCGCGGCGTTCTCGACGATCGAGGTGCTCAACATCCTGCTCGGCGAGGGCAACGATCACGTCACGATCTCGAGCACGCTGCTGCCCGGTCCCGACCGCAACGCGGACGGCACTCTCGGCGCTGTGGCCGTGCACGGCGGCATCACGACCGTCCACGGCGGCGGCAACTGGCGTCTGCCGAACGGTCTGATCGGGGGCGACCACATCGTCATCACCGGCGGGGCCGGCCCTGGCTCGCCGCTCGTCGTCTACGGCGATACGTCGCAGGACGGCATCTGGTACAGCGGAGACACGAGCGTGCAGTCCGCGCGTGACTTCGGCAGCAAGCCCTTCCCGACCGAGGTCGGCGGCGGCGACCCGCGATTCGTCTTCCCTGTGGCGAACCCCCACACCCACGCGGGGAACGACGTGATCGATGCGAGCGCGCTGTTCGCCTCGCTCCCCGCCGCCGGCCTCCCCACCGTCGGCTTCACGGCTTACGGCGGCGCCGGCAACGACACGATCATCGGCAGCGCCGCGCACGACTACCTCGTCGGCGGGTCCGGCGACGACACGATCTCGGGCGGGCGCGGGTCTGACCAGATCTACGGCGACAACGGCGTCAACGTCGATGTGATCACGCGCGAGCTCACGATCCCCTCGATCGACACGAGCAGCTACGTCAACCGGGACCGACTCACCCCGGGCAACGACACGCTCCACGGCGACGCCGTCGGCTCCACCGCGAGCACGGCCGGCGAGTACGACGACATCATCTTCGGCGACTACGGCACGGTGCGGCAGGATGTCGCGTCCGCCACGGTCGGCCAGGGACCGGCCTTCGGATACGTCAACCCGACGCAGCTGCAGAAGATCGAGACCGCCGGCCGCGTCCGCGAGATCATGACGACCCGCCCGCAGGACGGCGGCGCCGACACCATCACCGGTGATGGCGGACGCGACCGGATCTTCGGCGGCAACGGCGCCGACACGATCTCGGGCGGAGACCAGCCGGGCGTCATCTTCGGCGATCACGGACGGATGCTGTACCTCGAGGGCGCCGCGAGCGACACCGTCCTCCACCTCGTCGCGTCGATCGACGAACAGTACGGCGCCGCCGACACCATCACCGCCGGCATCCACGACGACATCATCATGGGCGGCGCGGCGGGCGACACGATCCACGGGGGAACCGGTCAGAACATCGTCTTCGGCGACCACGGCCGCGTCACCGGCGTCGAGGGCAGCCCCTACAACCGGCCCATCCCGAGCGTGTACGGCGACGGGGCGCGGGACGACTATCAGGTGCCCGTGCTGGCTCTGGTCGAGGCGTACGTGCCCGTCGGCGGCGAGTTCGGCGGCAATGACACGATCACGACCGGCGTCGGACGCGACATGGTCTTCGGCGGCGCCGGCAACGACGTCATCGTCGCGAACGCGGGCGAGACGGCATCCCTCCGCGACGGCAACAACATCCTCTTCGGCGACTACGGCTACGTCAGCTATCTGCTGGCCGGCCAGCCGGTCGACGCGCACGACATCAAGGAGGTGTCGTCCTTCGTGGCGTGGACGCACCTCGGCGGCCACGACACGATCACCGCGGGAGCGGGCAACGACATCATCATCGGCGGAGTCGGCGACGACGTGCTGCTCGGTGGACAGGGATCGAACCTGGTCTTCGGCGACAACGCGCGACTGGCCAGCGACCCCGCGCTGCACGCCTCGCACGACACGATCTTCGGCGTGCACGAGTTCCTGATCTGCATCATCGAGACCATCGGCTTCGAAGACGAAGACGGCGGCCGCGACACCATCTTCGGCGGCGACGGCCGCGACATCCTCTTCGGCGGCGGCGCCGGCGACGTCATCTACGGCTTCGGCGGCGACGACGTCATCTTCGGCGACCACGGCAAGGTCACCTGCACCACCGGAAGCTACGACCCCGACGATCCGCACAACGGACTGTGCATCGAGATGGGCGGCACGATCGACTTCCGAGCCACGAACACCGGCACGAACACCGGCTCGGGCGACGATCTCATCTACGCCGGCGCCGGCAACGACATCGTGATGGGGCAGCAGGGCAACGACATCATCTACGGCGAGGGCGGCGACGACATCCTCATCGGCGGCTCGAACGTCGCGGGGGCCTTCGACGGCAATGACGTCATCGACGGCGGCGCCGGCAACGACCTCATCGCTGGCGACAACGCCGAGTGCTGCTACCGCAACGACGCGCTCGACCCCCGCATGCGGGCTCTGCAGGGCACGGTCATCTACGGCACCACCGGCCCGAACGACGGACACGCGCTCGTGACGGACGCGATGCAGAACGATCCCAACGGCGGAACCCAGTACCGGCTCACGCTGCTCGATCACAGCGATCACATCCAGGCGAACCGCCCCGAGCTGTGGGGGCACGACTACCTCGCCGGGGGCGCCGGCGACGACGAGATCTACGGCCAGCTCGGCAACGACGTGATCCAGGGCGACGGCTTCGTGAACGGCCTGGTGCTCGACATCACCGGCTTCGGGATCGACCCGGTCACCGGCGGCCTGCTGGTCAACGGGCGTCCCATCGCCGCCACGGACGTGTGGCCTGTCGTCAAGACCCGCTCTTCCGGCGTCATCGGCGCCTGGCGCGACGACGCGCGCGACCCCACGGTGGACGACACGCTCCAGGTGAACCCGTCCGTCGAGGCGGCCACCGACGGCGACGACTACATCGAAGGCGGCGGCGGCAACGACACGGTGTTCGGCGGGCTCGGGCAGGACGACATCATCGGCGACAGTTCCGACCTGTACGGCCTCGGCGCCGACCAGCGGCTCACTCTGTCGCTGCCGGTCGGCGGCAAGCGGGTTCCCATGAAGGATGCCGCAGGCAAGCCCATCGACTGGCGTGTCGCGGGCGTCTCCGGCAAGACCCTCACCCTCCTCGGCAGCACAGCGGGCCTGCTCGCTGGCCGGTACACGATCACCATCATGGGCGCAGGGATCGGGGAGCCCATCGAGGTGACACTCGCGATCATCCCCGGCGGAATCACTCTCACGGCCGACGTGGACTGGCGCAGCCTCGGCTCCTTCTGCCTCGGCGCCGAGTGCCGCCCGGCAGGCTCCGACATGCTCTTCGGCGGCGCCGGCACCGCGATCGCACGCAACCACATCGGACACGCGACGGTGCAGGACGCGCCGGGCACCGCGATCGTCGCCGGCGACGGCACGATCATCACGATCCCCACCGGCCACGCCCGCGACGCCGATGTGATCGTCGGCGACAATGCGCGCATCCTGCGCCTGGTCGGCACGAACGGCGTGCAGCGCACTCCGAACGCGTACCTCACGTTCGCATACGACAACTACGCCGGCGGGCTGCGGCTGATCCCCCGCGCGGTCGAGTTCCTCGACTACACCCCCGGCGGCTACGCGTACGACCCGGTGTCGACGGCCACCGATCGCGGAGCGGGCGACGAGATCCACGGCGAGGCCGGCGACGACTGGATCTACGGCATGGCCGGGAACGACATCCTCTACGGCGACGGCCAGGACGACGACATCATCGGCGGCTACGGCGACGACTGGATCTCGGGCGGCACCGGCGACGACGGCATCCTCGGCGACGATGGCCGCATCATGACCAGCCGCAACAGCTCGACGGGCTGGACAGCGAGCGGCGCCCCGTGCTCGGGCAACGCGGCCGGCACCTGCTACAGCGAGCCGCTGTACGGCATCGCGGCGCTGCTGGCGACCGACCCGAGCACGAAGGACTCGAACGGCAACGTCCTCAACGAGTACATCTACACGCCCGGCAGCCACCAGACCGCGGTCATCAACGTCGCGGGTCGGCTGAACAAGACGGTCAACCTCACGCCGTTCAACGTCGACCCCGCGGGCGACCCGTACTTCCGGCCAGCGGGCGGGTACGACGACATCATCTTCGGCGGCCTGGGCGACGACTGGATCCACGGCGGCTCCGGCGACGATGCGCTGAGCGGCGCGGAGGCGCTCGTGGCCGGGTGGGCGCCGCTGTACACGAACTCGTGCGGCTCCGGCGCCGTGCCGAACTGCGTGCACGTCCGCAGCGGACTGGTGCGCATCGACTTCGGCCACCCCGTGAACCCCGGCGACGTGCTGCGCTACAACCCCGACGACATCGACGGCTGGAACTACGACCGGACGCGCCGCGCCGGCGAGTTCGATCTCTACGACGAGTACGACCCGCGCCGCGAGATCCGCTTCGCGCTCGCGGCGGACGGGACCGTCACGGTGTGGGGCTGCACGGCGTACAGCCCCAGCGGCCACACCTGCACCGCGAGCGATCCGATCTCGAGCTTCCCGTTCACCTGGTTCCTGACGAACCGGTCGGATGAGGGCCACGAGGTGTATAGCTGCACCGCCACCCGCCCGAACGGCACGTGCATTGCGACCGGCTTCCAGCGCTCGGACGGCGACGACGTCCTGTTCGGCGACCTCGGCAACGACTGGATCGTCGGCGGCACCGGCAGCGACACCCTCTGGGGCGGGTTCGGCAACGACCTGCTGCAGGCCGACGACGTCCTGACCACGAACGGCTCGCTCAACGACGTGCCCGAGACGCATACGGCGTTCGAGGACCGCGCATTCGGCGGAGCCGGCCGCGACATCCTTATCGGCAACACCGGAGGTGACCGCCTCATCGACTGGACCGGCGAGTTCAACTCCTACATCGTGCCGTTCGCACCGTTCGGGATGTCGACGGTCTCGCGCCAGCGCCCGCCGGCCCTGGACGAGTTCCTCTACGCGCTCTCGAAGTCGCAGGGCGCCGACGCGACCCGGGTCGCCGACCTCGGCGGATATCACCCCGCCCGCAACGCCGAGCCGCACGGCGAGATCGGGCTCGTGAGTCAGCACGACAAGGACTACTGGAACGACCAGCACGGCGGACCGGCCGACCCGCAGGCGGGCAACATCCCCGGCGGCAAGAAGGACGTGCTGCGCACCGCCGACTTCGAGGACGGCGCGCTGAACGGATTCGCGGCCGACAGCGGGGCGTGGGAGGTCAGCGGGGGCGCGCTGACGGTGGCGGCCGGATCGCTCGGCGGCGACGCCGCGGCAGTGTTCTTCCTCGACGAGGAGCTCTCGGGCTACTTCGAGATCAGCGTGACCGTCAGGCTGGTCAAGCCGACCGGTGGCTGGAACGCCAACGGGTTCATCATCTTCGACTACGTCTCACCGACCGACTTCAAGTTCGCGGGCCTGGACCAGTCCACGAACAAGGTGGTCATCGGGCACCGCACGGCCTCCGGCTGGGTGTACGACGCGACGGCCAACATGAACATCAGTCACAACTCGAACTACGACGTCCGGGTGGTCGTGAACGGGCTCGTTGTGACCGTGTACGTCGGCGGGCAGGCACGACTGAGCCGGACCTACAGTGCACGTCAGATCGGCGACCTCTGGTACGGGCTCGAGTACGGGCTCCTCGGCGTCGGATCGAACAACTCGCGCGGCACATTCGACAACTTCACCGTCGAGATCCTGCCCGCGCAGCGCACCTTCGACGCCGCCGAGAACTTCGACGGCGGAGCAACCGGCCTGTTCACCCCCGCGACCGGGTCATGGCAGGTCGACGGCGGCCGCTACGCCGGCACCGCCGGCACCTCGGCCGCGACGGCCCTCCTCAGCGCTCCCGCGCGCCGGGTCGGCACGCAGGTCGAGCTGGATTCGCTCGTCCAGGTCGCGGCAGGCGCACGCGGCGGATTCGTCTTCGACCACTACCGGGCCGACGACTACAAGTTCGTCACCATCGACCGCGCCGCCGGTCGCATTCTGATCGGGCACGTCTCCGGCAAAAAGACGGTGACGGACGCCTCGTTCGCGGTCACGCTTCCCTCGGGCGATGTGCGCCTCAAGATCCAGCTGAGCGGCACCACCGTCACGGTGTGGCTGGGTGCGGTGAAGATCGGCTCGTTCACGTACAACGGCGACCTCGTCGACGGCGGCTTCGGTCTGCTCGGGGCTGCCGGCACGACGCGCTTCGACGACTTCTCACTGTTCATCGGCACGCGCCTGATCAGCGCGGTCGACGCGACCCCGCCCGTCCTCACGGTGCCGCCGAACGTCACGGTGACCGCGCCCGACGGCCAGGCAGGCGTCGTCGTGAGCGATGCCGTGATCGGACAGGCGACCGCGACCGACAACACCGTGGTCGCCGGGATCACCCGCACCGGGGTCCCCTCGGGCAACTTCTTCGCGATCGGCGTCACCGCCATCACCTGGACCGCGACGGATGTGTTCGGCAACTCCACCACCCGCGTGCAGACCGTCACCGTCGTCGCGCCCGCGCCGCCGGTCGTCGTCCTCCCGACCGTGACGGCGACGGCGACGGATGCCGCAGGTGCGGAGGCAGGCGCGAACCCGCTGGTGTTCCGGGTGAGCCGGACGACCGCGGTCTCCTCGATATCGATCGCGCTGACGTGGGGAGGCACGGCGTCGTTCGGCGCCGACTACACGGTCACGGTCTCAGGCGGCACCCTGTCGGCCGACGGGAAGACGCTCACCCTTGCGGCGGGCGTGCTGCAGGCGACGCTCACCCTGACCCCGGTGGACGACATCCTGGTCGAGGGCACCGAGACGGTGACGCTCACGGTCGGCGCAGGCAGCGGCTACACGGCCGGGTCGCCGGCTACTGCGAGCGGCACGATCGCCGACAACGACACCGCGCCGCCTCCCCCGCCGACGACATCGTCGCTGACCATCACCGCGGTCGACGCGGCCGGGGCCGAGAGCCCGCTCGACACGATCACGTTCGTGATCGTGCGGACCGGGAACACCAACTCGTCGATCACGATCCAGCTCTCCTGGTCGGGCACCGCAGAGATGGGCAACGGCAAGGACTACAACGTCTCCGCAGTCGGGGGAACTCTCAACAACAAGGCGACGGCCGTCACGCTCGCGGCCGGGGTGGAATCCGTGACGCTCATCCTCACGCCGTGGGTGGACAAGAAGGCGGAGTCGCCCGAGACGGTCATCCTCACGCTCTTGTCCGGCACCGGCTACACGCTTCCCGAGAGCAAGAGCGTCACCGGCACGATCACCGACACGCCCGTCGCCACCCCGACCGCGGTGCTCGGCGGTGCGACCTCCGGCTCGGTCGAGCCCATCGCGATGGGTGTCACGTTCGCCGAGCCGACGCTGATCGCGGTGATCCCGGCCGAGGTGCTCAGCATGTCACCGGCTCCGGTCGCGTCCGGCCCGTCCGAGCGTCCGGCGCCGGGGGAGAGCGCACCCGGGATGCGGATGCCGCAGCCGGTGGTCCTCTCCCCGAGGCCGCGACGCGAAACGGATGCCGCGACCGAAACGGATGCCGTCTGACCGCGGCATCGGTTCGTCAGCGCGCTTCCTGCGCGACCGGCGCGGGATCGCGCCCGATCTCGGGATCGAGCCCGGACGGGGGGCCGCCGAGCGCACGCAGCGCATAGAGGATCGTCGCGAGGTCGACGAGCTCCTGCACGAGGGCGCCGACCACCGCGGGGATCACCCCGGTGGCGGCGACGAGCATGAGCGCGATGCTGATCGCGATGCCGATCCAGATTGCGACATACGCGACGCGGAGAGTGTGGCGGCCGATCGCGACGGCGTCGACCACCTTGGCGAGCGAGTCCTTGAGGATCACCGCGTCAGCGGCGTCTCCGGCCGCCGTCGCGCCCTTGGCGCCCATCGCGATGCCGATCTCGGCGGCCGCGAGCACCGGAGCATCGTTGACGCCGTCGCCCACCATGAGCACGGGACGAGGGCGCAGCTGGGCCGCGAGGTGCACCTTCTCGGGTGGCAGCAGCTCCGCATGGACTTCGGTGATGCCGACCGCGTGGGCGATCGCGTCCGCCGTCGCCTGCGCATCACCGGTGAGCATGGTGATGCGCTCGACGCCGTGCTCCCGCAGCCACGTCACGACGGCGCGCGACTCCGGTCGAGGATCGTCGGCGAGCACGAGCGCCCCGGCGAACCGGCCGTCGATCGCGACGTACGCGGCCGCCTGCCCCGGCTCGAGCTGAGCGCGTTCCATGTCGGGGGCGAGCGACGCGATGAAGGCGGGCTTGCCGACGACGACGACCTGACCGCCGATCGTCGCGGTGACGCCGTTCGTCGCCACCTCGCCGGCCTCGGATGCGCTCTCCGCCGTGAGGCCCCGATCGGCGGCAGCGCGCCGGATGCCGTCGGCGAGCACGTGGCTCGAGTACTGCTCGGCGGATGCCGCGAGCCGCAGCACCTCATCGGCCTCGAATCCCGCCGCCGCCCGCACCGCCACCAGGGCGGGCCGCCCCTGTGTGAGCGTCCCGGTCTTGTCGAACGCGGCTGAGCGCACGCGCGCGAGCTGCTCGATCACGGCTCCGCCCTTGATGACGATCCCCGCCTTCGCGGCCCGGGAGAGCCCGCCGAGGAACGCCACCGGCGCGGCGATCAGGAGCGGGCAGGGCGTTGCGAGCACGAGCACCTCGGCGAAGCGGGTGGGGTCGCCCGAGATGCCCCACGCCGCTCCGGCGATGACGAGGGAGACCGCCGTGAACGGGATCGCGAATCGATCGGCGAGCCGCACCACCGGGGCCCGCGACTCCTGCGCGTCCCGTACGAGCGCGACGATCTGCTGATACTGGCTGTCTTCGCTGCGCCGGATCGCCCGGATCCGCACCGCCCGGGATCCGTTCACCGCGCCGGAGAGCACCTCTTCGCCCACGTCGCGCGACACGGGCAGACTCTCGCCGGTGAGGGATGACTCGTCGAACGAGCCGGATTCCGTGAGCAGCACCCCGTCGACGGGCACGATCTCGGAGGGACGGACGAGGAGGACGTCCCCGATGCGCACGTCGTCGGCGGCGGCATCCGTCGTCTCATCCGATGCCGCATCGCCGGGATGCCTGATCACGTGCGCGATCTGCGGAGAGCGGTCCAGGAGAGCGGTGAGCTCCTTCTTGGCGCGGCGGCTCGCGTAGTCCTCGAGCGCCTCGCCGCCCGAGAGCATGAGCACGATGATGAGGGACGCCACGTACTCGCCGACCGCGAGTGTGGCGACCATCGCGACCACCGCCAGGACATCGAGACCGACGTGCCCCCGCATGACGTCGCGCACCATGCCGATGAGCGTCCAGACGATGAACGCCGACACGTACAGCGTGGCCAGCCACCTGCTCGCGCTGCCGAGATCGGCGAGTTCGAGCGCCAGCATCGCTATGCCCACGATGACGGTGATGGTGATCACGGGATATCGCGTGAGGGCGCGAGGGATGCGTCGCACGTCATCAGCCTCTCGCACCGGCGGGTCCGACGCCAGGAAGGGCAGGCTCGCCTGCGCCCCGGCCCCGGCCGCGGGTGAGGGACTCTATTCTGAACGGATGACCGCGCACCTTCCCGTCCGCAGCCGCCTCGTCCACGACGCGCTTCGCGCCGCCGGCATCGAGGGCGATATCGTCGTTCTTCCGGATGCCGCATCCACCGCACCCCTCGCAGCAGCCGCGCTCGGTGTCGAGGTCGGGGCGATCGCGAACAGCCTGGTGTTCTGGTCCGACGGCGCGCCGCTGCTCGTGATGACCAGCGGAGCGCATCGCGTCGACACGCCGGCGCTGGCCGCCCGTCTCGGCCGGGAGAAGATCCAGCGCGCGACCGCCGATCAGGTGCGCGACGCGACGGGTCAGGCGATCGGCGGTGTCGCCCCGACCGGGCATCCGGCACCGCTCACGACGATCGTCGACGCGGATCTCGCGGAGTACGACGAGATCTGGGCCGCCGGCGGCACACCGCACACCGTGTTCCCGCTGACGTTCGACGAGCTCGTGCGCCTCACCGGCGGCACGGTCACTCAGGTCACAGCGTAGCGACGACGATCTCGCGGCACGCGATGGCCGCCGCAGCCGACCACGCCTGCGGGCGGCACGCCGGCCGGCGTCAGCGGCGACCGATGCGCCGGCTGAGCTCGGCGGCGGCCTCGGCCACGAGGGGCGCGATGGATGCGGCATCCCGGCCTTCGCCCGCGCGTGCACCACCTGCGCTCGCATCGCCGGCGCCCGCACCGGCGGCCGCACCGGCGTCGGCCGCCCAGGTCACCGCGATGGCGGCTGCGGGCCATCCGGTGTGGTCGTGCACCGCGACGCCGACCGAGCGGAGGCCGATCGTCACCTCGCCGTCCTCCGTCGCGTACCCGCGTGCCCGCGCCGCGCGCAGCACCTCCCGCAGCTCGCTCGGCCGCCGGGGGCCTCGACCGGTGCGATCGGCGAAGGCTCCGGCATCCGGGAACAGCGCACGCACCTGCTCGCGCGGGAGCGCTGCCAGCATCGCCCGGCCGGTGGCGGTGAGGTGCGCGGGCAGGCGCACGCCGACGTCGGTCACGAGAGCGGCACGCCGCGGGGCGCGCTCCTCGACGATGTAGAGCACGTCGCGGCCGGTCATGATCGCGAGGTGCGCATTCTCGCCGGCGCGATCGGCCAGAGAGGCCACGAGCGATCTGCCGAGCCGCGCGAGCGGTTCGTGCCGCGCGTATCCGCCGGCGAGCTCGAATGCGGCGGTGCCCAGCCCCCAGCGGCGCTCGCCCGGCACGTGGACGACGAACCCGTGCGCCTCGAGGGTGGCCAGCAGGTGGTACGTGCTCGAACGGGGGATGCCGAGCTGAGTCGCGATGGTGGATGCCGCGACCGGGCCGCGCTGTCGCGCGAGGAAGCTCAGGATCCGCAGGGTCTGGTCCGCGGCGGGCACCTGCGGACGATCGTCCTCGCCTGACGTGTCTGGTATCACAGACACAGGATGCCACTCGAGGCTCCCGCGCGTCACGTCCGGGGTGTGGAATCGACCCATGACCACCCACGTCCCGTCCCGTCCCGCCCCCGTCGTCGTCGGCGGAGCGCCGCTGCGCCCGGACGAGGTCGTCGCCGTCGCCCGGCACGACGCTCGCGTCGAGCTCGATCCCGGGGCGATGGCGCGGGTCGCGGCATCCCGTGCCCTCGTCGAGGGTCTCGCGGACGACCCGGAGCCCCACTACGGCATCTCCACCGGGTTCGGCGCACTCGCCACGACCTTCATCGCGCCGGAGCGGCGCGTGCAGCTGCAGGCGAGCCTCATCCGCTCGCACGCCGCAGGGACCGGGCCGGAGGTCGAGCGCGAGGTGGTGCGGGCGCTTCAGCTGCTGCGGCTGCAGACGCTGGCGACGGGCCACACCGGCGTCCGCCCCGTCGTGGTGGAGACCTACGCGGCCATGCTCAACGCCGGCATCACGCCGATCATCCGCGAGTACGGGTCGCTGGGCTGCTCGGGCGACCTCGCGCCGCTGTCGCATGTCGCGCTCGCCGCGATGGGCGAGGGGGAGGTGCGGGGCGGCGACCCTTCGACGGGCTCAGGGACCGTGGGGGGCTCAGGGACCGGGGCGGTGCCCGCGGCGGAGGCGCTGGCTGCGGCATCCATCGCCCCTCTCGTCCTTCATGAGAAGGAGGGTCTCGCCCTCATCAACGGCACGGACGGCATGCTCGGGATGCTGCTGCTCGCCCTCCACGACATCTCGCTGCTGCTGGACACGGCCGACATCGCGGCGGCCATGTCCGTCGAGGCGCAGCTCGGGACGGATGCCGTGTTCGCGGCCGACCTGCAGGCCCTCCGGCCCCAGGTGGGACAGGCCGCGTCGGCGGCGAACCTGCGCACCGCGCTCGCCGGATCGCCGATCGTCGCGTCGCACAAGGATCCCGCCGTCTGCACGCGCGTGCAGGACGCGTACTCGCTGCGGTGCTCGCCGCAGGTGCACGGCGCCGCGCGCGACACGGTGGAGCACGCCCGGACGATCGCCTCGCGCGAGCTCGCCGCCGCGGTCGACAACCCGGTGATCACCGACGACGGCCGGGTCGAGTCCAACGGCAACTTCCACGGCGCGCCGGTGGGGTACGTGCTCGACTTCCTCGCGATCGCGGTGGCGGACGTCGCGAGCATCTCCGAGCGCCGCACCGACCGCGCCCTCGATCCGGCGCGCAGCCATGGACTGCCGCCGTTCCTCGCGCATGAGGTCGGGGTCGACTCGGGGCTCATGATCGCCCAGTACGCGGCGGCCGGGATCGTCTCGGAGCTGAAGCGGCTCGCGGTGCCGGCATCCGTCGACTCGATCCCGTCGAGCGCGATGCAGGAGGACCACGTCTCGATGGGATGGGCGGCCGCGCGAAAGCTCCGCCGCGGCGTCGACGGACTCGCCCGTGTGCTCGCCATCGAGGTGCTCACCGCCGCACGCGCGCTCGATCTGCGCGCGCCGCTGCGGCCGGGACCCGCCACCGGTGCGGTGCGGGACCTCGTCCGCACGGTCGTCGAGGGTCCCGGCCCTGACCGTCACCTCTCTCCCGAGATGGAGGCGGTGACCGGGCTGGTCCAGTCCGGCGCGGTCGCGCGGGCGGCGTTCGAGGCCGCGGCGGCCTGACGACCGGGTCTTGGCGCGAGACCGTAGTGGTGCACCGAGACTGCGGAACGTAGGTGCAGTCTCGGTGCACGGATGCCGTCTCGCGGGTGAGCGGCGACGGTCGGCCTCGCGGGTGAGGGGCGAGGATCGGCGCGGCCGTAGGTGATTCACCCGATGCGGGCGAGCGGCGCGCGACCCTAGGCTCGCGCCCATGGGGCGGGGCCTGGGGGTCGGCCGCGGACGCACACGCGTCGCGGCGGTCGTCGCCGCGCTCGCTATGATCGGCGGTCTCGCACTCGCTCCGACGGCGGCCAGCGCCGTGCCCGGCACGTTCGACCCCGCACCGTCGACGGCGCTCGGCGGGGAGTCGGCCCTCGGATCGGTCGCCGCGTCGGGGACCGGTGCGTTCCACGCGGTCGTGCGCGAACTCGACCTGCAGCAGACCGCGAGCTACTACCGCAGCGGCGACGCCGGTCGCTCCTGGCAGCGCGCGGCGAGATTCACCGGTGAGCTCCCGGGCGGGGTGACCCGGCCCGTCATCGCGGCGCACGGCGACGATGTCGCGATCGCGTACCTCGGATGCCACACCTCGCTGTGCGATCCGGCGCCCTACCTCACGGTGTCGCAGAACGGCGGACGGTCGTGGAGCGCGCCGACGCGGCTGGCGGCGAAGGCGTTCGACGTGAAGATCGCCGTGGATCAGGGCCGGGTGTGGGTCGCATGGGAGTCCGGCGGCGGCGTTTCCGTGCGCGGCACGACCGACCGCGGCTCGTCGTTCTTCCTCACGCGCGAGCTGGCAGGAGCCCAGTTGCCGCAGCTGAGCGCTGGAGACGATCGGGTCGTCATCGCGGCGACCTCGTGGAGCAGCACCGGTTCGCGTGTGATCGCCGCCTCCGGATACCGCACGGGTCTCGGGCCGTGGGTGCCGTTCGACCTCGAGGGCGCGGAGTTCGGCAGCTGGACCTCGGGCACCGCCGCCGCCGACGGCACGGTGCACGTGCTGCTGCGCGAGCCGCAGCACATCGTCACGGCCGGCGGCGGGTACGAGCCGCACCCCGATCCGGGCGTGTACGTCGCCAGCGCCGCGGCAGACGGCGTGTTCGGCGCTCCGGTCCGTGTCGGGTCGCGGGGAGCCTCGGCATCCGTCGCCGCGACGCGCGGCAGCGTGGGCGTCGCGATCGGAAGGGCGGACGGCACGGCCGAGGTAGCGCTCTCGTCCGACCAGGGCGCGTCGTTCTCGGCGCCTGTCGCGGTGGCGAAGAACCCCGGACGCGATGCGCTGGTCGAACTCGGCGCCGTCGTGCCGAATCCCGAGGCGCCGCTCGTCCGCTTCGACTGGAGCGTTCCCGATCGCTACGTCGACGAGACCGGTGACGGGCTGCCGGATCCCGCGAACGTGAGCGGCGACCCGTCGCTGGACGGCCTGCGCGTCTGGGCGAACAAGCGGCTGACTGTGCAGCTCGACGGGTGCGCATCGCTGCCGGCGGCCGGTCACCTGCTGGAGAACCACAGCTGGGAGGTCGACGGGCAGCCGCTCGACGCCGGATCGTGCACGACGACGGTCGAGGTCGAGTCGGGCGACAGCGTCGACGTGCGGCTCACGGTCGAAGACGAGACGGGTCGCACGGCGTCGCTGACCCAGACCGTCGCGCCGCGCGACCTCGTCGTGGTGTCGCTCGGCGACTCCGTGGCGTCGGGCGAGGGGTCGCCGCACCTGCCCGCCGACGTGCTGCCGGGGGTGCCGGCGGCGTGGCAGGATGCCGCATGCCAGCGATCCGCGCACGCCGGGCCTGCCCTCGCCGCGCGGAGCCTGGAAGCGGCCGATCCGCGCAGCTCCGTCACCTTCATCCAGCTGGCCTGCTCGGGAGCGGCGATCGTCGACACCCCCGATCAGCCCGGACTGCCCCACGATCCCGGCGCCGACGATCCGGGCACCGGAGGACTGCTCGACGGGTATGCCGGAGTGCGGCCGCGGCCCGGGTCGGAGCGACCGTCGCAGCTCGCGCAGCTGGACGACCTGCTCGGAAACCGCACGGTCGACTCGCTCATGGTGTCGGTCGGAGCGAACGACGTGCGCTTCTCGTCGGTCGTCAAGGGATGCCTCGACACACTCTCCTGCGAGACGGGAGCGGTCGCCGACGACTTCGACGCGCGGCTGCAGCGGCTGCCGGAGCGCTACGGGATGCTGGCCGACGCGCTCGGCAGCCTGGGTGTCGCCCCCGGCCGCGTGCTGATGACGGAGTACTTCGATCCCACCCTCGACACCCGCCGCACACCGAACCTGCGCTGCGCGGTGGACTCGGGGGAGCTCGGCGTCATGCGCGGCTTCACGGGCGCGTTCGGCGATATCGCCGCCATCTACGACGCCGCGGCCGGCGGTGGGCTTCTCGACGACGACGAGGCGCGCTGGGCGCATCAGCATGTGATGGGCGGGATCAACGACGCGGTGCGGGGCGCTGCCACCGCGCACGGCTGGACGTACGTCGGCGGCATCGCCGGCCGGTTCCACGGGCACGGGTACTGCGCCGATGACCCCTGGGTGGTCTCGATCTCGGAGTCGCTGACCGGGCAGGGCAATCCCGACGGCGCGTTCCACCCGAATCGTGCGGGCCAGCGGGTGTACGGCGAGGCGCTCGCACCGGTGCTGCGCGCCGCCCTTCTCGTCCCGCCCGCGTCGACGGACGGCACGGTCGTCAGCGGCCGCGACGCGCTCGGCGACTTCGCCGTCCTCACGGCGACCTCGACGGCGACCTCGATCGCGCCGTCGGTCGTCACCACCGCCGCGATCCGCTCCACCGGCGGCGCGCCGCTCGTCGGCGTCGTCCGCACGCTCGACCGGGTCGTGACCGGGGACGGCATCGTCGCGACCTCCGGCAGGCCGGCCGTCGACGGCGGCGCGAGTGTCGGAATGTGGCACCAGCTGCGGGAGTACTGGGCGACGGCGGCGACGATCCGGGTCGCGCAGCTCGGCGTGCACCCGAACGCCGCGGTGCGGGACGTGCGGCTGGTGCAGGCGCCGGATGACGGGGGCGTGCTCGTCGAGGGCAAGGAGACCGTCGTGCTCGCCACGATCGACGCCGCGATCTCGGCGCCCGAGACGGTCGACGTCACAACCACGGTCAGCGCCCTCGACGAGGCCGGCGATGAGCAGATGGTGTTCCTCCCCGTCACGGAGCCGGTCCAGCTCGTCCCGGGCGAGAACCGGCTGCTTCTGCCGGGCGAGCAGACCTTCCGGGCCGCGGCAGGCACCACGCTCATCGCCCGCGTCAGCATCGAGGACCCGCTCGGCGCCACGCCCGACGACGCCGCCGACAACGAGCGCGAGACGACCGGCATCCGCTCTCTTCCCACAGAGTCCACGCGGTCGCTGTCGGTGAACGTGCTACGGATCGACGCGAGCGGGAACACCGTCTCGTGCGTGGCGGCCGGGGCGCTCGCCAACCGGCAGCTCGCCTTCGCATCTGCCGCGATGCCGGTGCCCGACGACGGCGTGACCGGGTCGCTCTCGTGCCTGCCGTGGGCGCACGGCACCGCCGACGACGCGGGGATCGCGAAGCTGCTGATCGACCTCGACGAGGAGTCGCGGTACTCCGGGCTCGACGCGACCGTCCTGGTCGTGCCCGAGGGATGGCTCGCCGCCGGGCAGGGCGGCGCGGTGGGCATCGCAGCCGCGGGCTTCCGCGCGGTGATCGTCGAGGACGGAAGCCCCGATCAGACCCTCGCGCACGAGCTCGCTCACGCACTCGGCTACGCCCGCCACACCGACGGGTCGGTTCCCGCGCAGGGTGCGCGCGTCGACCTGCGGGGCCTTCGTGAGGGCGTCGACTGGATGATCTGGCGCGCGCCCGGCCGGGTCTGGACCGGCGGCGCGACCTGGGACGAGCTCGTCGGGCTGATCGGACCCGAGACCCGTGCGCCGGTGCCGCTCGTCCAGGACGAGAACGGCTTCTGGGTCCGCGGCGTGATCCCCGACGACCCCGGCGTCCCGCCCGTGATCGACGTGCTGGCCGACGAAGCGATCCCGGTCGGGCCTCCCGTCGATCCGGGCAACCTCGACCTGCAGCGCCTCACCGCGACGCCAGTGGATGCCGGCGGCAACGCGCTCGGAGCCCCGATCGCGCTCGGGCTCTCGCCGCTGGGCGCGTTGTACGGGCCGGATGCCGCGGTGGAGCCGCCCCCGTCGGGATCGACGTTCGCCGAGCGCATCGTGGTGCCGGGCGGCACGGCATCCGTCGTCTTCGCACTCGACGGCAGCGTCGTCGGCGAGCGCGCGATTGGGACGACTCCGGTCGTCACCGTCACCGCGCCCACAGCGGCCACCGTCGCGCCTCGCGGACGGGACCTCACCGTCTCCTGGAGCGTCGCCGACCCCGACAGCGCCGATCACGAGGTAAGCATCCTCATCTCCGACGACGACGGCGCGACGTGGCGGGTGCTGCAGAGCGGCCTGACCGGCACGACCGTGACTCTCCCGACCCCGCGTGATGCGACCGGAGACGCGGTGCGGGTGCGGGTGGTCGCCGACGACGGCGCCCGCGTCGGCTGGGCCGATTCCGCCGCGTTCAGCGTCGAGGGTGCGGGCGAAGTGCAGGAGCGGTTCGTGGTCGCCATCGGCTCGGAGCTGGGGGCGACCCTGGGGACGATGGCGATCGACGGCAGCGACCTGCGGCGCTTCGCACTTCCCGATGCGCCGCAGCGGGCGACGGCGCCGAGCGGGAGCTGGAGCGAAGAGCAGCCGCGCTACTGGGGCGCGAACTGGACCCCGGACGGCTCGCGCATCTTCTTCACCTCGACCCTTGCCCTCCCCGGTGAGACGGAGGCGCGCTACGGAGGCAACCACCTGTGGTCGGTGGGGCCGGACGGCGGGGATCTCCGGCTCGAGTCGCGGCCGGTCGAGGATGCCGCGTTCTGGGCGCCGGGAGCCGTCCCGATGGAGGGGGTGGGGACGTGCACGACCTCGTTCAGCGCGGACGGCTCGAAGGTGCTCTGGGGCGGAGCCGTGCTCATGGAGCGCGACGGCACCCGCTGGTCGAACGCGCGCTTTCCGTTCCATCCCGGTGACCCGGTCTACGACGCGGCGAATCCGGAGGTGGCGCTGCTGACCGGGTTCGCGCCGTCGATCCTGCCGCCGAGCTACGCCGCCGCCCCCGGGGAGAGCGACGAGGGGATCGTCACCGCCGACTGGCTCTCCTGCCCGGAGATCTCACCCGATGGCACGCGCGTCGCGGTCGCGGCCGATCTGCGGTTCTTCGCCGGCGCAGGCACGTCATCGCCCGTCCTCGAGTGGCGAAACTACGCGATCGTCGTGTACAACACCGCCACGGGCATGCCCGAAGTGGTCTCGCCGTACATCAGCGCCAAGTTCGTCGACTACGTCGGTTCGTTCGGTCCCACCCGCGCCTATCTCCAATCGATCGCGGCCGTCTCCTGGTGGAGCGACGACGAATTCCTCGTCGCGGGCGCCATGGACATCGACACGCGCCAGGTGTTCTTCCGCCATCGATCGGAATCCGACGAGTTCGGCGCGGCGGTGGGGCGCGCCGGCAGCGAGATCCTCGACGGCGTGTGGGACTGGCCGGGCTTCCTGCACCCGCGCGTGTCGCCCGACCGTGCGACGATCTACGGCTCGGGCTCGTTCCCGTACTTCTGCGGCCGATGGGAGGTCGGGCCCTCGGTTCGCCAGCTGATCGTGAAGATCGGCGGGCCGCGACCGAGCGTCTGGCCGCCGCCCGAGTGCGTGGGCGATCTGCGGTGGGGAGAGACGGTGCTCGACGGCGCGGAGGCGGCCGAGGAGCCGCTTGCGCTCGACCCGGCATCCGCCCCGCCCGACGACAACGCGCCCGTGCCTGCGCAGCCTGCGACCGAGCCGGAGTCCGCCGGGCAGCCCGCACCCGGCGCCGATGAGCCGGTGCCGCCGGGTGCGCGCGCCGTCGCGCAGACCTTCCGGATGGCCCCGGGCACGACGACGGTGCTGCGGCTGCTCGACGATGCCGGTGAGCCGGCCGGGTTCTTCGTGACGCTGCCTCAGGAATCGCCGCTGTCGATCGACCTCGCCGCCGGCGAGCGCACCGGGCCGGACGGGCTGGTTGCGGTGACCGCTCCCGCAGGCGCCTCGGGAACGGCCGCGCTGCTCGTGCGCGGGCCGGATCAGCCCGAGCCCATCGAGGTGACGATCGAGCTCGTCTCGCCTGCCGCGCCGATCGCACGGGACGACGAGCTGACGATCGTCGCGGGCACCGAGGTGGTCGTCGATCCCGAGGCGCTGCTCGGCAACGACGAGCCGGCGGCCCGGCCGGCCGAGTCGCCGTTCCGGGCACTTGCGCTCGCGGTGAACGGGCTCGAGCTCGTCTCGGTCTACGGCGCGGACCTCGGTCGCGCGTGGATCGACGCCGACGGCGTCGTGCACCTGTCGGCACCCGCCGAGCCGGGCACGGCGACATTCCGCTATGTCGTCGCGGACGTCGCGACCGGCACGACCGCGGAAGCCGTCGTGCGGGTGACGGTCACGCCGGCCGGAGACCCGGGCGACCCGGGCGACCCGGGCGACCCGACCACGCCGACGCCGAGTCCGACACCGCCTACGCCGAGTCCGACACCGCCCACCCCGACGACGCCCACGACGCCCACCACTCCGACCACGCCCACCACCCCGACCGCTCCGACGGCCCCGGCGTCGCCCGGCCAGGCCTCATCCGGGACGGGCACGCCCCCCGGGTCGATCGCGAGCACGGGAGCCGACGCGATGCCGCCGCTCATGCTCGGCATCCTGCTGATGGGCGCGGGCGTGCTGCTGCGCGTGTCGACGCGCCGCAGCCGTCAGCGCGCCGCGATCCGCAGGGCGAGCTGAGTGCGGGTGCGCACCCGCAGCTTCCGGTAGATCGACTGCAGGTGCGCGTCGACCGTGCGGGGGCTCAGCGCGAGCCGCTCCGCGACCTCGCGATTGGTCTCGCCCTCGGCGACGGCGAGCGCGACGCGCAGCTCGCCGGGCGTGAGCAGAGCGGATGCCGGCACCGGCGTCGCCGCGTCCGCGCCGCCCGAGAGTGCGCGGGCACGCTGGGTCCACGGCTGCGCGCCGAGACGCTCGAAGGTCGCAGTCGCGGCAGTCGCGGCATCCGTCCCCTCGCCCCCTGCCCCGCCGAGGACCTCGGCGAGCGACAACAGGCTCCGCGCGGCCTCGAACGGGGCGATGGCGAGCAGGCGCGCCGACTCCTCGAGCGGAGCGGGGTCGGCGTCGAGCAGCCCGCGACCGCGCAGGGCGATCGCTCTCGGCCACACCCGCCCCGGGAGAACTCGGGCCTGCGCGTCGAGCCGGTCGACGAGCCGGCGTGCACCTGCCCGGTCGCCGGTCGCAAGCAGGGCTTCGAGCGCATCGCCGTGCCACCACAGGATGCCCGGATCGCGGGCGCCGCCGCGCTCGGCGACGTCCGCGATCCACGCCAGCGGGGAGAGTGCATCGTCGGGTCTTGCGGCCGCGAGACCCGCGAGGGCGACGGCATGGCGGCCCCAGGCTCCGAGTGCGTCGAGACCGCGGGCATCCGCCTGCATGACCGCGCGATCGGCGTGGGCGCGTGCCTGCTCGACGTGTCCGAGGGCGGCCTCGACCCGGGCGAGCGTCGCGTCGCCCCACGACCCCCGCTGTCCCTCGATGGTCGACTGGAACCCGAGCTCGCCGAGCGCCCCCGCACGGGCGTGCGACCAGTGCGATGCGCGCCAGTCCACCTCGGCGCGCATCGCGGAGGCGAACGCCGCGATGCCGTGCAGCGACCGTGAGCGCGAGGCCTCGGCGACCGCGTCGAACGTCCGGCGCGCGCCGCCCCAGTCCTCCTCGACCATCTCGCGGAAGCCGGCGAGCTGCCCGGCCTCGAGCACGCTGCGCGGTGCGGCCCCGCCGGCCATCGCACCGATCGCTGCGAGCTGGGCCAGCCGCGCGGGCTGATCGGCGTCCGACGCCATGGCCAGCAGGCGCGCGTGGCCGGCCATCGCCGCCGCCCCCGCGCGCAGCGCCGGATCGGTCGCCAGGGTCTCCGCGCGATCGCCGAGCGCCACCGCGCGGGATGACGCGGCGAGTGTGGCGATCCGGGTCGCCGAGAGGTAGTGCGCCGCGGCGGCGTCGGGCGCGAGCGCCTCCAGCTCGCGCGCCTCGCGCTCGAGGAGCTCGGTCGCGTGGGCGGCCGACGTCGTCCAGCCCAGCACTTGACCGAGAAGGTCGGTGGCCGCCGCCCGGACGGCGAGGTCGGCGCCCGCCCGTGCGCGGGCGGCCTCCAGCAGCGGCGCGGCGATGTCGGGTCTCCCGGCGTCCCACGCGGCACTGCCGGCGGCGAGCAGATTCGCCGCCGCGCGCTCAGGCGTCAGTGTCGCGGCGTAGCGCCACGCGTCCACGGCCGCGAGGTGCGCACCGGCTTGGGCCGCACGGCGTGCGACTTCCTCGATCTCGTCCAGCTGCACGGGCTCGCGCGTGGCGTCGAGGTGCCACACCCTCCGGGCGAGGTCGGCCGGAGGGACGCCTCCGCCGGCCGCGGCGGACGGCGCGCCGGGCGCTGCGACCGTCACGATCGCGGCGGCCTCGAGCCAGGGCTCCGGTGCCGTGTCGGCGCACGCGACCAGCACGGCGGGAGCGTCGTGCAGTCGACGCCACGCGAACAGCAGCACCTCTCGCGACGCGTCATCGATCCATTGCGCGTCGTCGATCGCGATGAGGGTGGGCTCGGCATCCGTCCACCGCGTCAGCAGCGTGAGAAGCTCCAGCCCCAGCCGCGCCGTCGACGCCGGCTCGGCGCGATCGCGCATCGCCGCGAGGGCGGACGGGAGCGGAGCTCTGCCGTCGCCGGCACCGATGTCAGCGGCGTGCAGCAGCGTGATGAGCGTCGCGAACGGCAGGTTGCGCTCGCGCTCGTCGGCCGCGATCCGCAGCGCCGTCCAGCCGTCCGCCTCCGCCGAGGCGGCGATCCCGGCGCCTGCTCGCGCGTCGCCCACGACCACGAGCGCGCCGGGGCCCGACGCGGCCGCCGCCGCGAGGGCATCGCTCAGTGCGCCCCGCTCGGCAGGGGAGAGGTCGGGCACGCTCCGAGCCTATGGCGTGGCCGGAGACCGCGTCAGCGCCCTGGTCAGCGCGGCGCGTCGAAAGTGAAGGCGACCGGGTCGACGGCGTCGACGACCGCCCAGTCGTCCTCGTCCCAGGTGAAGGTCGCGACGGCGCACGTGGGCATGTGCTCGATCTGATCGCCCGAGAGCCGGCCGGCGAGAGCGGTCATCCCCGGGTCATGGGCGACGACCACGATCGATGACGCACCGCTCTCGGCTGCGGCGCGCAGCAGCAGCGACGCGGGCGCTCCGTACAGACGCTCTTCCAGTCGCACCGGAGCCGCGAGCGCGTCAGCGAAGTACGCGGCGGTCGTGCGGGCGCGCACGGCCGTGCTCGACAGCACGAACTCCGGACGGAACCCCCGCCCGGCGAGCCCCCGCGCCATCCGCGGCGCGTCGCGCAGACCCCGTTCGTTGAGCGGCCGGTCGTGGTCATCGAGCGACGGATCTCCCCAGTCGGACTTCGCGTGCCGGACGAGCGCCAGCGAGATCTGCCCCGTCATCAGTTCGCCACGTAGACCCAGGCGGCGCGGCCGCTGGTGAGCACCGCGGACGCGCGCCGGTAGAGCGACACCTCGTACTCGTCCGCCGCTTCGAGCTCGTCGTCGGTGACCCACACCACCTTGCCGGTGACCTTGTCGAGCAGGCTGCCGGTCGGTCGCACGATCGGGTGCACCGAGGCGCCGGAGATGTCGGTGACGCGGTGATCCTCGATCTCGGCGTAGTCGACCGTGTACCCGGGGAGGGTGTCGTCCTCGCTGTCGAGGATGCGCCCGAACGTGTCGAGCTGGACGTCGGGATTCTGCAGCGTCCCGTAACTGAAGAGGAGGTGGAGCGCCTGGTCCGTGGCCACGGGATCAGGGTAGCGCGACGCGGACGCCGGGACGAGGTTCTCGACGCGCGACGTCATCCGAGCAGCGCGTGCGCGACCGAGTAGATGACCAGCCCGGCGAGGGCGCCGACGATCGTGCCGTTCAGACGGATGTACTGCAGGTCGCGTCCGACCATCAGCTCGATCTTCTCCGTCGTCTCGTCGGGATCCCACTTCTCGACGGTGTCGGTGATGATCGAGGCGATGTCGCGACGGTACCGGTCGACGAGGAACACGGCCGCATCGGTCACCCACCCGTCCACGCGGCGCTGGAGAGCGGCATCCGTCGTCAATCTCTCGCCGATCTCGGCGATCGCGCTCGCCGCGCGACGGCGGAGCCCACTGCCCGGGTCGGCGAGCGAGTCGAGCAGACCGGCCTTCGCGGTGTTCCACGCCTCCGCGGCGAGCTCGCGCACCCGGGGGCTGTCGAACAGGGTGCTCTTGGCGTCTTCGAGGCGGCCGATCGTGGCCGGGTCGTGCTGCAGATTGTCGGCGAGGCGAGCGAGGTAGCCGTCGATCGCACGGCGGGCCGGATGCCGCGGATCGGCTTGCACCGCGGCGACGAACTTGATCGCCTCGTTGTAGACGGTGTCGTCGACGAGGCGGTGCGCGATGGAGGGGACCCAGCCCGGCAGCCGCCGCGAGACGAGCCCGGTGAACGCCGCATGGTTGGCCTCGAGCCACGTCTGGATGCTGTCGATCCCGAGGTCGACCGCGCCGTGGTGCGCGCCGGACTCGATGATGCGGCCGAGCCAGCCGCCGAGCGGCGGTCCCCAGTCGGGCGAGATGAGGTGCTCGCGGGCGAGGTCTTCGATGACGTCCTGCACGTCGTCGTCGCTCAGGGCGCGGAGGATCCCGGCGGCCATCAGCGAGCCTTCGGCAGCCACCCGCTCGGCGTGCGTGGTCCCTGAGCTCGTCGAAGGGTCGGCCAGCCACTCGCCGAGCCGTGCCGCGATCGCGGTGCCCTCGAGCTTGGCGCGCACGACGTCGCCGCGCAGGAACTCGGTCTCGACGAACTCGCCGAGCGTGCGGCCGATCTCGTCCTTGCGCTTGGGGATGATCGCGGTGTGGGGGATCGGGATGCCGAGCGGATGCCGGAACAATGCGGTCACCGCGAACCAGTCGGCGAGCGCCCCCACCATGCCGCCCTCGGCCGCGGCACGGACATAGCGCAGCCACGGCACCTGATCCTGAAAGGCGAACGCGAAGACGAAGACGACCGCCATGGCGATGAGGGCGCCCAGCGCGACGCCCTTCATCAGACGCAGGCCGCGCCGCCGCTCCTGGTCCGCGGGACTGAGGAGAGCGGTCGGGGTGCGGGCCATGGCGCTCATCCTCGCATGCGCGCCCCGGCGCGGGGGTCAGCTCGCGGCGCGTGCGACGAGCTCGGCGATCCGCTTCTCGTCGGCCTTCGTCAGCTTCGTCAGTGCGAAGCTGACCGGCCACATGCTTCCGTCGTCGAGGTTCGCCGCCTCCTCGAAGCCGAGTGACGAGTACCGCGTCTTGAACTTCGACGCGGGCGAGAAGAAGACCACGATCTTGCCGTCGCGCGCGTACGACGGGAAGCCGTACCACGTCTTGGGCGCCAGATGAGGGGCGGTCTCGGTGACGATCTCGTGGATACGCTCGGCCATCGCGCGCTCGTCGTCGGGCAGCGCCGCGATCGCGTCGAGCGCGGCCTCGAGGTCCTTCTCGGCTTTGGCAGCCTTCGAACCGCCGCCCCGCTGGGCCTTGAGCTCGGCGGCGCGCTCCTTCATGGCGGCGCGTTCTTCCTCGGAGAACCCGGACTTCGTGTCTTTTGCAGCGTTCATGACGGCAACGATACGGATGCCGCGCCCGGAGGTCTTCTCGATTCCTGCTCGGATTCCGGGGTGGGCGCCTCCGGGTCGAGCCCGTCGAGCCAGTCGAGCGCGAGACCGTGTGCGCGCAGTCCGTAGTCGAGCGTCGCTCGCTGGAATGCGAAGACCGCCGCCAGTTCGCGCGGGACCCGCTGGCCGTCGACGGCGACTGCGGCCCCGCGCAGGCCGTCGAGTTCGGCCGCCACGCGAGCGCGCAGGGTCGCAACGACCTGTGCGCGCTCGGCAGGGTCGCCGAGGAGCCCGAGGAAGAACACCCTCGCGAGCACGGTCGTCTCGACCTGACTGCCGGTGACCGGCTCGTGCATCCAGGCGTGCCACGCCGCTCGGCCGGCATCCGTGATCGTGTGGATCTTTCTGCCCCGGCGATCGCCGGGGGATGCCGCGACCTCGACGTGGCCGAGGTCGACGAGCTGCGTGAGCGCGCGCTGCAGGCTGCCGAAGCTTGCGCTGTAGAAGAGCGAGACGCCCTGGGTGAACGCGCGGTGGAGGTCGTAGAGCGACATGGGCGCGAGGGTGAGCAGCCCGAGGATCACGAATTGCACGATCCGCTCCTCTCTGATATTCCTACTAGATATATCTATGAGGTATGTTACCTCCGAACGGGGAGAGTCGATGGAAGAGACGATGCGGCGTGTCATGGTCAGGGCCGAACGACGCAGACACGGGATGCCGAGTCCGCAGGCGCTCGTCAGGGCGCCCGGTCTGGAGTTCGCGTGGGGCGAGCGGGCGCAGCGCTTCCACGGGGCGAGCATCGCGAAGGCGATGACCGCGACGCTCACCCTCCGTCTCGCGGAGAGGTCCGCGCTCGACCTGGACGCGCCGATCACGCGGCTGCTGCCCGAGCGCGAGTGGGACGGGCTGTTCGTGCTCGACGGCGTCGACCGCGCCGGGAAGGTCACGCCTGCGCACCTGCTCTCCCACACCAGCGGCGTCGCCGACTACTTCGAGGGACGCACGGAGACGGGCCCGCCGCTCGCGAAGCTCGTCGCGGCCGAACCCGCCCGCACCTGGACGCCCGCCGACCTGCTCGCCTTCAGCCGGGAGCGCCAGCGGCCCGTCGCGGCGCCGGGCCGCAGGTTCTCGTACTCCGACACCGGGTACGTGCTGCTCGGCCGGATCATCGAGGAGGCGGGCGGTGCGACGCTCGGCGCGCAGCTGCATCAGGAGGTCTTCGGCCCCGCGGGCATGGGAGATTCCTGCCTCCTCTTCCACACGCTGCCAGGCGGGGCCGTCTCGATAAGGCCGGATTCGGCCGAGGAGCTCGACATCGCCCCGCTCTGGCTCGGGCGCGACGAGGTCAGCCGCGCGGCGTCGCTCAGCTGCGACTGGGGCGGGGGCGGCGTCGTCTCGACGCTCGACGATCTGGTGCGGTTCACGACCGCCTGGCGATCGGGGGAGCTCATCGGTGCGGACTCGCGTGCGCGTATGACCGACGCACAGCACCGGTTCCGTCCCGGCATCCGGTACGGCACGGGGATGATGCAGCTGCGCTACGACGGCTTCTCGCCGTTCCTGCGCGGCATGCCGCGCACCGTCGGACACCTCGGCGTCAGCGCGACGCACTTGTTCGTCGATCCCGAACGCGATCTGCACATCGCGCTGAACTTCCACTCGACGCGCGAGATGCTGCGCAGCTTCCGGGTGCACATCGACCTGGTGCGCGCCGCGCTCCGGGTGCTCGGCCGGTAGTCAGTCAGTCCTCGATCGGCCCGAGCCACGCGCTCGCGACGGTCGCGTGCGCCGACTCCGGGTCGGAGGGATGGAAGAGCCCGGCCAGCACGTCGCGGTACAGGCGCGAGAGCTCCGCGCCGGAGAAGTACGACGAGCCGCCGGCCACCAGCACGGCGTCATCGACGACCCGCTTGGCCATCGTCACCGCGCGATGCTTGACGCCTGACAGCTTCGCGAACCACAGTCCTCCGTGGTCGGCCAGCTCGTCCACGTCGCGGCTCAGCGCCTGCAGCTGCGGGGGGAGGGCGTCGTAGGCGAGCGCCATGTCGGCGATCCGCCAGCGGATGTCGGGGTCCTGGCTGTAGGTCTTCCCGGACTTCTTCGATCGCCGCCGCGCCGCGGTCTCCACGGCGAGGTCGAGGGCGCGCCGTGCGATCCCGGTGTAGACCGAGGCGAGGAGAAGCTCGAACACGCCGAAGATGCCGAACACGATCGGGTCGGGATTCGGACCCGGAGCGAGGCGTCGCACGACCCGGTCGGCGGGCGCGACCGCGCCGTGCAGCTCGGTGGTGCGCGACTGCGTGCCGCGCATGCCGAGGGTGTCCCAGTCGTCGCGGGTCACCACGGCATCCGATCGCGGGACGAACGCGTAGACCATCATCGGCGCGTCGGCCGACGTCGTGTCGAGCCCGTGCAGGCCGAGCTGCGTCCACACGGGCGCGAGGGACGTGAAGATCTTCATGCCGGTGAACGCATACGATCCATCGGCGCCGGGCACGGCATCCGTGTCGCTTCCGAACAGCACGAGATCGTTCCCCGCCTCGCTGATCCCGAACGCGAACACCTCGCCCTGGGCGGCGCCCTCCTGCACGAAGCGGAGGCTGTCGATGCCGCGGTCGGCGAGCACCTTGGCGACGCCGGTCCACACCAGATGCATGTTGACAGCGAGCGCCGTGGCGGGAGCCGCGCCGGCGAGACGCTGCTGGAGCACGGACGCCTCGGCGAGGCCGAGACCTGCGCCGCCGAGCGCGGCGGGCACCAGGATCGCGAGGTACCCCGCCGCCTGCAGCTCGGCGAGATCCTCCTCCGGGAACGTGTTCTCGCGGTCGTGCACGGCCGCGCGCGCCCGGACCCGCTCGAGGAGATCGTCGGGCAGAATCGCGGTCGGGTCGAAGCCAGTCACCCCCACATTCTTGCGCCATGATGAGCGCATGTCGCCCGTACTCCGTTCTTTGATCCCGGTCTCGCAGCGTCAGTCGGTGGACGACGTCCGCGATGCGCTCGACCTCGGCCGCGGCGATGTGGTGGGAAAGCGCAGCGGCTTCCTCATCATGCTGGTGCTCTCCGGGATCATCGCGATCAGCGGCGTGCTCGCCGATTCCACGGCCACGGTGATCGGCGCGATGATCATCGCGCCGCTCGGCACGCCCATCCTCGGGATCGCGCTCGGCATCGTCACCGGGCACCTCAGTCTCGTGCTGCGTTCCATCGGCTGGGTGCTCGCCGGGCTCGTCATCGTCATCGTGCTGGGGTGGATCTTCGCCCTGTTCATCGCCGACCCGCAGAGTCTTCAGACCAACTCCCAGATCGTGGGTCGCACCTCGCCCCATCTGCTCGACCTCCTCGCCGCCCTCGCGACCGGCACCGCCGGAGCGTTCGCGATGTGCCGGCGCGACCTCAGCGCCGTCCTTCCCGGGGTCGCGATCTCGATCTCGCTCGTTCCGCCCCTCGGCGTGGTCGGCGTGTGCGCGGGGCAGGGCGACTGGGCAGGAGCGTTCGGCGCGCTGTTCCTGTTCCTCTCGAACGTGTTCGCGCTCGTCATCGCGGGGAGCATCGTCTTCACCTCCGCCGGCTATGCACATGACCCGGGCTCCTCGCCCACCGCCAACCGGCGGCGCGCGTACCTCGTCGTGACGGTGCTCACCCTCATCGTGGTGCTGCCGCTCGCGGCGAACACGATCGCCTCCGTCGCCGTCGCGCGCTGGTCGGCCGACATCCGGGCCGGTGCCGAGGAGTGGCTGGAGGGCGAGGAGGGCACCTGGATCGAGGACGTCCGGTGGCACGGGCCGAACGTGTCGCTGGTCCTCACCGACTCCGACGGGAAGCTCCCCGACACCGAGCCGCTCGCCGATCGACTGTCGAGCCTGCCGTCGTTCGTGACCGTCGTCATCGACATGGGCGTCGGCGACGAGGTCCCTGTCCGTTGACGAGCCCTGTGCGCTGACGAGCCCTGTGCGTTGACGAGCCTGTGCGCTGACGGTCACGTGACGGCGCGCATCAGCTCCTCGATCGTGGCCTCGGGCTTGTCGCGATGCGGCGAATGGCCGGCGCCCGCGACGACCGACATGGTGATCCGCGAGTTGTCCGCCAGCACGCTCTCGGCGGGCTTGCCGCGGAAGATCGAGTACACCTTCGGGTCCGAGGCGATCACGTGAGTCGGAACGGAGAGGGCGGATGCGGCATCCCTCACGTCCCAGTCCTGATTCTGCGCGCTGGTCTGCTCGACCGCCCAGCGGCTCGCCTGCCGGGCCGAGAGCGCCTTCAACTCGATGTCCTGTTCGTGCCAGGTCGGATGCTCCGCAAGGACGGCTGCGGCGGTGGGATCGGCGAACGACCGCTCCTGGCTCTCGCGGACGATGTCGCGGTCGCGCGGGGTGAGGTGGATGGCGGGGTCGATGAGCACGAGCCGGCGCGTCCAGGAGGAGTCCGCGGCAGCGACGAGGACGGATGCCGCACCGCCGAGCGAGTGCGCGATGACGAGATCCCAGGTGCCTCCGCCGTCCGGTGCCGTCGCCGCGAGATCGGCCGCGTACGCGGCGAGCGTGTAGTCCAGCGCGCGCGGCGCGACCCCGTGACCGCGGAGGTCGACGGCCTCCGCGATCCAGCCGGCATCCGCGAGCGCGACGCCGTACCGCCACATCAGTGGTCCGTTCGACCCGAGGCCGTGAACGAGGAGCGCGCGGCGCGGCGCGCGGGGATCGCCCCACGCGTGGCGGGACAGCACGACGGGAGCAGGCATGCCCTCAGCCTAGAAGCGGCCCGGGGCCCCGGCATCCGGGGCCAAGATGGTTGGCATGATCTCGACGGAACTGGCAGCCGCGCTGCGCGATGCCGGACTGGTGTGGCGCCCGCGCTCGGGCGACCGGTTCCAGCTGAACGAGCCCGAGTTCGAGGCCGACGTCTTCACGGTGAGCGAGATGACGATCGAGCCGCGGGAGTATCCGACCGGACGGATCCTCGCCTTCAACGGCACGACCGAGTGGGCGCTGGATTCCGTCGCCCTCGAGGACGCACTGTGGCTGCCGTCGGAGGAGCAGCTGCGCGAACTGCTGCGCGGGGCGTTCCGGTCGCTGCGGCGGCTCGACGACACGTATGAGGTCTCGATCGTGGTGGGCGCTGAGCGGGAGCTCGAGTTCCAGCATCCCGAGCCCGCCGACGCCTACGCGCTTGCCGTGCTGGAGCTGCTGCGCCGCATCCGGTGAGCGTCAGACCCCGATCGTGAGCGAGGCTGTGTAGCCGCTGCCGACCGAGCCCGCCATGGTGGCGAGCTGGTGGATGCCGCCGTCGTCGCCGAACACGTTGTCGCTGCGCAGCGACACCCGCGAGGCGTTCCGCACACTCTGCTCGTACCCGCTCGTGGCGTACACGGCATCGTTGGTCTCCGTGGGCAGCGCGAGCTGGCTCGTCTTGACGATGGGGCCTGATGCCACCGCTGTGGCCACGTCGTCGTACACCTCGAAGTGGATGTGCGGCCAGCGACCCGAGTAGCAGGCGGGATAGATCGAGGTGAAGGCCACCGTTCCGTTCGCGTCCGTCTCCTGGACCCCGCGCAGGTAGTTCTCGTTCTCCACGCCGCGGCTGTAGAGCGAGTAGCTCCCTTCCCGGTCGCAGTGCCAGAGGTACACGCCGCGTCCGGCGAGGGGGGCGCCGGTCGCGGCATCCCTCACCATGAGCGCGATCGTCAGCGGCACCCCTTCGGCGACCGTCGTCGACGAGCCGAAGCTCGCGCGGATGTCGCTGCGCACGATGCCGGAGTCGTCGAGCACGTTGATCCCGTTGGATCCGTCAGCGGGATAGGGACCGCCGGTCTCGTCCGGCACCTCGGAGAGGGGATCGGATGCCGCGCCGGGCGTCGTCGGCATCGCCCCGCCGGCCGCGCCGCCGGACGCAGATGGCCTCGCCGCGGCATCCGTCCTCGCTCCGCAGGCGGCGAGCAGCGAGGTCAGCGCGACCCCGCCGAAGATGCCGAGGGCCCGGCGGCGGTCGATCAGGGTGCGGATGTCGTAGACGAGCCCGCGGTGGTCCTCGTCGATGGGGTCGCCGTTCTCGTCCAGCCAGCGGGTCTCGTCGTTCATGCCACCCACTCAACGGCACCCGCCTATGCCACCGCTATGGGGCGCCTATGCGGTGTCAAGGATCGTCGACACCGGCTCGGTGTCGGGGATCGGACTCGGGTCGCGGTAGCGGAGGTCGGGGAAGCCCCGCACGAACAGGATTGCGACGAGAAGTCCGGCCGCGGCGAAGGCGGCCGCCGCGACGTACGCGCCGGTGGGACCCGTTCCGTCGATGAGGAAGCCCGCGACGGCGGAGCCCGCGGCGGCGCCGATGAGCTGGCCGGTGCCGACCCAGCCGAACGCCTCGGCGGTGTCGCTGAACTTGACGCTCGCCGAGGTCATCGCGAACAGCACGGCGAGGGCGGGGGCGATGCCGATGCCCGCGAAGAAGAGGCTCCCGCCCAGCCACCAGAAGTTGAGCGAGATCATCGTGAGCGCGAGGCCGGCTGTCACGATCGCCAGGCGCCGCGCCATCGCCCAGCGACCGATTGCGAGGCGACCCGACACGAGGCCTCCGATGAGGCTGCCGACCGAGAACACCGCCAGCACGAGTCCCGCCTCGAGTCCGTCATGCCCGAAGGTGGCGACGACCCCTGCCTCGACGGCCGCGCAGGCGCCGATGAGGAGGAAACCGACGACCGTCGCCAGCAGTACAGGCGGACGGGCGAGGACCTTGCCGAGGCTGCGGCGGCTGGGCGGGATGCGCACGCGCCCGACCTCGGGCGAGAGGATGAACCACGCGCCGCCGCCGACGAGGATCGCCGCGACCAGCAGCAGACCCGGCACCGTCCCCGCCTGTGTCGCGACGAACGTGATGAGCACGGGCGCGATGATCCAGATGATCTCCTGCAGCGACGCGTCGAGCGAGAACAGCGGCGTCAACTGCTTCGCGTTGACCATCTTGGGGTAGATCGTGCGCACCGCCGACTGCACGGGCGGCGTCGACAGGCCCGCGATCATGCCGAGCGCCATGTACGCCGGGACGACCATCTCCACCAGCGCGAGGGTCGTGATCGCGGCCGCGCAGATCACGAGGGTGATCGTGAGCACCTTCCGCATGCCCCACAGGCCCATCCAGCGGCTGGTGACGGGGCCGGCGATCGCCTGCCCGACCGAGGTGGCGGCAAGTACGAGACCCGCCGCGCCGTACGATCCGGTCACCTGCTCGATGTGCAGCAGGACCGCCAGGCTCAGCATCCCGTTCGGCAGGCGCGCCGTCAGCTGCGCCGCGATGATGCGGCCGACGCCCGGGGTGCGCAGAAGATCCCGGTACCCCGCGCTGCCTCCTGCCACCGCTCCACGCTAGCGCGCGTGGGATGCCGCGACACGCCGTGTCTCGATACACCCGCTGCGCGGGCACTCGACAACCGGGACGTCGTGTGGCGGCGATGGAACGCCGCGACACGCCGTCTCTGCAATCCACAGGCGAATCCGATGTCGGAGGCCCGTCCTACCGTGGCACCTGTGGACAGATGCGGCCGGAGCATCCGAAACCGGCGTGATTCAGGTGTTTTCCAGGTTCACGCAGAGGGGCGTTCCTGTGGATGAAACGGTGGACAACCTGTGTTGTATATGGGGAGAGCGGTGGAAAACTACACGGATGTAACTACTAGCCCTTGTGGTGCTATCGAATGTCGGTACCCATATGTAGTATTGGTCTCCCGGTGGGGGGTCTACCGGAAGAACGACCGGATGTGAGGGAGAGACGGATCCATATGTCGATCACTGTCTACACGAAGCCCGCCTGCGTACAGTGCACGGCGACCTATCGAGCGCTGGACTCGAAGGGCATCGAATACGAGATCCACGACCTCTCCGAGGACCCTGCGGCCCTCGAGCAGGTCAAGGCGCTGGGGTACCTCCAGGCGCCGGTCGTCATCACCGATGAGGACCACTGGTCGGGCTTCCGTCCCGACAAGATCGACGAGCTCGCCTCGCGTCTCGCGTAGTTCGACGTCGCTCACCAACCGGCCAGTGCCATGCAGACCGCGACAGCTCAGCGCAGCGCGGTTGCCGGAAGCGCGACCGCGGTACCGCTGCTCGTCTACTTCTCGAGCCTCTCGGGCAACACCGCCCGGTTCATCGAGAAGCTGGGCATGCCGGCGCAGCGGATCCCGATTCACGGGACGGATGCCCCGCTCGTCGTCGACGAGCCGTACGTCCTCGTCACCCCGACCTACGGCGGAGGCCAGGGTCGCGGCGAGGAGAAGGGCGCCGTCCCCAAGCAGGTCATCCGATTCCTCAACGATGAGCGCAATCGGCGTCTGATCCGCGGAGTCATCTCCGCGGGGAACACGAATTTCGGCGAGCACTTCTGCCTCGCCGGGGAGATCATCAGCCGCAAGTGCGACGTGCCGCACCTGTATCGGCTCGAAGTATTCGGCACGCCGGAAGACGTAGAACGCGTAAGCGAAGGATTGGAACAGTGGTGGAAGCTGCAGTGACGGAAGCGAACTTCAAGACGCAGGCGCGGTTCGAGGGGATGGACTACCACTCCCTCAACGCGATGCTGAACCTGTACGACGAGAACGGGAAGATCCAGTTCGACGCCGACAAGCGCGCCGCGCGGGAGTACTTCCTGCAACACGTGAACCAGAACACCGTCTTCTTCCACTCGCTGAAGGAGCGCCTCGACTACCTGGTCGAGAAGGAGTACTACGAACCTGAGATGCTCGCGAAGTACTCGGACGCGTTCATCCAGCAGCTCAACGACCGCGCCTATGGCAAGAAGTTCCGCTTCGAGACCTTCCTGGGGGCGTTCAAGTACTACACGAGCTACACGCTGAAGACCTTCGACGGCAAGCGCTACCTCGAGCGCTTCGAGGACCGCGTCGTCATGACCGCGCTCGGCCTCGCCGACGGCGACGAGAAGCTCGCGACCGACCTCGTCGACGAGATCATCGCGGGACGCTTCCAGCCCGCCACGCCGACCTTCCTCAACACCGGCAAGGCGCAGCGCGGCGAGCTGGTCTCGTGCTTCCTGCTGCGCATCGAAGACAACATGGAGTCGATCTCGCGCGGCATCAACTCGTCGCTGCAGCTGTCCAAGCGCGGCGGCGGCGTGGCGCTGCTCCTCTCGAACATCCGCGAGTCCGGCGCGCCGATCAAGCAGATCGAGAACCAGTCCAGCGGCATCATCCCGGTGATGAAGCTGCTCGAGGACTCGTTCTCGTACGCCAATCAGCTCGGCGCGCGTCAGGGCGCCGGCGCGGTCTACCTGTCGGCGCACCACCCCGACATCCTTCGGTTCCTCGACACCAAGCGCGAGAACGCCGACGAGAAGATCCGCATCAAGACGCTGTCGCTCGGCGTCGTCATCCCCGACATCACGTTCGAGCTCGCCAAGAACGGCGAGGACATGTACCTCTTCTCGCCCTACGACGTCGAGCGCGTCTACGGGGTGCCGTTCGGGGACATCTCGGTCACCGAGAAGTACCGCGAGATGGTCGACGACCCGCGCATCAAGAAGACCAAGATCAACGCGCGCGAGTTCTTCCAGACCCTCGCCGAGATCCAGTTCGAGTCGGGCTACCCGTACATCATGTTCGAGGACACGGTGAACCGGGCCAACCCGATCAAGGGCCGGATCAACATGTCGAACCTGTGCTCCGAGATCCTGCAGGTCAACACGCCCACGACCTACAACGAGGACCTCTCCTACGCCGAGATCGGCAAGGACATCTCCTGCAACCTCGGTTCGATGAACATCGCGCTCGCGATGGACGGCGGCGACCTCGGCCGCACCGTCGAGACCGCGATCCGGGCGCTCAGCGCCGTCAGCGAGCAGAGCCACATCTCGTCGGTGCGCTCCATCGAGGACGGCAACGACCGCTCGCACGCGATCGGCCTCGGGCAGATGAACCTGCACGGCTACCTCGCCCGCGAGCACGTGCACTACGGGTCGGAAGAGGGCCTGGACTTCACAAACATCTACTTCTACACGGTGCTCTTCCACGCGTTGCGCGCGTCGAACAACCTCGCGATCGAGAAGGGCGAGACCTTCGACGGGTTCGCGGACTCGGCCTACGCTACGGGCGAGTTCTTCGACAAGTACACGGATGCCGTCTGGGCACCGCAGACCGAGAAGGTGACCGAGTTGTTCGCCGGCATCCCGATCCCGACGCAGGAGGACTGGACCGTGCTGAAGGCGTCGATCCAGGAGCACGGCATCTACAACCAGAACCTGCAGGCGGTGCCGCCGACCGGCTCGATCTCGTACATCAACAACTCGACGAGCTCGATCCACCCGATCGCGTCGAAGATCGAGATCCGCAAGGAGGGCAAGCTCGGTCGCGTCTATTACCCGGCGCCGTTCATGACGAACGACAACCTGGAGTACTACCAGGACGCGTACGAGATCGGCTACGAGAAGGTTATCGACACGTACGCCGCCGCCACCCAGCACGTCGACCAGGGCCTGTCGCTCACGCTGTTCTTCAAGGACACCGCGACCACGCGCGACATCAACAAGGCCCAGATCTACGCCTGGCGCAAGGGCATCAAGACGATCTACTACATCCGCCTCCGGCAGATGGCGCTCGAGGGCACGGACATGTCAGAGTGCGTCAGCTGTATGTTGTGACTGGCAACAAATTCGTTTGAATGACTGAGGAAAACGTACATGGCTGAGAAGCTGCAGCTCCTGGACCACGTCCAGGCGATCAACTGGAACCGCATCCAGGACGACAAGGACCTCGAGGTGTGGAACCGCCTCGTGAACAACTTCTGGCTGCCCGAGAAGGTGCCGCTGTCCAACGACATCCAGTCGTGGAACACGCTCACGCCCGAGGAGCAGACCCTGACGATGCGCGTGTTCACGGGGCTCACGCTCCTGGACACCATCCAGGGGACCGTGGGCGCGGTGTCGCTCATTCCGGACGCCATCACGCCGCACGAGGAGGCCGTCTACACGAACATCGCGTTCATGGAGTCGGTGCATGCGAAGAGCTATTCGTCGATCTTCTCGACGCTGTGCTCGACGAAGGAGATCGACGAGGCGTTCCGCTGGTCGGTCGAGAACCCGAACCTTCAGAAGAAGGCTCAGATCGTCATGGAGTACTACCGCGGCGACGAACCCCTCAAGCGCAAGGTCGCTTCGACGCTGCTGGAGTCGTTCCTGTTCTACTCCGGCTTCTACCTGCCGATGCACTGGTCGTCGCGCGCCAAGCTGACCAACACGGCAGACCTGATCCGGCTCATCATCCGCGACGAGGCCGTGCACGGCTACTACATCGGCTACAAGTTCCAGAAGGGGCTCGAGCAGGTCGACGAGGCCAAGCGCGAGGAGATCAAGGACTACACCTTCACGCTGCTGTACGAGCTGTATGACAACGAGGTGCAGTACACGCAGGACCTCTACGACAGCGTCGGACTGACCGAGGACGTCAAGAAGTTCCTGCACTACAACGCCAACAAGGCCCTGATGAACCTGGGCTACGAGGCGATGTTCCCCTCGACGGTCACGAACGTGAACCCGGCGATCCTGTCGGCGCTGTCGCCGAACGCCGACGAGAACCACGACTTCTTCTCGGGGTCGGGCTCGTCGTACGTGATCGGCAAGGCCGAGGCCACCGAAGACGAGGACTGGAACTTCTGACCCAAGACCCGACATCACCCTTCGTGCATGAGGCGCGCCGCGGGGCGCGCCCCCTAGCCTGAGCGGCACGACCTGAGAGGGAGCGCATGATGACGAACGATCCGACGAACCCGAGTACCACGCCGATCACGAAGCCGCCCGCGGACTCCGCGCAGCATCCGGCCCCGGCAGGAGTCAGCCGCACCGCGCTCATCTGGATCGGCGTCGCCGTCGTCGTGCTGTCCTTCGTCGCGGCGTTCCTCGGCTCGTGGCTCGCGCGCTCGGTCGACTCCGCCGAACCGGAGGCGGTGCCCAGTCCGACCGTCGAGCCGACCCCGAGCGCCGAGCCGAGCCCGACGACCTCGCCCGACTATGAGGCGATCATCGAGAGCATCCTCCCGGCAGGCTCCGCAGTACGCGCGGGCACCGGCGCGCCCGAATCGGGCAAGGGCTATGAGGGCGACGTCTATATCGATCGCGCCACCGCGGACGTCTTCGTGTTCCAGGACGACTGGGTATGGGTCGGCAACATCCGCACGAACGCCGCGGAGAACCTCACCGGCGAGCAGGGTCCGGCGGGCACGCCCGGCGCCCCCGGCGCGCCCGGAGAACCGGGAACCGCAGGCACGCAGGTCCTGCTCGGCGTGGGCGCTCCCGACAACGAGAAGTGTCAGACCGACGGCGACGTGTACATCGACACCGAGGTGTCGGACTACTACCAGTGCACCGCCGGCGAGTGGGTGCTCTTCGGCCCGACGCCGCCGCCGGAGACCGACACCGAAGGCTGACCAGAGGGCCTACGGCATCCGTCCTGAAGGACGACGAGGAGTCGCGACCTCAGTCGTACGTCGGCAGCTGCTGCAGGGTCCACGTGTTGCCGTCGGGGTCGTCGAACGTGACGAAGCGGCCCCAGCTCTGCTCGTCGACGCCCTGCGCCTCGACGCCCACGGACCGCAGATGCGCGAGAGCCTCGTCGGCATCGGGCACCACCACCTGAATCGTGTTCTGCTGCCCGGGCGCCAGATCGACGCCGAGACCCTCGCCGAAGGCGATCGAGCAGGCGGAGCCCGGCGGGGTCAGCTGCACGAATCGCACGCCCTCGTAGGGGGTCTGATCGTGATCGTCATGGAAGCCGATCCGCACGTAGAAGTCTTTGGCGCGGTCGACGTCCGTGACGGGCACGAAGATGAGCTCGATCTTCCAGTCCATGGTGCTGTCCTTTCGCTGGTCCCGTCCCCCGGTTCCACGCTAGGACGGTCCACCGACATTCAGAGCGGGCCGGCCGCCCGAAGCTGAGCGGCGCACGATGCGGCCAGGCGAGAAGGTGTCACAGGTGGTCGCCTCCCGCGGGCGGACGCGGCAATTCCTGACACTTTCGGTGACGGATGCCGGGGCCGGGCCGGGAGAAGGTGTCGCAGGTGGTCGCGTCCCGCGGGGGTGGACGCGGCAATGCGTGACACCTTCAGCGACGGATGCCGGGGCCGGGCCGGGAGAAGGTGTCACAGGTGGTCGCCTCCCGGCGCGGACGCGGCAGTTCCTGCATTTTCAGCGACGGATGCCGCGGCGACGCCGACCCGCGGACTCTGGCGCCGCGGCGGCATCCGGTACACGATGGATCGTGACGAATCGCACCGTCGCGGGAGGTCTTCATGGCGGCATCGCCTGTCACACATCGCACCGTCGCTCTCATCGGCGGGAGCGGCTCGGGCAAGACGACGCTCGCCGAGGCGCTGCTGCATCGGGCGGGGGCCATCCCGAGGATGGGCACCGTCGAGCAGGGCAGCACCGTGTGCGACGACGAGCCCGAGGAGATCGCGAGAGGCGTGTCCCTCGGGCTCTCGCTTGCGCACCTCGAGTGGACTGCCGAAGACGGCACCGCCGGGACGCTGACCCTCGCCGACACCCCCGGACACCCCGACTTCATCGGATCCGTCGACACGGCGCTGTCGATCGCCGACGTCGCCCTCGTCACGGTCAGCGCCGTCGACGGCATCACGGCGGGCACGAAGGCCGCCTGGGCGGCCGCCGAGGCGGCGGGCGTTCCCCGGATCGTCGTCGTGACGCAGGAGGATCGGGCGCGGGCCGACTTCCGCCGCGTCCTCGCGCAGCTGCGGGAGAACTTCGGCACGCGCCTCCTCCCGCTCGAGCTGCCGGTTGCCGAGGAGCACGACTTCCATGCGATCGCGGACGTCCTCGGCGAGCACGCGCTCGTGTACGACGCGGACGGGCATCATCACGACGAGCCGATCCCGCCCGAGCTCGCAGAGGAGGAGCACCGGCTTCACCAGGACGCGACGGAGGAGATCGTCTCGCACGACGACGCCCAGTTGGAGGCCTACCTCGACGGCGTCGAGCCGACGCCTCGAGAGCTGGAGCGGACGCTGGCGAAGGAGGTCGCGGCGGGGGAGGCGATCCCGGTGCTGCTGTGCTCCGCCGCCACGGCCACGGGCGTCGACCGGATCGCAGACCTCGTCTCCGAGCTGGCGCCCGCGCCGGGCGCCCGCGACGGCGCGATCGTGATCGGCGTCGACGAGGATGGCAACGGCGGCGCGCGCCATGCCGTCGCGATCGATGCGGCGGGCGAGACGCTCGTACATGTCTTCCGCACGGTCGCCGACCCGTTCGTCGGGCAGATCGCGATGCTGAAGGTGCTGTCGGGCGTGCTGCGCCCCGGCGATCGGCTGCACAACGCGACGACGGGCGTCGACGAACGGATGCCGGCGCTGTTCCGCCTGCGCGGATCGGAGCACCTCCCGGCGGACGCGCTGCGCGCCGGCGACGTCGGCGCGGTCGCGAAGCTCGCCGGCACGCCGTCGGGATCGCTGCTGTGGACGCGCCCGCAGACCGGAGCGCGCCCCGCGGCGCTCCCCGCCCGGCCGCCGGTGTACGCGGTGAGCCTCGCCCCCGTCTCCCAGTCCGACGACGCGAAGCTGACGACAGCGCTCGCGCGACTCGTCGCCGACGATCCGACCCTCGTCGTGGACCGCGCGGGCGGCGCCACGATCCTGCGCGGACTCGGCGACACCCACGTCGCTGTCGCGGTCGAGCGGCTCGCGCGCGTGCTCGGCGTGCACGTCTCGACCTCTCCGGCGCCCGTCGACTACCGCGAGACGATCGCCGGCACGGCGGATGCCGAGGGCAGGCTCAAGAAGCAGTCCGGCGGCCACGGCCAGTTCGCCGTCGTGCAGCTGCGCCTCTCGCCGCTGCCTCCGGACGGTGGATTCGAGTTCGTCGACTCCGTCGTCGGCGGCGCGGTGCCGCGGTCGTACATCCCGGCCGTCGAGAGGGGCGCGCGCGAAGCGCTCGCGGCGGGCGGCCCGCAGGGGCATCCGGTCATCGACGTGCGCGTCGAGCTGCGCGACGGCAAGGCGCACTCCGTCGACTCATCCGAGATGGCGTTCCGCACCGCGGCATCCCTCGGCGTGAAGGCTGCGCTCGCAGAAGCCGGAACGGTCCTCCTCGAGCCCGTCTCGAGCGTGACGGTGACGGTTCCGGCGGAGCTGCAGGGACCGGTGCTCACCGACCTGTCGGGTCGCCGCGGGCGGGTGGGCGCCACCGAGACGGCGGACGACGGCCGGGCGCGCATCCACGCGACGGTTCCGGATGCCGAGCTCAGCCGCTACGTTCTCGACCTGCGCTCGCTCACCGGCGGGCAGGCGGAGCTCGAGCTCGCCCCTGACCGGTACGAGCAGGCCCCGAGCACGGTCAAGGCGTGATCGTTCGCGCGGCGCGAATCGTGCACCAATTCAGTCTGAGCCGCGTCGCGCGGAGACGTCTGGCCCGAGATTACGCGGACGAGCGCCCGCGAGCTCGGCCTGCAGACTGAGATGCACGCCCGACGGTTCGCCGTCTATGCTGACGTCGATGCCTATCGTGTTCTCGCTCATCGTCGTCGGTGCGATGATCTTCGCCCTCGTCGACATCATCCGCCGCGAGGAGTGGCAGGTGCGCAACCTGCCCAAGACGATGTGGATCATCATCGTGGTGCTCCTGCCGCTGATCGGAACGGTGCTGTGGTTCACGCTCGGCCGCGTCTACGCCGACCACCCGCACCGGCAGCGCGAGACGCGATCCGCGATGCCGGCGCCGGCGCCGACCACGAGACCGCAGCAGCGCTCGACCGAGCAGCAGCTCGCCGATCTCGAACGCGAGATCGAGGAGGACCGGCTCCGCGCGGAGCGGGATCGCCGGCGACGGGAGCAGGCGGGAAGCGCCGAGGGCTGAGCCGGTCCGAGGTCAGCGCTTCGCCGAAACCGTCACGGTGAACTTGGCGTTGCGGCCGACCTGGCGCGTCTGTCCGACGAGCCGCTCCAGCGCCGGGCGGTAGAAGAGCGTCGAGTTCCACACGGTCCACAGCTCGCCGCCCGGGCGCAGCACGCGTGCGGCATCCGCGAACAATCGCGGCGCGACCCCCTCGTGGATGGCCGCTCCGACGTGAAAGGGCGGGTTGAGCGCGATGAACGAGGCGCTCACATCCGCGCGCGACGACAGCGCGTCGTCGCGCGCGACGTTGACGCGGTCGCTCACGCCGTTCGCCTCGGCGGTGGCGGCGGCAGAGGCGACGGCGGCGGCCGACTGGTCGGTCGCGTACACCGAGAGCTCGGGATGCCGCAGCGCCAGCCACGCCGCGACGACGCCGGTTCCGCACGCGAGGTCGATCGCGGCATCCTCCCCGGCGCTGCCCGAAGGGATGACCGCGGGCAGGTTCTCCAGGAGGAAACGGGTGCCGATGTCGATCGACGTGCCCGCGAAGACTCCGCCGTACGCGCAGACCACGAGTCCGTCGTGGACCGCGCGACGAGGGACGTGGTCGGCACCCTCGCGTGGGCCGCGGGCGATGAGCACGCGCGACTTCTGTCGCGCGCGCGTGACGTCGAGCCGGTCGAAGCGCCGCCGGATCACGTCGTTCATCCCGAGGCTCATGTGCTTCACCCGGCCGCCGGCGAAGACGACGACATCGGGCGACGCGTGCGCGGCGATGAGCCCGGCGATGTCATCGAGCGCGTCGAGCGAACGGGGGAGGCGCACCAGCACCACCCGCGCGCCCCGCACCAGGGCGGCTTCGAATCCCATGGTCGTGAACGCGCCGTCGATCCCGGTGCGCGCCGCGTTCGCCGCGAGCGCCCGCTCGCCGGTCACGGAGTCCTGATGGACGCGGATGCCGGTGGCACCGGCATCCGTCGCGCCGAGCGTCAGCGCACCGAACGCGTCTCCGATGACGACCAGCTCGCCCGCTCCCAGCCCCTCCCGCGCCGCCGCGGACTCGTCGAGGAGAAGCCGGTCCGCGGCGTCGGCCGCGGGGAGGTCGGGAGCCTCGACATCGGGCCAGCGACGCAGCGCATCGAACGAGAAGCTCACCCGCCTACGGTACCGGGCGGGCTCACCAGCCGGTCGTGAGCACCCGGTCGAGCGCCGCGACGAGCGCGTCGGCGCTCTCGCGCGAGAAGCACAGGGGCGGCTTGATCTTGAGGATGTTCTGATGGTCGCCGGTGGGCTGCGCGATGACGCCGAGGGTGCGCAGTCGCGCGCAGATCGCAGCGGTCTCGGCGGTGGCAGGTTCCCAGGTGGCGCGATCGCGGACGAACTCCGGGCCGAGATAGAAGCCTGAGCCGTGCACCGCGGCCAGCAGCGGATGCCGCCGCCCGAGCTCCTCCAGCCGCTCCTTCAGGTAGGCGCCGACCGTGCGCGCGTTCTCCTGCAGCCCCTCGTCCCGGAGGATGTCGAGCACCGCGAGACCCACGACGCTCGAGACCGGACTGCCGCCGGCGGACGAGAAGAAGTACCCGCCGTCGCGGTAGCGCTCCGCGATCGCACGGGTGGTGACGACCGCGCCGAGCGGATGCCCGTTGCCCATCGCCTTCGCGACGGCGACGACGTCGGGCACGACGCCCTGCTGCTCGAAGCCCCAGAACCATTTGCCCAGCCGCCCGTAGCCGACCTGCACCTCGTCGGCGATCGCGAGCCCGCCGCCCGCGCGGACCGCCGCGTACACTGCGGCCAGGTAGCCGTCCGGCAGTGCGATCCCGCCGGCGTTGCCGAAGAGCGTCTCGGCGAGGAACGCGCCCACCGGGGTGCCCGCAGCGGTGAGCCGCTCGACCTCGGCGACCGCGTCGGCCGCGTAGCGGTCCGCGTCGTCGCCGCGATGCGCGCCGCGGAACGGGTTCGGCGCCGCGACCGTGTGCACCCACGCCGGCCTCGTCCCCACCGCGGCGGGGTTGTCGGCGATAGAGGTGGACACGGCATCCGTCAGGTAGGTCCACCCGTGATACGCCTCGCGCACCGCGAGCACGTCGCGCCGACCCGACCAGGCCTGCGCGAGACGCAGCGCCAGGTCGACCGCCTCCGAGCCGCTGTTGACGAGGAACACGGTGTCGAGCGCCGCGGGCAGGAGGGCCGCGAGCCGCTCGGAGAACTCGACCGCCGACGGGTAGTGGAACCGCGAGTTCGTGTTCAGCAGCCGCCACTGCTCGGCCACCGCCTCCACGATCCGCGGGTGGGCGTGCCCCACCGCCGTGACGTTGTTGAGCGTGTCGAGATAGACGCGTCCGTCGGCGTCGACGAGGTGCTCGCGCCAGCCGCGCACCATGACCGGCGGATCGTCGAAGTAGTGCTCCTGCACGTCCGCGAACACGGCGTCGCGCCTGGCGAGCAGCGCCGCGGCATCCGTCGACGGGTCGGTCTCGACGGGAGAGAGGGACGGATGCCGCGGCAGCAGCGCCGTCGGATCGGCGACGACTGCGCGCCACGCCGGCGCAAGATCGCGGGTCGCGAAGGCCGGCGCGGTCGTGCCCGCGCGCATCGCCTGGATCCACACACGTCCGTGCGCGGTGCCGAGGTCGTCACCCGCCGACACCAGGGCGCCGCCGGTGAGGGTGGTGCGGCATCCGTCGACCCGGAGGTCGAGATCGCCGGCGCGCAGGACGATGCCCGTGGCCGTCGGCGAGACCTCGCCGGGCCACGGCGCGACGATCCGCTGCGGCTCCGCGAGGTGCAGCTCGACGCCGAGCGCGACGTTGCGCGGCGCGGCGGGATCGCCCGGCCGGGAGCGCGTGAGGCGCGCCTCGCCGAAGCGCGCCGCGGTGACGGGGTGCGCGGCGAACGCGTCCGCCTCGCAGGCCGGATCGAGCCAGCGGCCCTCGTGCAGCCCCGGGCTCGCGGGCGACAGGTCGACCACGCGCACGTCGGCGGCGTCGAGGTCCGGGAACGCCGGCGAGGCGAGCGGCGGCAGCTCGAGCGGCGCCGCCTCGAGACCGATCGCGTCGCGCACGAGCGCGGTCGCGACCGCGAGCGGCACCGCGGTCGCGGCGTCGAAGATCGCCCGCTCGTGCGCCAGGTTCTCCGCGGCGTACCGGTTTCCGGCATCCGTCGTGAGCACGTGGTGCGCGCTCGCGACGAGCGTCGCCGCGCGCAGCACGACGAGGGGCCACAGCGCGTCGGCCTCGGCGGGAGAGAGTGGACGGATGCCGTGGTACCCCGTCACCGCGCCCATGGCGGCAGGAAGGTCGACGCCGTCGTGGTGCAGCAGCGACGACACGGTGATGGCGAGCTCGCCGACGGTCCAGGTGCGGTTGAGGTCGCCGAGGTCGATGACGCCGTCGGGCAGGCGGGTCACCGCATCGCGGGTCACGACGTTGTCGTCGGTGAGGTCGCCGTGGATGAACTGGACCGGCAGCTCCGGCGCGCGCGCGTCGACGACGTCCCATGCGGTGGTCGCGGCCCGTGCGAGCCGGGCGCGCAGCGAGGCGTCGCCGACGTAGGGCAGCAGCTCGGCCAGCACGCCGGGCGCCTGGCGCAGGTCCCACTGGTGCAGGCGCTCCGCGCCGTCGAGGCCGGCCAGCGCGAGCGCGACCCGTGCAGCCAGCGCGCCGAGCGCCGAGACCGCGGCGGGGGACAGGTAGCCCGACAGCGTCTGCCCGTCGAGGTAGTCGAGCACCCGTGCCTGCATCTCCACCCCGCCGATCTCGACCGCGCGCGCTGTGCTCGCCCCGTCGACGGCGAGTGCGCGAGGCGCGCGAACGTCGGCGTGGGCGGCGATGAGCTCCGCGGCGGCGGACTGGGCCTCGAGCTCGGCAGCGGTCACGCTCGGGTTGGCGATCTTCAGCAGCAGCGCCGGACCGTCGTCACGCTCGAGCCGGAAGTTGCGGTCCTGGTGGCTGCCGAGCGACCGCGCCCGGGCAACGATGCCCCACCCCTCGCTCGCGATCCGCTCCGCCAGCGCGGCGTCGATCTCCGGGGGCGCGGGCTGGAGCACCGAGCCGGATGTCACCGCTCCTCCGCGGCGCGGCGGGCGAGGCCCTCCAGCAGGATGTCGAGACCGAACTCGAACTCGGTCTGGTCGTCGCACCAGCCGAGCGTGGACTCCGGATCGTCGTGGACGACGTCGGCGAGCATCGCCGCAAGATTCGGCACGGCATCCATCATCTCTTCGAGAGACGGGGTCGAGTCGTCTCCGTCATCGAGCCCGAGCTCCTGGCTGAAGCCGTACATCCGGCTGCCGAGGGCGTGCAGCGCGTGATGGATCAGGTCGTACGAGAGCCCTCCCGCGCGCAGCAGGCCGACCACGCCGTCGACGTACCGCGCCATGGTGGGCACGAGACTCCCGCCGTTCTCCATGAGCCCGGGCACCCAGCGGTGACGCAGCAGCACGCGGCGCGCGCCGAGGATCCGCTCCCGAAGGGCGGGGCGCCACGTGTCAGGCGTGGCCGCCGTGGCGAAGCCGCCGACCTCGGTCTCGATCTCGGCGAAGGTCGTCTCGACGAGCCCTTCGAGGATCGCGTCCTTGTTGGGGAGGTGGTAGTAGATCGACATCGCCTCGACGCCGAGCTCGTCGGCCAGGCGCCGCATCGTGAGCGCGTCGATCCCCTCGCGGTCGGCGAGCTCCATCGCCGCGCCGAGCACGCGATCGCGCGTCAGCGGCTCGCGTACGGCGGGCTTGCGTGGCGGCATCCGTCACCTCCTCGGCATACGGTACCGGTCGATCGCGGACGAGGTCTGGACGCGCGCGATGGATCGCGGTACCTTACAGCGTAATACTTACAGTGTAAGGGGATGGTCATGTCCACGACTCAGCAACGGAATCCGGATGCCGCGGAGCGCCGCGCGACGATGAGGGCCGCCGTCGCGCGGAAGTTCGGCGGACCGGAGGTGGTGCAGCTCGAGACCGTGCCCCGGCCCGAGCCCGGGCCGGGGCAGGTGCAGGTGCGGGTGCGGGCGGCCGGGGTGAGCGTCGCGGACCATCGCCTCCGCAGCCGCGACCTGCCCCGCGGGCTCGCGATCGCGGGTCCCTTCATGATCGGGATGCTGCGGCCGAACAAGCCGATCCTCGGCAACGATGCGGCGGGCGTCGTCGAGGCCGTCGGCGCCGGCGTGACCGAGTACGCCCCCGGCGACGAGGTCATCGTGATGTCGTCGGGAATGTCCATGGGCTGTCACGCCGAGTACATGATCGTCGACGCGGCGAAGGGGATCTGCCGCAAGCCCGAGAACCTGACGTTCGAGGAGGCGGCCGCGCTGCCCTTCGGCGGCTACACGGCGCTGTCGTTCCTGGCCCTCGTTGAGCTCCGCCGAGGCACCGAGGTGCTCGTGAACGGCGGGTCGGGCGCCGTCGGCAGCATCGCGGTGCAACTCGCGGCCCGCGCCGGCGCGCACGTGACCGCGGTCACCAGCGCCCGCAACGAGGAGCTCGTCCGTTCGCTGGGCGCACAGCGCGTCATCGACTATGCGAAGACCGATTTCGCGGCGGAGGGGCGTACCTACGACGTCATCGTGGAGTGCGTCGGCAATGCGCCGTTCCGGCGGGTGGCGCCGATCCTTCGCCCGGGAGGGGCGCTGCTGCTCGTCGTCGGCGACCTGCCGAGCATGCTCGCCGTGAAGCGAGACTCGAAGCGCAGCGGCAGTCTCGTGACGTTCACCGGCCGCGCGATCCCGGGCGGCGAGGCGCTGCGCACCCTCGCGTCCCTCGCCGAGTCGGGCGAGCTGAAGCCGGTCGTGGACCGGGTCTACGACTTCGACGACATCGTCGAGGCGCACCGGTACGTCGACACCGGACGCAAGCGCGGCAACGTCATCGTGCGGATCCCGTAGCGCGCGGCATCCGTCTTCGGATCAATCGGCGAGGTATCGCCGCAGCGCCTCGACCGCCGCGGCGTGGTCGACGACATCCGGCTCGCCCGACATCGTGATCGACCCCGCGACCCGGCCGGCCACGAAGATCGGGACGGCGCCGCCGTGCGCACGCATGGCGGCATGATCCACGTCGTCGCGCTGTTCGAACGGGGTTCCGGACTCCTCGTGCCGGCGCCGCACGAGCAGTGACGGCTCGCCGAAGGTCTCCGCCACGAGCGCCTTGCCCTGCAGCCACGGGTCGTTGTCGGGTCCGGTCCGGCCGAGCTTCGCGACGAACACGACGTCGCCGGCGACCAGGACCCGCACCGCGAGGTTCAAGCGGAGCTCTCGGATCACGTCGACGGCGACCTCGCCGAGAGAGACGGCCGCGTCGTTGTCGAACGAGGTGACCTCGACCGGCGGCACCTGCTCCAGCTCCTCGAGGGTGAACACCGGCAGCTCGCTCATGGGACTCCTTCGGGACGCGCGTCGGGGGGCGGGGCCAGCCTACGCCGGGTGCACAGCACGACTCGCGGTGTCACAGAACTTCACACGACGACATGGAATTTCCGAGCGGCGTTCGCGTTTTGGTGAACTGGGGAAGAGGAGAGCGAACGACATGGCGAGTGAATCGACAGTGAGCATCGACACAGGACGCACGGCGCACGCGGAGTGGGTCGACGCACGGCGCACGAGCGTGACGGCGCCGCAGGGGGCGCTCTCGCTGGTGCTGACGCACTGGTCGACAGCTGGAGAGCCCGCCGTCGACGACGAGACGGCTCGGACCGGGCACCCCGGCACCGCGATCCTCAGCAGACTGCAGCGGACCGACCTCGACAGCGGCGAACCCCAGGAGGGCTACCGCATCTGGCGGCAGGACTCGCCGGCAAACCGCGCCTTCGACGGCATCGAGTACTACGACTACGACCCCGCGTGGGTGATTCCGGGCAGGTTCGAGCTGGTCGACGAGCAGCGCGTGGTGCCGTTCGAGCACATCAAGGATGCCGGCGCGACGCGCGCGCTGCCCGTCTCGGGCGACCTGGTGTTCGAGCACGAGGGCACGCAGTACCGCCTCAGCGCCTTCGACACCGACTACGGCGGCTCGCGCAAGCTCCAGCTCGTCTTCGGCGACCGCACCAACGGCGCGGAGAGCTACGGCGCCGGACGCTTCCTGTTCCTCGATCACCCGGCGGGCGCCACTTCGCTCACGGCGGGGGACAGCATCCCGATCACGATCGACTTCAACCGCGCCACCGTGCCGCCCTGCGGCTTCTCGAACCAGATGAACTGCCCACTGCCGCCGCTGCAGAACCGCCTGCCGTTCTTCCTGCGCGCGGGTGAGAAGCGCGTGCGCTTCGCCGACGGCTTCTCGCTCTAGATCCACCCCGCACCACCATCAGTCCTCCCCACAGCAAAGGAACCCGACGTGACCCCCATCCCTCGCCGCCTCAGCGCGGCACTCATCGCCGTGACCGCCGGAGCGCTCCTGCTCGCCGGCTGCGCCGGAGGCTCGGCGCCCGTCGCGAGCGACGCCGCCGTCGGGCCGGACCCGACGGCCGAGATCGTCGTCGGCTCGCAGAACGAGCCCACGAACCTCGACCAGATCTACGGCGGCAGCTCCGGCGTCACCGAAGTCTTCACCGGCAACGTCTACGAGGGCCTGTTCAAGATCACCGACGACGCGACGGTCGAGCCGCTCCTCGCGGCCGAGACCGAGGTGTCGGACGACGGCCTGGTCTACACCTTCACGCTCGAGGACGTCGCCTTCCACTCCGGCAAGGAGCTCACCGCCGAGGACGTAAAGTACAGCCTCGACCGCTTCGTCAGCGAGGAGTCGATCGCGGCGCGCAAGCGACAGCTGAGCGTCATCGACCACGTCGACGTCGTCGACGACAAGACCGTCGCAGTGACCCTGAAGCAGCCGTCGATCAGCTTCACCTACAACCTCGGCTACGTGTGGATCGTCAACCCCGAGGCGGGCGAGCTCACCGCCGACGCCGACGGGACCGGCCCGTACGCGCTCGAGGACTACCGCAAGGGCGACTCGATCGGCCTCGCGGTCAACGAGGATTACTGGGGCGACGCGCCCGCCAACGGCGCCGTCGTCTACCAGTACTACGCCGACCCGACCGCGCTGAACAACGCTCTGCTCACCGGCGCCGTCGACCTCGTCACCAGCCAGTCGAACCCCGACAGCCTGGCCGAGTTCGAGGCGAGCGGCTTCCAGATCATCGAGGGCACCTCGACGACCAAGGAGATCCTCGGCCTCAACGACCGCATCGCGCCGTTCGACGACATCGACGTGCGCAAGGCGATCTACTCCGCGATCGACCGGGGCAAGCTCCTCGACGCGATCTGGGATGGACGCGGCGAGCTCATCGGCTCGATGGTGCCGCCGTCGGAGCCGTGGTACATCGACCTCGCCGACAACAACCCGTACGACACCGCACTGGCCGAGGAGCTGCTGGCGGGAGCCGGCTACGCCGACGGGTTCACGTTCACCGTCGACACCCCTGAGTCGGGCGTCCACGGCACCGTCGCGGAGTTCGTGAAGTCGGAGCTGGCGAAGGTCGGCATCACGGTCGAGATCAACATCATCACCGATGACGAGTGGTACCAGAAGGTCTACACCGACAAGGACTTCGAGGCGACGCTCCAGGGCCACGTCAACGACCGCGACATCAACTTCTACGGCAACCCCGACTTCTACTGGGGCTACGACAACGCCGACGTGCAGACGTGGCTCGCCGACTCGGAGGCGGTCTCGACCGCCGAGGAGCAGACCGAGCTCGTCAAGCTCGCGAACCAGCAGATCTCCGATGACGCGGCGAGCATCTGGCTGTACCTCAACCCGCAGCTGCGGGTGGCGGCCGAGGGCATCAGCGGCGTCCCGCAGAATGGGCTGAACTCGCTGTTCTACGTGTACGGCATCCAGAAGGCGGCGTCATAGCCCGGTACCTCCTCCGACGGACAGGATTGCTGCTGCTGGCGTTCGCGCTGGCGGCGACAATCCTGTTCGTCGTGCTCCGGGTGCTCGGCAATCCGGTGTTCGCGCTCATCTCGGTCGGGGCGACGGATGCCGACATCGCGGCCGCCGCGGCACGCCTGGGCGTGGACCGGCCGATCCACGTCCAGTTCATCGAGTACCTGGGGCAGCTGGTCACCCTCGACCTCGGGCAGTCGTTCACGAACCGGCTCTCGGTCGGCGACGAGATCTCCCGACGCCTCAACGTCACGCTCGCCCTGACGCTGCTGTCGTTCCTCCTCTCGGTCGCGATCGCCGTCCCGGTCGGCTTCTTCGCCGCGTGGAAGTCGCGCACCTGGTACGGCGCGACCTTCTCGGCCGTGTCGCAGGTCGGCGGCGCGATCCCGGTGTTCTGGGTCGGCATCCTGCTCGTGGCCGTGCTGTCGCTCGGGTGGCGGCTCTTCCCCGCGGGCGGCTTCCCGCGCTCGGACTGGGCCGACCCCGGCGCCGCGCTGTACGCCCTCACCCTCCCCGTCCTCACGATCGCGATCGTCGCCGGCAGCGACCTCGCCCGGTACGTCCGCAGCGCCACCCTCGACGTGCTCGGCCAGCAGTACATGCGCGCGGCGCGGGCGAGCGGTCAGAGCTTCGGCACGGCGCTGCGCCGGCACGGCCTGCGCAACGGCATCGTCCCGGTGATCTCCATCCTCGCCATCCAGCTGTCGACGACCTTCGTCGGCGCGGTGATCATCGAGCGCGTCTTCGCGCTGCCGGGCCTGGGCGACATGCTGCTGGTCGGCATCAAGGAGCAGGACTTCCCGAGCGTGCAGGGCGTCCTGCTGTTCTCGACGGCCCTGGTGCTGATCCTCGGCTTCATCGCGGACGTCCTGCAGCGCATCCTCGATCCGCGGCTGCGCGACTCGCTGTCGGGCAATCGGCGTGTGAGGGCCGCCGCATGACCGTGACGATCCCGGTCGTTCCCGAGAACGCACCGCTCGAGAGATCGACGCGCCGCCGCCCGCGCACGCGCCGCTCGATCAACCTCGCCGCGGGGGCCGTGCTGTTCGGCGTGATCGCGCTCGTCGCCCTCGTCTCGCTGCTGTGGACGCCGTTCGCCCCCGAGGACACCGGCGGAGGGCGCCTCGAGCCTCCCGGCGCGGAGCACTGGGCGGGCACCGACCGGCTCGGACGCGACCTGTTCTCGCAGCTCATGATCGGCGCGCGGCTCGCGATGGCGGTCGGCTTCGGCTCCGTGGTCATCGCGGCGGTCGTCGGCATCACGCTGGGTCTGATCGCCGCCGTCGCCGACCGCTGGCTCGACGACACGATCTCCAGCCTCCTCGACATCGCGATCGCGTTCCCGACGCTCCTTCTCGCCATGCTCATCGTCGCCTGGCGAGGGGCCTCACTCGAGTCCGCGATCCTCGCGATCGGACTCGCGGGGTCCGCGATCATCGCCCGGCTCACGCGGGTCACCGCGACGCGCGTACTCGCGATGGAGTTCGTCACGGCATCCCGCACCTCCGGGACGGGGGTGCTCGGAGTGATCCGCCTGCACGTGCTGCCGAACGTGTGGCCGACCCTCATCGTCCCGCTCGCGCTGCAGTTCGGCGGCGCGGTCGTCGCCGAGGCGTCCCTGTCCTACCTGGGTCTGGGCTCCCCGCCCCCGAACTCCTCGTGGGGACGGATGCTGCAGGAGGCGCAGAGCACGGTGCTCGTCTCGCCCACGGCGGCGATTCTTCCCGGCATCCTGCTGGTCGCGACGATCATCGGCGCGAACCTGCTCGCCGACGGCCTGCGCGACGTCGCCGATCCGGCCTCGAGGAGCATCGGATGACCGCGCTGCTGGACGTCGACCGCCTCGGCGTGCGCATCGACGCCCCGGACGCCCCCGGCGACGGAACGCTCGTCGAGTCGGTCACGTTCGGCCTCGAGGCGGGCGACCGGCTTGGCATCATCGGCGAGTCCGGATCGGGCAAGTCCCTGACCGCGCTCGCGATCCTGGGCCTGCTCGGCCACCCGCTGCGGCCGAGCGGCGCCGTGCGCATCGCGTCCGGCGGTGGCATCGTGGACGCGGTCACCGCGCCGCTGCGGCGGATGGACCGCGTGCGCGGGTCGACCGTCGGCGCGGTCTTCCAGGAGCCCCTCGCCTCCCTCGACCCCCTCATGCGGGTCGGCAAGCAGCTGTCCTGGCCCTTCGCCCACCACCGGGGCCTCCGCGGCGACGCCTTGCGACGCGCGGTGCTCGACGCGCTCGCCGACGTGCAGCTGGCGGAGCCCGAGCGGATCGCGAACTCCTACATCCACGAGATCTCCGGCGGTCAGCGTCAGCGCGTCGCCATCGCGCTCGCGCTGGCCGCGGGACCGCGCCTGCTGATCGCCGACGAGCCGACGACCGCTCTCGACGTGACCGTGCAGGCGGGCGTCCTCGAACTCCTCCAGCGCGAGATCACCGAGCGGGGCATGACGATGATCTTCATCAGCCACGACCTCCCGGTCGTCACCGGCATCACCGACCGCGTGCTCGTGATGCGCCGGGGCCGGCAGGTCGAGATCGCCGACACCCGGGCGCTGCTCACCGCGCCGGCCGAGGAGTACACGCGCACGCTCGTCGCGGCATCCCGCGCCCTCGACGCCCTGCTCCCGGCCACGGGAGGAGAGAGCGCATGACGGATGCCGAGTCCTCCCCGCCCCTCGGCCGCGCGCTCCTCGCCGCCGAGAGCGTGGGCTTCCACTACCGGCACGGCGAGCCCGTCCTGCGCAGCGTGAGCGTCGCCCTGGAGCCGGGGGAGAGCCTCGGGCTCGTGGGCGAGTCGGGCGCGGGCAAGACCACGCTGCTGCGCCTCCTCCTCGGCCTGGCCGCGCCCACCGACGGCCGGGTGCTGTTCGAGGGCGCGCCGGTCGACCTGCGCGACAGGCGCGGGATGCGGCGGTTCCGGCGAGCGGTCCAGCCGGTCTTCCAGGACCCGTTCTCGTCCCTCGATCCGCGCATGCGGGTCGGGGACTCGATCGCCGAGCCGATGCGCTCACTCGGGCTTCCGCTCGACCGCGCCGCCCGGGCGGCACGGGTCGCGGAGCTGCTCGCCGCCGTCGAGCTGCCCGCCGACGCCGCCGGCCGTTTCCCGGAGGCCTTCTCGGGCGGTCAGCGCCAGCGCATCGCCATCGCGCGGGCGCTCGCGCCGGAACCGCGACTGCTGCTCGCGGACGAGCCGGTCAGCGCGCTGGACACCTCGGTGCGGATGACCGTCATCGAGCTCTTCCTCCGTCTCGCCCGCGAGCGCGGGATCGCGATGCTGCTCGTCTCCCACGACCTGACGATCGTGTCGGCGCTCTGCGCGCGGATGGCGGTGCTGGAGGGCGGACGCGTCGTCGAGGAGGGCCCGACCGCACGCGTGCTCGGCGACCCACGGCATCCGTACACCGCGCGACTTCTCTCGGCGGTGCCGCGCCTGCCCGCGGGGTGACAGAGTGGTCGGTATGACCCGCATCGGCGCGATCTTCAACCCGTACACCCACTCGCCCGACGAGTTCCGCGCCGCGGTCCGCGCCGCCGAGGATGCCGGCCTTCCCGAGCTGTGGCTCTGGGAGGACTGCTTCCGCACGTCCGCCTTCGCCTCGGCCGCCGCCGCGCTCGCGTGGACCGACCAGCTTCGCATCGGCATCGGGATCGCGCCGATGCCGCTGCGCAACGTCGCGGCCACCGCGATGGAGATCGCCACGATCGAGCGGCTGTTTCCCGGGCGCCTGCTGCCCGGCGTCGGCCACGGTGTGCTCCCGTGGATGGGGCAGGTGGGCGCGCGCGTCGCGTCGCCGCTGACGCTCATGCGCGAATACGTGCCGGCGCTTCGCGTGCTCCTCGCCGGCGAGGAGGTGAGCGCCTCAGGTCGCTACGTCACGCTCGATGGGGTGCGCCTGGACTATCCTCCGGTGCGCGCGCCCCTCGTCTACGCATCGGCGGAGGGCCCGAAGACGCTGGCGCTGAGCGGCGAGGTGGCCGACGGCACCGTGCTCGACAGCCGTCACACCCCCGCCGAGCACGCGGAGGCCGTGCGCGCCGTGCGGGACGGCCGTGCCGGCCGCCCCGGGGAGCACGAGTTCGTCGCGTACGTGGTCACCGCCTTCGGGGCGGACGCGGAGACCCGCGCGCGCGAGGACGTCGGTGACCGGGAGGACCCGCTCGAGCGGGCGCTGTGGGGCGATCCCGCGCGCGTCGCGGCCGGCGTCGGCGCGTACGCCGAGGCGGGAGTGGATGCGGTGATCCTGCAGCCGTCGTCCCGCGTCGACCTGGCGGAGTTCTACACCGCGGCGGCCGAGGTCGCCCGGCTCGTCGTGGCATCGTGACCGCGGTCCTCTCGATCGGGATCGCGGCCGCCGTCGGCCCCGACCTCGCGGCCCGGCTCGCGCCGGCGATCGAGCGCGCCGGGCTGCACGCGCTGTGGGTCAACGACACGCCCGGTCATGATGCGCTCGCCGTGCTCGCCTCCGCCGCACGCGTTACGGACCGGCTGGTGCTCGCCACCGGCGTGCTCCCGGTGGACCGACGCGTGCCGGCGGAGATCGTGACGCGCGTCGCGGCGCTCGACCTGCCCGCCGAGCGGCTGGTCCTGGGCATCGGCTCCGGCGCGCGTGCGGAGGGTGCGCTGGATCGGGTGAGGGATGCCGCGACCGAACTGCGCGGGAGCACGCCGGCGCGCGTGGTCGTCGGTGCTCTCGGCCCGAAGATGCGGCGGCTCGGGGCTTCGGCATCCGACGGCGTGCTGCTGAGCTGGCTCACGCCCGACCTCGCGGCACGGCAGGCCGCGGCGGCCCACGCGATCGCACCGAGAGCCCATGCGGCCCTCTACCTGCGGGCCGCGATCGACCCCGCGGCCGCGGATCGCCTGGAGACCGAGACCGAGCGCTACGCCGGGTTCCCCGCCTATGCCGCCAACTTCGCGCGCCTGGGCATCCGTGCGTCCGACACCGTCGTCGGTCCGGATGCCCTCTCCGATCGGCTCGCCGCCTATCGCGCGGGAGTCGACGAGGTCGTGCTCCGCGCGATCGTGGCCGAGG
>Ga0307505_10000245_pt1 | contig 65331 bp, 21 predicted proteins | sample 23_S_MG_FD_202183 | JGI IMG/M metagenome (GOLD analysis project Ga0307505, IMG submission 202183) | Soil microbial communities from Populus trichocarpa stands in riparian zone in the Pacific Northwest, United States - 23_S | ecosystem: Environmental > Terrestrial > Soil > Riparian zone > Trees... | reverse complement strand
CCTTCGACGAGCAGTCGCACTGTCAGATAGCTGATCCACCCATCACCGAAAGGCACGATCTTGTGGCCCCGCCCCTGGTCCAACATCTCGCGTTCGGCGGCTCGCAACACATTATCGATGCGACTGTAGTCAGCGTCACGGATAAAGATCGTAAGACGCGCCCGTTGGTATTCACTGTCAACCCTCTCGCGGATCGGCGCCTGCGATGAGGTCGAGAGAGCCTTGACCACCGGCTCGATGTCTTCGTTTCTGAGAGGAACGCGGCCGGTTTGCAGGGCTGCCCGGTAAGTGCCGTAGTTTAGGCCGGCGACGATGGACGAATTGATTCTCACCATGTCGTTGAAGACACAGTTGATAGCGCCGACATGCGGAACTCTCGCAACAACCCATTCCAGCGAGCCAAGCGCCGCCATGCCTTCCGCGGTGTTGAACCATCCTCCATGTGTTGCGTCGACCATCAGTTCGAGCACTGTCGTTCCCGCCATCTTTTCGTTAAAGAATCGATCGCCACGCACGATGTCGCTATCACTTGGCAGGTTCCGGATCCAACTATCGTCGACGCGGAGACGCGTGGTTGCAAAGACGGCGCACGCGGCGACCACTAAGGCACAGACTGCTACACGCCGCGGACTCGCCAAGCCGGTCAGCCAGCGCCACGCCGACATTGCGGGGCGTCCACCGACGCCTCTTGTGGAATCGCCTTTCGCAGGGACACGAGGCTTCAAAAGCGCAAGCATTGCCGGCAGCAACGTGAACGTGAACAACGTCGAGAAGATAATCGCCACGGAGCCGAACAAGCCGAAAACGCGCAGCGGGTTGAGACTCACCGCCGCCATCGACAGCAGTCCGACAACGGTTGAAATAGCTGTCGTGGCGACGGGACGAGTGGCACTGCTGAATGCCGCCACAATCGTCTCCTCCACCGTCGAGTCTCTTGCCTGGCCTGCTTCGTTAAAGTAATGACCGAGCGCGTATACGTCATCAGACACGCCGACGCAGATGAGGACCACTGGCAGCACCAACGTCGTGACGAACACCGGCTGACCGGTCAGACCCATCAATCCCGACATCCAGATCAGGCTCACGCCGATTTCCATGAGCGACAAGAGCGCCGGTACGGGGTGGCGAAACGACAAGAACAGCATGACGCCCAGAACGGCGATTACGGCAGGTATCAAGCGTGCTAAATCGCGTGCTGTCGCCTGGCCAAGAACGGCTTGCGCCAAAGCCGACCCGCTTAGATAGATCGTGTCTTTGCCGGACGACTCGCTCGCGATCAGGCTGCGCGTCGCTTCAAGCAGGCGAAACCGATCAGCACCCGGCTCGACCTTCGCGATGATGGCCGCGCCCTTTCCGTCGGCCGAGACCAGCACGCCCCTGTCATAACCACGCCTGCCCACGTCGCGACGTAGTTGTTGGATGGTCTCTGTGTTTAGTTGGTCCTCGGCCCGGTAGAGCGGGCTCTTGTCGACCTCGGCATCACCAAAGTTTGTTTTGACCTCGGCATCAACGAGTGTAAGGCGCGGTACGGTGGAGATGCTGACGACGGAATCCGGGACAACGCCTTTGACGCGGGAAAGCCCATCACTCAAGCGGGCGATGCGTCGCAGTGTCTCGGGCGTGTATACACCCGACTGCTGATTCCCGACCCCGATTAACACCAGATCGCGCAACTCGAAACGCGTCGCCGCCTGGTCGCCTTCGGCAAACTGTGGAAGCCCGGAAGGGATCAACGACCGCCCATCGAGCCGCAATTGAATCCGTGGGATGAAGACTAGGGCGCAAACAGTGACAACCCCCACGAGCGCAATGACGACACGCGGGTGTCTGACGGAAAACCGCAGCAGGTGAGTTATCAGGAACACAAATCCGGCCTATTGTTCGATCGATACGAAAGCTATCGTGTATCGGAAACACGGGACGTTTACTTGTTCATTCTTGCTAAGTTCAGGGCGGGACAAAGCACGTCGAATCTTCGCAATTTGGAACAAGTTTTTATGCAAGGCAATGAGTTAACGTATATGCGACCTCTCACATCACTCATTCCTTTCGATTGGAGACTTGGCCATGGACGAAATTCTTCGTACGCAACACCTCAAACAAGTTCTAGCCGGAGCCTTGGGCAATTTTCATGTCGGCAGTCTGACGGAATTTGAAGGCTCAACCATCACGATTCCCATTGAGGCGCAACTGCCCAATGGTTGGATTTCAGTTGAAGAAGTCGATCTGCATGCGTTTATGCGACTGGATCTCGATCGACGAGTAAAGAACCAGTTGGGACGCACGCAGTTCGAATTCAATATCGTCGTCTGGGAACTCTACGGACGCAGCGGACTTCTTTCTGAGAAGTTTGGTGAGGACGTCTACATTACCTTCAGTTTGACACCACCGCCTCAAAAGCAACCGAGAAGTATTTGTTTCGCTAACCAGGAAGAATCTGACTTCCCGGCAACTATTGTCTACAGCGCCTGTTATGACGTTTACGCGAATAAGGAAAAACTGATTGACGGGCAGATGGGCGTGGCGATTTGCACTCCCATCGTCAGCATCCCACCGCGCGACGTGCTGGTCGCATTCGAGAAGCCATTCGAAGATCGCAGGCAAGGGATCGCATTTCGTCGCGGTTGTTGCTGGGGAATGCGAACAATCACACCCGACGATTTTCTGAACGGAGCAAATCGCGCACGTGAGATTCGCGGCTGGCCGGCTTTGAAGGATCCGATGGGCAGCTTCTTTGGCCCCACGCCTTAGTCAACACTGAGAGTTCGATCGAGAGCGGAGGCGTGAAATGCCCCCGCTCCGATCTGCGTTTGCTACAAAACGCCTTACTGCAACGACACGTCGTCAACTCTGAAGATCGTTGGCAACGTGATGTCATTCGTGCCGCGGAATTGAATCCGCACTGTCTGCCCGGCGAACGAACTGAGATTGAATGGTCCTCTCAGCACATACACTCCCGCCGTGCCACTATTCTGATTACTAAACGTCGCCAATGTAGCGAGCAACGTTCCCGTCGTACTTCGTACTTCAATGAAGAGACGATCGAAAACTGCTGCTCCAGCGGCTTCGTTAGTCGTGATGTTTAGCCAGAACGACAGGTTCGTACAACCAGTCGGAACAGTTACCGTTTGGAACAGAGTTCCGGTGGAACTATTCACTCCGTTAATGATCATGTACGCAGTGCCGCTGTGCGGGAACGTTCCCGTGCTGCGGGTTACCTGCCCACTTATGGTCCAGGGCGTCGTACCGGTTTCGAATCCCGGGTTAACGATCGCGTTCGTACACCCGCCTCCAACGCCGGCCTGCGACACGCTGTGCGTCAAACCGGCAATCGTCAATGATCCACTTCTTGAAGTGCCTGTGTTTGCAGCAACAGCGTAATTCACTGTGCCACTACCGGAACCACTCGCGCCGGACGTGACCGTGATGAACGAATTGTTGCTTGCAGCGGTCCAATTGCAACCAGTTTGCGTGGTTACCGTCACGCTTTGAGTTCCACCTGCCGCCGCAAAGCTCGCGCTCGTGGGACTGATCGAGAAGGAACAAGTGCCTCCGCAATCCGCGGGTACGTTGGTGGCGGCAGTATGAGTTGTGCCGTCGTTACCCACCGCAGACACGCCCATGCCGTGACGTGCAAACACTGTCCAGATGGCGCAGCGATTTGCTCCGGCAAACATGTTCTGATCGGCCTGAAGAATACCGTCGCGTGCGTTCAGGAATGATGGACGAACGGGTGTGAACTTCATTCCGTTGAGCACCAGCAGGTCCGTTGTCGCGGCGCCAAGCTGCGTTCGCAGATCCCAAAGCGTTGCGGCCCACACTTCACCGTCGTTGTGAACTGACGAGCTTTGTAGATCGGCATACGAATCGTGCACGGCTGCGGCAGGAACTGAATAAGCAGCACGCCGAATACCGTTCGGATTGTTGGTGACGTACTCGCCAACAGCGCCATCGTTGTTGATCGTGATGGCCCAATAGTCAGACCAACCTTCACCCATCGCGCCCGACTGAATACCGCTCAACGCGGTACTGCCGTTGCCGATGAGCCGGTTTGAGATGCCGTGTCCGTATTCATGGAACACAACATCACCATCAACCGAACTATCGCGGTCAGGATTGGGCGACGTGAACAAATACTGCTGCATGCGCGGACGCGAACCGTCTGGCGGTGTCGCGAAGTTTGCGTTGTTTGTTCCCGAGCCGTCCTGGGCTTCCGCGCGAACGGAGTCGTTTCCGGTACCGCCGCGGCCGAAGTTGTTTACCTGGAAGTTGCGCGCCGTCTCGGTAAAGCCAAGGTTATACGAGAAGTCGTGCATGATGTTGTTGTAGTAAAAAAGATTCGTCACAACAGCCGCTTGCTGTGTTCTTGGATCGACTGTAGTGGAGAACGGAAAAGTGAAATCCTGGTTTGCGGCTGAAGCGTGACCAACCGAGAGCCCGGTACCGTTGTTGTTGTCCGGTGCATTGTTGGCATCTGAATCGAGGTAAGCCTCGACGTTGTTGCCAGTGGTTACGGTCGAAGTTCCCATCCAGCCGGCCGCCGTGTTGATGACGGTGTCTCCGACGAATGAAACGAGTTGGCGCGCGCCTTTGTCAGGCGCTTCGGTGTAAACCGTGCCTTGCGCTTGATGCACATAAAGGTTGTGACGAAGCAGCAGTTCGCCGGTGAAAGCGTCGAGAAGAATTTCGTACCACTCTTCCGGGCCGACTTCCACATAGACGTGCCAGGCCAAACGACTCTCACCGCCGACTCTCACCACATTCTGTTCTGAGAGCACTTCCTCCATGTTTAGATCCAGCGGATTGGCGAAGCGAGACATTTCCGTCGTCGCTGCGCGGGAGTAGAGCTGCACAAAAGATGGGAAGACATTTCTGCCCGCGTGTTCGAACGCTTTCGCGATGGCTTTTGCTTCCTTCATCGCTCCCTTGAGTTTGACTGGTGGTCCATCGACGAGAAATCCTTCGCGTACGTTGAGCACTTCGCCATTCATGTTAACGACGATTTGAACCTGTCCTTCAAACACTTTCAGACCACCAACGGTCTGCGTGTAGTTGAGGAACGTAGTTCCGCGATCGTTGTCTTCGTTTTCCAGTAATAGCTCTTCGGTGTTGGCGCTTGAAAGCGCGAAGACCGAGCCATGTTGTTCAAGAAAATTGCGGGCGATGTTGTCGGCAGTATCTGATCGGGGTTCGGAAAGAGTGCCGCCATCGATGAAGAAGCTCTTCATTGCGCCTGCTTCGTTAACTACTGCGCGAAGATTTGCAGCCTTCTCAGCTTTGAGAGACGAACGGAATTGATCAACTGCGGAAGCCCGACTGCGAGTGCTGGCGTTTTGCAGCGCAACTTGCTTGCCGGAAGTTGAATTAAGGTCCATGTCATTAAACTCGCCGCGTTCATTCAAGCGAATGTCAAAGTTTGGCAGGGCGCTTCCAGCGGATACTTTTGGTGATCCGATTGACGTTCGCTGTTGGGCAGCGTCTGATTTCCATAACGGCATTACTATGGCAGCCGCAGCGGCCACAGCGAGTACTGTGAAGATCAAAAACTTACGAATCATTTGCGCCTCCTTTGGCTTGGTTGAGGTAAGGCAGCACTCGCCCGTTTTCTTGTACAAGGTGGAGACTTCGCCCACCTCGTGGTTGGATCAGGAGAGAAATGCCCTAGCTGGTCTTCTAACTACTACCGTGAACTTTCGACCGAGAATCCGTTACCGAAAATTCGAGTTATGAGACTTGCACGGGCTGAGTGAAAGTACCTGGGAGAATCGTAGGTCTTTGTCTGGGATCGAGGGAGGCCCGCAGAGTAGCAGATTGGAGTGAGAGTGTAAATGAATATCGATCCCCCCAACGGCTTTGCCCTGCCTTGATTAAGCGAGAAATATTTCTTTGCGGCCCAGGAGTCTTTCGGACATTAAGCCGCGGCGAGTGCATTCTTCCACCAGTCTGTCGGATTCGACGAGGGGACGCGACTCGGGTGTGTATTGAATGGAGGTGAGATAGGTCAACCAGGGCTCTTGTCCCATCGCGTAGACGTAAACCTGTTGCGGCGCGAGCTTGTCAACGATACTTAGCGCTTTCGGAAAATCGGAGCCGTTCGAACGCCGCGACTGGTCCACCTTTCGCGGCAGCGGCTTCGTCAGTAACGGGCCGTACAACCAGCTCAGCGGTGCGCCATCACACTCCATACCAATGAACAACACAGCAACATCGCCGAGGCATTGGTGAATGTGATCGTAGAGTTTGGGTTCGAGGTTCTCCGAGTCAGCCACGAGCAAACTCGTTTTACCGTGCAGTTCGATCGCGTAGGCCATCTTTGTTCTGATGTGCAGGTCAGCGTGTTCGCCCAAAAACGGCAGTCCGGTAATGCTACCGCCCGGAATGCGCACTACTTCCGCTTCATCAATCTCACGAACGTTGTCGAAACCCAGATGCTGCAAGACGAGTTTCATTGAAGGGTCCGCCAGCCAACCACCGTTGTTCTTCGGCACGAGGATCTGTTTGATCTTGTGACGCAATTGGAGCAGCGTCTCAAACATACAGTGGTCTTGATGATTGTGAGTGATGACGACGTAGTCGATGCTGTCAGGCAAATCGGCGTAGGCGTAACGCGCCATAGCGCTATCGATGTCGTAACTGATAACCGGGTCGCAGAGCACGCTCGTCTCTTTCGTTTCGAACAGCACACAAGCGTGGCCCAGGTAGCGAATACGCACGTCGTCGCCGGTGTAGCGCGCATTTAGCTGCGGAGGTTCTTCCGTGAAGAACGTGGAGAACAGTTCGGCCTGCTCTTTGTCGATCGCCAGCATCTCCGCGACCTCTTCGGGCGGACGCGGTACGCGTTTCATGCTGAATAAAACGTCGAGTCCTTCGTGGCTGAAAGGTATCTGAAGGTTCAGCCAGTTCGCACGATTCAGCCGCGGCGTGCTGAAGACGAACGACCGATCGTCGCGATCGGTAAGCGAGAGCGTAATGCTTTGTGAAGCGGTGTTGTAGTAGCGGCTTTGGTACAGGAGTCCTTCGATGAACCGCACCGATGGACTGTGGTTCAAATCGTAGACGAGCTCGACGTACCCCTGGAGCGGCTCGGGAACTTTCTGGTAAAGCGGTTCGAGCGAAAGGCCGGTAGCCTCTTCAGTGAGAACTTTATCGAGAGTCTTGATAGCTTCAGCAAACTCGAGAACGTGCGCCTGCTCCTTCTGCGTTCGCTCCAACAGCGCTTTAACCTCGTTCGCCCTGTCCGTTCCGTAGTTGATGTATGGACCACCGAGGTTTGCGGGATTCTTCAAAGCCGAGACGTGCAACTGCGGCGACATCACGAACGACTGCATGATTTTCAAATGCAGGTTGGCTACGTACATCGACGAGGTGGCGGGCGCGATGAGGTTGGTCCACGCGTACCATTGGTTGAATAACGGCTCGACCAACACGTTCGGTTTCAGATACATATTGCGGACTGTCATCTTCTTCTACCCACTGCTTAGCGCAAACGCGCGTGTTAACGATTCTCGCGAAGAAACGTCAGAACCTGCTCCGTGACGGATTTATTATAGCGACCACCCTCGCCCTCAAACGCCTTGCTCATGTTTTCGAAAGCCATGAACAAATGATCGGTCTTCGGCAACTCGACGAATTTTGCCCTTCCGGCCTGCTTGCTGTTCACAATTTCGACTATCAACTCGTGATCGTCGCGGCTCATGATCCAATCATACTCGCCGTGCATCACGAGCACCGGCGCCTCGACCTTTTCCCAACTCGCACTGAGATTCAAATCCTGTAGTTGATGGTAAAACGAAGCGGGCCGTCCGTACTGGTGCCCCGGCTCGTCGTACCAAAGCGGTGCGAGGTTAGGCTTGGCTTTCGTAACCTCACCCGGGGTCATCTTTCGCTGCAAATAATCCGTGTAAAACTCCGCATAACCTCTCATCGAATCCGTAACCTCGCCCGGTTTCTTACCGCTGAGTTTGAGCCGGCGCCGTTCGAGTTCCATCATGTGCTCAAACCACGTCTTGGACCACCCGCCCGCGACCACATATCCACGCACCTTTTCGTCCTGCGGCACCAATGGAGCGAAGCCGCCTCCATTGCTCAATCCGAGAATGAAAACTCGCTCGGGATCGATGAAGTCGTAACGCTTCAGCGTGCGAAACGCCGCGCGATAAGCAGCCAACTCAGTTTGAAAATCGGTCTCGCCGCAAGTCGGCCCTTCGCTGTCTCCGATGCCTGGCTTGTCCGTGCGAACCAAAACGTAACCGGAGTGCGTGGCTATGTCGTGAAGCAATAACCCGAAGCCATCCTCACCAGGGCCGAAAGGATACTCAACCGAATCGCAACTGAGCCATCCGACGAGGAACACTGCCGGCAACTTGCCCGTAGCATTTCGCGGACGAGTGACAATGGTGCGAACACGAAACCCGCGATCCGTTGTAGCAGAGTCATAAGTTATTTCGACGCCTTGCAATTGCTCGCGCGGTAGTCCCTGAAGCGTTGGCGTAAGGTTAAGAGTTTGTCCGTCGCGAACAATTTCGAAACGAGCCGTATCGCCCGCGCGCAGTGAGATCAAAACGCGCTGAAGCGCAGCGGGACTTTCGAGCAGCGTGCCGTTGATGCGGAGGATGCGATCCTTTAATCGCAGTCCGGTCTGTGCCGCCACACCGGCATCAGCTACCCGCTTTACTTCTACTCCCGGCGTGTTCGCATCCGGCGAACTCAACGCAACGCCGAGAAAAACCTGGCGCCGCAACTCGCCGGCTGGCTGAGATCGATCGTTCGGCGACTGCGCGAGCAGCACAGCCGGAGCGAGACAACACAAAACCAAAAGCAAACACCACGTCAGTTGAGTCTTCGGTGTATTCATCTGTGTAAGTGTAATTTGAGCCATTCGGGATACGGCGGAATGCGTTCCAAGTCGTGCTTAAAGAGGATAAACTTGTCTTCGCGCTTCAACTCCTTGAACCCGCCGAGCTTGTAAGTAATCAACATCATTCGATTGCGATCGTTTGATAGAAACTCGGCGTGAAGTTGCGCTCCGGCCTCGCGTGCGAGGTTCAGGATGTGATTCATAAACACAGTGCCGACGCCGCGAGACATGACCCGGCAGGACATCAGAAACAACTTGATGGTCCATACTTCAGTTCCCTTCTCGATCAACGCCAGGCCAATCTTCCCGTACGTGCCGAAACGATCGTCGAGAGTTGCTACAAGCAACAGATGATCGGGCGATTGGCGTAACGCGTCCAGTTCAGCCAGCGAGTAGGTATAGCCGGTCGTGTTGAGTTGATGCGTGCGAACGGTCAACTCTTCCGCGCGCTTTAAGTCTTCCTCCTGAGCGGGAGCAATGGTGAAATCCATCTTTAACGTCGCGAGAAACTCCTCACTCGGTCCAACAAACTCCTCTTCCGCGCGTTTCCGATCGATATCCGCGCGATACATATTTCGCCGTCGCGCGGAGTCGTCGGTGATGAAGGCCGGGTTGAACTCGGGCCGCGCGGCGAGGCCCGCCAACTCCCTTGCGTCGATTGTCAGCACCTCGGGCAGAGTGTGTTTGACCTCTTCCCGCTCGAACGGTTCGTCGTCGATGAAGGCAACCGTGTCCATGCCGATGTTTAGCGACTCGACGATGCTGCGAATGTTTGCGGCTTTCGAATTCCAGTTAACCTGTGGATACAGGAAGTATTCATCAAGACCAACTTCTTTCAATTTCGCCATGGCGAGATCGTGATCGTTCTTGCTGGCAACGGAATGCAGGATGCCGCGCTCGTCGAGAGCCTTCAGTGTCGCCACGAGCCCGTCGCGGATGCGCAGGCCATCGCCCTCGAGCAAAGTGCCTTCCCAAAGCGTGTTGTCGAGATCCCACACGAGGAGTTTTATCGTTTTCCGTTCTTCCGCTACGACTGTGCTGCTCATATCAACGCCTTTCAGTGCTACAACTCGCCTGGTGGATTTTTGGCGATACTAATTTGCTGAATCTGCGTGCTGCCTTCGATGATTTCGGTGACTCTCGCGTCTCTCAAATAGCGCGCGACCGGGTAGTCGTCAGTCAAACCGTTCGCGCCATGAAGTTGGACCGCGTCGTTGGCTGCACGCACCGCGGCCTTCGAAGCAAAATACTTCGCCACCAGTGTTTCAGAGGCAGCGCCGGGATCGCCGTTCTGTCTCAAGTAGCCCGCGCGATAACACAAGAGCCGAGCGGCACGCGTGTCTGTAATCATGTTGGTGAGCTTGCGTTGCACCAATTGATGCTGCGACAACTCGACACCGAACTGCTTGCGCGAAGAGGTGTATTCAAGGCACGCGTCGAGACACGCTTGAGCGATCCCCACCGCACCCCACGCAACACTGTAGCGGCCGTGGTCCAATGCGGCGCCAATGACATGCGACAAGCCGAAACCGATTCTGCCTACAAGATTGGTCGCCGGGACAAAACAATCTTCAAACTCGAGCTCCGCTAGCAGTGATGCGCGCGTGCCGACAATGCCGCGCTGCGGGCGGCGCACGAAGCCTTTTGCATCAGCCGGCACGAGAAAGGCGGTCAGTTTTCCCTCACAACGAGTTAACGTCAGGAACAGATCGGCAATCTGCCCATACGTAATCCACTTCTTACGTCCATTGATTACGTAGCCGTCGCCCTCAACACGAGCTTCGGTTTCAACGCCCGCGGCATCACTGCCCACGTTCGGCTCCGTCAGCGCTAACGCGCAGAGCACTTCCGCACGCGCCACTGCCGTTCCGACTTTCGTCTTCAACTCGCGGCTGCCCCAGCGCCAGACGGCCAGCGCCACCATGTCGTGAACGGTGAGTAGAGATCGCACGGAGGAACACCCGCGCGCGAGTTCTTCGGTTAGCAGCCCGTAGGTGATCGCGTCGAGACCGCCGCCGCCCGCATCAACCGAAAGCGGTGCACCCAGGTACCCGTTTTCGCGGAGACGTTCGATAAGTTCGAGCGGTACGCGTTCCTCGAGGTCCCACCTGCCGGCGTGCGGCGTGATGTGCTCTTGCACAAACTCCCGGAATCCGAGCCGCGCCTCGCGCTGCGCACTCGACAATTCCACGCGCATGCCCGGATCCTCTTTTAACGTCTGCTGCATCACTTGTATCGCCACGGACAAACACAGACGAACACGGACTGAGTATCAGCATAAGGCTCAACTGTCTGTGTTAGTCCGTGTAAGTCTGTGGCTCCTTTTAAGTGCATGTTGTTCACACCGCGGCGCGCGACACGAGCTTGCGTTCGAGCAATTCATCCATGCAGTTGAGCGTTCGGAAATTATCGAGATCGAGATCTTCGTCCTCGATCGTGACGCCGAACTCCTTTTCCAGAAACTGCACGAGCTGCAGTGCTGCCAGCGAATTGATGAATCCGAGCGCAAAGATGTCTTCGTCGTCTTTGAGATCGTGGTTGCGCATCAATTTCGAGAGAAACTCTTTGATTTTTTCTTTTCTAAAGTCCACAGTTCGTTTACCTCACGCCTCGTAGTTATAGAAGCCGCGGCCGCTCTTGCGGCCGAGTAATCCGGCACTAACCATCTTCTTGAGCAGCGGGCACGGACGATACTTGGTGTCGTTGTAGGACTCGTACAAAACCTCTAGCGACAGGAGGATCGTGTCCAGGCCGATCAGATCTCCGGTCTCGAGTGGTCCCATCTTGTGACCGAAACAGCTCTTGAAAATGCGGTCGACGTTTTCCGCAGTGGTCACCTGATCCTGCACGACGAAGATCGCCTCATTGACGGTCAACATGAGCACGCGGTTCGAAACGAAGCCCGGCATGTCGTTGACGACGATGCACTCTTTTCCCATCGCCGCGAGCAACGCTTCCGCACGATCGAGAGTCTCCTGCGACGTGTGATGGCCCTTAATGACTTCGACCATCGACTTGAGCGGCACGGGATTCATAAAGTGCATGCCGAGCACACGATCGGGCCGCCTGGTAGCTGAGCCGATCCGCGTGATCGAGATAGCTGAAGTGTTGGCGGCGAAGACGCAGTGTTCCGGGCAAACGGCATCGAGGAGCCGGTATACTTCAGCTTTAACTTCCCACTTCTCCACGACGTTCTCGACAATAAAATCCGTCTGGCCAAATTGGTCGTAGTCGGTAGTGAAGTTGATGCGGCGCAACACCACGTCGCTCTGCTCTTTCGGCTCCTTGCTTTTCGTGAAGAAGCCACGCATGCGCAGGTTCTGATGAATCGCCGCATGCGCGCGATCGAGTTGCTCATTCGCGACATCCACCAGCACCACTTGATGGCCTGTCTCCGCGAGGTTCTGAGCCACCCCGACTCCCATTACTCCAGCGCCAACAACTCCGACTCGATCCATTTCACTTCCCTCCTTCTAATCACTTGCCCGCAACATCCGGGAGACGATCTTCCAAATCACGAAGCGGCTGATATAGAACACCTGCAATCACCGCTATCACTGTCAATAACCCAAGCACGATAAACAGCACCGCGATCCCGCGACCCGGCCCCGTCCCGAACAGCCCGCCAACCACACGAGCCAGCGGTCCCTGCGCCGCCATCCATGGTTCGAAAACGCGGTCGGCGAGTGGACCGGCAACAACGAATGCCAGCGGCAAGGTGGACCAGGCCACGAGGCGCCGGATGGCGAAAGCACGTCCCTGCACTTCGACCGGGACCTTCATCTGCCAGATCGTCTGGCTGCAGGTGAAGATCACCGGATCACAAAACAGGAAGATGAACGCGGCTGTTCCGACGAGAACCGCGTTCGGTTGCAACACCGCCAGGAACAGGACCACTCCCCGCAAGAAAGTGACGATCAAAATCGCGCGTATCCTTCGCCGTGGTCCACTCCAGATACTGAACAAGACACTCCCCGCCACAACACCCACACCGCCCGCAGACATGATCATCCCCAGCGCTTCCGGCGTCGTGAAACTCAAAATGAACGGCGGCAACAACACTTGCAGGATGCCGGTAGAAAAATTGGTAATCGCGAATAGGATCAACAGCGCCATTAGCTCGCGTTGTCCGGTCACGTATTTCCAGATCTGCACGGCTTCGCGCCAGAAAGATTGCGCTGCGCTATTTGCTTGAGCCGATTGTTCAGGCCCGGGAATGCGCACGACACAGAGCGTGAGCACGGCGAAGGCATACGCCGCAACGTTGATCAGCAACACTTTCGTCAGGCCGATCGCCTGGAGAAAAACACCTGCGAGCACGGGCGCGGCCACCATCGCTATCGACGTACCCAGCGAGACCATGCCATTTGCGCGTGAGAGATTCTGGCGCGACACCAGCAGTGTGATGGAGGCTGAGAGAGCCGGAAACTGAACGGACTCAAAAGCCGAACTGACCATCAACATCACGTAAATGTGCCAAAGTTCGAGTTGGCCCATGATGGCCAGTGCCGCCAGCACAACGCCACACAGCCCGCTTCCCAAAACGCCGATCAGCATCACCCAACGTCGATCGAACCTGTCGACGATGATTCCGGCGACAGGCAAAAGCGCAATCTCCGGAAGCACCGTAAACAACGAGATCAGAGAGAACGCGGTGACCGACTTCGTCTGTTGATAAACCCACACGCCCAAAACGAAGCCGGCGAGGTTGGAGCCAAACAGAGACGCCACCTGCCCTGCCCAGACGACTCCGAATGCCGGGCCGCCATAAAGACGTTCGCTTCCGCTCAGCCGTCTCTTCGCTAACAGTTTTGGTGAAACACTACTCATGCCGTAGGCCCCGTGCCGGGTCGAGTTTTAAGAGTCGTAACATCGGCAGATAAGTCGCAGCCAAAACCACGAGCAACAATATGCCGGCCGGAACCATCAGGATCTCGGGCGCGGTGGGCTTCACCTGATACAAAAGATTTGAGAGCACACGGCCCAGCGCGAGCCCCCCAGCCGATCCGATGATCAGGCCCAACACCGCCAGCAACGTCCCGCGCGTGACGACCAGTTTCACCAAGTCGGACCAGCGCGCGCCGAACGCCAAACGAATGCAAAACTCCCTTGTCCGTTGGGTCACCGAAAAGGCAGTCACGCCGTAGATGCCGAGCGCCGCCTGAAGCAGTCCGAGGCCGGCGAATAAACTCGTGAGCAGTGCCGCGAAGCGCTGTGGTCCAACAAACTCCGAGAGATGCTGGTCCATCGTCGTGATCTCTGACACCGGCTGATTCTTATTCAAGGAACCGATCACATTGCGGATTGGTTCAACGAGATTCATTGGCGCAGTGCTGGTGCGGACGAGCAGCACTACCGGCTCCGTGTTCTCGACCTGGACGTAGGGCAAGTACCAAACCGGACGATCGATCCGGAAGTTGAAACGATCTTCTTTAACATCGTCGACAACGCCGACGACGGTATACCAGGGTGTGGTCGCCGCGGGCGGATGCCCCGGCCGCACGCGCTTACCGAGCGGCGATTCGCTAGGCCATTCACGATTTGCAAACTCTTTACTGATGACCACGACTCGAGGTGTGTCCGGCCGATCCTGTTCCTCAATCATGCGGCCTTCCAGCAGCGTCAGACCCAACGTCTCCATGTACCCGGGGCTGACAACTCGATGTGCAGTGATCGGAATTTCACTGGCGTTGTTCGCCGGCTTGCCTTCGACGGTGTACGACGAATCGAGACTGGAAACGCTGATGGGAATGTTTGTTGTGATCCCGGCGGCAACTACTCCCGGCAGGCTCGTCACTTTGTCCGTTAGCAGCTTTGTAAACTCGGTTCGCTGCACGTGCTGTGTGTAGTCTGCTTCCGACAAATACAATTCCATCGAAAGCAGGTTGTCGGGACGGAAGCCGAGCTTCGCCTCATTGAGACGTTGGAAGCTTTTCACCATCATGATCGCGCCGAAGAGCAGCACTGTGGCGACGGCAATCTCGGCTACGATCAGAAACTCAAACGAGCGCCGCCCTTTCTTGCCCATACCACCGCGTTGGCCACCTTCGGCGAGATCGGCAACGAGGTTGGGTGAAGTGGCTACAAATACGGCCGGCGCAAGAACGAAAATAATTCCCGTTAACAACGACACGCCAAGCGTAAATGCCAGCACGCTTCCGCTGATCGGGACCTGTTGAAACGTGTCTTTCATCGCGTAGAAATAGACGGGCTTGAGGGCCATCAACGAGCCGGTCACGAAGCGCGCGAATAACAAACCGGCAATGCCACCCAGCAGTGAGAGGAGAATGCCTTCAGTGAGTAATTGGAGAATCAACCGCTTGCGATTGGCCCCGAGCGCGAGTTGAATTGCGGTCTCGTACTTTCGCTCTAAAGATCTGGTCAGCAGCAAGGTTGCGATGTTGGTGCAGGTGATCAGCAGCAGAAAACCGACCACGCCCATCAAGAGCCAGAGTGTCGGGCGGACGGTTCCCGTGATGTCGCCGAGTAGCTGCTGCCGCAGAGGAATTAACTTGATGCTCCAGCCTTTGCGCTGCTCCGGGTACTGCCGTTCCAAATCCAGGGCGATGTTCTTAACTTCGAGGTTTGCATTTTCAATGGAAACGTCTGGCTTGAGCCGTGCGACGAGGAAGTATTTATGAGCGGCCTGCTCTTTCAGTGGCAGTGTTTCCAAATTCAGAGCGAGCGGCACCCAGATTTGCGTACTGAGAGGGAGATCGAAACCCTGCGGCAGAACTCCTACGACTGAGTAATTGCCGTTGCCCATGGTCAGGCTGCGCCCGAGGATGTTTGGGTCGCTGCCGAAGTGACTCTGCCAAAGGCTATAACTCAGAAGCGCAACGGGCGTGGCGCCGGCCTTGTCGTCTTCCGGCAGAAAAGGACGGCCGAGGATCGGTTTGATCCGCAGGGTCGTCAGATAGTCGCTGGAGATCGCGGCTCCCGAAAGACGCGCCGGCCTTTCTGTTCCGCGCAGAGAGAAGACCTCATACGTTCCTAACCCAACATCGCTGAACAAACGGCCTTGTGTTCTGAATGCGTTGGCGTCGAGGATCGACGCTTCAAAGGGATCGTCTTCGGTGCGCATGTCGAGCGTGAACACCACACGATCGACGTCTTCGACGGGTAGAGGGCGAACGAGGAGCGCGTTTACCACGCTGAAGATGGCAGTATTCGCCCCGATTCCAAGTGCCAGGCAGAAGACGATTATGGCGCTCACCATCTTCTTGCGAATCAACCGGCGAAATGCGAGACGAATTGAATACAGCAATATGTACATCGTTTTCCCTTTACCCAAGAGTGGTAAAAGCCACAACTCTCTTATCGTTCAGCAGTTCGCAGAGACGTTCCGCCAGCATCTTCACGGGTGGTCCATTGACGATTGAATAATGGTCACCTTCGATTTCAATCACGTTGAGGTCCGGCGCGTAAGGCGTCCAACCGCGCGCTGGATCAGAATCCGCCACGGCGCTCGTGAAGATCGTGACCTTGCCCGCGTATGCTCGCGGTTTGTAAGCCAACAACGCGGAGAGGTTCGCGCGATAGAGATCAAACAAACCTTGCAGCTCCGCAAGCTCGAGTTCATCAGGCACCATCTCCAGGGCCCGCGCGCGCTCCAGCAGAGCTGCCAAACTCTCTTCGAGTGAAAGCTGCCGCAAGTCGTCGAGCGAAAAACCAAGACTCCTGCCGGAAACGCCTTCGAAGTCCTGGACAAACTCTCGTAGCAGCTCGTGTTGTTCAGGCGTCGCGACACTCTGCGGCGCATAAGAATCGATCAGTGCAAGTAACTCTACACATTCGCCCTGTTCCTCGATCTGCCGTGCCATCTCGAACGCGATCACTCCACCCATGGACCAGCCGCCAAGACGATACGGACCTTGCGGCTGAACCGCCTGCAACTGTTGCACGTAATGCTCAGCCAGCGCCTCAATCGTGTGCTGCTCTAAAATGCTCGACTGAAACGCGTAGAAAGGTTGATCAGGCCCGAGCTGGCGCGCGAGTGCGGCGTAACAAAGCACATTGCCTCCGACCGGATGAATGCAGAAGAACGGCGCCTGCGTTCCTTCGGTTCGTACCGGCACGAGAGCCGAACGCTGCAAAGTAGTCCCGTCCTGTCGCAGCCAACCGGCGAGTGCTTCAATCGTTGGGTTTTGCAGTAGAAAACTTAGCGACACCTCACGGCCAAACCGCTTTTTGATCCGGGACGTCAATCGTACTCCCAAGAGGGAGTGACCGCCAAGATCGAAGAAGTTATCGCGGATGCCCACTCCTTCAACACCGAGCAAGCTTTCCCAAATCCTCGTTAATCCAAACTCGATCTCATCGCGAGGCGCCAGATAAGTCTGCGCTTCCTTAACGCGGCTCGCACTCGACGTTGCCGACTGTCGTCGCTGATCGACGCGGCCCAGGAGTTCCTGATGCTCCTCTTCCGTCAACAGCGAGATTTCCGACAGGCGTTTGCCCGGCGCGCTCACGATCTCTTCAACCAAACGCTCGTAGTGCCCGAGCATCCGTTTGATCGTCCCCGCCTCGAACAACTCGCTGCTGTACTCAAATGCCGTCGACAGCCCGCTCTCGGTCTCGGTGAGATAAAGCGTGAGGTCAAACTTGGTCGTCCCTAGTTCGGCTTCCAATACTTCCGCGTTCAAACCAGCCATCTCCAACTTCAGCGACGGAACGTTCTGCTGCACACAGAAAACCTGGACCAGCGGATTGCGGCTCAGATCGCGCTCGGGCTGCAACTCTTCAACCAGCTTCTCGAACGGCACGTCCTGATGCGCGTACGCATTGAGCGCGCCGTCACGCACCGTTCCCAGCAACTGGCTGAAACTCATCTCATCCGACAACTCCGTGCGCAGCACGAGAGTGTTGACGAAAAAGCCGATCAATCCCTCGATGGCTTCGTGATTGCGGTTGGCCACGGGCGTGCCGACGACGATGTCGTGTTGACCCGTGTAGTAGCGCAGCAAAACCTTGAAGGCCGCGAGCAGTGTCATGAAAAGCGTCGCGCCTTCTTGCACGCTGAGTGCTTTGACGGCTTCGGTCAACTCCGCGGATAAAGTCCGGCCTTCGTGTGCGCCGGTGAAGCTTTGCACTGGCGGGCGCGGCCTGTCGGTCGGCAATTCCAACACCGAAATACCCGCTAACCGTTCCTTCCAGAATTGCAACTGCGCTTCCAGGAGCTCACCGCTCAGCCACTCTCGCTGCCATGCCGCAAAGTCTGCGTATTGAATCGGCAACTCTGAAAGCGGTGACTCACGGTCGGCGACGAATGCTTCGTACAGCGTCGTCAACTCTCGCAGCAGGACGCCCATGGACCATCCGTCCGAAACGATGTGGTGCATCGTCAGCAATACGACATGTTCTTCGTCTTCCAACCGCAGCACGCTCACGCGCAGCAAAGGTCCGTTGGCTAAATCCAGCGGGAGTTGTGCATCAGCTTCAGCGAGCCTGAGCGCCATTTGCTCACGCTCCATCGGCTCGAGATCGCTGAGATTGATGAGTGGAAGTGAAATCGCGATCGGCGATGGAAACGCTTGCACCGGCTGGCCGTCCACTTCCGGGAAGGTTGTGCGCAACGCCTCGTGGCGGCGCACGATCTCCGTCACTGCCCGCTCGAGTGCGCGAACATTCAACTGCCCCTTGAGCCGGAGAGCGGTTGGCATGTTGTAGACGGGACTGCCGGCGACCAGCTTGTCGAGAAACCAGAGTCTCTGCTGTGCAAACGACAGTTGTAATTCTTCGTTGCGCGGCACCGGAACGATCGGCTTGAACGAGAGGTTTTGGCCGTTATGCCGCGACGCGTCGATGTACCGGGCCAACCCGGCCACCGTCGGGCGCTCGAAGAGATGCCGCAACTCGAGCTCCGTGCCAAACACCTTGCGCACGCGCGAGACCACTTGCGTCGCCAAGAGCGAGTGACCTCCCAACTCAAAGAAGTTGTCATCACTTCCCACTCTCTCAACGCCGAGCACCTGGCGCCACACACTCGCCACCAGCTCTTCACTCGGGCTCCGCAGCTCACCAATTTCCGGCATCACCTCACGAATCGACGCTTCCGGTGCCGGCAAACGCTTACGGTCCAACTTTCCGTTCGGCGTGAGAGGCAACTCGCTCAAAGTCACAAACGCGCCCGGGACCATGTAGCTCGGCAACTTCACTTGCAAGTAAGCGCGCAAGTCCGCCACACTCAGGCTCGCATTCTCAGGCGTGACCAGATACGCAACCAGACGCTGGCCACCGACTGCGTCGTCTCTCACTACCACGACTGCTTCGCGCACCGCAGGATGACTCGACAGCACCGACTCGATTTCACCGAGCTCGATGCGATAACCGCGCACCTTCACCTGATGGTCTATGCGGCCCAAAAACTCCAGCGTTCCATCTGTGAGCCAGCGAACGCGATCGCCCGTCCGGTATAAACGCGCTCCTGGCTCCGTGCTGAACGCATTCGGCACAAACTTCTCTGCCGTCAGGCCGGGCCGATTCAGATAGCCTCGCGCCAGTCCCACTCCGCCGATGTAAAGCTCACCGGGCACACCTGTGCCGGCAGGATTACCGTTGGAATCGAGAACGTAGACCTGAGTGTTGGCGACGGGTCGCCCGATGCCCGGAGTGTTGGCAACCGAACGCTCGATGTGTGTGAAGGTGGAATAGGTCGTCGTCTCGCTTGGACCATATAAGTTAAAGAGCCGGTGTTCGGGCAGTGTCGCGTAAAGTTTTCGCGCGAGGTCAGCGGAAAGAGCTTCGCCCGCGAGGTTCACGATTGCAGCCGAACGCGGCAGTTCGTCTTCGCGCAACAGTTCCCTGATGGCCGAAGGCACCGTGTTGATGAGTGTCACTTCTTCCTCTTCCGGCACGTCCGCTAAGGCAAGGATGTTATCGACGAGAATGATGCGGCCGCCGAAACAAAGCGGCAGGAACAGTTCGAAAATGGAGAGGTCGAAGCAGATTGACGTCGCGGCGAGAAGGCCTTTGCGGTACTCGCCGGGAAAGATCTCACTGGCCCAGTTGAGAAACGAGACGGCGCTCCGGTGTGCGATGCCGACACCTTTCGGCTGGCCCGTCGAGCCCGAAGTGTAAATAACGTAAGCGAGATTATCGGGACCGGCGAGGGGTTCGAGATTTTCCGTACTCTCTGCACCGATGTGTTCCCAGTCGGCGTCGAGATAGATTCTTTCAACCGCAGCTTCAGGCGCGATGGCGTGAATCTTTTTGCTGGTTAAAAGGATCGGAGTAGCTGCGTCGTTCAGCATGTACGTGACCCGTTCAGCGGGATAATCAGGGTCGAGTGGCACGTACGCCGCGCCGGCTTTCAACACGCCGAGCATGCCGACTACCAAATCGATCGAGCGTTCCAGACAAATGCCGACCCGGTTCTCCGGCCCGACACCGCGAGTTCGGAGGTAGTGGGCCAACTGGTTCGCACGCTGATTCAACTGCTCGAAAGTAATTTGCTCCCCAGCGCAACTGATCGCGATATGCCCGGCCGTCAGACTCGCCTGTCGCTCGAACAATTCGTTGATCGCGTGGTCCAGATCGTAGGCTTTCTCTGTCTGGTTCCATTCGATGAGTAGTTGCGACTGCTCCCCTTCGGGCAGCATCGCCAGGTCGCGGATGCGTTGTTCCGGATCGGCAACTACCGATTCCAGCAATTGTCCGAAATGCCGGCCCATGCGGGCGATCGTCGGCGCATCGAAGAGATCGCAGTTGTAAGCCAGTTCGCCTTCGAGTCCGTTTTCGGATGCACGCATACCGAAGACCAGATCGAACATGGCTTTCCCGCTTTGCAGGTTGTACGGAACGACTTTGAGGCCCGCAATCTCCCGCTCCATCGCAGGGTAATTAAGCAGGAAAACGAACATCGCCTGAATAAAAGGGGTGCGATTCGAAGTGCGTTCAGGCTGCAGCTCTTTAACGATCAGATCGAACGGAAGATACTGATGGGTATATGCGCCAAGCGCCACGTCGCGCACCCGGCGCAGGAACTCGCGAAACGTCGGATTGCCCGAAGCATCGACGCGCAACACGATCGGGTTATCAAAGAAGCCGACGACGTTGTCCAATTCCACGCGGTTCCGATTGGCGATCACCGAGCCGACGGGCACATCGTCCTGGTTCGTGTAGCGATGAAGCAGCACTTGAAAGACTGCCATCAGCGCCATGAACTGTGTGACACCCTCGCGACGTGCGAGAGCTTGGATTGATTCGTTGATCGAGCGCGGGAAATGAACGTATTCAGACGTCCCGTTCATTGTCTCGACGGTGGGCCGTGGCCGATCGGAAGGAAGATCGAGTGGAGTCGCGGAGAGTCCCGCCAGCTTTTCTTTCCAGTAAGCGAGTTGACGTTCCAGCACCTCACCCTGAAGCCAGTTGCGTTGCCAGACTCCGAAGTCGGCAGCCTGCACGGGCAACGCCGGCAGCGATGGCGGTTGGCCGTCAACGTGCGCGAGATAGAATTGCTCCATCTCGGCAAGCAACACACCACCAGACCAGAGATCGTAAGCGATGTGATGGATGCTCAGGATGAAGACGTGCTCTTCGTCACCCAACCGCAACAGCTTCGCGCGTGCGACGGGAGACCTCGTGATGTCAATTGGAGACTGTGCGTCCTGGTTCGAGAGCCGCAGCGCTTCGGCTTCGCGCTCGGCTTCAGGCAACGAACTGATGTCGTGGATTGGCAGCGTGTAATGCTCGTGCGGGTGAACTATCTGGACGGGAAACGAAGCGATCACTTCGTAACTCGTTCGCAGCGCTTCATGACGCTGGAGCAGATCGTTGAAAGCAGATTCGAGCGCGGCGGTATCCAAAGGTCCCCAGATACGGCCTGAACGGCAGGTGTTGTAAGTCGGAGTGCCCGGAGTCAACTGTTCGAAGAGCCACAGATTCTCCTGCGTGAAGGAGAGCGGCAGGCCGTTCTCGCGTGAGACAGGCAGGATCGGAGGAACTTCGAGATCCTGTCCTGAGATCAGGGCTGTCTGAATGCGTTCGGAAAGGCCGGCGACTGTGGGCGACTCGAATAAGGCTCGCAGCGGCAGACTCACGTGAAAGTTGTCGGTGATTCTGGAGACGATCTGCGTGGCAAGCAGCGAGTGACCGCCGAGTTCGAAGAAGTTGTCGTTGATATCGACGCGTTCGAGTTGCAGCGTGTCGGCCCAGATCTCGGCCAGTAATTCTTCATTCAGAGTGCGCGGAGCGCTGTAGCCATCTGTTGTTGTCACCTTCTCCGGCGCGGGCAACGCCTTGCGATCGACTTTCCCGTTCGGCGTGAGCGGCAATTGGTCCAACATTACGAACGCCGATGGGATCATGTAGTCCGGGAGCTGCTGTCTCAGGTAGCCTTTTAAATCAGTGGTCGAGATGTCGCCGTCTTTCGCCACGCAGTAAGCGACGAGTTGCTTGTCTCCCAGGTCATTCTCGCGCGCCACTACCACGCTCTGTACAACTGCGCTGTATCTGCTCAGGACTGCTTCGATCTCACCCAGTTCAATGCGGAAGCCTCGGATCTTCAACTGGAAATCGCCGCGTCCGAGAAACTCGATCGCGCCGTCGGGCAGGTAACGCGCCAGATCACCCGTGCGATACATCCGGGCCCCGGGTTCAGAAGCGAACGGGTTGGGGATGAATTTCTCAGCCGTGAGACCGGGCTGATTCACGTAGCCACGCCCCAATCCGTCGCCGGAGATGTGCAACTCTCCCGGTACTCCAACCGGAACCGGTTGGAGGTAAGCATCGAGAATGTAAACCTGCGTGTTTGCGATCGGCTGTCCGATCGGTAAGTTGTCGGGAATGGGGTTCGCGCTATCAACGCTGTAGCAACAGGTAAAGGTGGTGCCTTCGGTTGGTCCATAGCCGTTAGTGAGACGGCACCCTTTCAACTCCTGCGCCGCCTTCCTGATATGTTGCGCCGAAAGTACGTCGCCACCGGCCAGCAGTTGCCGCAGTTCTTTCAAATCGTCGAGCCGGCTCTCGACCATCTGATGGAACAAACCGGCCGTGAGCCAGAGCACCGTGATCTTTTCTTCTCTGATGATTTGGCCCAACTCTGCTAGCGAAGCCTGCTTGTGTGGGAACACGACGAGGCAAGCACCATTGAGCAGACTGCCCCAGATCTCGAAGGTGGACGCGTCGAACGAAATCGGCGCGAATTGCAGGAAACGCTCCGACGCATCGAAGTAGGCGTAGTCGTTCCGCTTCACTAAACGCACGACGTTGCGCTGCGTGACCGCAATGCCTTTGGGCTTCCCGGTCGAACCCGAAGTGAACATCACGTAAGCGAGACTGTCCGGATCGGAGAGATTGGCTGGGTTCGCCGCAGAGTAGTTGGCGATATCGTCCTGCATCTCATCGAGACAGATCATGTGCGCGCCGGAACTTGGTAAAGCATCCGCCAGATTCTCATCCGTCAGCAGGATTGCTACCTGACTCTCTTCAACCATGAAAGCCAGCCGTTCAATTGGATACTCCGGATCGAGCGGCACATAAGTTCCCCCTGCCTTGATGATCCCCAACAGCCCCACGATCATCTCGAGACTGCGCTCCAGACAGATCCCGACACTCATCTCGGCCGTGACACCGAGTTCCAGCAGATAATGCGACAGCCGGTTTGCCTTCTCGTTCAGCTCGCGATAACTGATCTCCTGTTCGCCGACAATCAACGCTACGGCTTCCGGTCTCGCTTCCACTTGCCGTTCGAACAGTTCCTGCAGCGACGCAGCGCGCGGGTAGTCTGTCGCCGTGTCGTTCCATTCCCGCAGCAGTCGTTGACGCTCGTCGGCCTGCAGCAGTGAAAGTTCCGAAAGTTGCTTCTCCGGTTGTTCCAGGATCTCGGCCAACAATGTCTGTAGGTGGTCCACCATGCGCACGATCGTCGCTTCTTCGAACAGGTCAGTGCTGTACTCCAGCTCGCCCGTCATCGACGGTTCGGAGTCTGTAATCACCAACATGAGGTCAAACTTGGCGGTGTAGCTTGGTAGTTGAAGACGCTTCAATGCCAAACCCGGTGCGGTCAACTCCGCTTCCGGTGCGTTCTGGAAAGTAAACGCCACCTGATACACCGGCGTGCGGCTCAGATCGCGCTCCAGTTGCAACTCGTCAACCAGCTTCTCAAACGGCAGGTCCTGATGTGCCTGCGCAGTGATGGTCACGTCGCGCACTCGTCCCAGCAATGCTAAGAAACTCGGATCGCCTGACAAGTTCGTGCGCAAGACCAGTGTGTTGACGAAGAAGCCGATCAAACTTTCCAGTTCCGTTCGGCCGCGGTGCGCGTACGCCGAACCAACCAACACATCATCCTGTCGGGAATACTTCCCGAGCAGCACACTCCAAGCCGCAAGCAGAACCATGAACGGTGTCGCACGTTCCTGTTGGCTCAACTCGCGCACGCCGCGCGACAGCGCCGGTGAAAGTTCGAAGTGATACGTAGCTCCCTCTGTTGTTCGCGCCGCCGGCCGTGGTTTGTCGGTCGGCAGATCTAATTGAAAAGGAGCGCCATTCAGTTGCGTGCGCCAGAACTTCGCTTCGTTTTCCAATCTCTCATCTGCAAGCCATTGGCGCTGCCACAGCGCGAAATCGGCGTATTGAATCTCCAGTGGCGACAGCGGCGAAGCCTCGTCACGCATAAACGCGCCGTAGAGTGCGGCCAGCTCGTGAATCAACACGGCGGTGGACCACCCATCGGAGATGATGTGGTGCGCGCTGACAAGCAGCAGGTGCCGTTCAGGCTCTAGTTTGATGAGTACCACACGCAGCAACGGACTCTGTTCAAGATCGAAAGGCGTCTCAGTTTCCTCGCTGATGATCCGTTGCGTCTCTGCTTCCCTTTCCGCTGCGTCGAGATGGTCCAACTTAATAAACCTGATCCCGAGTTCAGCCTCCGGCGTGATCCGCTGCACGGGCGCGCCATCTTTCATAACGAATGAAGTGCGCAGGATCTCGTGGCGCCTGACGATCTCGTTCAAACTCTTTTCCAGCGCCGGCAGATCGATGCGGCCCTCGACCTCAATCGCGTCAGAGATGTTGTAGGCGGCGCTCTCCGGTTCCCACTGGGCCGTAAACCAGAGTCTTTCTTGCGAATAAGAAAGCGGTACATCACCGTCGCGCCGCCCGGGCAAGATCGGATGAATTTCCGTGGCTTGCCCCGAGATCAAAGCTGACTGAATGCGTTCGGAGACGCCGGCGATTGTGGGCGACTCGAATAAGGCTCGCAGCGGTAGACTCACATGAAAGTTATCAGTGATTCTTGACACGATCTGCATGGCCAGCAGCGAGTGACCACCGAGTTCGAAGAAGTTGTCGTTGATGCCAACGCGCTCGACTTGAAGCGTTTCGGCCCAGATCTCGGCCAGTAATTCTTCATTCAACGTGCGCGGAGCGCTGTAGCCATCTGTTGTTGTCACCTTCTCCGGCGCGGGCAACGCCTTGCGATCGACTTTTCCATTCGGCGTGAGCGGCAACTGGTCCAACATTACGAACGCTGACGGGACCATGTATTCCGGAAGCTGCGCTCTGAGATGGCCTTTCAAATCGGCTGTTGAGATATCGCCGTCTTTCGCGACGCAATACGCGACGAGTTGCTTGTCTCCCAGATCATTCTCGCGCGCCACTACCACGCTCTGCGCAACCGCGCTGCATCGGCTGAGCACCGCTTCGATCTCGCCCAGTTCAATGCGGAAGCCTCGGATCTTCAACTGGAAGTCGCTGCGTCCGAGAAACTCGATCGCGCCGTCGGGCAGGTAGCGCGCCAGATCGCCCGTGCGATACATCCGAGCCCCGGGTTCAGCAGCGAACGGGTTGGGAATGAACTTTTCCGCCGTGAGACCGGGTTGATTTACATAGCCACGCGCCAGCCCGTCGCCGGCGACGTGCAGTTCTCCCGGTACTCCAACCGGAACCGGTTGGAGGTAAGCATCGAGAATGTAAACCTGCGTGTTTGCGATCGGCTGTCCGATCGGAAGGTTGTCAGGAATCGCACCATCCACGCTGTAGCAACAGGTAAAGGTGGTGCCTTCGGTTGGTCCATAACCGTTGGTTAAGCGGCAGCCTTCCAACTCCTGGGCTGCTTTTCGGACGTGTTGCGCCGAGAGCACGTCACCGCCGGCCAGTAGTTGCCGCAGTTGTTTCAGATCCTCAAGCCGGCTCTCCACCATCTGGTGAAACAAACCCGCCGTCAGCCAGAGCACCGTGATCTTTTCTTCTCTGATCACCTGGCCCAACTCTGCCAACGAAGCTTGCTTCTGTGGGAACACGACGAGGCAAGCGCCATTGAGCAGACTGCCCCAGATCTCGAAAGTGGACGCGTCGAAAGAGATCGGCGCGAATTGCAGAAAACGCTCCGACGCATCGAAGTAGGCGTAGTCGTTCTGCTTTACTAAGCGAACGACGTTGCGCTGCGTGACTGCAATGCCTTTCGGCTTTCCGGTCGAACCGGAAGTGAACATCACGTAGGCCAAACTGTCAGGCTGGGAAAGTCTCGGTGGGTTTCTCGTAGAATAGTTTGTGAGTTCGTCCTGCACCTCATCGAGACAGATCACGTGCGCGCCGGAACTGGGCAGAGCCTCCGCGAGGTTCTCATCTGTCAGCAGGATCGCAACCCCGCTTTCTTCGAGCATGAAAGCCAACCGTTCAATTGGATACTCCGGATCGAGCGGCACGTAAGTGCTGCCTGCCTTGATGATGCCCAGCAGCCCCACGATCATCTCGAGACTTCGTTCCAGACAGATCCCGACACTCATCTCGGCTGTGACACCGAGATCTAGCAGGTAATGCGCCAGCCGGTTTGCCTTCTCGTTCAGCTCGCCATAGCTGACCTCCTGTCCGCCGACAACCAACGCCCCCGCTTCCGGCCGCTCTTCTACTTGTCGTTCGAACAGGTCCTGCAGCGAGGCGGCGCGCGGGTAATCCGTCGCCGTATCGTTCCATTCCTGTACCAGTTGCTGACGCTCATCTTCTTTCAACAGCGACAGTTCCGAAAGCTGTTTCTGCGGTTGCTCCAGGATCTCGGCCAACAACGTCTGCAGGTGGTCCACCATGCGCACGATCGTCGCTTCTTCAAATAGATCCGTGCTGTACTCCAACTCGCCGGTCATCGACGGTTCGGAATCTGTAATCACCAGCGTGAGGTCAAACTTGGCGGTGTGGCTTGGAAGTTGAAGTCGCTTCAGGGCGAGTCCCGGTGCGGTCAACTCCGCTTCAGGTGCGTTCTGAAAAGTGAACGCTACCTGGTAGACCGGCGTGCGACTCAGATCGCGCTCCAGTTGCAACTCATCAACCAGCTTCTCAAACGGCAAGTCTTGATGAGCCTGCGCCGTGATGGTGACGCCGCGCACGCGCACCAACAGTTCGAGAAAACTCGGATCGCCGGACAAGTTCGTGCGCAAGACCAGTGTGTTGACGAAGAAACCGATCAAACTTTCCAGCTCTGTCCGGTTACGGCTCGCGTGGGCCGAACCAACCAACACATCGTCTTGCCCGCTATACTTCCCGAGCAGCACACTCCACGCCGCCAGCAAAACCATGAACGGCGTTGCGCGTTCCTGTTGGCTCAACTCGCGCACGCCGCGCGACAGCATTGGCGAAAGTTCGAAGTGATGTGTAGCCCCGGATGTCGTGCGCGCCGCCGGCCGCGGTTTGTCGGAGGGCAAATCTAACTGGAACGGAGCGCCGTTCAGTTGCGTGCGCCAGAACTTTGCTTCGCTTTCGAGTCGCGCATCCGCGAGCCATTGCCGCTGCCACAAGGCGAAGTCGGCATATTGAATCTCCAGCGGTAATAGTGGTGAAGGCTGATCACGCTTGAACGCGCTGTAGAGTGCGACCAGCTCATGAATCAACACGGCGGTGGACCAGCCATCGGAGATGATGTGGTGTGCGCTGACAAGCAGCAGGTGCCGTTCAGGCTCTAGTTTGATGAGCACGACACGCAGCAACGGACTCTGCGCCAGATCGAATGGCGTCTCCGTTTCCGCACTGATGATCCGCTGCGTCTCCTCTTCACAATCCATTGAGGAGAGATGGTCCAACTCAATCAACCTAATCCCGAGTTGAGCCTCCGGCGCGATCCGCTGCACGGGCGCGCCATTTTTATAAGCGAAGGAAGTGCGCAGGATCTCATGGCGCCTGACGATCTCGTTCAGACTCTTTTCCAACGCCGGCAGATCGATCCGCCCCTCGACCTCAATCGCGTCAGAGATGTTGTAGGCGGCACTCTCCGGTTCCCACTGGGCTGTGAACCAGAGGCGCTCTTGTGAATAAGAAAGCGGTGCCTCACCGTCATGCGGCGCAGGAGAGATTGCGGGTGCTGCTTGTGCTTCGAGAGAGGATTGCACCTGCCGCAGAAACTCTCGCAGTTCATCTTTGCGGCCCGACAGTTGTGCCTTCAGTTCCGGAGTTAACGCGCCCTGCGGCGCTTTGAAACGCAGTTGTTCACCATCCAACCACAGTCTCACCTCTCGCTGGCTGAGATCGGCGATGAGATCAGTGATGCTCATAACACGCCCTCCTCTAAAATCATCCCGGCGTCTTCATCCTGTTCCTCAGACCGCAAAGCCTCGGCTACCCACCGGATGGCTGACACTGACTTCGCCACGCCGGCTACTGTCGAGTCTTCAAAGAACGACTTGAGCGACACTTCAACTCCAGTCCTGTCGCGCAAGCGCGAGAGAAACTGCGCGGCCAACAAAGAGTGGCCGCCCAGATCGAAGAAGTCGTCGTTGAGGCCAATCTGGTCCACGTTCAACAACTCATCCCAACATTGCGCAATCGTCTTCTCTAATTCCGTTTGTGGCTCGACGTAAGCGGTGCTCTCTCTCACCTGGCTGCCGATGTCAGGTGCAGGGAGTGCTTTGCGATCGATCTTTCCATTGGGCGACAAAGGCATCCACTCCAACGTCACCAGCGCCGCCGGCACCATGTAATCCGGCAAACGCCGCCGCAACTGCTCGCGCACCTCCGCGCTGTTCGTCTCCACTCCGGCTTCCCAAACTACGTAGCCCACCAACCGTGCATCGCCCGGCGTGTCTTCCCTGACGATCACCACCGCTTCCGACACCCCAGCTACTTGCGACAGCACCGCCTCGATCTCGCCCAACTCAATCCGGTGACCGCGGACTTTCACCTGATGGTCCATGCGCCCGAGGAACTCAATACTGCCGTCAGGCAAATATTTCGCCCGGTCGCCACTGCGGTACATGCGCGCTCCCGGCTCCGTGCTGAACGGATCTGGCACGAACACCGCGGCCGTGCGCGCCGGCAGCGACAGATAACCGCGTCCCACCCCAACGCCTCGTACACACAACTCTCCCGGCACGCCCACCGGCACCAGATTCAACTTCCCATCCACCAGCGCCACCTGCAGGTTGCCCACCGGTCTCCCGATCGATACCCGGCTGACACTCTCTTCCGGCGTCTCGTAGATCGCCGCTAGCGTGACGTCGTCTGAACATTCCGACGGGCCATACGCGTTCATCAGCGGCACACTCGGATAAGCGCTAAACCATTCGCGGCACAATGCGGCCGGCACTTCTTCTCCCGTCGGCAGCAACCAGCGCAACGACTCCAACCCAGGCTTTCTCTCTTGTGACTTCACATCCGACAGCGCTACCTGCAACAACGACGGCACCATCTCCAACACCGTCACACCTGCGCGATCGACTTCGCGCAGCAATCGGGCCGGGTCTTGTGTGATCTCATCGGGAAAGATCTGTACCCGCCCGCCGATAATCAACGGCGCGAGAAACTGCCACACCGAGATGTCGAAACACTGCGAGGCGGTCTGCGCCAGTACGTCCCCTTCGCTCATCGAGAGCGCCTCGATGTTGGCCCACAGGTGATTGACCATGCCCCGGTGATGAATCATCACGCCCTTCGGCACACCCGTTGAGCCGGACGTGTAGATGATGTAAGCGAGATTGTCCGGCTGACTGCGCGCCGACAGGTTCTCCGTCTCCCGTTGTTGCGCAAGCGCCTCTTCCACCACCACTACTTCCAAACCGCCTAGTTCTTCCACCGTCGATAGAAACTCGCGCGCTGTGATAACCACACCAGCGCCACTCTGCCCTACGATCGTGCGATGTCTGGCGACTGGATAATCAGGATCGAGTGGCAGATAGGCGCCACCAGCTTTCAACACGGCAAGGATGCTGATCAGCAGATTGACATCGCGCCGCATCAGGAGCCCGACGATCGACTCGGCGCCGACACCCTTCTCCACCAGTAAACGCGCCAGACTGTTGGCTTGCTGGTTGAGCTCCGTGTACTTGAGTTGATTGGAACCACAAACAACCGCCACCGCGTCGGGAGTACGCTCCACCTGCGCTTCAAACAGTTCTGCGAAAGCCGCGTCGAGTTTGTAATCTCTATCGGTCGCGTTCCACTCAACCAGAAGACACTGCCGGTCCGCTTCTGACAGCAACGAGTAAGTTGAAATCGGTTGCGACGGGTCAGCAGTGATCGCCTCGAGCAGGATCCTGAACTGCGTAATGAATCGTGTAATGGTGTCGTGCCGGAACAACTCGGTGCAGTACTCAACCACGCCGTTCAATCCATCTTCTGTCTCCCAAACGTCGATATTGATCTCAAACTGCGCAGCACCGCTGTGAAGCCTTTCGAGGCGCAACGTCAGATCCGGCAGATCGACCTTCGGTGCTGAGTAATTCATCATGTAGTTGAACATCACCTGGAACAGCGGCGAGCGGCTCATGTCACGTTGCGTCTGAAGCTCCTGGACCAGCAACTCGAAAGGCACATCCTGGTGCGCATACGCGCCGAGAGATGTTTCACGCACGCGTGCGAGCACCTCGGTGAAAGTCGGATTGCCGGACAGATCTGTGTAGAGCGTCACCGTGTTGGCGAGAAAGCCCATCAGCTTTTCTGCCTCAATCCGGTTGCGATTTGCTATCGGCGACCCGACGACGATCTGATCCTGTCCCGTGTAACGCCAGAGCAGAGTTTTGAAGACGGCGAGCAAGGTGATGTAAGGAGTTACGCCGTGCTTCTTACTCAGCACTCCGACACTGCGCGCCAACTCCGGCGGCAGTTGCAGATACTGTCTCGCCCCGCGATACGACTGGATGGCCGGCCGCGTGAAGTCGGTCGGAAGTTCGAGGTGAGGCGGTGCGCCTTCGAGCTTGCGGCGCCAATAGTCGAGCTGCTTCTCGAGCACTTCGCCTTGCAGCCACTGTCGCTGCCAGGACGAATAATCGACCCACTGTATTTCAGGCTCGGGCAGCGGCGAGGATTCACCTTTGATGAATGCCTGGTAGAGCACCGCGAGCTCGAAGATAAATATTTCGCGCGACCACATGTCGTAAGCGATGTGGTGCGTGGTCATCGCCAGCAAGTGTTTCTCCGGCCCCATCCGCACCAGAAAACAACGAACCATCGGCCCCGTTGACAGATCGAACGGACCCTGCGCGTTGTCTTTCGCTAACTGCAAAGCCGCGGCGTCTCGTTCGTGTTCCGGAAGGTGTTGTAAAGCTTCCACCGGAAGATGAAAGGGTTGCGGCGGGTTGATGATCTGAAACGGCCGGCCACCGGTTGAGCCATAAGTTGTGCGCAGAATTTCGTGGCGGCGCAGTATCTCGCCAAACGCCTCTTCGAGCGCTTTCACGTCGAGATGACCATCGAGAAAGACGGCACCCGGCACGTTGTAAGCAGTGAGGCCCGGTTCGAGCTGGTCCAGGAACCACATGCGCTCCTGCGTGAACGACAGCGGCAAATCACCTTCGCGCTCGATACGAACGATGGGCGGCGTGGCGATGCCTTCGGCCTGACTTTGCAGCGTGTCGATGGCGCGCGCCATTCCACCGATGGTCGGGCACTCGAAGAACACGCGGAGCGGCGGCTCGACTTTGAACAACTTGCGGATGCGTGAAGTGACCTGCGTAACCAGCAAAGAATGCGCGCCGTGCTCAAACAGATTGTCTTCAACGCCGATGCGCTCGGTGTTCAGAATCTCTGACCAGATTGCGCTCAAGACTTCTTCTGTCGGATTGCGCGGCGCAATGAAGTTTTGTTCGTTCGGGGTGGTTGCTTCAGGCGCAGGGAGTGCTTTGCGATCGATCTTGCCATTGGGTGATAAAGGCATCCGCTCCAACGTCACCAGCGCCGCCGGCACCATGTAATCCGGCAAACGCCGCCGCAACTGCTCGCGCACCTCCGCGCTGTTCGTCTCCACTCCGGCTTCCCAAACTACGTAGCCCACCAACCGTGCATCGCCCGCGGTGTCTTCCCTAACGATCACCACCGCTTCCGACACCCCTGCCACTTGCGACAGCACCGCCTCGATCTCGCCCAACTCGATCCGGTGTCCGCGGACTTTCACCTGATGGTCCATGCGCCCGAGGAACTCAATGCTGCCGTCAGGCAAATATTTCGCCCGGTCGCCACTGCGGTACATGCGCGCTCCCGGCTCCGTGCTGAACGGATCCGGCACGAACACCGCGGCCGTGCGTGACGGCAGCGACAGATATCCGCGTCCCACGCCCACACCTCGTACACACAACTCTCCCGGCACGCCCACCGGCACCAGATTCAACTTCCCATCCACCAGCGCCACCTGCAGGTTGCCCACCGGTCTTCCAATCGATACCCGGCTGACACTCTCTTCCGGCGTCTCGTAGATCGCCGCTAGCGTGACGTCGTCTGAACATTCCGACGGTCCATACGCGTTCATCAGCGGCACACTCGGATAAGCGCTAAACCATTCCCGGCACAGTGCCGCTGGTACTTCTTCTCCCGTCGGCAGCAACCAGCGCAACGACTCCAACGTCGGCTTTTGCGTTTGGGTCTTCACATCCGACAGCGCCACTTGCAACAACGACGGCACCATCTCCAACACCGTCACACCTGCGCGATCGACTTCGCGCAGCAATCGGGCCGGGTCTTGTGTGATCTCATCGGGAAAGATCTGTACCCGCCCGCCGATGATCAGCGGCGCGAGAAACTGCCACACCGAGATGTCGAAACACTGTGAGGCTGTCTGCGCCAACGCATCAGACTGGGTCATCGAGAGGGCCTCGATGTTGGCCCACAGGTGATTGACCATGCCCCGGTGATGAATCATCACGCCCTTCGGCACGCCCGTTGAGCCGGACGTGTAGATGATGTAAGCGAGATTGTCCGGCTCGCTGCGCGCCGACAGGTTCTCCGTCTCCCGTTGTTGCGCAAGCGCCTCTTCCACCACCACTACTTCCAAACCGCCTAGTTCTTCCACCGTCGATAGAAACTCGTGCGCGGTGACAATCACACGAGTGCCACTCTGCCCCACGATCGTGCGGTGTCGGGCGACTGGATAATCAGGATCGAGTGGCAGATAGGCGCCACCAGCTTTCAACACGGCGAGGATGCCGATCAGCAGATTGACATCGCGCCGCATCAAGAGGCCGACGATCGACTCGGCGCCGACGCCATGCTCCACCAGCAAACGCGCCAGGCTGTTGGCTTGCTGGTTGAGTTCTGCGTACTTCAGTTGTCTTGGACCACAAACAACCGCCACCGCGTCGGGAGTACGCTCCACCTGCGCTTCAAACAGTTCCGCGAACGCCATATCGAGTTTGTAATCTCGATCCGTCGCGTTCCACTCAACTAGAATGCGTTGTCGATCGGCTTCCGAAAGCAGCGAGTAACGTGAGATCGATCGGTCCGGTTCCGCAGCAATGTGCTCGAGCAAAGTGATGTAGTTGCCAACCATGCGCCCCGCAGTCGACGCGTCGAAAAGATCCGTGTCGTACTCGAGCCAGCCGCCGATCCCATCCGGCTCTTCCCAAAGATCGAGTGTCAGGTCGAGCTGGGCCGTGCCGTTCTCAACGGGCAGCGCTTCGAAAGTTAGCCCAGTCACGTGATAAGCGGAGCGCGGCGAGTTTTGCAGAATGAAGTCGCTTTGAAACAGCGGATTGCGGCTCATGCTCCTTGCTGGTTGCAGTACCTCAACCAAACGCTCGAACGGGAAATCCTGATTCGCAAAAGCTTCAAAGGTCGTCTCGCGCACGCGCCGCAGTAACTCGCGAAAACCAGGATCGCCTGAAAGATCCGTGCGCAGGATTAGAGAGTTGACGAAGAAACCGACCATGCCTTCGAACTCCGATCGGTTGCGATTCGCAACCGGAGCGCCGACGACGATGTCGTTCTGTCCCGTGTAACGATGCAGAAGTACTTTCCACGCTGCGAGCAGCGTCATGAAGAGCGAGGCTTTCTCTTCCTGCGCGATAGCGCGCAAAGCATCGGTCAACGGCTTCGGTATTTTCAGAAAATGCTTCGCGCCCCAGATGCTCTGAACCGGCGGACGCGGACGATCGGTCGGAAGCTCCAAAGCCTCAGACATGCCAATCAGCTTCTGCTTCCAGTACGCGAGCTGCGATTGCAACTCGTCGCCCTGAAGCCAATCGCGCTGCCACGTGGAGTAGTCGCAATACTGGATGGGAAGCTCAGGCAATGATGACGGCCGGCCCGCGGAAAACGCTTCGTAAAGCGCCGCGAGCTCTTTCATGACCACCCGCACCGACCAAACGTCGCCGATGATGTGGTGCATCATCATCACGAGCACGTGATCCTGTTCGCCCATTACCACCAGCGTTGCTCGCAACAGCGGTGAGCCCGTCAAGTCAAACGAGCGTTGGCACTCACTGGTGACGAGTCTTTCAACCTGGGCCATCCGCTCCTGTTCGGGAACGTCGCGAATATCGACGATCGGAATCTCAAACTTTAACGACGGCGCGATCACCTGCACCGGCAAACCGTCATCCGCGGCAAAACTCGTGCGCAGAGCTTCGTGACGTTTGACGATCTCGTCGAAGCATTCCCCGAGCACTTCGACGTTGAGCGAGCCGAGGAGACGAACGGCTGCCGGGATATTGAACGCCGGCGTACCAGGGTCGAGTTGGTCAATGAACCAGAGACGTTGTTGCGCAGAGGAAACGGGGCCGGGACTAAACTTCTCGCGCCGGGGAATTCTCAGGGCAACAGTTTTCTCCGGCGCGGCTTCCGCTTTCCTGGCCTTCTCTTTCTTCTCCTTGAGTAGAAGCTCCAGTAGCTGGCGCTTGTTCGGTGAAAGAGTTTCCGCAAGCTTTGTAAGGTTAGTCGTCATAACGCCGTTTACTTCTCTCCTGAGGGTTCGAGCTTCAAGAAGCTGTCAGCCTCCGTCTCAATTGCCTTCCGTGTGAACAGGAGCGGGTGATATTGCAAGTTCTGCCACATCGGGATCTGGTCCGCGCGATGCTTGTGGAATAACGATTCGCTTTGCCCGCTGCTGTTGATTGCGACCGAACGATCCCAATCGTTGACGTCCATAATTATTCGCTGCGAGGTTCCGGCGTTGGCTCCATAAGGACGATCCGGTTCGTCCCAGGTAAACCACGCGGCATTGACGGTGAAGCGATCGCATCCGGGCGCCTCAATCGGGCCATAGCTGAATAGTTTGGAGACGACCGGGATGTCCGCCATGCCGAAGGGCCGGTGAACAATACTCATCGTGTGCAACCGGCCCCACGTCCAATCCTTCGGGTTTGGACCATAGCGCTGGCTGAGCCACGCGACGGCGTTCGATAGACTGCGCCGTAAGATGTCGTCTCGCGTTTCCACCTGCGACGTCGAAGTGTCGTCGAATAAGCTGCTCGTTCCCTCGTTGATGAGCTTCAGCATGACTGGACCATGAATCCAGTAGAACTCCAGGTATTCCTCCGTGAGCTCCGGACCCAACTCATCTTTGACTGTGTCTTCGACGAGGAAGCGATACCACACCTGGTAAATGGCTGCGCCGACCTGATCCGGATCGCACTTGAGGTTCCAGGCACGCAGCTCGTCCATTGCCTGCGCTTCGAGATCGTTTGCCGGTTTGATGTTGACGAGGTAGGGGCGCAGGCTTTCGGCCGGGAGATGGTACGTGTCTCCCATGATCGATTTCGCATCGTCGATGCTGATTTGTTTGTGGACCGAAAGAAGTTGATTGAGACGGATAGCGCGATACGGATCGGCAAACTCGTAGCCGAGTTGATAAGGATAATCGTCCGCTACAGGTTTCTGATTGGCGGTGACGATCAAGCCATCGGAAGGGTTGAATAATTGCGGAAGTCCCTCGAATGGCACATATCCGTTCCAGTCGTACTCGCCCGTCCAGCCAACCACCGGGATGATGCCTTGATCGATCGGAGCCCGGACGGGAATGCGGCCTGCCGTTTGGTATCCGATGTGGCCGTCAATGTCGGCATAGACGAAGCTGATGTTTGGACCATTCCAAAGACTCAGCGCGTGTCGAAACTCGTTCCAGTTGTTCGCGCGATTTAAGAGGAGAATGGATTGAATCAGGCTGTCGCTATCACCGGCGGACCATGCGAGCGAGAGAGGTCGCGAGTCCCTGAAGCGTCGAATCCAGTTGTTCACGAGTGGCCCATGCCGCGTGTGAGCAATGCGCAGCACGACCGGCGGCGCGTCCTTAACCTTGATCTGCTCCTCTACATAAACCAGTGGTAACCATTGGCCATTCACTTCATAACTCTTCGGGTCAGTTTCGTCGTCGAGCTTCTCGAGATAAAAATCCTGCACGTCGGCGACGAGGTCAGTGAGGCCCCAGGCGATGCGCTGGTTGTGACCGATGCTGATGCCCGGTGTTCCTGCTAGTGAGTAACCGACCGTGTCGTAGCCACCGCCGTGCAGGCTGCTGGCGTACCAGACGGACGGCAGAAACAAGTCGAGGTGCGTGTCGTTGCCGAGTAGTGGCCGGCCAGTGGTGGTCCTGTCGCCTGCGATCACAAAACTGTTGCTGCCTTTTGTTGGACCAGCGGTGCCGAGCGTTTTGGCAACCGACTTGATACTTTCCAAAAGCTGTTTGTAGTTATGGGTGTCTTGCGGAATGATCATCGGCGCCTGCTCGCTGTACGGCGGCAGGAGTTGTTTTGCCACCGCGTCCTGCGACTTCGCGATGATCCGCGCCCGGCTGATCTGTATCGAGGCGTTCTCTGACAGCGTCCACGACATCAGCTTGACGATGACGAGACTGTCCAGCGGCGTCCACGGTTCGGGATCGACGCCGAGCATTCTGAATTCAATGGTGAGCTTGCTTCGGTTCTGGTTGAGGTACGTGTTAACGCCTTCGGCAAATGCCTCGAGCGCGGCGCGATCATCGCCGTTCATTCGTTCCCAATCACGCTGCGCTGCGCGTCGCAATCCCACGACACGGACGAAGCGATCGATACCAACAGTGTCCGAGCCGAGAAACTCGCTGAGCCTGCCACTGCCGAGTCGCCGGCTGAACTCCAATTGCCACATCCGATCCTGCGCCTGCACGAAACCTTGAGCGAAGAACAGGTCGTGAGAGTTTTGCGCGTAAATGTGCGTCACGCCCCACTTGTCGCGGATTACTTCGACCGGCGCCTGGAGCGCGCGCGCCGAGATCGTGCCTGAAACCTGCGGCCACGAACGCCAGATCATCAATCCGCCTGTCAGAAACAAAACGAGGACAACGACAGCGAGCGCGCCCGACAGCCACAGCAACACGCGCAGCACACGACGCCATCTAGTTCTTTTCACCGGCTTGGCGTCGCTCATGCGGTGGCCTCCGAACTCAGTGCTTGTTGTCTCTTGAGCAATTCCTGCTCTGTTTCTTCTTCAGAAAGTTGTTCGAGCATGCTCATGATCTCCGCGAGCTCACTGTCTTCCGGCTCTTCGCTCTGCGGTTCGATCGCCTTCGCTAACTCGGCCACGGTGGAAGCTTCGAAAATCAGGCGCAAGGGCAGGTTCTGGTTGAACACGTCGCGCAGGCGCGAGATGAGCCGGACTGCGAGGAGCGAATCGCCGCCAAGTTCGAGGAAGCTATCGTGAGCGCCGATCCGATCGATTCCGAGCAGCTCGCTCCAGATCTGCGCGATGCTTTGTTCGGCCGGAGTGCGCGGCGCGACGTAAGCGACGCGTAGGCTTGGCCGCGCATAAGTTGTGATCGGCTGTCTTTCCGTTGTCGCAACGGCGACGCTCATCAAGGCTTCCAGCTTGTTCCAACCCTCAGTTAACGGTTCCGACGAAACGATGACTTGTGGAGCACCGAGATGAAGCAAGCGCTCGATCGGGTGGTCCAAGTGACCGTTGCCATTCGCGGGCGAGAAGTCCCACGTGACGCTGGTCCAATGCTGGCGGCCGTTGCGGGCGCTGTCGCTGGCGAAAGTGTCGACGAAGAAGCGCACCGCGGAATCGGCAGCAGAGAGTGAACCGTCATTGCGAGTGCGTGAGACGACGAGGCGGCAAGAGAGGTCCTCGTCTCGCAACGCTTCATCCAACGCGACGAGGCCCTTCACCTTGTCTTTCAACACCGCGTGTTCGTCTGGCAGGGTGTCGTCGAAAATGTAGACGACGCCGTCGAGTGAGTCGAAACGCTCTTTCACTTGTTTCGACAAAGCGCGGACCTGGGCTTCATTCGACAACTCGGCCTGAAGCAGGAAAACGTCAGTTTGCTTTTCGAGCTCCCGGAGCCGCTTGATCTTTGCGGTAAGCAGTCCCTCACCGGAATCATTCGCGACCCATTCATCCCAAAGCTCGCGAGTCGGAAAATCCGTCGTCTCCACCAGCACCAGGCGATGAGCGGCTTCACGCGCAAGCTGCTGAGTAAAATCCGCGCCGAGCGAACCCAGCCCGTTAATCAGCAAGTAGGTGCGCGCGTCGATGGGCGCTGATTCTCGGCCGTTCGTGCTAGCCGGCGCGAGTGTCGGAACCCAACGATGGCCGCCGCGATAGGCCACGACACGTTCTGCGGCGCCGTTCGCCGTCTCTCGCAGAAGTTGTTCGACGAGACGCTGCTTTCCGTTCGCGCTCGCAGGCACGTCGAGATTTCTGATGTGGAGTTTCGGCGACTCCTTTGCTGCGGCCGTGCAAGCGCCAAGCAAACTAGCTTGCGAAGGTTGAAGCAGCTCTTCGCCAACCACGTCGTGAGCTCCCGCGGACACGACCCAAACCGGAAGAGTTTTTATTTCTTCCTGATCATCAATTGCTCGCGAGAGCGCGAGCAGTCCCAACGCGCTTTCACCATCCCAGAGGTGTACGACGGCGTCAGGTGGTCCACCTTCCTTGATTAGTGCCGAGTAGTCCTCCTGCCGGGCCGGGGCCACGGTGAAAGTCGATGGCCCTTCGCGAGTGAAACCAACGCCGGCGTGCAAACGCGTTACCGTTCGACCGTTTCGTTCGAGTGCGTCTGCCAACTCGTTTCCAAAGCCTTTTTGATCGACAAGCACCCACCAGTTCGTCGCCGTGGACTCGCTCGTCGCAGACGCGGCGGAGGTTCGTTTCCACGAAGGCACGTAAAACCATTGCTTTTGCGATTCGTCCTGCTCGCCGATATATCGACGATCGACTTGCGCATCGATCCAGTAACGACGCCGTTGAAACGGATAGGTTGGCAGTAACACACGACGCCGGCGCTGTTGCGCGTAGAACTTTTTCCAGTCGGGCCGTGCGCCCAGGAGCCAGAGTTTGCCGAGCGACTGAAGCAGGTAAGCGAGATCGGAATGCGTCTCGTAAGAGTGACGCAGAAAATTGATCGTCACCGGCGGTTCGGCGCCAGGGGCCAACGGATATTGATGAATGATGCTCGTAAGCGAAGGCGCGCCGATCTCCAGCAGCACCGTCGACGAGTCTTTGAGTAGTTCCTGAATGCCCTCCAGAAAGCGGACTGGCTGACACATGTGGCGGGCCCAGTAAGATTGATCGGTCGCCTCTTCGGGACGAATCCAATTTCCCGTCACGTTCGAGAGGTAGGGTATTTGCGGTGGGTTGAGCTCGACGCCTTGGGCCAGCGACCTCACTGCGTCGAAGATCGGCTCCATCATCGTGGAGTGAAAAGCATGTCGCGCCTGAAGTTGACGATACGAGATACCTTCGGCGTCGAGCTTGCCGCGCAGAGCTTCGATGGCCGCGGCCGGGCCGGATATCACGCACTGCTCGGGACCGTTTGTCGCCATCAAACTCAGCTCCTGGTCCAACAGCGGCAATACTCGATCTTCCGATAGCCCCACGGCCAGCAACGCGCCGGGCGGCAGGCTTTCAATCATCCGCGATCGCTCGGCCACCAGCTTGAGCGAATCTTCCAGCGACATCACACCAGCCAAACAGGCCGCGACATACTCTCCCAAACTGTAGCCGACCATTGCTCTCGGCCTGATGCCCCACTCGATCAGCAACCGGGCCAGCGCGTACTCGATGACAAACAGAAGTGGTTGCGTGAAGCTCGTCTCGTTGAGGCGATCGTCGCTATCCGTTGCCGGCTTTCGGCCCAGCATTTTGCGCAGGTCGAGGGAAGGGGTGCTCGTCTCTGCATCGGCTGGCCGTGTTTCAGGGTAGATTTCCTTCCGGAGGTCGAAGCCGAGAAGCGGCAGCAGGATCTCGCAACACCTGTCCACCTCTCCTTTAAATATAGGCTCCGACTCGTAAAGGCCGCGGCCCATGTTGATGTACTGTCCACCCAACCCCGGAAACATGAAAACGAAATTGCGTTCTCCTTCTTCGTGGTAAGCGGTGATCGTCCGTCCTGGTTCGACGCCTGTCAGTGCGCGGCCTGCGTCTTCAAGACCTTTGCAGACGACGGCCCGGCGAAACTCGAGCGGACGGCGGCCGACCTGAAGCGTGTAAGCCACATCGGATGGATTGAGATCAGGATGTTGGCCCAGATGCGCGGCCAGTCTTTCGGTTGCAGCTTCGAGCGCGGTTTCATTCTTCGCTGATAACAACAGTAGTTGCCACGGCCGTCCTTCGCTCGAAGGCTCAGCCGGCGGCGCCTCTTCGACGATGACGTGGGCGTTCGTGCCGCCCATGCCCAGAGAGTTGACGCAAGCGCGACGTGGTTCACCGTTCACGGCCCACTCGGCGAGACTCGTGTTCACGTAGAAAGGACTGTTGGCGAAGTCGATCTGTGGATTCGACTCATCGAAGTTGATGCTGGGAGGAATCCGTTGATTCTCCAGCGAGAGAGCTGTTTTGATCAGCGCCGTGACGCCGGCCGCGCGGTCGAGGTGGCCGAAGTTCGACTTCACGGAACCAATCGGGCAAAAGCTCTTTTTAGTGGTGCGGGAGCGAAAAGCCTTGGTGAGTGCCGCGACCTCAATCGGATCTCCGAGCTCAGTGGCGCTGCCATGCGCCTCGATATAACTGATGTTCTCGGGTCCGACTCCGGCGTCGTCCAGCGCGGCCAGAATGGCGTCGGCCTGCCGGGCCACGCTCGGAGCGGTGTAACCCGCTTTCATCGAGCCGTCATTATTAATAGCGGAGCCTTTGATTACTGCGTGGATGTGGTCGCCATCGGCGACTGCGTCTTCGAGCCGCTTGAGACACACGATCCCGACTCCATTGCCGAGGATGCTGCCGTCTGCTTTTGCATCGAACGAACGCGTGTGCCCGTCAGAAGGAGCGAGGCCGCCACGTTCAAAAAGATAACCTTGCTGCGACGGCACCACGATGCGGATGCCGCCCGCCAGAGCCATGCTGCATTCACCACTGCGCAAGCTCTGGCAAGCCATGTGCACTGCCACCAGCGAGGTCGAACAGAAAGTCTGAATGGCGATACTCGGTCCGCGCAGGTTGAGTTTGTAAGAGACCATCGTGGTCAGCGAATCCTTGTCGTTGCCGAGGATCGCTTGCAGCATGTTGACGGACTCGCGCACCTTTGGATCGGCGTGCAACCTCAGCAGGTAAGTGCTCAGGTTCGATCCTGCGAAGACACCGACCGAGCCCTGATAACTTCCGGGGTCGTAGCCCGCCCTTTCCAAAACTTCCCACGCGCATTCGAGAAAAATCCGGTGCTGCGGATCCATAACTTCGGCTTCGCGTGGTGAGAAGCCAAACAACTCCGCATCAAACTGCTCGACGTCTTCGATCACCGAGCCCGCCTTCACGTAGCGCGGATTATTAAATAAGGACCGCGGCACACCGGCAGCTAACAATTCTTCATCCGTGAAGAAGGAGACTGACTCCCTGCCTTCACACAAATTGCTCCACAACTGCTCGACGTTTGGAGCGCCGGGGAAACGGCCGGCCATGCCGATGATGGCGATGCCCGAGGTCCCGCCTTCGCGCATGAATTTCTTTTCTTCATGCGGCTCGATCGCCGGCTCCTGCGGGTTAAGGTGGTAGGCCAATGACTTGACGGTCGGGAACTCGAACAGCGTGACCGGTGCTACGGCAAGGTCCAACTGGCGGCTGAGTTCGGAAACGAGTTGCAGACCAAGCAGCGAGTTGCCGCCAAGATCGAAAAAGTTATCGTTGACACCGACCTGCTCTGTGCCGAGCACGCGTTGCCAAACCTCAGCTATCTGCTGCTCGAGATTACTTCCCGCGGCGACGTAGCTGGTGCCGAGTACGCGTCTCGATGAATGCGTTTGCGTTTCGCCGGTCTTGCGCAACTCTGCGAGGAAGTGTTCACCAGTGAACGACTTTCCGAGCTCGATTCGACCTGCCAAGTCCTGCGTCGAGACGATCACTTGAGGCAAGCCGCTCTGGAGGACGCGTTCAAAAACTTCGACGCCCTCACTGTTCAGGATTCCCTTCGCCAACATCTCCTGCCGCCATTGACGGAGGTGCGGCGGGACCTCAGTGTGAACAGCCAAACCAACTTCCTGCCAGATGTCCCAGTTGATAACGACGGTATAAGGACCACCCTGCGAACTGCGAGACTGGGCCAACGCGTCCAGAAATGCGTTGGCGCCGCAATAGTCGGCTTGACCAAACTCGCCGAGAATGGAAGCGATGGACGAGTAAATAACGAGGAAGTCGAGTTCTCTGCCCTCAAACAATTTTGCGAGAACAAGCGCACCCTTAACTTTTGGGTCGAAGATCTGCTCGGCCATCTCGCGTGTCTTGAGCTGAATAATGCCGCCGCCGGGACGCCCCGCGAGATGGACCACGCCGTTGATCGTCCCGAAGCGCTGGGTCGCGTCTTCAATCGCGCGGCTCATCTGTGATTCGTCGCTCACGTCGGCCGCGACGATCATCACCTCAGCGCCGAGCTCTTCCATGCGCATGACGGCGCGAATCCTGGTAGATAGAGGATCATCAGTCGCATGGCCTTCAAGCCACTGGTCCCATTCATCGCGATCGGGTAGTGCAGTGCGGCCAGTCAGCACGAGGCGAGCTTTGACCGTCCGCGCCAAATGTTCCGCGAGCGTGAGGCCGAGGCCACCCGTACCGCCGGTAATCAGATAGACGCCGCGCTCTTTGATACTCGCTGACGATGCGTCGCGGTCCAGACGCGCGGATTCGAAATCCTGCACCCAGCGAAGACCTTCACGGTAAGCGACGAGCCGGCCGTCTGGGTCGAGATGAAACTCGGAGATGAGTTGTTGGGCCAACTCTAAAAGTTCTACTTCGATGTTTGAACTCGGCGCCAATACGTCGATACACCGGCACGCGACTTTCGGAAACTCCTGCGGAATCACGCGCGCTGGTCCAACCAGCGTGGCGTTCTCAGGGCGCACGATCTCGCGTCCGGTGACGCGCTGGGCCGCATGTGTAATCACCTCGATGCGCAACTCTTCGGAAAGGATCTGACTGCCGAGTGCCTGCGCCAGGAACAACAGGCTGTAGAAACCGAGAGCCTGACTCTGTTGGAAGGTATCGACGTCGAGGTCTGCGTCGCCGGTCGAGACACTCCACAGGTGAACGACGTTCTTTACCGGTCCGCTCTCGTTGATGGCTGAGAGTAAGCTCCGGTAGTCGTCAGCACGCTGCGGATTGATGACGAACTCGTTGTCGCCGCTTCGCGCAAATTCTTCGCCCGCCATCACGGTCAACACGTCGTGACCGTCGCGACGCAGTTTGGCTGCGATGCTCGCGCCGAGACCAAGCGCGTCGCTAAAGATGAGCCAGCGCGACGGCGTCTGCGAGCTCTCGGCTTGAGAACCGCGCTGAGATTCACTGAGTGGTTTCCAGGCCGGCAGATAGAGCCATTCGGCGATGTTCTCTTTCTTATCGAGCGTAACGCGAGTCGGCTTGGTGGCGAGCTCTGCGCCGGCGGGGTCAACCCAGCAACGCTGGCGTTCGAATGGATAGGTTGGCAACGGCACCCGACGGCGCGTTTCCCTTGCGTAGAAGGCTGACCAGTCGATCTGCTGACCGGTCATCCAAAGCTTGCCGAGAGTTTCGAGAATGAATGCTGACTCAGGACGGTTGTAGTAAGCGCCTGGTAGAGTGGCGAACGAGAGGCGCGCGGTTTCTTCGTCGCAGTCCGGATGTTGTTTGACGAACGCCGTCAAACCCTGTCCTGGTCCAACTTCGAGCAGGACGCGTTTTTGTCCCTGCACGAGTTCGCGCACGCCTTCGCTGAAGCGCATCGTGCCACTCATGTGCCGTGCCCAGTAACCTGGATCTGTAGCTTCTTCCGGATCGATCCACGTTCCCGTGACGTTGGAGATGTAAGGTATCTGTGGCGGGCTGAGTTTGAAGGTCTTCACGAATTCGGTCAGCCGCTCGGCCAGCACTTCCGTCATCTTCGAGTGGAAGGCGTGAGTGGTCTGCAACCTGCGCGACACAAGCTGCCGCTCGTTCATTTCGTACTCAACCGCTTCAACTGCCGCTACCGTGCCCGAGAGCACACACATCGAAGGGCCATTAACCGCAGCGAGTGAGAGCTGCTCGTTCTGCAAAAACGGCGCAACTTCCGTTTCGCTCAAAGGCACCGCAAGCATCGCGCCCGCCGCCAGTTCCTCAATCATCTGGGCACGCGTGGCCACCAGTGCTAATGCGTCCTCAAACGAGAGCACACCGGCCAGACACGCAGCCACGTATTCGCCGATGCTGTAGCCAATCAGTGCCTGCGGCTGCACTCCCCACTCCATCCAGAGTTGGGCCAGCGCGTACTCGACGAGAAAAGTGACCGGCTGAATGAAATGGGTTTGGTCGAGTTGGCGTTGCGTTTCATCCGTTGACCGATCGCGCCTGAGCAGGCGCTTGGGACCGTTCGTCTCGCCGTCCTGCGGATATAACACCTGCCGAATATCGAAACCAAGCCGCGACTGTAACAACTGCGCGCCGTGGTCCATGTGCTTACGGAAAGTCGGCTCCGTTTGATACAAGTCCCAACCCATCCGCGGGTAATGGTCACCGAGTCCGGGAAAAAGAAACGCCACTTGCGGAACTGAAACTCCTTCGAACTGCGTGTAAGCGGCGGATGACTCAAAGGCTGCTCGCACACTGTCAGCATCGCCCTGCGCGCTACATACAACTGCGCGCCGAGAGAGGAAGTTCTTGCGGCCTGTCGCCAGCGTGTAAGCGACGTCGGCCAGATAATCGTCGTTCGTTTGTGGCTGTTCGCCCAAATGTGCGACGAGGCTGGCAGCGGCTACCTCAAGCGCGGTTTCCGATCTGGCCGAAAGCAGCAACAGTTGCCACGGGCGTGATGGACCAGAAGCCTTCTGTGGCGGCGCTTCCTCAAGGATCACGTGCGCGTTCGCGCTGCCGATGCCGAAGGAACTAATGCCCGCCCGGCGCGGCGTTGGTCCAGCTTCCCAGTCAGCCAACTGTGTGTTCACGTAGAACGAACTGTCAGCAAAATTAATCTTGGGATTCGGTTGTTCGAAGTGCAGCGTCGGAGGGATCTGGCGATGTTGCAGCGCGAGAGCAGTTTTGATCAATCCCGCGATACCGGCCGCCGTTTCGAGGTGACCGATGTTTGTTTTCACCGAACCCAGCGCGCAACGGCTTCCGGATTTCGAGCTACCGCGGAAAGCTTCAGTGAGGGCGAGAATCTCGATCGCGTCTCCGAGATCGGTGGCCGTGCCGTGCGCTTCGATATACGAGATCGTTTCCGGTTCGACGCCGGCGCAAGCCATCGCTTCGAGCAACACGTTGGTTTGCCCCTCGACGCCTGGCGCAGTGAAGCTCGCCTTGCGCGCGCCGTCGTTGTTTGACGCGGATCCGCGAATAACGGCGCTGATATGATCGCCATCGTTGATGGCGTCTTCCAAACGTTTCAGCACGACCGCGCCGACGCCGTTGCCGAAGTTGCTTCCCTGCGCATTCGCGTCGAAAGTTCGGCAGGAACCATCCGGTGAAAGGATGCCGCCCTTTTGATAGAAGTAGCCGCGGTTCTGCGGCACGTTGATCGCCGCGCCACCGGCGAGCGCCATGTCGCATTCATTTAATAAAAGACTCTGGCAGGCGAGATGAACGGCAATCAGCGAAGTCGAACAAGCCGTGTGCAGCGAATAGCTCGGCCCCCGAAGATCAAACTTGTAGGCGACCCGCGTCGACATGCAGGCGAGGTCGTTGCCGAGCGCAATCTGGAAGTGATCGAGCGACTGGAAGAACTCCTGGTTTCTGAAAAGATTGAACAGATAAGTGTTGGTCTTGGCGCCGGTGAAAACACCGATCTTGCCGCGATAGATCTCGGGCAGGTGACCGGCTTCCTCGAAAGCTTCCCACGCACACTCGAGAAACAAACGGTGCTGCGGATCCATGAGCTTCGCTTCGAGTGGCGTGTAACCGAAGAAACCGGCATCGAAAAATTCAACGTTGTCGATGACCGGCACGTAAGGCACGTATCGCGGATCTTCCAGCAGTTGCGGATCGAGACCTCCGCGCCGCAAATCTTCCGCGGTCACGCACGTCAACGACTCGATGCCCGCGCAAAGATTTTTCCAAAACTCCCGCGGGTTTTGCGCTCCGGGGAAACGGCAGGACATCCCGATAATTGCAATCTCGTAACCATTCATCTGTCTAACTCACTTACCTTAAATTTTGAGTGCTGTTTGTGCTTCCTCGTGACTCACTTCTTCAAAACCGATTCTTTCAAGCGCGACTTCCAGACTGTCGTTGATGCGCGCGATGCCGTCCTGCAAATCTGCTTCGTCGGTAATGAGCGGTGGCAGCAGTTTCACGACTTCACTACGGGAGCCCGATGTTTCGATAATCAGGCCGCGTTCGAACGCAATGCGCGTGACTTGTTCGGCGAGGCCCTTCACGTCGAATCCCAGACCCTGGATTAATCCGCGCCCGCGCACCCATGCACGCGCCTCGGGATGGCTCTCTGCGATCTCTCGCAAGAGCTTCGTGACTAACTCGGATTTCTTCAGGATCGCTTCAGAGAAGGCTTCATCCCGCCAATAGCAGTCGAGCGCTTCACTGGCGGTGGCGAAAGCAAGATTGTTGCCGCGAAACGTGCCGGTGTGCTCGCCCGGTTGCCAAACGTCCAGCTCGGGACGAATCAAGAGCAGCGCCATCGGCAGACCAAAACCGCCGATCGCTTTCGAGAGACAAATCATGTCAGGGCGAATACCGGCATCTTCGAAACTGAAGAACGTGCCCGTCCGGCCGCACCCAACTTGTATGTCGTCTACGATGAACACGATCTCGTGGCGGCGTGCGATGTCTTCGAGACGGCGCAACCACTCGTAACTCGCAACCTTCACGCCGCCTTCAGCCTGAATCGTCTCGACGACGATTGCGGCCGGAAGTTCCATACCGCTACCTGGCTCGTCGAGGAAAGCCTCGAAGTAGTCGAGCGTGTTCACATTTGCGCCGAGGTCGCCGTCAAACGGCATCGGCATGCTGTAGTTCAGTGGAACGCCCGCGCTCGCGCGCTTCCCAGCGTTGCCCGTCACCGCGAGCGAACCAAGACTCAATCCGTGATAAGCGTTCATGAAGAAAATCACGGTTTGACGGCCCGTCGCTTTGCGCGCGAGTTTCAAAGCCGCTTCGACCGCGTTGGCGCCGGTTGGACCACAGAATTGAGTCTTGTAGCGAAGCCGGCGCGGCTCGAGAATCACGGAATGAAAACGTTCAAGAAATTCACGCTTGACGGCCGTCGCCATGTCGAGACTGTGGGTGATCGAGTCGCTCTCCAGATACTCGATCAGGCGCCGCTTCAAACGCGGGTTGTTGTGTCCGTAATTGAGCGTTCCCGCGCCGCTGAAAAAATCCAGATACTCTCTTCCCTGTTCGTCGAAGAGTTTGCAGCCGATTGCTTTGGTGAAAACGGTCGGAAAGTCGCGGCAGTAATACCTGACTTCGGATTCAAGTGACGCAAATGTGTCCACGATATTTTTGATCCTTTTAACTAGATTCCTGTTTATCGACGAAGACGCGATGCAAACGCTTCACGCTCTGGTCCACGAGTGACCGAGGCATGATGAACGTCAGAGACTCCCGCCCCGTGAAGCTTTTGATAACCGGCACATTTTCTTTCTCCAGAACTCTGAGCGCGTCGAGCAGCGCGGCTGGTCTCGAGCCGAGCCCGAACCCGACTAGCGACACTGCCCCGAGGTCGCCTGTAAGTTTGATCGCGCCGTTGAACCGCGGCCCCAACTCTGCTGTGAAAGCGTCAGGATCCGGAATTTCAAGGTTGGAGATGAACAGTTCGCTGGCCTCGCCGTTACCGCTCAATCCTCCGAAGATCAAGTCGTACTTCGAAACGGCGGCAAAGATTTCATCACGCTGCGAACCGTTCGGCGATGATCCGTTCAGGCTGATCCGCATGAGATCTTTCCGCCCCGTTACACCTGCAACCTCACGAGGATGTGGCCGGAAGACACTCGACTCAGCAGGAATCAACGTTCCTGGACCACCGGCGAAGGCCGAGCGCACGACGATCGCGACACCGTTCGTCTTCGCAAACTCCACGGCTTCAGCTTTGACAACTTGTGCGCCATGCCATGCCAATTCCTGCATCTCGCGCGCGCCCAACTCACTTAACGCTTCTGCCTCCGGCACAATGCGCGGATCGGCGTTGTAGACTCCTTCAACGTCCGTGCAGATCTGGCAGCTTTCTGCTCCGAGTGCGGCTGCAATCGCGACGGCGGTCGTGTCGGAACCACCGCGGCCGAGCGTCGTGATCTCCTGCTGCACCGTCACACCCTGAAAACCAGGAATGACCACAACAGCTCCGCGCGCCAACTCTTTCTTGATCCGATCGGGCCGCACTTCGAGGATGCGGGCGTTGGAATGAACGTCATTGGTAATGATTCCGCACTGGCTCGCCGACAATGAAACTGCCTTCTGACCAAGGCTTTGTATGGCGAGACTGAGGAGTGCGGCTGAGACCGTCTCACCAGTCGACAGCAACATATCCAGGTCACGAGCAGCGGGCGCTGACCCGACCTGCCGCGCGAGCTCGAGCAAGTCGTCCGTGGAATCTCCCATCGCGGAGACGACCACCACGACCGCGTGATTCTCGCGTCTCAACTGCACGACTCTCTCGGCCACGGCCCGGATCTTTTCGGCCGTGGAAACTGACGACCCACCATATTTCTGAACAATCACTTGCACGCTAAACCTCCGCTCCCCGCACGCGCGATTTTCTGTGCTCGATGTATTGCAAACGGCGCGACGCCGCTTGCTGGCGCTGTACTTGTTCGGCAGCGCGCCGTTGTTGTTCTTCGTCTTCACTTTCGCTCAGAACCTGAGCTAACGATCTGACCGTCACCGCCTGGTAAAGTTTGGCGACAGGAAAATCCATCTTCAGCGTCTCCTTGAGACGACCGGCAACTTGAATCGCGACCAGCGAGTCGCCGCCCAGGTCGAAGAAGTTGTCCTCAACGCCGATTTGCTTGAAGCCGAGTACCTGTTGCCACACGGCAGCGATGCGCTGCTCCATCTCGGTCTCTGCCGCTACGAACGGAGTCGACAGCGATGGTCTTACGTGTTGGACCGTTTCCGCGGCTGGTCCACCTTCGTTCTTCCGGCGCTCGCGAAGACCAGCGAAACGTTTTTGCGTAGCCAGCAAACGGGCCGCCAGATCGGCGGTCGAGACGATGAGCTGACCGGCGCTCCGTGCAACGAGTGCGCGTCGAAACACTTCTTCGCCCTCACGCGCGGTCATGGCCAACTCGGACAAATCAGCGCGAAGGTCGGTGAGTTGTTCGTGGCTGTCTTCGCTCAACCAGAGATCGCAGTTGAGACTCAACCATGGCGAATGATTTGTTTGGTTGAAACTTCTGACAAAGGAATCCATGAACAGGTTCGCGGCGGCGTAAGGCCCGTAACCGATCCCGCCCAGCACCGAAGCCATCGACGAGAGCAGGACACAAAAATCAACGTCCCTGTCCTTCAAAACTTTTTCGAATGCGTAGAGAGCGTGCGCCTTCGATTTGAAGTGCGCCGCACAGTCTTCACGGCTGGCTTCGAGGATGGCTCGAAACGCGAGTTCGCCCGGCGGCTCTTCCGCGTGAACCACTCCATGAATCACGCCGAAGCGCATCTCGCCTTCCAGCCACGCGCGCGTCAGTTGAGTTTCGTCGGCAATGTCGGCGACGACGAGACAAACTTCCGCGCCGCTTTCGTTCAAGAGTGCGAGTCGTTGCAGCTTGGGATCGGTGTCTGCGACCGGTTCGCGTTCGAGCAGCACGAGCCGTGCTTTGACCGTGCGCGCGAGATATTTGGCGACAGCAAAGCCGTTGCCCGTTAGACCACCGGTGATTAGGTAGACGCCTTGTTCGCGCAGAGGAGCAACACCCGGACTATCGTCCGGATGAACCGGCTCGAAACTCTGCACGTAACGGTCGCGCCCGCGATAGATCACGATCTCGTCAGTAGCGGGAGCGCATAATTCTGAAATCAACGAATCGAGTAAGCTGAATGCCGCAGCAGGCTCCGGCAAGTTCACATCGATGAACCGTGTGGTGAGGTTCGGCGATTCCTGCGCGGCAACCTTGCAGAGCCCGAGCATTGTGGATTTTTCCGGACTCAGAGACTCAGCGGCATTGGTTGCGACTACCGAGTTTGAAACGACGGTGATCTCAGTCTCTTCGTTCGAGTGTAGTGATAAGGCTTGAAAGAGAGAGAGCAGGCTGTAGAAGCCCCGTTCCTGCGCTCGCTCAAACTCCGCGACGCTGTGATTGGTAGCGGTCGAAGTCACGCTGAATGCGTGAACGATCGCTTGCGGCGTCCAGCCTCGGCCTTGCAGGTCTTGGAGAAGATTCTTGTAATCTTCGACGATGGTGGGACGAATCGTGTAACTCGTTTCGTCTCGACGATTGAAACTCTCACCCATCTCAACCGTCACGACCTGGCGGGCAAGCGCGGTCAACCGTGATGCGAGTGCGGCGCCGAATTCGCCTTCGTCGAGCAGGACTAGCCAGTTGTTTCGCAACTCTTCACTCGGCCGCGGCGGCAACGAAGGTTTCCACGAGGGAAGGTAGAACCAGTCTGAGAGATTTACTTTCTTGACTGTTGCGGTCTCGTCGGCGGCTGGACCAAGACTGCGCATCGCGCGTGCACGCGGCTCAATCCAGAATCGTTGCCGTTCAAAAGGATAAGACTGTAATGGAATGCGAGTGCGACGTTCATCCTTGTAGAAACTCTGCCAATCGATATTGACACCCGCGAGCCAAAGCCTGCCAAGACTCTCGAGAATCAGCGCCGTGTCCGGCGTTTCTTCCTTCGCGTGAGGAAGAGACGGGACGAGAGTGCGGCCACGGCCCTCCGGATGTCGCGCACCCAGCGTGGTCAGCGTACGGCCTGGTCCAACTTCAACAAACACTCGCTCAGGTTCTGTTAGCAAGTCTCGCAAGCCTTGCGAAAAGCGCACCGGCTCGCGCAACTGCCGCGTCCAGTAGCTAACGTCCATGGATTGCTCAGCAGTAATCCATGTGCCGGTTAGACTCGATATGAAAGGTATTTGCGGAGCTTGCAGGCGAACCTTTCGCAATTCACTCGCGAACGCGTCAAGAACCGGCTCCATCATGCTCGAATGAAAAGCATGTGAGGTGTGAAGCTGACGAAAGCCGATTTGGCGGCGAGTTAGTTCGCTTATTAACTCGGTCATCGCCTCGAAAGATCCTGAGACGACAACGCTATTAGGATCGTTCACGGCAGCGATGGAAATGTCTGCGGGCAAGAACGCTACGAGTTCTTCTTCGGGAAGCGCGACGGCGATCATGCTTCCCGCAGGCTGCTCTTGCATCAAGCGCCCACGGACTGCTATCAGCCGAAGCGCATCTTCGAGCGAGAAGACGCCGGCCAAACATGCTGCGACGTACTCGCCGAGACTGTGGCCCAACATTGCAGCAGGCTTCACATCCCAGTGCATCCACAACCTGGCGAGCGCGTATTCAGTCGTGAAGAGGATCGGCTGCGCGAGCGCAGTCTGCTCGATGCGCGCTGATGATTCAGCGTCGTTCCCTGTTGAGGGAAACAGCACTTCAGTGAGTTCGATGCCAAGATGTGGTTTGAGCAGGCGAGCGCATTCGTCGAAATGTTTTTGGAAAACCGGTTCGCTCTCGTAAAGCCCTTGCGCCTGCCGCAGGTATTGCGAACCTTGTCCGGGAAACAGAAAGACGACCGGACGATCGCGCGGCTCTTCGGTGTCAACTGCAGTCAGCACGCGCACTCGGTCAGGCGCTTGGAGCGCTTGCTGCGCATCGTCGTGATTACGGCACACGAGGACACGGCGATGACGAAACACCGTGCGCCCGACTTTCAACGTGTAAGCAACATCGGGCAAGCTCGCACCTTCGTGTTCGCGCAACCACGCCAACAAATTCTCGGTTGACGTTTCCAACGCCGTTGCTGTCCGCGCTGAAATCGGCAGGAGCTGCCATGGACGCGAAGCGTTCGCCGAAGAACGTTCGGGCGCTTCTTCGAGAATGACGTGAGCATTCGTGCCACCGACGCCGAAAGAACTCACTGCGGCACGTCGCGGAAGATCCGGAGTCTCCCACGGCGTCAGTTTCGAGTTCACGTAAAACGGAGTTTCCGCAAAATCGATCGCCGGATTCGGCGTTTCGAAGTTGATGCTCGGCGGTAGCTCACGATTTTCCAGCGCGAGCACAGTCTTGATAAAGCCGCCGATTCCCGCCGCTGCATCGAGATGTCCGATGTTCGACTTCAACGAGCCGAGCGCACAGAAACTCTTGCGCTCGGTACTCTTGCGAAAGACCTTCGTCAGCGCGGTCACTTCGATCGGATCGCCGAGCGACGTGCCGGTGCCGTGCGTTTCGACGTAACGGATCGTTTCCGGTTCGAACCCGGCCATCGCCTGCGCCGCGGCAATGACCTGGCTTTGGCCTTCGACACTCGGCGCGGTGTAACTAACCTTGGCCGAGCCGTCGTTGTTTATCGCCGATGCTTTCACGACGGCGTGAATGTGATCGCCGTCTTTGAGCGCTTCAGAAAGAAGCTTCAGTGCAACCACGCCGACGCCGCTGCCGAAGATCGTTCCCGCCGCTTTGGCGTCGAACGCGCGGCAATGCCCGTCGGGCGAGGCAAGTCCGCCTTCCTGGTAAAAGTACCCAGCCTTCTGCGGCACCTTGACTGTGACTCCGCCTGCCAGCGCGATGTCGCATTCGTAGTTGAGCAGACTCAAACACGCCAGATGAACAGCCACGAGCGAAGTCGAGCAACTCGTCTGAATGATGAGTCCCGGTCCTTTCAGGTTGAACTTGTAGGAGACGCGCGTGGGCATGAAGTCTTTGTCGCTGGCGATGAACACCTGGAACGCGCCGCCACCGTCAAACAACTCGAGATGAGTCGTGAGATTGCTGAGCAGATAAGTATTCCATGCTGCACCGGCGTACACGCCGATCAAGCCTTCATATCGTTGCGGGTCGTAGCCGGCGTCTTCGAGCGCGTGCCAGGTTGTTTCGAGAAAGAGTCGTTGTTGCGGATCGAGGATCTCGGCTTCGCGCGCGTTGTAACCGAAGAACGAAGCGTCGAAGAGTTCGACGTCGTCGAGCAGACTGCCGGCTGGGACGTAGTTCGGGTGGCGAATCGTTTCGGGTTCGACGCCGCTCGCGAGCAACTCTTCGTCAGTAAAAAAGGTGACGGCCTCGACGCCGTTTCTCAGGTTCTGCCAGAACTCATTGAGGTTACGCGCGCCCGGAAAGCGTCCTGCCATCCCGATCACCGCAATCTCTCGTCCTGTTAACTCTTCCGCCATGCTTACCTCAAAATTCTTCAAGCTCGACTACGCTGCGCTGCGAGAACGCGCTTCTTTTTGTCCGCTCTGTCTTGAACCCGCTCGAAAGCCTGATCGCTTTCATCGTTGCGGCTTAAATATTTGGCGAGCTCTGCGACTGTCGTTGCCTCGAAAATGCTCACCACGGGAATATCCGTTTTGAATTCTTTCTTAAGCTCCGAAACCAGTTGAATTCCGTTCAGCGAAGTGCCGCCGAGCTCGAAAAAGTTGTCGTGCACGCCCACTTGCTCGATACCCAAGACTCTTTGCCACACAGACGCGATGCGACGTTCGATCTCACCCTTTGGCGCTGTGTAAACGCCGGTCGAGGCGGGACGCGCATGGTCCATCTTCTTAGCGCTCGTGCTCTCGAACTCTTCCAACAAGCGATCGCGAGTTAGAGAATCGGCGCGCTGAATCAGTTCGTGAATGTCGCGTGTGGAGACGATGAGTTGCGGAACATCTCCGGTGGACAAAATGCGACGGAACACTTCCGCGCCTTTGTTTGGCGGGATTCCGTCGCTCAGTTCTCGAATGGCGACCAGTTCGCGAGCCGGAGTCTTCGCCGAGTGGCCGTTTGTGTCAGGTTGTTGAAGTGCTCCGGCTGCTACACGCTTCATTGAGAAGCCATCGATAGTCACCGCCTCGAGACCGTCCTCGCCGAGAATGGAGACGTCGCATGTGATGATCTCGCGCCGCTCTCGCGCTTCGCCGCGAAACACAACGTGGCTCACGGCCTTTCTCGGAACCGGAGCGTGAATTGTCAGGCGTTCGTAGACGAGCGGCAGGTAATCGCCATCGCCGAGGAATTGAATGAAGCCGGTGGCAATGTCGACGAGTGATGGATGTAACTCGTAGGTTGCGAAGTCATCGGAGAAGCGCTCATCGATTTCCAGCACGGCGAGTGCTTCGTTGTCAGCGACGTAAGCTTCGCGGAGGCTTTGCCAGCGCGGGCCGGTGGTAATGAACTGCCGTGCCTCACCATTGGTTTGCGAAACCTTCTGTCCGCGGCCGAGGATTTTTTCGATGGTGGCTTTGCTTTTTTTCGGCGTACCGTTCGAAGCCGCACCGATCTTTCCGCGCGCATGTTCCTGCCAGCGCGCTTCCACACGGCTCAGGATGCGAAAAGAATATTCACCACCGTTGCGATCGAGCAGTGTCGCCACTTCGCGCATGTCGCCGTCTTCGATCACCAACGGCACGCTGAAGGTCACTTCACGAATTTCCGCCGCCTGGCCGGGAGAGAGGTGCGCAAACGCAGCGCGCGCCATTTCGAGATAAGTAGTGCCTGGGACAGTCGGAAGACCGGCGACCAGGTGTTCGGACAGAACCCAATGACTTGCTGGACTGAACTGACTCGTGAAAACCACTCGATCGGATGTCTCTATTGCGGGAGAGCCGAGGAGCGGATGTTTGAGAGCGGAACCGTTTGAGTTTGTAAACGACGGTAGTGATATTTCGCCGGAGTTTTCCTCCGTCCGCGCCGCCATCCCGACGTCCTGCCAGCGATCCCAGTTGACGCTTATGTAGTAAGGTCCGCGGTGACTGAAATGCGCTTGCGCGAACGCATCGCAGAATGCGTTGGCCGCGCAGTAGTCGCTCTGGCCGAAGCCGCCGATGATGGAGTTGGTTGAAGAACAAAGCAGAAAGAAATCCAGATCGGAGTCTTTCAACGCCGAGTGCAGCACCAGCGTCCCGCGCGTCTTCGGCTTCAAAACTTCTTCGGCTGCTTCAGGTGTTTTCAGGTGAATGATGCCGCCGCCCGCGATTCCGGCGGCATGAACGACACCGTGAATGTTGCCAAACTTCTCGCGAGCAACGCTGACGACATTCGACATCGCCTGTTCGTCCGTCACATCCGCCGCGAGAGTGAGCACCTCGCTGCCCAACTCTTCCAACAGTGCGATCTTCCTGATTGTTTGGCTCGCACGATCTTGTTCAGCCGAGCGCCCGATTAAAATCAAGCGGCCTTTTACTGTGCGGGCAATCTCTTCGGCCAGGGTGAGGCCCACACCGCCCAAGCCACCTGTAATTAGATAGACGCCGCCATCACGCAGACGCGGCGCGAGCTTTGGCGTTTTGTCAGACCGCCAACGCTCGAACGTTTGCACCCAACGTTCTCCGCCACGATAGGCGACGACGCGATCCTGAAGCGGTCTCGTCAACTCGTCGGATAAATCCCGAAGCAGGTCTTGCCACTCGCGCACGTTGTCGTCGTCCGAAAGCAGCAGGTCGATACTTTGGCAATGTTGGTTTGGATACTCTTGCGGGATCACTTTTAAAGGACCAAGCAGCAGCGATTTCTCCAGCCGCAGCTCACGTTCGCCACAGACTTTCTGCATGTTGTTGGAAAGGATTGCTATGCGAATGTCGCTGCCGGGACTGACTCGCTCAACCGCTTGCGCGAGAAACAGCAGGCTGTCGAAGCTGCGATTACGCGACTCTTCCCAAGTCTCAGCGCTTTGGTTAGCCGTGACGTTCAACGCGTGGACGATCGTTTGCGGGAAGCGTCCGCTTGCGTGCAATTTCTGCAGCAGCGCGTCGTAGTCGTCGCGGCTCTCGGGATTCAAAACGGTTGTGAGTTCGATTCCACTCGCACGTAAATACTCCGCGAGCCTCGTAGAAAAAAGCCCTTCAGTTTCGAGCAACAGCCAACTGGATGAAGCGTCCGGCTCTTTATCTGCGAACGGAAGCACCGAGCGTCGCCACGCCGGGACATAAAACCACTCGCTCGGATCAGACTTGTCGCGGCGCTCGACTTTGGCTTCGGCTTTAATCCAGTGTCTTTGTCCCTCGAACGGATAGCCGGGAAGTGAGACTCGCCGCCGCTGCTCGTTTGCGTGAAAGCCTTGCCAGTCAATCTCAGTTCCTGCGATCCACAAACGGCCCACCGCGTTCAGCAACACCTCGAGATCAGTCTGCTTGTCGCGCGGATGAGGGAGTGATGAGATTGCTAATGCCTGCTTAAACTGCGAACGAGCAAGAGTGCTCAGGGCGCGGCCTGGTCCAACCTCGAGTAACAAGCGGTCAGGTTCTCCGAGAATCGTGTTGACTCCGTCGCCGAACCGCACGGTCTCGCGCAAGTGACGACTCCAGTAATGCACATCCGTCGCCTCGGCTTCACTGATCCATTCACCCGTAAGATTGGAGACAAACCGCACGCTCGGAGGGTGAAGTTTGCAGCGTTGGACCACTGACTCGAATTCGTCGAGGACCGGCTCCATCATCGACGAGTGAAACGCGTGAGAAGTGTGCAGCCGGGTGTGAGCGATTCCCTGCTCCGACAGCGCGTCCGCAAAAGTTGAAACCGCGTCAATCGTGCCGGATACAACACATGAAGCCGGCCCGTTAACCGCTGCCAGTGAGAGTTCGTCCGTTAATCGTGGCCGCAACTCTGCTTCGCTCAATTGCACGGCGAGCATCGCGCCACCCGGCTGCGCTTGCATCAGTCGTCCACGCGCGGCCACCAGTGCGAGCGCATCGTCGAGAGAGAAGACCCCGGCGAGATGGGCCGCGACGTATTCGCCGATGCTGTGGCCCAACATCGCCGCGGGTCTCACGCCCCAACTCATCCACAATCTCGCGAGCGCGTATTCGACGACGAAGAGCGCAGGTTGAGCAAACGCCGTCTGCTCGAGTTGTCGCGCGGCTTCTTCAGCCCACGCTTCGGACGGAAAGAGCAAATCGCGCAGATCGAGATCTAGATGAGGCTTGAGCAGCTCAACGCACCGATCAACTTCCAACGCGAAAACCGGTTCGGTCTCGTAAAGCTCGCGCGCCATGTTGACGTATTGCGTGCCCTGTCCCGGAAAAAGGAAGACGACGGAAGGTGGCGTACCTTCCTTGAATCCGTTCAGCACGCGTGCGGGTTCCAACGACTCCAACACCGAAACCGCATCGGCTTTATCCGTACACAGTGCGACGCGACGATGAGCGAAGACCTGACGGCCCACTTGAGTCGTGTAAGCAACGTCGTCGAAGTTAAGTTCCGCGTCGCTTCTGAGTTTTTCCGCGAGAAGCTGTGTTGCCTTTTCCAGCGCCGCGTCTGTCTTAGCAGACAGTGTTATGAGCTGCCAGGGTCTCGAAGGGTTCGAAGGTTGGACCGGGGGTTGGGCCAACGGTGCTTCCTCGAGAATAACGTGCGCATTCGTGCCACCAATACCAAATGAGCTGACCCCGGCACGGCGCGGCGTACCGTTGGCTCGCCACTCAGTCAACTTCGTATTGACGTAAAACGGGCTGTTCGCGAAATCGATCTTCGGATTCGGTTCAGTGAAGTTCAGGCTAGGCGGAAGTTGACCGTGACGTAGAGCGCACACGGTTTTGATCAGTCCAGTAACGCCGGCCGCCGTATCTAGGTGGCCCACGTTCGTCTTTACCGAACCGATGGCGCAGAACTGTTTCCCGGTTTCACGTCCGCCAAATGCTTCCTGAAGAGCCGCGACCTCAATCGGATCTCCCAGCGGCGTTCCGGTTCCGTGAGCCTCGACGTACGTAACCGTTTCGGGATCGACACCGGAAACAGCGAACGCATCGGAGATGACTTCCGCTTGCCCGTCCACACTCGGCGCGGTGAAACCGAGCTTGACGCTACCGTCGTTGTTGATCGCGCTGCCTTTGATAACCGCGTAGATGTTGTCGCGGTCGGCCAGTGCTTTTTCGAGCGGTTTGAGCACGACAATGCCCGCGCCGTTGCCGAAGACTGTGCCCTGTGCGTTCTTGTCGAAGGCGCGGCAGTGTGCGTCGGGCGAGAGAATGCCGCCCTGTTCATAAACATATCCCTGCTTGAGCGGCGCACGGATAGCCACGCCGCCGGCCAGCGCCATCTCACACTCGCCCGCGAGCAAGCTTTGGCACGCGAGGTGAACGGCGACCAGAGAAGTGGAACAAGCAGTCTGAACATCGACGCTCGGGCCTCTGAGATTCAGCTTGTAAGAGACGCGTGTAGTGAGGAAGTCTTTATCGTTTCCGATAAACGCCTGATATCGCAGCGCCGGGGAGTCCGAGAGAGTTGGACCAACCTCATAAAGGTACGTGTTCAAGCCCGCACCGCCGAAAACGCCGACGCGCCCGGCATAGCGAGATGGATCGTAGCCGGCATCTTCCAATGCGTGCCAGGCGCATTGCAGGAAGATGCGATGCTGCGGATCCATCAACTCCGCTTCACGCGGATGAAAGCCAAAGAACGGCGCGTCAAACAGTTCTGCGCCTTCGAGGACGCCGGACGCTTTAACATAGTCCGGATCTTTCAGCACGCCAGCAGCGATACCCGACTCGGCAAGCTCTTCGTCCGTGAAGAAAGAAATACATTCGTCACCACGTGATAATCGATGCCAGAACTCTTCGACGTTGCCGGCCTTTGGAAAACGCCCGGCCATACCGACGATCGCGATCTCTCGTCGCGCCGGAAGATTTATAGAGCGCCGCCCGCGCGAACCGGGCGTTTGCTCCTGCTTGAGACGCGCCGATCGTCGGGTTTCGGAGCAGGTCGAGCATCGAAACTTCATACCCGGCTTGTGACAATCGACTCTGAACCTGCGCAAGCAATAACGAATGGCCGCCGAGATCGAAGAAGTTGTCTTTGAGTCCCGGTTTTTCGACGCCGAGTGTTTGTTTCCAGATCTCGACGAGCAGCCGCTCGATCTCTGAGCGAGGCGCCAGGTAGTCAATCGGCGCTCGATGGACCTCGGGTTTCGGGAGTGCTTTGCGATCGACCTTGCCGTTCGGAGTAAGAGGTAACGACTCGAGTGTTACAAACAACGAAGGGACAAAATATTCGGGCAATCGTTCCAGCAAAGCGCTGCGAAGCGCTACGGTGTCGAAAGGACTCTGCGGCTTTGCGGGCACGACGTAGCCAACGAGCTGCTGTTCTCCACTGCCATCCTTCTGCGCGACCACGACGGCTTGCCGCACACCCGCGCAATTCGCCAGCGCTGCCTCAACCTCACCGAGCTCGATGCGAAAGCCGCGCACTTTCACTTGATTGTCGAGCCGGCCCAAAAACTCGAGCACACCATCACGCCGCCAGCGCGCCAGATCCCCGGTCCGATAAAGACGCGCTCCCGGTTTTCCGCCCAGATGATCCGGCACAAACTTTTCGGCAATCAGCGCCGGCATTTCCCAGTAACCATGGGCCAATCCATCGCCGCCGATGAAGAGTTCACCCGGCGCTCCTGTGGGAACTAGCTGAAAGTTCGCGTCGAGAACGTAAATGCTGGTGTTGGCGATAGGCCGTCCGATGGGGACGTAGCCCACCTGTTCGGCTTCGATCTTGTAGATCATGGACCAGATCGTTGTTTCGGTTGGTCCATAGAGGTTCCAGAGCGAAGTTGCGCGTGGAGCGAGTTGCGCGGCTAGTTCGCCGTCGAGTGCCTCACCACCGCAAAGCAACTTGAACTCGGGCTCACCTTGCCATCCAGCCGCAAGCAGGAGCCGCCAGGTTGCGGGTGTCGCTTGCATCACCGTAGCGCGTTGCGCTTTTAGCGTGCGCAAGAGTTTCGCGCCGTCAGCAGTGGTTTCCTGTGAGGGAAGAATTAGACGTGCACCCACCATCAGTGGCAGGTAAAACTCCAGACCGAAGATGTCGAATGAAGCGGTAGTGACGGAGACAAAAACATCGTCCGCCGTTAGACCGGGTTGACGCGCCATCGAGTGCAGGAAGTTCACCACCGCGCGGTGAGGGACGGCAACACCTTTCGGACGTCCGGTCGAGCCCGACGTATAAAGCAAGTAAGCACTCTGTTCCGGATGGGCAATTCTCGGAAGCCGCTCGTCACTTTCCTGAGCGATGTTGGACCACTCCGCGGCAAGAGTTTCGCTGGTGATGAGCAACTCAATACGGGCATTTTCCAGGATCAATCTCAGGCGTTCGTCAGGATGCGACGGATCGAGAGGCAAATAAGCGGCGCCTGCTTTCAGAATGCCAAGAATCGCAACCAGAAGATTCACGGACCGTTCGAGGCTTATGCCGACTACGCTGCCGGGTGCGACACCGCTGTGTCGCAGGTATTGGGCCAACCTGTTCGCTCGCGACTCGAGTTCGGCATAAGAGAGCGTCTCTTGTTCGGAGATTACGGCGACGGCTTTGGGCGTGCGCTCGGCTTGAGCTTCGAATAGTTCGTGGATGAGACGGTCTCGATCAAAATCGGCCTCGGTCGAGTTCCATTCGACAAGCAGCTTGTTGCGCTCGGCAGGCGTCAGCAGATTCATGTTGTTAATCTGCTGCTCGGGCTCAGCAACAACGGCATTGAGAAGCACCTGAAACTGATCGAGCACTTGCGCTGTCGTTTCGTCGTCGAAAAGATCGCGGTTGTATTGCAGCGACGCGGCGAGGTCTGCTTCACCTTCGGCAATGGTGAGTGTGAGATCGAAAGGCACATGCCTTTCTGAAAGACTCAGCGAGCGGAAAGTTAAATCGCCGAACTGAATTGCTGTTCCCGCTTCGCCAAGCACTAATGACGAAATCGACTCGCGCGTGGAGGGCTGCGCCTGCTGAAACGCGAACATCACCTGAAACAGCGGAGACCGGCTTGGATCGCGCGCAAGATTCAGACGTTCAGCTAAAAGCGCGAACGGATATTCCTGATGCTCGAGCGCTCCGAGAACTGTGCGCTTCACACGCTGCGTCAACTCGCGGAAGCTTGGCGCATCGGAGGCGTCTGTGCGCAAAACGAGCGGGTTGACGAAGTAGCCAACAAGATCGTCAACCTCCGGAAGGTTGCGGCCGGCTACGGGCGAACCGACCACGATGTCCGTTTGGCCCGTGTACCGGTGCAGCAGGACTTTGAACGCCGTGAGGAGAACGACGAACAAACTCGCGCCGGAGGAACGCGCTAATTCCCGAAGCTGATCCGTCAGCGCTGGATCCAGGTTAAGAGCCTTGGAAGCACCGCGATATGTTTGCACCGCGGGCCTGGGCCGATCCGCCGGCAGATCCAGAGTCGGCAGCGGCGCGGACAAGATCGTCTTCCAGTAGTTCCACAAACGTTCGCCTTCCGCTCCGTTCAGATGGGTTTGTTCCCACGCCACATGATCGCTGTAGCGTGCGGGCAGTGGATTAAGTGCCGCCGATTCGTCGAGGTATAGACTTCTCAGTTCGCGGAAGATGACCAGCAACGAGCGAAGATCGGCGGCGACGTGATGCACAGTGAAGAGCAGCACGTGCTCTCGCGCCGAACGCCGGAAAAGGGCTACGCGCAGGATTGGACCACGTACGAGGTCGAAGGCGCGATACGCTTCGTGTTCGAGGCGTTGAGTTAGAGTTTCTTCATCCCAGTTTTCGGCATCGATGGTTATGAAATCTACCGAAAGCGAATCGTGAATGCGTTGAACTGGCTGGCCATCCGGTGTCTGTTCGAAGGTTGTGCGTAATGCCTGGTGCCGATCGACGATGCTTTGAAAAGACCGCTTCAAAGCGTTCGCGTCGAGGTCGCCATCAATCTGAATAGCGACCGGGAGGTTATAAGCGCCGCTTTCGGGCGCGAGTCGTTGCACGAACCAGAGACCGCGCTGGCCGTACGTGAGCGGCGACTCCGGTACAGGTCCGGCCGATAACAGTTTTCCGTTCGCCATGGACTTTGGCTCTTTAAGAATTTCATCGGCAACTTGCGCGATGCTCGCATCGTCGAGCAATGCCGGTAGTGAAATCGAAACACCCAGATGCTCTTCTACTGTGTGCTTTAGGTCGACAGCGCCGAGTGAATCCAGACCCATACTGACCAGTGATTCCCCCGCGTTCAGCCGGGAGCGCGCGATTCGCAGAATGCGTGCCGCCTCAATAGTTAGGAAGTCTTCGATTAGTTTCCGCCGTTCGCCGGCGTCGAGAGAACTGAAGCCTGCCTGGTCCAAGACTGCTTCATCGGTGAACTCCTCAGCGCTCGTGTCGGGGACCGTCCGAGCGACAATGTCGAGTGTTCCCGCGAGATATGCTTCACGGCACGCGTGTCTTTGGATTTTTCCGCTGGAAGTTTTGGGGATCGAGCCCGCCCGGATCAACACTACATCGTGAAGAAAAAGTTCGTGTTCCTGCGCTACAGCAGCGCGAATGGTTTCGATAACGACTTCCGCGTCAGACTCAGCCAGTCGTCGATCAATTTCCTGAACCACGACCACGCGCTCTTCATTTTCAACGGCTATCGAAAATGCAGCGCCACATCCAGGCCGCAACGATGAATGACACCCCTCGACGGTGTACTCGATGTCCTGGGGATAAAAATTGCGGCCACGAACAATGATTAAGTCCTTCAGACGTCCCGTAATAAACAGTTGTCCATCTTGGAAGAAACCCAGGTCGCCAGTACGCAAATACGGGCCTTCTTTCGTGGACAGTCGCGCCTCAAAGTCGCGGCCGGTCTCTTGCGGGCGGTTCCAATAACCACGAGCGATGCTTGGACCGGCAACCCAAATTTCGCCGACGCGCGCCGGCGCACAGGGTTGTTGCGTCTCCGGATCGACGATCAAAACTTGATGGTCCACCCACGATCGCCCACAACCGACCAAAGTTCTTTGGTCCTCTTCAACCGGCTCGATTACGCGGTTCTCCCGCATCGCCGCGGACGACACGGACGCCACTTGCGGCTCAGCTTCCACGTCGCCGCCGGTGACAAACAACGTCGCCTCCGCCAGTCCGTAGCAGGGATAAAAAGCTCGTTTTTGAAATCCGTGAGGGCTGAATGTGTCTGCGAAGCGTTCCATCGTTTCGCTTCGCACCGGCTCGGCGCCGTTGAACGCTACCTTCCAACTCGACAAGTCCAATCCGTCGCGTTCCGCAGCCGGAATCTTTCGCACACACAAGTCGTAAGCGAAGTTTGGACCACCGCTCGTCGTTGCGCGGTATTCGGTAATAACTTCGAGCCAGCGGCGCGGCCGCTGTAAGAACGAGACCGGCGACATCAGCACACAACTCGCGCCGACGAAGAGCGGTTGGAGCACTCCGCCGATCAGACCCATGTCGTGGTAGAGCGGTAACCAGCTAACGATGATCGACGACTCCGACTGATCGAAGGCGCGACGGATCAGTTCCTCGTTGGCCACAATGTTGCGGTGAGTGACCATGACGCCTCTTGGCGATCCGGTCGAGCCTGAGGTGTATTGGAGAAAAGCGAGTGCGTCTGGTTCGACGGTGAAGTCACGCCAACTCTGCGACGCGCTGTCGGGAATGGCGTCGGCGGACAGAATGCGAATGCTTTTGTGATCCGAGGTCTGTGCCGCCCATGTTTGAATCACTGGCGCGAGCGAAGAAGTTGTCAGAATCAGATCGGGCGCTGCATCGCGGGCGATAGCCGCAAGTCGATTCAATCCGCGCTTCTTCCGCGGCGGATAAGCGGGCACCGCAACAACGCCGGCGTAGAGACAACCTAAGAAAGCAGTAATGAATTCGAGACCGGGAGGAAAGAGCAAGAGTGCTCGTCCGCCCACACACTTTTCGCTTTGCAGAGCTGCGCCGATAGCTCGTGCGCGAGCATCGAGTTGAGAGAACGTGAGTTGAGGTGATTCCGCTCCTTCTGTCAGGAACGTGTACGCAGTTCGGTCGTAGTTCTGTGCGGCACGAACCTTAAGAAGTTCAACAATGGAGAAACCCATATCCATCCTCTCCACCAAACCTGAGACTAAAGAGGGAGAGACCTTTGCTCCGCTTGCCGAGACAATATTGCGGCTACATGTTTTGCCTAATTAATAATCAGGGACAGTCTGGACAGAGTTTTGCGCCTGATTGAGTTACAAACGTCTGGGCCGGACGAGGATGCAGGGGGAAAGCAATCTCGTGAAGTTCAACGTTCTTCTGTTGAGAATTTTGCATAATTGCCCATCACTAATGATCAAAAAATGCCAACGAAGTGGAAGGACTTGCTGGCTGGTCTGGGCGGAGTGCCGCAGAGCATAAGCCGGTCTTATCTGGTTGTCAATACATCGAGTCGTCTCACTGAAGATATACGCGCATTAGAAGTGGCAAAGGGTTCACGGTAGCGATAAAGCGATGGGCAAAAGTTGATGGGACCTCACGATCTTAGTCTTGCACAAAGTGCCATTGAATCTCATAATCGGTCCATGACAGAGAAAGAAATCGTACTTGAAACGATTCGCGCCTTACCGGACGACTGTTCGCTCGAAGAAATAGCCGAGCGTGTTGAATTTATGGCGGCGGTACGGAAAGGTCTCGATCAACTGGACAAAGGCGAACGCATACCTCACGACGAAGTAAAAAAACAGTTGGCCTCATGGCTACAAACTAATTTGGTCTCCCGCTGCGCGAGATGACCTTCACGATATAGTCGTCTTCATCGCACGCGACAATCCTAACCGCGCAATGTCCTTCGGATACGAACTGATTTCCGAGATCGAACGCCTGCAAGAATTTCCAGAGTTAGGCCGCATCGTTCCCGAATATAGGAACGATCATATGCGCGAAATCATCTTTCGGCCGTATCGAATCGTGTACCGAGTTAATCACGAGAATAAGACCTGTGAGATTGCACGCGTTTGGCATTCAGCGCGAGGAACCCTGCAGATGTGAGATACCGTCTTGAAAATCAAGAGCGGGAGTTAAATAAGAGTTGATGATTGGGGTCAAATGCTTTACCCGACTTCAGCACTCCGAAAGCGATATGAATGAGCTTGCGCATGGCGGCCCCAA